>ERZ1645187.2799-NODE-2799-length-15128-cov-139.975984_pt1 | contig 15128 bp, 14 predicted proteins | sample MGYA00575352_ERZ1645187 | MGnify/ENA primary metagenome ERZ1645187 (study PRJEB40837, sample SAMN11349314) | freshwater sediment metagenome | isolation source: river sediment | host: Sediment | place: India: Wazaribad , New Delhi | collected 2017-02-21 ...
CGTCGCGGCGGGTGGCGAAGTCGCCGATCAGGTCCCAGCGGCCGACGATCTCGGTCACCTGCTTGCACGACCGCGGCATGGTGTGGCGCGAGGCGATCGAGACGACGTGGATCGTCTCGCCGATCCGGTCGGAGCGGGCACGATCCTCGCGCTGGAGCGCGTGCAGGGCTTCGCCGACCACCATGTTGCCCTTGGAGTGGGCGACGATCAGGTCGAGGTGGAGCCGGTCGTCCTTCAGCAGCGCCAGGACGACGTCCGAATCGCGCTCGCCCGGGGCGGGCATCGGGCGGCCGGTGAGGGCGCTGCCGGTGGCGTTGCGCATGCGGTCGAGCGACTGATCGAAACGCTCCAGGAGGTCGTGCATGGCGGTGAGGCCGGCGAACCACTGGACGCCGCCGGCCGCCTCGGTGGCGAGATCGGCGAGGCCGTAGCCGGAGACGACCGCGGCGACCGGCCGTCCCACCGCATCGGCGACGTTGCGGGCGAAGGCGGCGGTGCCGAGGGCCGAAGATCCGGCCCCGGCGACCGTGAGAGTGGAGATCTCGCCGCCGCCGCGAGCGAAGAAGTCCTCGCGGCCGGCACAGATCTCGAGCCGCCCGGCGTCGGAGGGCGGGACGATCAGGATGGCGCCCTCGCCGGCGTTCCACGGCGCCAACTCGACCGCCTCGTCGTGCTCGACGACGCGAACGTCGTAGAACAACACGTCGAGCAGCGTCTCGCGGCGTCGGAAGGCCTCGAGGAAGGCGTCGTTCGACGGCCGCGCGAACAGCCGCCACGGCAACGCGAAGGCGCGGGACCATCGTTCCATGCCGGTGGTGAAGGGATCGTCCGTCATCGCGTTCCTCCTCCGCGAGATGCCGCGATCATAGCGAGGCGCGGACCGGACGGCCACCGCCGATGCAGATCGTGTCCGACCTCAGATCACGCGCTCGCCGGAGGCGTCGACGACCGCCTCGCCGTCTTCCTTGGTGAAGGCGCCCTTCTGGGCCGGCAGGAGGTCGAGCACGGTCTCGGAGGGGCGGCAGAGCTTCGCCCCCTTCTCGGTGACGACGATCGGCCGGTTCATCAGGATCGGATGGGCGAGGATCGCATCGATCAGCTCGGCGTCGGTCTTGGCCGGATCGGCGAGGCCGAGTTCGGCGAAGGGCGTGCCTTTCTCGCGCAGGATCGCGCGGACCGGCACGCCCATCTTCGCGATCAGCGCGACGAGCTCGTCGCGGCTCGGCGGCGTCTTCAGATAGAGCACCACCTTCGGGGTGACGCCGGCGTTCTCGATCAGGCCGAGGACGTTGCGCGAAGTGCCGCAGGCGGGGTTGTGATAGATGGTGACGTCGGTCATGGGGCGCTCCGGTCGGGATCGGGCGAGGCGGCGCCGCGCGAGGCCGGCGTCGGATGGTCGATCGAGACTTAAGCGGCGCAGCGCGCCGCGACAAGCGGCGATCTCCCACATACGACGAAGGCCGGGCGAACCCGGCCTCCACGATCGTTCGATCCGTCGCGCGGCGGCTCAGGGTCCCATCTCGGCGTCACCGAGGGGCTTCGCCTGCGGGGCGGCCTCGGATTCGTCGCCGAGCACGGCGCGGAAGCGGGCAAGGATGCCGTCGGCGGTGCGGCGGGCGTAGCCCATCTCCGGCACCGGCGGCTGGGCCCAGACCTGGGTGCGCGGATTGACGCTCGCCACCTGGACCTCCGGCACCGGGGGCAGCAACGGCCGGCCGCTCGCCTTGGCGCGACCGCGTTCGCCGAGCGCGGCGACGGCCGACTGGGTGGCGACCTTGCCGGGACCGGTGCGGACCATGGCGACGACGACGGCGCCGTCGACGGCGCTGCGATCGGGCGCGGCGAGGGCGAGGCGCGGCAGGGTCTTCGACGACTGCGGGGCGATCAGCGAGGCGACCGAGACCAGCGGCTGCCAGCCGTCGGCGGAGGGCGCGACGGTGGCCAGCGTCGGCTTGACCATCAGGTCGCGGTCGGTGGTGCGGCCGATCGGTTGCGGCATCAAGAGACGGTCGGTCTTGCCGGCGCGATTGACCACCGGCGGGACTTCGGTCGGCGCCACGGCGGGACGACGCAGGCCCGGCACGGCGCCGGTCACCTCGGGATCGACCACGTCGCGCGGCACCCGCTTGACCTCGTGACGGGGCGGAAGATCGGCGTCGGCGACCACCATCGGCGCCGGTGCCGCCTCCGCCGACGCGGGGGAGGCGCCGGCGGAGGGGTCTCGGGCGGGCGCGGGGTCGGCCACGGCCAGACGATCGCCACGTCGAGCGGCGGCCGTCGACGCAGCGGAGATCAGGGCGCCGCGTTGTTCCATGAGAGGGGAGAATTCGGCCATCCAGCCGGAGGCGTCGCGCACCGTCCAGCGGATCGGCGCATCCGACGACGGTGTCTGCCCGACGACGGCGACGGTGAGGAGGCCGAGAAGAAGTACGGGTGCCGCCCGCAGACGCGGGAGGAGATCGACCCGTCGGACCGCACGGCGGCGGCGGCGCTCATTCGGCATGACTCGATACCAGCTCCGAACCAGCGGGCGCACCGGAGGGCGTTGCACGGGTGCAACGACCGAGAGGTGGTGTCCCGATCGAGCCGATCTTCGCCGAGTAACCTCGAGAAAGGGTTAAATCGCCGCCCTTTCCCGCAGATTTCGCGGAAAACCGCGGTTCGTGACGCCGGGCGGGCGACTTTCGGGCGAAATCATGGTGAACGCGAGCGCGGCGACCGGTCAGTGTGGCCGGGCGAGGCGAGCGTCGAGATCCGCGTCGATGCGGGCGATGGCGCCGAAGGGGCCGCCCTCGCGGGCGAGCGCCGCGTCGACGTCGCTCGCCGCCAGCCCGCGCAGACCGAAGCGCACCCGGACGGCGTCCTCGACCCAGTGGCGGGCCTGGGCCGCCCGGCGGGCGAAGAGCCGCGCCGCTTCGGCGAGATGGGCGCGATGGCCGGCGACCGCCTCAGCGAGATCGGCGAGCCCGGCGCCGCTCGCCGCCGAGACCAGCACCACCGGGGCGACCCAGTCGCCGGGGGCGTGTTCGGCGAGCGTCAGGGCGCCGGCGACGTCGGCCATGGCGCGGCGGGCGGGTTCACCCATGTCGGCCTTGGTGACGCAGACGACGTCGGGCAGTTCCATGACGCCGGCCTTCATGAATTGCAGGCTGTCGCCGGATCCGGGCTGGATGCAGAGCAGCACCGTGTCGGCGACGAAGGCGATGTCGCCCTCCGACTGGCCGATGCCGACGCTCTCCACCACCACCAGATCATAGACGGCGCGCATCAGCACGATGGCCGCCACGGCGTGATCGGAGAGGCCGCCGAGCCGGTCGCGCGCCGCCATCGAACGGACGAAGACGCCCTGGTCGTCCGGATCGGTCCTGAGGCGCGTGCGGTCGCCGAGCAGGGCGCCGCCGGTGAAGCGCGACGACGGATCGACGGCGACGACGCCGACGGTGCGCCCCTGCCGACGGGCGTCGGAGATCAGGGCGTTGGTCAGCGTCGACTTGCCCACCCCCGGCGGTCCGGTGAGGCCGAGGACGTCGCCGCGCGGGTCGGCGGCGCAGGCGTCGAGCAGGCGGGCGAGGTCGGCCGAACCGTGGGCGATCTCGATCAGCGACAGGGCGCGGGCGACCGCCGGCTTGCCGCCGGCGCGGATGGCGTCGAGAGAGGGGATGGCATGGCGCGTCATGGGCTGGTGATGGCACGCGGCGGCGGCGAGGTGAAGAGGCTTCACTCGAGACGTTCGAGGGGGCGGGTCAGGCCCACGGCGGTCCACCAGCCGCGCGCCGCGAGGGACGCGGCGACGTCCCGGGCGACGGTCTCGTCGACGCAGACGGCGAAGCAGGTGGCGCCCGATCCCGACATGCGGGCGAGGCGGACGCCGGGCGCGGCCCCGAGCGCCGCGAGGACCTCGCCGATCACCGGCGCGACGGCGATCGCCGGCGGCTCGAGATCGTTGCGGGTGGCGGCGAGGAGGTCGAGGAGGTCGGCGGCGTCGCGGAAGTGGGCGGGCATCTCCGGCAGACCGGGGTTGTCGCGGCGGGTCAGAGCACGGAACACCGCCGGGGTGGGCACCGCGACGCCGGGGTTGACCAGCACCATCGGCAGCGACGGCAGGTCGCAGAGGGGATCGATCGTCTCGCCGATGCCGCGGGCGCGCAAAGGCGTCCCATGGACGCACATCGGCAGATCGGCGCCGAGCGGGCGGGAGAGTTCGGCGAGGCGGGAGCGAGGCAGGTCGAGGCCCCAGACACGGTTCAAGAGGCGCAGCGCCGCGGCGGCATCCGAGGAGCCGCCGCCGATGCCCGAGGCGATCGGCAGGTGCTTGTCGAGGCCGAGGGCGACGGCGCTCGGTTCCTTGCCCAGGCGCCGGGCCTCGACCTCGAGCAGGCGGGCGGCGCGCAGCACCAGATTGTCCGGCTCGGCGACGAGGCCGGCGGCGAAGGGGCCGGCGACCGTCAGTTCGAGGCGGACCGGACCGCCGTCCGAAGCCTCGGCGAGGGGGCGTGCGGTCAGGGTGTCGCCGGCGACGCCGTGGACGACCAGGGTGTCGAGCAGGTGATAGCCGTCGGCGCGCCGACCGGTGACGTGGAGGGCGAGGTTGATCTTGGCGGGCGCGACCTCGCGATCGACGCACTCCGACCGATCGCCCTCCATCGCCGTCGGACTCATTGGGCCGGTTTCGGCGCCTCGGCCGGAGCGGCCTCGGCGGGAGCCGGCTTCGGGGCTTCGACCGGAGCGGTTTCGGCCGCGGGTTTCGCCGCTTCGACCGGAGCGGCCTCGACGGGGGCGGGCTTCGGCGCTTCGGCCTGTGCCTTGGCGGCGGCCGCGGCGGTGCGATCGGCGCGGACCTTCTGGTCGGCCTCGCGCAGGATGCGGGCGGCGTCCTCGAGCTTCTTCTCGATCTTGGGGATCTCTTCCGCCTCGGGCTTCATGTCGAGGGCGTGGCGCCACTGGAAGGTCGCCTCGAGCTGGCGATCGGCCTTCCAATAGGCGTCGCCGAGGTGATCGTTGATCACCGGATCGTCGGGTTTGAGCAGGACCGCCCGTTCGAGCTCCTTCACCGCCTCGTCGAAGCGGCCGAGCTTGTAGTAGGCCCAGGCGAGACTGTCGACGATGTAGCCGTCGTCCGACTTCAGCTCGACCGCCTTCTTGACCAGATCCAACCCCTTGTCGAGGTTCATCCCCATGTCGATCCAGGAGTAGCCCAGATAATTGAGCACGTGCGGCTCGTCGGGCTGCAATTCGAGCGCCTTGTAGAAGTCGGCCTCGGCCTTCGGCCACTGCTTGGTGCGCTCGAAGGCGATGCCGCGGTAATAATAGAGGCCCCAGTCGCTCTTGGCGGGCGTCCCTATCTCCTCGATGGCGCGGGTGTAGATCTCCGCGGCCTCCGCGAACTTCTTGTCGGCGCGCAGCACGTCGCCGAGCGCCTGGATGGCGTCGAGGTCCTTGGGCGTGCGGGCGATGACGGCGCGCAGGTGCTTGGAGGCGTCTTCGTATTTCTGGGTGATTGTGTAGTAGCGGCCGACCTGGATGTCGGCGAGCGGGCGCAGCTTCGAGTCTCCGGGGATCCGCCCGAGCAGGGCGATCGCCTTGTCGTACTGCTTCATGCCGCCCTCGAGCCCGGCGAGAGCGATGAGCGGCAGTTCCGCCTCCGGGGTCAGCCACAGCGCCAACTGCAGATACATGGCGGCGATGTCCTCGCCACCGTCGCGCCCCATGGCCGAGCCGAGACCGTAGAGGAACTCGGCGGCACCGGCCTGCGGGTTGGCGACCATCGGCGCCGGAATCCGGCCGGCCGCGACGTCGGCCTTGAGAGCCTCGATCACCGGATGGTCGGGGATCTGCTTCTCGAATTCGGCGATGGCGGCGAGCGCTTCCGGGGCCTTCTTCTGCCGCGCCAGCGAGCGGATCTGTCCCTCGACGACGCGCAGGGCGCGGCTGTCGCCGGCATAGGCCTGGCCCATGCGGTTCGCGGCTTCGCCCTTGCGGCCGCCCATCTCGGCGATCAGCGAGCCGTGGTAGTTCTTGAAGACGGCGTACCAGTCCTGACCGGAGACCCTGTCGACGGTCTTCAGCGCCGCGTCGGTCTCGCCCTTGCCGGCCTGAGCCCAGCCGGCGAGGATCGCCACGGTGAGATCGGAGAGCGGACGCGGCGTGGTCTGCTGGAGCTGGTTGCGGGCGCGGTCCCACTGGCCCTTCTTCAGGGCGTCGACGCCGAGCACCAGACGGGCGAGCGCATGGCCCTTGTCTCGGGCGACGAGACGCTCGGCGACCGGCAGGGCGTCCTTGATGCGGCCGTCGGCGACGAGCAGTTGGAAGGCACGCTCGACCAGCACCGAGTTGCCGGGATCGATGGCCAGCGCCGTCTGGAAATAACCCGCGGCGGCGCTCAGATCACGCGAGGAAGAAGCGAAGCGTCCGGCGAGATAGTTGCCGGCCAGCGTCGGCGGCGTGACGATCGACAGGAGGTCGACCATCGGCTTGGCCTCGACCGTCGCGGCCGGCGCCGTCAGGCCGAGCGCCAATGCGGCGACGGCGACCGCGGCGCGGCCGACGAGGCGCAGCCTCGGCGTCGGGACGACGAGCGACGAAGCGTCGCGGCGGCAGTTCTCGAAGTCACGATCCATTCGCGGGAAGCTCCCAGGGTCTCGGCGCGGACGTTCGGCCGAACACCCGATCCGTGCCGCCCGTCGTCGCCCGTGCGGGCGCGGCCGGCAGCCGTCGTATTCGCGGCGATTCGTCCCGCGGCGGGCCGCCGCGATCCCCGATTCCCGAGGCCGCAGGCCGGGACCGATCCGAACCGTCCGATCGAACGCCGGCAGAATGGCGGGTTTGTGTCGGCTTGTGAAGGCTCTTCCCGGTCGCGGGAGATTTGGGCCGAATTCGAAGATCTTTCGTCACCGCGATCGGCACCCCGCACCGTCTGCGTACGAGATGGCGCGTAGGCGGGGAGCTTCGCGGGGAAACGACTTGCCAGCCGCCGTTCCGAGATGCAAACCACGTCACGATGCACATTCCGCCGGTGTGGGCGGCCGGTTCGCCCCCCCTCCGACGCAACGCGTTCTCGAGACGGGAGACGACGCATGACCAAGTGGGTCTACACCTTCGGCGACGGATCGGCGGAAGGCACCGCCGAGATGAAGGCGCTGCTCGGCGGCAAGGGCGCCAATCTGGCGGAGATGTCCAATCTCGGCATTCCCGTGCCTCCCGGCTTCACCATCACCACCGAAGTCTGCACCGCCTTCTACGAGAACGAGCGCAAGTACCCCGCCGGGCTCGAGGCCGAGGTCGACGCCGCACTCGCCGAAATGGCGCGGATCACCGGCAAGCAATTCGGCGATCAGGCCGATCCGCTGCTCGTCTCGGTCCGCTCGGGGGCGCGGGCATCGATGCCGGGCATGATGGACACCGTCCTCAATCTCGGTCTCAACGACGTGACGGTGGAGGCGATCGCCGAGGTCGCCGGCGACGAACGCTTCGCCTACGACAGCTATCGCCGCTTCATCCAGATGTATTCGAACGTCGTCCTCGATCTCGAGCATCACGACTTCGAGGAGATCCTCGACACCTACAAGCACGACCACGGCTACGTGCTCGACACCGATCTGACCGCGGCCGACTGGAAGGCGGTGATCGTCGACTACAAGGCGCTGGTGGAGCGCGAGCTCGACAAGCCCTTCCCGCAGGATCCGCGCGAGCAGCTGTGGGGCTCGATCGGCGCCGTCTTCGGCTCGTGGATGAACGCCCGCGCCGTCACCTATCGCCGCCTCCACGACATCCCGGCGAGCTGGGGCACCGCGGTCAACGTCCAGGCGATGGTCTTCGGCAACATGGGCGAGACCTCGGCGACCGGCGTCGCCTTCTCGCGCAACCCGTCGACGGGTGAGAAGGCGCTCTACGGCGAGTTCCTGGTCAACGCCCAGGGCGAGGACGTGGTGGCCGGCATCCGTACGCCGCAGAACCTCACCGAGCACGCCCGCGAGCAGGCCGGCTCCGACAAGCCGAGCCTCGAGACGGTGATGCCGGCGGCCTATGCCGAGTTCGCGGCGATCTGCGAGCGGCTGGAGAAGCACTACCGCGACATGCAGGACGTCGAGTTCACCGTCGAGCGCGGCAAGCTGTGGATGCTCCAGTGCCGCATCGGCAAGCGCACCACCAAGGCGGCGCTGAAGATGGCGGTCGACATGGTGGCCGAGGGGCTGATCACCAAGGAAGAGGCGATCCGGCGGATCGACGCCGGCGGTCTCGACCAGCTCCTCCATCCGACCATCGACCCGAAGGCCGAGCGCAAGACCTTCGCCCACGGCCTGCCCGCTTCGCCGGGCGCCGCCTCGGGAGAGATCGTCTTCACCTCGGAGGAGGCGGAAGCCGCCACCCAGGCCGGCCGCAAGGTCATCCTCTGCCGTGTCGAGACCAGCCCGGAAGACATCCACGGCATGCATGCCTCGGAGGGCATCCTGACCACCCGCGGCGGCATGACCTCCCACGCGGCGGTCGTCGCCCGCGGCATGGGCAAGCCCTGCGTCTCCGGCGCCGGATCGATCCGCATCGATTATGCGGCCGGCGTCATGGTGGCCGACGGGGTGACGCTGAAGCGCGGCGACCGGATCACCATCGACGGCGGCGTCGGCGAAGTGTTGCTCGGCGCGGTGCCGATGCAGCGCCCCGAGCTTTCGGGCGACTTCGCGTTGCTGATGGGCTGGGCCGACGAGGTGCGCCGCATGAAGGTGCGCGCCAATGCCGAGACCCCGGCGGACGCGCGCATGGCCCGCAACTTCGGCGCCGAGGGCATCGGGCTCTGCCGTACCGAGCACATGTTCTTCGACGAGGGCCGCATCGTCGCGGTGCGCGAGATGATCCTCGCCGACACCGAGAAGGAGCGGCGCGAGGCGCTGTCGAAGCTCCTGCCGATGCAGCGCAAGGACTTCGTCGAGCTGTTCGAGATCATGTCCGGCCTGCCGGTCACCATCCGTCTGCTCGACCCGCCGCTGCACGAGTTCCTGCCCAAGACGGACGAGGAGATCGCCGAGGTCTCGGCGGCGATGGGAGTGCCGGCGGCGCGGTTGCGCGAGCGGGCCGAGGCGCTGCACGAGTTCAACCCGATGCTCGGTCACCGCGGCGTGCGCCTCGCCATCTCCTTCCCCGAGATCTACGAGATGCAGGTCCGCGCCATCTTCGAGGCGGCGATCCAGGCCGGCAAGGAGACGGGCGAGCACGTCGTGCCGGAGATCATGGTGCCGCTGGTCGGCATCAAGGCCGAGCTCGACTTCGTCAAGACGCGCATCGATCAGGTGGCGGCGGAGGTGGCCAAGGCGACCGGCGTCGCGCTCGACTATCACGTCGGCACGATGATCGAGCTGCCGCGCGCGGCGATCACCGCCGACAAGATCGCCGAGACGGCGGAGTTCTTCTCCTTCGGCACCAACGACCTGACGCAGACGACCTTCGGCCTGTCGCGCGACGACGCGGCGAAGTTCCTCAACTACTACCTGAAGGGCGGCATCCTGGAGCACGACCCGTTCGTGACGCTCGATCAGGTGGGCGTCGGCTCGATGATCGAGCTCTCGGCCGAGCGCGGCCGCAAGACCCGCCCGAACATCAAGCTCGGCATCTGCGGCGAACACGGCGGCGACCCGGCCTCGGTGAAGTTCTGCGAGACGGTCGGGCTCGACTACGTGTCGTGCTCGCCCTTCCGCGTGCCGATCGCGCGGCTGGCCGCGGCGCAGGCGGCGCTGCTGCACAAGAAGTGACGAGAAGTCACGGGATACCGGCAATGAGACTCAGGGGGGCGCCTTCGAGCGCCCCCTTTTCGTTTGGCGATGCGGGAAAATGCGCTATCAGCGAGCGTGCCATCAGGGCGTGCGCCTGTGTTTGCGTGTGGAAATGTCTCTAATCGAAAACGAAAGTAACCACATGCCCGAGAACATCGAAGAGCGAGAGGCCGCAATTGAGAGGATGGCCAAGTTCCTCGACATCCTCAGAGGCGAGGATGACCTCGGCATCATCATCCGGGCCCACATCCACATTGAGCATGAGTTGACGGAGTTCATAGAGGCCCGCTTGAGCGAGCCCTCGATTCTAAAGCCGTTGCGTCCAACTTATGAAGACAAAGTTCTTCTGGCCGTTGGCCTGGGGTTTTTACCGGAATACCAAGCGGCATTGTCCAATATTGGAAAGCTCCGCAATGACTTCGCCCATAATCTGAGGGGAACTCTCGGTAAGCAAGAGGCCAACAACCTCCGGAAGGCCATGGCGGCGGAGGCCCTGGAAATCGCACGTCGCTCATATGTGGCTACCAGGGAAAAGCTCGCGAGTGATCGACCCGAGGGACTGGAACAGCAGCAGCCGAGGGACGAGATCGTTCTCTATCTCGTTTCTCTGTGGTCTGCTCTGGCCACTGCCGCAATCCAAGCGAAGGCAGTAAAATGACTGCCCTTGTCTCCGTCCCCACCAAGCCCCGCCCTCGCACCGCTTCCGGCGACCTACCGGTCCATCGCTTCCTCGAACTCAGCACCGCGCAGACCCACGACCGAGCGCCAGGTGTTTGAGGGGGAGCCGCAAAGCGGCAACTGGTTCGATCTCGTGAACTCTGCGATGCGAGGAGAGGGCCAGCCCCCTCATCCGCCCTTCGGGCACCTTCTCCCGCGAGGGGAGAAGGGCCGCCGTGGCGAGTTCCTCCCGATCGACGGGCGCCGATCCTTTCGGACGATACTTCCGCCGGACCGAGACCCGGCTACGCTTGACGCACCACCGAGGTTTTCCGACAATCGTCAAGAACCGCTCCGAACCAGCGAGAACCTCGCCCATGGCCGCCTTCACCGTGCGTCTCGACGACGACAAGACCCGCAGGCTCGATCTGCTGGCGGAGAAGCTCGACCGGCCGCGCTCCTATCTGGCGGCGCAGGCGATCGACGATTATCTCGCCCGCGAGGAGTGGCAGATCGCCGAGATCGAGGCCGGGATCGCGGAAGCCGATCGGGGTGAGTTCGCGTCGGCCGACGATCTCGCCCGCGTCGTCGCCAAATACGTGACGCCGGGGCGCGAGGGATGACTCGGGCGATCCGCTGGACGATCAGAGCCGTCCGACGCCTGGACTCCGTCGGTGCCCACATCGCGCGGGACGACCCCGCAGCCGCGGCGCGCGTGGTGGCGCGCATCGTCTGCGGCGTGGAGCTTCTGGGGGAGCAACCCGCCAGAGGGCGGGTCGGCCGCATCGAGGGAACGCGTGAGTTGGTGTTCGCCGATATTCCCTACATCGTACCGTATCGAGTGAAGCCGACTTCAGTCGAGATCCTCACCGTGATTCACACGGCCCAGAAATGGCCGGAGAGTGTGTAGTAGATCGGGGACGCCCGACTTCCGCCCCGCAGTCGCGCCTTGAGTCTCGATCTCATGCGGTCCTGGCGCTCGAGACGTATGGAGCGCTCTGGGGCAGAGTACCCTGCCGTCCGCAGGTCGTTGGTGGCGGATCCGTATCGTGCCGCAAAGCCCGTCGAGGCGCCCCGCACTCGTGCCTCAATGCACCCGGCTGACGCAGAAATCGACGACGTCCAAGAGTGCCCGCTTCAGAGCCGAATCCTTGAACGGCGCCAGCGCGTCCTTGGCCATGGCGCCGTAGTGGCGGGCGCGTTCGACGGTGGTCTCGATCGCCTTGTGCTTCTTCAGATGCTCGATCGCCGTCGAAAGATCGGCTTCCGTCGCGCCGCCGTCCTGGAGGCAGCGTTTCCAGAAGGCGCGTTCCTCGTCGGAGCCGCGGCGGTAGGCGAGCACCACGGGGAGCGTGATCTTGCCCTCGCGGAAGTCGTCGCCGACGTTCTTGCCGAGCGCGGCGGAGGAGCCGCCGTAGTCGAGGGCGTCGTCGATGAGCTGGAAGGCGAGGCCGAGGTTGTTGCCGTAGGAGCGGAAGGCCGCCTCCTCGTCGCGACCGCGGCCGGCGATGACCGGGCCGACTTCCGCCGCGGCGGAGAACAGCGCCGCGGTCTTGGCGCGGATCACCGCCATGTATTCGTCTTCGGTGGTCGCCATGTTCTTGGCGACGGAGAGCTGCATCACCTCGCCCTCGGCGATCACCGCCGCCGCGTCCGAGAGGATGCCGAGCGCCTGCAGCGAGCCGACCTCGACCATGGTGCGGAAGGCCTGGCCGAGCAGGAAGTCGCCGACCAGCACGCTCGCCTGATTGCCCCACAGCTTGCGGGCGGCGAGCTTGCCGCGGCGCATGTCGCTCTCGTCGACGACGTCGTCGTGGAGGAGCGTCGCGGTGTGCATGAACTCGACCGCCATGGCGAGTTTGACGTGGCCGTCGCCCTCGTAGCCGCACATCTGGGCACTGGCGAGGGTGAGCATCGGCCGCAGGCGCTTGCCGCCGGAGGAGATCAGGTGGTTGGCCACCTCGGGGATCATGGTGACGTCGGAGCCGGCCTTGGACAGGATCAGCGCGTTGACCCGGTCCATGTCGGCGGCGGTCAACCGCACCAGCGGCTCGACCGAGGCTTCGGGACGCTTCTTGCCGTCTTCGAGAGAAACCACCACGCCCACGTCCAAACTCCCACTCGCCGGCGGCCGCTCGAGACGGCCTCGGTCCCCGCGCGATACCATCCCCGGGAGCCGTCGTCACTATCCGAAAGCAAGCGCTTCCGGCGATCCGCCGGACGTTCCCCCGGTCTTCGATCGCCCGGCGAGCATAGGCGGGGGCGCGGGAGGCGACAAGTGACAGGCGTGCGGGTCAGACGCTCGACGTGTCCCGGCGGACACGGCGTTTCCGTGGAGTGCCGTCTCGCTGTAGGGTCCGGACGAGAGGTGACCATGGAAGAACTGCTCCGCTCCAACGATCCGGTCCTGATCGCCACCGTCGAGGCGCTCCTCACCGGGGCCGACATCGTCCACTTCGTCGCCGATCGGCACATGTCGGTGCTCGAGGGCTCGATCGGAATCTTCGCCCGCCGTGTGCTGGTCGACGCCGACGAGGCGGATCGCGCCCGACGGCTCCTCGTCGACGCCGGGCTCGGCGACGAACTCGCGGCGGCGCCGTGAGCGAAGCCCCCTCCCCCACCACGCTCGACCGATTCCTCGACGGGCGGCTGACGATCGAACAGCCGGCGAAGGGGCGCCATCGCGCCGGGCTCGACGCCATCCTACTCGCCGCGACGGTGGAGGAGACGGCGGCGGGCGTGCTGGTCGACCTCGGCGCCGGGGTCGGCACGGCGGGGCTGGCCGCGGCGGTGCGGGCGCCGGGGGTGACTGTGCGGCTGGCCGAGCGGGACGCCGAGGCGCTGCGGTTGGCGGCGGCGAACGTGGGGCGCAATGGGCTCGACGGGCGTGTCGAGACGGTGCCGGTCGATCTCCTCGGGCCGGCGAAGGCGCGTGAGGCGATGCTGGCGCGCGAGAGTGCCGATCGGGTGATCTGCAATCCGCCGTTCTTCGCGCCGCGGGCGGTGCGCGCCTCGCCACGCGGGGCACGGGCGGCGGCGCACGTGCTCGGCGACGGCGGGCTCGACGATTGGATGCGCGTGGCGGCGGCGACGCTCGCGCCACACGGGCGGCTGTCGCTGATCTTCGAAGGCGGCGGCCTCGGCGAGATCCTCGCGGCGCTCGCCGGGCGTTTCGGCGCGGCGACGATCCGGCCGATCCATCCGCGTGCCGACGCCGCGGCCCATCGGCTGCTCGTCACCGCGATCAAGGGATCACGGGCACGTCCGCTCATCCTGCCGGGGCTCGTTCTCCATCCGGCGGGGTCCAACGCCTATCTGCCGCAGGCCGAGGCGGTGTTGCGCGGGTCGGCCGGGCTCGCCGCGAGCCGCGGCGACACCGACCGGCCCGGCGATCTCAGCGACCGAGCTTGAGCTTCGGACCGGTCTGGGTGCAGGCGACGACGCGGCAGGCGATGCGGCCGTGCGACTTCAACTGGCACTGCAGCTTCGCCTCCTCGCGGGCGGTCTGCAGCACCGGGGAGTAACCCCAGCCTTCGGCGACGCGGCTCTTGGCCCGGCAGGACCAAGCGGACGCAGTGCCGACCGAGAGGGCGAGCGCGAGCGCGGTGACGGCGGTGACGGTGGTGATGCGGAACAGCGGGGACATGGGTCCACTCCTCTTCCGACGGACGCTGCATCATCGCGCCTAACGGGCCGGCGCGCCATGCGACGGAAGGAGGCGGGGGCGACGTCCTGCAACCGCCGGCATGGCGCCCGACGCACGGCGGGTTTTCCACCGCGGCGGTTCAGTCCAGGGCCGAGTTCGTCCTATACTCGGTGCATGGACATCGGACTCGTCCGAAATCCACGAGCTTTACGGCCCGACCGGCCGGCACCGTTCGGGCACGCCTTCGCCCACGACGTTTCGAAGAAGTCGAAACCCGTGGGCTCGGCGTACCCTCTCTTCCGAGATCCCCGGCCGTCGGGCCGAACCGTTCAGGACACGACACCCATGCGTTCGATCGCGCTCGCCCTCTCCGCGCTCCTCCTCGCCGCCGTCCCGGCCGCCGCCGACGGCGTCTATCGCGGCGCCTCCTCGGTCGCGGGCGGCCGCGATCCGGTGTGTGCCGGCGTCACCTCGATGACGGCGATCGTCTCGGGTTCCGACATCCGCCTCGACGGCGCGGTCTACGAAGGGGCCGGACAGGCCGGGTCCGGCACGGTCAAGGCCGACGGCTCGTTCACCGCGACCAAAGCGACGCCGAAGGGCACCGTGACCTTCACCGGCAAGGTCACCGCCGCCCACGTCACCGCCCAGTGGAAGGGCCCGGACTGCTACGGCGCGATCGATCTGGCGAAGTGAGCGCCGGGCAGGCGGCGAGCCGGCGGGTGAGCGTCGAGCGCTCGCCCGCTCGAAGAGCGCCCCCCGCCGGATCGTTCGTCACTGGAACGCCACTTCCTCGAAGCTCCTGAGCTTGCGGGAGTGGATCTTCTCGGCCGGCATCGAGCGCAGCTTCTCCATGGCGCGGATGCCGATGCGGAGGTGCTGGCCGACCTGACGGCGATAGAACTCGCTCGCCATGCCGGGCAGCTTCAGTTCGCCGTGCAGCGGCTTGTCGGAGACGCAGAGCAGCGTGCCGTAGGGGACGCGGAAGCGGAAGCCGTTGGCGGCGATCGTCGCCGATTCCATGTCGAGGGCGATGGCGCGCGACTGGGAGAAGCGCTCGACCA
>ERZ1645187.2800-NODE-2800-length-15128-cov-13.848205_pt1 | contig 15128 bp, 13 predicted proteins | sample MGYA00575352_ERZ1645187 | MGnify/ENA primary metagenome ERZ1645187 (study PRJEB40837, sample SAMN11349314) | freshwater sediment metagenome | isolation source: river sediment | host: Sediment | place: India: Wazaribad , New Delhi | collected 2017-02-21 ...
CCGGCGACTTGATGTACAGGTCGGAGTCGTGGTTGATGACGCCGTCGCGGTCGAGGATGATCAGTCGGGTGCCCGGCATCATGCACTCAGTCTGGAAAGGTCGGCGACGCGGTTCATCGCCTGATGCAGGATCGCCAGCAGGCCGAGGCGGTTCGCGCGCAGCGCGACGTCTTCGGCGTTGACCATCACCTGATCGAAGAAGGCATCGACCGGCGTCTTCAAGGCGGCGAGCGATTGTAGCGACGCCGTGTAGTCGCCCTTGTCGAACGCGGCGTCGGCCCGCGGCTTCACCTCGCCCAGCGCCGCGTTGAGCGCGATCTCGGCCGGCTCCTTGAGCAGGGCGGCGGCCACACTTGGCGTCACGCCATCACTGACTTTCTTGAGGATGTTGCCGACGCGCTTGTTGGCGGCGGCGAGGCTGGCGGCCTCGGGCAGCGCCGCGAAGGCGCGCACGGCGGCGAGGCGCTTCGGAATGTCGCCGAGCCGTTGCGGCCGCAGGCCGACCACGGCGTCGACTTCCAGCGCCGAGTAGCCCTGCTCCCTGAGACTTCCGGCCAGACGCTCGTAGATGAAGTCGGCAAGCTGGGTCGCAACCTTGTCGTCCGTAACGCTCGCCGCCTCGAACAGCCAGTCCAGTTCCAGCGGCAGATCCTGCTCGATCAGCATGCGGATCACGCCCAGCGCATGGCGGCGCAGCGCGAACGGATCCTTGTCGCCGGTCGGCAACTGGCCGATGCCGAACATGCCGGCCAGCGTCTCGAGCTTGTCGGCCAGCGCGACGCACAGGCCGACCTTGCCGCGCGGCAACTCGTCGCCGGCGAAGCGCGGCTTGTAGTGATCCTCGATGGCGTCGGCGATCTCGCCCGGCAGGCCGTCGTGCAGCGCGTAGTAGCGGCCCATGATGCCTTGCAGTTCGGGGAACTCGCCAACCATGTCGGTGAGCAGGTCGGCCTTCGAGAGCAGCGCCGCCTGATCGGCCTGCTGCGCCAATTTCTCTCCGCCCAGCTTTTGTGCGATGGCGCTGGCCAGCGCGGCGACGCGTTGGGCGCGCTCGCCCTGGGTGCCGAGCTTGTTGTGATAGACGACCTTGGCGAGACCGGGAATGCGGTCGGCCAGCGATTTTTTCCTGTCCTGGTCGAAGAAGAATTTCGCGTCGGCGAGGCGCGGGCGCACCACGCGCTCGTTGCCACCGATCACCGCGCTCGCATCGTCGGGCTGGATGTTCGAGACGACGAGGAACTTGTTCGTCAGCTTGCCATCCTTGAGCAGCGGAAAGTATTTCTGGTTGGCCTTCATGGTCAGGATCAGGCATTCCTGCGGCACATCCAGAAATTCTTTTTCGAACTGGCAGGTCAGCACGTTCGGCCGCTCGACCAGCGCCGTCACCTCGTCGAGCAGCGCATCGTCCTCGATGGGCGTCAGCCCTTCCTGGGTGGCGTTCCGCCGCAACTGACTTTCGATCTCGGCGCGGCGCTCGGCGAAGCTGGCGATCACCGCGCCTTCATTCTTCAACTGTTCCGCGTAGCTGTCGGCATCGCGGATCGACACGACCGGGTTCTTCGCCTCGAAGCGGTGGCCCTGCGTCTCGCGGCCGGCCGTCAGGCCCAGCACGCCGACCGGCACGACATCGGCGCCATGCAGCGCGACGAGCTTGTGCGCCGGGCGCACGAAGTTCACGCTGCTCCAGCCGTCGGCGAGTTGGTAGGTCATCACCTTCGGGATCGGCAGCGCGGCAAGCGCGGCTTCGAGCGCGGTTTGCAAGCCTTCCTGCAAGGTAGCGCCGGCCACGACGCTGTCGAGGAACAAGGCTTCGGCCTTGCCTTCCATCTGGCGCTTGAGCGTCGGCACGGCCGAGGCATCCTGCCCGAGCGCGGAAAGCTTCTTCAGCAGCGCGGGCGTGGGCTGCCCGTTGGCGTCGAGCGCCACGGCCACCGGCATCAGCTTCTGCCGCACCGGCTTGTCGGCGCCCTTGGCGGCGACGCTCGTCACATGCGCGGCGAGGCGGCGCGGCGAGGCGAAGGACGTGACGACGGACTGCTCCGCCAGGCCCTGCGACTTCAGGCTCGCGGCCAGCGTCGCGGCGAAGGATTCGCCGAGCTTCTTCAGCGCCTTGGGCGGCAGTTCTTCGACGAACAATTCAACGAGCAGGTTCTTCATGCCGCTTTCTCCAGCTTTGCCAGCACTTCGGCGGCATGTTCCTTCGGGGCCATCGGGAAGCCGAGGCGGGCGCGGCTGTCGAGATAGGCTTGCGCGACGCTGCGCGCGAGGTTGCGAATGCGGCCGATATACGCGGCGCGCTCGGTGACGGAGATCGCGCCACGCGCGTCGAGCAGGTTGAAGGTGTGCGCGGCTTTCAATACTTGTTCATACGCCGGCAGCGCGAGCCGCTGTTCCATCAGGTGTTTCGCCTGCTTCTCGTGCGCGGAAAAGGCGTGCAGCAGGAACTCGACGTCGCTGTGCTCGAAGTTGTACGCGGACTGCTCCACCTCGTTCTGGTGGAAGACGTCACCGTACTTGAGGCCCGGCGCATAGACGAGGTCGAAGACGTTCTCGACGCCCTGCAGGTACATCGCCAGCCGCTCCAGGCCGTAGGTGATCTCGCCGGTGATCGGCTTGCAGTCGATGCCGCCGACCTGCTGGAAGTAGGTGAACTGCGTGACTTCCATGCCGTTGAGCCAGACTTCCCAGCCCAGGCCCCAGGCGCCCAGCGTCGGGTTCTCCCAGTCGTCCTCGACGAAGCGCACGTCGTTCTTCTTCAGGTCGAAGCCGAGCGCTTCGAGCGAGCCGAGGTAGAGTTCGAGGATGTTGGCCGGCGCGGGCTTGAGCACCACCTGGTACTGGTAGTAGTGCTGCATGCGGTTGGGGTTCTCGCCGTAGCGGCCGTCCTTGGGGCGGCGCGAAGGCTGGACGTAGGCGGCCTTCCACGGCTCGGGGCCGAGGGCGCGCAGGAAGGTGGCGGTGTGCGAGGTGCCGGCGCCGACCTCCATGTCGTAGGGTTGCAGGAGGGCGCAGCCCTGTTTGTCCCAGAATTCCTGCAGGCGCAGGATGATTTGTTGGAACGTCGGTTGGTCAGCCATCGAGAAATCCGCGCATGTCGCAAAACGCGGATTTTACCGAGGTTCCCGCTATTTCATGAGTTCGACGCGTTCGCCCCTGGCCCGCCGGGCCGCAGCGCGCGCCTCGATGAAGCGCTGGAACTGCGGCTGTTCCTTGTAGACGCCCGAGGCGACGTAGTCAAGCGAGGAACTCAGGTGGAAGGGCCGCAGATAGCCCTCGACGCGGAAAACTTCCTTACCGGCCCCGTCGAAAAACACGAAGCTGGGCGTGTAGAAGACACCGATGGCGCGCGCCCAGTCGCGGCCGGGCAGGGTCTTGCCGTCCGGCGTCTGCACCGGATCGCGCGAGGCCGTGTCGATGCGCGCGATGTCGAACTTGCCGAGCAGTTCCTTCACCTCGGGGCGCGGGAAGGCTTCGAGGTGCATCTCGTCGCAGGCGGCGCATTGCTTCTGCTCGAACAGCACGATCAACGGCTTGCCGTTTCCACCATGCCGTTTTTGCGTGTCCGCGAGTTTCAACGGCGCCGGCAGCAGCCAGGGCGCCTCGTTGAGCGTCGCCGAAGCCGGTTCGCGCGCGTGCTTCGCCAGGTGGTCGGCGAAATTCCCCTGCTTCTCCAGCCGCTGGCCGGCGTAGTCGAGCGCGGCTTCGAACTTGTGCGGCTGCAGGTAGCCGTTGAGGCGCAGGGCGACATTGCCCTGCTCGTCGAACATCACCAGCGTCGGCGTGAATTGCACCTTCATCGCCCTGGCGAATTCCTTCTCGGGCATCGTCTTGCCGGCAAGGTCGGTGACCTCGCGGTCGCCCCACATGTTGAGTGCGATGACATCGAAATGCTTGCGCGTCTTGTCCGCGATGGCCTTCTGGCCGAAGTTGTCGCGCAGCAGCTTGGTGCAGTAGGGGCAACCGTCCTGGTAGAAGTAGAGCATCAGCCGGCGCTTGGCCTTCTTCGCCTCGGCGATGTCCTCCTTGATGTCGAGGAAGGATTCCTTGAACCAGGGCATGCCTTCGTCGCCGTCGGCGGCGAGGGCCGGCGCGGCCAACAGCAGGAAAAACACGGAAATCAGGAATCGTCGCATCGCGTCCCCCGGGGTCATCGGCCCGGCCGCGAGCATAGCGCAAAAGTCAGCCGTGGCAGCACGCCGGCATCAGGGCGCCGACCAGAAGACGTAGCGGTTGCCGCCGGCCTGCTTGGCCTGATACATCGCCGCATCGGCGCAACGTATCAGCGCGTCCATGGAGTCGCCATGCAAGGGGTACATGGCGATGCCGATCGACGGCAGGATCGTGACCGCCTGCCGCTTGACCATCACGGGCGTCCGCATGGCGGCGAGCACGCTGCCGGCGATCCGCTTCGTGTCGCGCTCCGACTCGATGTTGGTGAGGACGATGAGGAACTCGTCGCCGCCCAGGCGCGCCACCAGGTCGGACTCGCGCACCGCCGCGCGCAGGCGCCGGGCGGACTCGCGCAGGACTTCGTCTCCCGCCTGGTGGCCGAGCGTGTCGTTGATCCGCTTGAAATCGTCGAGATCGATGAAGAACAGTGCGACGGCATGGCGCTGGCGCCGCGCCAGCGCCAGGGTTCTTTCCATGTACTCGTCGAGATACAGGCGGTTCGGCAGTTGCGTCAGCGCGTCGTGCAGGGCCAGGAACTCCATGCGTTCCTGCGCCTGCTTGCGGAAGGTGATATCGCGGACGACGACCATGCGATGGTTCTCGCCGTCGGACATGCTCTTGCCCGTCAGCTCGACCGGCAGCCGCTCGCCGTTCTTGAGCAGCATTTCCGCCTCGTAGGGCTCCTCGGACTTGCCGCGGATCCGGTCGATGATGGTCGGACGCCATTCCGGCGGCGCGAACTCGAGCACGGGACGACCGATCAGGTCCGCCATCTCGTAGCCGCCCATGCGCAGCAGCGCCTCGTTGACATCGGTGACGAGGCCGTCGCGATGAAACATGATGCCCTCGTTCGATGCCTGCACGAACTTGCGCATGCGCGTTTCGCTCTCGCGCAGCGCCCGCTCGGCCCGCCACTGCCGGGTGATTTCGGTGATGAGCACGAAGGCGCCGGTTTGCGCGCCGGTGTCCGAAAAATGCGGAATGAGGTTCACCTCGATGGCGCTAGTCTCGCCGCCCGGCATCACCTGCTCGCGCACGTAGCACACGGCCTGCCCGGCCTGCACCCGACCGACATGCGGCTCGATCTGCCGCCAGGCTTCCTCGCCGACGACCTGGCGCACGGTCTGGTCGAGGATGCTGTCCACCGTGAAGCCGTTGGCCTCGGCGTAACGGCGATTGGCGAAGCGGCATTTCAGGTCGATGTTGTAATAGGCCATCATCGCCGGCACCGAATCGGCGACCAACCGCAACAGCGAGTCCGCGTCATCGCGGGTGACGGGAGGCGTCGAGCGAGTGTTTGACATGGGCTCCTTGTTCTTGGCGACTTCGGACGGAACGGGGCGGCAGGCTCCTCCCCCGTTCACGACTGCCACACTCCAGCGGTCCTGCGCCCCCATGTTAGCCCAGGTGGGGCGAACTTTCATCCGGCATGGCGCCGGTGCGGGAAGCCGGTCGAAAGTTAGTCGCGGCGGCGCGGCGGGAAGGAACGGCCACCCGGCTGGCCGGGCGCCCCCATGCCGGGACTGGGCGGACCCGGCGGGCGAGACACGGAACCCCGCGCAGCCTGCCCTTCATCGCGCCTGAAATCATCATTGAACCGTCGCTCGCCCGGCCGCTCGCCTGCCCATTCGCCCGTCCGCCCGCGTTGTTGATCGCGCTGGAAACGGTCGTCGCCCCGTCGCTCGATCGACGGCCCGCCCGGCTGCATCCCCTGCTGGGGCGTCGGCGCCGGCAGCGCGGCGGGAGGCTGAACGGATTCGAGCCTTTGCCGAGGCGGCGGCGCGGGCCGAGACACCGGCGGCGGCGCTACTGCCGCGCCCCTGGGCGGAGCGATGGCCCCGGAAACCGGTTTCACCGGATGGTCGCCCCGGATGGAACGAAGGTCGCGCCCCGAGGGCGGCGGCAGGCGGGCATCGCGAACGTGGTCGCGGCCGAAACGGTCGTCGCGCATGCCCACCACGGCGCGCGGCACCAGACGATTGCGATGGACGATCCGGTCCATGTCCCGGACATTCCGCGGGCCGCCCCAGCCGCCCCACCAGATCGAGCCGCGAAAGCCCGGAGCGCCCCACCAGGGCACCAGCGGCTCGTCCCAGCCGAGCGGAACCCAGCCGACACCGGCGCCGACGCCGTAGAAAGCCACCAGCGCGGGCGCATAGACCGGCCGGCCGATCCTCGGCCCGGGCGCCCATGCCCAATATCCGTCGAGGTATACCCAGCGGCCGTAATGGCTGGTCGACCAGCCCCAGGGCGCATCGTCCACCCATGTCCAGCCATAGAACGGATCCCACTGCCAGCGGCCGGTGCTGTAGGGCACCCAGTCGGGGTCGACGACGGGCACCCACACCGATCCATAGGAATCGACGCTGCGCCAGCTGCCGTGACGGTCGAGATCGGATGCGCCGTAAATGTCGGCGGGCAGTTGCTGTCCGCTCAACGATTGCGCGTGGAAATCGGCCCGCGCGTCGTTCCAGCGATCCCAGGCATCCGCCTCCGCCGCCGCGTGCCGCTCGACCACCGGCCGGGCTCCGTCCGGCACGACCACCTGCTCGCCGGCGGCCACTTCGATGCGGACGCCGTCGGCCAGCGTCAGGCCTGCCCCGCCGCGCCGCACGCTCAACCGCGTCGCGCCGCCGCGCATGTCCAGCCGATAGTAGCCGCTGCTCCTGAGCAGGATGGCGGCATGGGCGGTGTCGATGGTGATGGCGCGCTCCAGGGCCGCGCCGCGCAGGTCGAAGGAAGCCAGCCCCGAGGCGACGCGAAACCGGGCCGCGTGCGCGTCGAAAACGACGAAATCGAGCCGCGCGTCCGCCGCCAGCCGTATGAAGTCGCGGCCGCCGATCTGGATTTCCGCGGTGCCGTCGGCGCCGGCATGGATGGCGTCGCCCGCCGCCAGCGCGGTGTTGATCCGCGCCGGCTCCCATTTTTCCGCCGCCGGCCGCCAGAACGATACCTGCCCCTCGGCGACGCCGAGCCGGGCCGGCGCCACCATCTCGCCGTCGAAACCGCCTTCGGTGTAAGTCTGCGATGTCGCGCTGGCGCAAGCGCCGAGCACGATCACGAACAAGCCGCTCAATAGTCGCAATAGTCGCCGCATGGAATTCCTCGTCGGGATGAGATGGGACTCGTTCAGTTAACGTTCGCGCCGCCACGCCCGTTGACCCGGCGACGCGCGACGGCGATGGCCACGGCCAGGCAGGCCAGCGATACCGCCAGGGCATTGCCGACGCGGGCGAAGGGCGTCAGGCCGGAAAAGCCTTGCGCCGAAACCTCCAGCGCGCCGGCGGTGAAGGGCGGCAAGACCGAAATCGTCCGGCCGTCCGGCGCGATTGCCGCCGTCATGCCGGTATTCGTCGCGCGCAGGATCATCCGGCCGGTTTCCAGCGCGCGCACGCGGGCAATCTGCAAATGCTGCGGCTGGGCCAGCGAATCGCCGAACCAGGCCGTGTTCGAGAGGTTGATCAGCAGCGTCGCGTCGGGCAGCGCCGGCAGCAGTTCCTCGCCGAACAGATCCTCGTAGCAGATGTTGGGCATGATTTTCTGGCCGGCCACCGCCAGCGGCGGCTGCCGCCGCTCGCCCGCGCTGAAGTCCGACATCGGGATGTTCACCAGCCCGAAAAACCAGCCGAAGCCGGGAGGAACGAACTCGCCGAACGGCACCAGGTGCACCTTCGAGTACGCCTGCACGGCGCCGCCCGGCGACAGCGCCAGCGCCGCGTTGCGGTAAGCGGCGCCATCGCGCGCCACGCCGCCGAGCAGCGCGTCGCCGTGGCGCGTCAGCCCGCGCAGGAAGTCGGCCGGAATCTCGTCGAACCACAGGGGCACCGCCGTTTCCGGCAGCACCGTCAGTTGCGCCGGGTGCGCGCGGGCCAGGCGCGCGTAAGTCTCCAGCGAAAGTTGCAGGTGTTCGGGCGCCCACTTGAGGCTCTGCGGGATGTTGCCCTGGAGCAGGCTGACGCTCAGCGGCGGACCGGCCGGCCGCGTCCAGGCCACGTCGCGCAGGCCGAGGCCGACGAGCGCGACGCCGACCACGACGATCCAGCCGCGGCAGCGATGGAAGACCAGCGCCGCGGCCAGGAAGGCGACGATGAAGCCGACGCCATGGACGCCGGCGACCGGCGCGAAACCGGCGAGCGGGCTGGGCGGCGCCTGCGAGTAGCCGATCGCCAGCCACGGGAAGCCGGTCAGCAGCCAGCCGCGCAGCCATTCGGTCAGCGTCCACAGGCCGGCGGCGAGCGGCACATCGGCAAAGTCAGTGGTGGCGACACGCCGGAACAGGTAGCCGGCCAGCGCCGGAAACAGCGCCAGCCAGGCGCAGAACAGCAGCGTGGCCGTCGCCGCGAGCGGCATGGCCATGCCGCCGACATCGTGGAGGCTGACATAGACCCAGGACACGCCGACGAGGAAGCAGCCCATGCCCCAGGCGAACCCGTGCCACGCGGCCTGGCGGGGGTTGGCGGCGCGACGCCAGAGGTGGAACAGCAGCGCCAGCGTCAGGATGGGCAGCGGGAACAACTCGAAGGGCGCGAAGCCCAAAACCGTCGCCGCGCCAGCCAGGAACGCGACGAGCGACGCCTGTCTCATTCCTCGCCGTTCAGCGCCAGGCTGCGCTGCTGGTCGACCAGCAGCGTGTGCACGCGCCGGCTGTCGGCGCGCAGCACTTGCAGGCGCAGGCCGTCGACCATGACCATCTCGTTGCGCTTGGGCAGGCGCCCCAGCTGGTGGATGACCAGGCCGCCGACCGTGTCGTAGTCGTCGTCCGCGAACGCGGTGCCGAACGCCTCGTTGAAGTCGGCGATCTCGGTGGCGGCCTTGACCCGGTAGCGGCCGGTGTTGTCGAGCACGACGTTGCCGGCCGCCTCGTCGAAGTCGTATTCGTCCTCGATGTCGCCGACGATCTGCTCGAGCACGTCCTCGATGGTGACCAGGCCGGCGACGCCGCCGTATTCGTCCACGACGATGGCCATGTGGTTGCGCGAAGCCCGGAATTCACGCAACAGCACATTGAGCCGCTTGGATTCGGGAATGAACACGGCCGGCCGCAGCGTGTCGCGCAGGTCGAATTCCTTGCCGGCGAAATGGCGCAGCAGATCCTTGGCCAGCAGGATGCCGATGACATCATCCTTGCCGTCGCCGATCACCGGATAGCGCGAATGGGTCGCCTCGATGACGAAGCCGGTGATCTTCTCCATCGAGTCGGCGATGCTGACCACGTCCATCTGCGCGCGCGGCACCATGACATCGCGCACCTGCATGTCGGACACCGACAGCGCGCCCTCGATGATGGACAGCGCGTCGCCGTCGAGCAGGTTGCGCTCGAAGGCGCCATGCAGCAGTTCCAGGAGTTGTTCGCGGTCTTCGGGCTCGCGCATCAGGAACGACGAGAGCCGTTCGAGCAAGGTAGGCTTGTAACTGTCCGGGTCCATTGCGTCAGAGGTACGGATCGGGATAACCCAGGCCGGCGAGGATTTCGCGTTCCCGCTGTTCCATCTGCTTCGCTTCCCGCACGCCGGCTTCGTGGTCGTAACCCAACAAATGCAGCATACCATGCACGATCAGGTGGGCGAAGTGCGCCTCGACGGCCTTGCCTTGTTCAGCCGCTTCGCGCAACACGACCGGCACGCAGACGACGAGATCGCCGGCGACCTCCGGTTCGGATGCGTAGGCGAAGGACAGCACGTTGGTGGCATGGTCCTTGTGGCGATAGTCGCGGTTCAGCGCCCGGCCTTCCTCGGCATCGACGAAGCGGACCGCCACCGTCGCCGGCCGATCGCAACTGGCGCGCACGTAGCGCCGCACTTGCGGCCGCGTCGGCAGCATCGCGTCCTTGCAGCCGTATTGCACGCTGAGCGCGAGTTCAGGAAGCCTTCTTGGCATGAGCCTCGTAAGCCTCGACGATGCGCGCCACCAGCGGATGGCGCACGACGTCGCGGGCGGTGAAATCGGTGAAGGCCAGGCCGCGCACGTCGGCGAGAATGCGCCTCGCCTCGACCAGGCCCGACTTCTGCCCCTTGACGAGATCGATCTGCGTCACGTCGCCGGTGATCACGGCCTTGGCGCCGATGCCGATGCGCGTGAGGAACATCTTCATCTGCTCGGGCGTGGTGTTCTGCGCCTCGTCGAGAATGATGAAGGCGTGATTGAGCGTGCGCCCGCGCATGTAGGCAAGCGGCGCCACTTCGATATGGCCTTTCTCGAACAGGCGGCCAACCTTGTCGAAGCCCATGAGATCGTAGAGCGCGTCGTACAGCGGCCGCAGGTAGGGATCGACCTTCTGCGCCAGGTCGCCGGGCAGGAAGCCGAGCCGCTCGCCGGCCTCGACCGCCGGGCGCGTCAGCACGATGCGCTGGACCTGGTCGCGCTCGAAGGCGTCGACCGCCGACGCGACGGCGAGATAGGTCTTGCCGGTGCCGGCCGGGCCGATGCCGAAAGTGATGTCGTGCTCCTGGATCTGCCGGATGTATTGCACCTGGTTCGGCGTGCGGCCGTGCAGATCGCTCTTCTTCGTCAGCAGCGCCGGCGCCGGTTGCTGCGCCTGGCCGCGGTTGCGAATCTCGACCAGGCCAAGCTGGATGTCGTCGATGGACAGCGGCTGCTTCGCCGCTTCGTAGAAGTGTTCCAGCGCCTGCGCCGCCTGCCGCGCGCGCGCGGGGTCGCCAGAAATGCGGCAATGCTCGCCGCGCCGGCCGATGGTGATGTCGAAGGCGGTTTCGATCTGGCGCAGGTTCTCGTCGAGCGGCCCGCACAAGTTGGCCAGGCGGTCGTTGTCGACCGGGTCGAGCGTGATTTCGATGGGCTTGCTCCTCACCATTCGCCGGTCACCACTTCGCCGCGCAGGCTATGGGGCAGCGCGGCCGTCACACGGACCTCGGCAAAGGTGCCGATCAGCCGCGGCGAGCCCGCGAAGTTGACGATGCGGTTGTTGTCGGTGCGGCCGGCCAGTTCGTGTTCGCTCTTCTTCGACACGCCCTCGACCAGCACGCGCTGGATGCCGCCGACCATGCCTTCCGACACCTTGAACGCCAGCTCGTCGATGCGCTTCTGCAAGCGCATCAGCTGCGCGGTCTTGACCTCGGCCGGCGTGTCGTCGGCCATTTCCGCGGCGGGCGTGCCGGGGCGCGGGCTGAAGATGAACGAGAAGCTGGCGTCGAAGCCGACTTCGTCGATGAGCTTCATGGTCTTCTCGAAATCTTCCTCGGTCTCGCCGGGGAAGCCGACGATGAAGTCGGTGGACAGCGAGATGTCCGGCCGCGCGGCACGCAGCTTCCTGGCCAGCGACTTGTATTCGAGCACGGTGTAGCCGCGCTTCATCGCCGCCAGCACGCGGTCCGAACCCGCCTGCACGGGTAAATGGAGATGCGAAACGAGCTTCGGCACCGTGCGGTAGAGATCGATCAGGCGCTGGGTCATTTCGCGCGGATGCGAGGTGGTGTAGCGGATGCGCTCGATTTCCGGCATCGCGGCGATGGCCTCGATCAGGAAGGCGAGATCCGCCACTTCGCCATCAGCCATCTCGCCACGGTAGGCGTTGACGTTCTGGCCGAGCAGATTGACTTCCTTGACGCCCTGCAAAGTCAGCCGTCGCACCTCGCCGAGCACGTCGGCCAGCGGCCGCGAAACCTCGTCGCCGCGCGTGTAGGGGACGATGCAGTAGGTGCAGAACTTGGAGCAGCCTTCCATCACCGAAACGAAGGCGGCGGCGCCCTGCACGGCGGCTTCGGGCATGCGGTCGAATTTCTCGATTTCCGGGAAGGAAACATCCACCGCGGCGCGGCCGCTTTCGCGCCGCCTGGCGATCAACTCCGGCAGGCGGTGCAGGGTCTGCGGCCCGAACACGACATCGACATAAGGCGCGCGGGCGACGATGGCCTCGCCTTCCTGGCTGGCGACACAACCGCCGACGCCGATCACCAGATGCGGTTTCCGTTGCTTGAGCAGGCGCACCCGGCCGAGTTCGTGGAACACTTTTTCCTGCGCCTTTTCGCGCACCGAGCAGGTGTTGAGCAGGATGATGTCGGCGTCCTCGGCCTTGTCGGTCTTGACCACGCCATGGGCGGAACCGAGCACGTCGGCCATTCTGTCCGAGTCGTACTCGTTCATCTGGCACCCGAAGGTGCGGATGAACAGCTTCTGGGACATCAGGGCCGTACCGCCGCTTCCTGCTGGGAGAGTATCCAGACCTTGGCGACGGCGCCCGAGACATCCGTCTGGTAGCGCACCGGCACGGCCCGCTGAATCATACCGGGCAGCACCAGCATGTTGAAGGGATCGCGAATCTGCACCCCCGGCGCCAGCGCCACCGGCTGCCCGTCGATCGAACCGCTGGTCGGGCTGGCGACCAGCAATTCGCCCGTTTTCGCGTCCTCGGGAAGAATGCGCGGAATGCCGACGGCGGGCACGGGGGAACTCGGCCCGGGCGCGTTGACGATTTCCTGCACGGCACTGCCGATGACGGAACTGACGATCGCGGACGTGATGGGATCGAGCGGCATACGACCATTATAGACGGGCTGGTCGGGGCACGATACTGCTAACATCGACCCATGAAACCCGCGGTCATCCTGCTTTCGGGCGGTCTCGACTCGGCCACCACGCTTGCCATCGCCCGCCACCAGGGTTGCGACGCCTGGTGCCTGTCGGTCGATTACGGCCAGCGTCACGCCGCCGAACTCGTGGCCGCCGCGCGCGTCGCCGCGTCGCTCGGCGCGCGCGAGCATCGGACCATTCATCTCGACATGGACCAGTTCGGCGGCTCGGCGCTGACCGATCCGGCCATCGCGGTGCCGACCGGCGGCCTGGCCCCCGGCATCCCCGTCACCTACGTGCCGGCGCGCAACACCATCATGCTCTCGCTGGCGCTGGCCTGGGCGGAAGTGCTGGACAGCCAGGACATCTTCGTCGGCGTCAATGCCGTCGATTACTCGGGCTATCCGGACTGCCGGCCGGAATTCATCCGCGCCTTCGAGGCCCTGGCCAACCTGGCGACGAAGTCAGCCGTGGAGGGACGCCGACTCGCGATCCATGCGCCGCTGATGACGATGAGCAAGGCGGACATCATCCGGCGCGGCGCCGAACTCGGCGTCGATTACGGTCTCACGGTTTCCTGCTACCAGGCCGACGCGGCGGGTCGCGCCTGCGGCCTGTGCGATGCCTGCCGGCTGCGCCGCGAAGGATTCGCCGCCGCCGGGATGGCCGACCCCACCTGCTACGCCCGCCCCTGAGCGCAGGCGTTCGGCGGTATCGGGCACCCCGCCATAGAACGGGGTTATCACAAGACAAATACGATTGCCTTGCCTAGCATGGCGCGCATCCGGGACAATCGTGCCCCTTCGGACGGTAATGATAATTTTGAGGGGAGAGGATTTCGATGCCGGATGTCGGTTCCATCACGAACACGGTCGTTTGGGCAGGTTTCGGCCTCGGCGTGATCTTCGGCTTCTTCGCCAACAAGACCAATTTCTGCACGATGGGCGCCATTTCCGACGTCGTCAACATGGGCGACTGGGGGCGGATGCGCGCCTGGCTGATGGCCATCGGCATCGCCATCCTCGGCACCAACATCCTCGCCTACACCGGCACCATCAACCTCACCCGAACGATTTACACCGGGCAGAACTTCACCTGGCTCGCCTACATCGTCGGCGGCCTGTGCTTCGGTGTCGGCATGACCCTGGCCTCGGGCTGCGGCAACAAGACGCTGGTGCGCGTCGGCGGCGGCAACCTGAAGGCGGTCGTGGTGTTCATGTACATGGGCTACGCCGCCTTCGTCACTCTCAAGGGCATTTTCGCGGTGTTCCGGGTCAATGTCCTGCAGGCGCCGGCGGTCACCATGCAGTTGCCCACGCACCAGACCCTGCCACACTTGCTGCAAGGCTCGACCGGCATGGAACTGGCGACCTTGCAGATCGTGCTGGCCCTGGCCATTTCCCTGGCCCTGATCGGTTTCGCCGTGTTGAACAAGGGCTTCCGGGAGAACAAGGACAACCTCCTCGCAGGGCTGGTGATCGGCGGCGTGGTGGTCGCCGGCTGGTACGTCACCGGCAAGATCGGCTGGGCGGAAAACCCCGACTCGCTGGAGGAAATGGCCTTCGGCACCAACTCGAAGCTGCTCGAATCGATGTCCTTCATCGCGCCGACCGCCTACACGCTCGAACTCTGGTCCTACTGGACCGACACCAGCACCGTCGTCACCTGGGGCATCGCCACGGTGTTCGGCGTCGGCATCGGATCGTTTCTTTACGCGGTGGCCACCAAGTCGTTCCGCTGGGAACACTTCGTCTCGGCCCAGGACATGCTCCGCCACATCATCGGCGCCGTGCTGATGGGCTTCGGCGGCGTCACGGCGATGGGCTGCACGATCGGCCAGGGCATCACCGGCTTTTCGACGCTGTCGCTCGGTTCGATTCTGGTGTTTGTCTCCATCATCGTCGGTGCGACGGCAACCATGAAGTACGAGTACATGCGCATGATGCGCGAGGCCGGCTGATCGCCCGGCCCCGGGCCCGCGATCGAGTTTCTTGTTTTCATATTGGGGGGAAGAGAAATGAACTATCGCAAGAGCCTTCTGGCCGTCGTCATGGCGGCCGCCATGCAGCTTCCGATGACTGCCCACGCCGCCGACGCGCCGCAAATGCCGGCGATGGACGGCTGGGCCAAGGGCATGGGCGACTGGATGACCGCCATGACCAATCCGCAGATGATGAACTCGATGATGGGCATGATCGATCCCAAGGTCTGGACGCCCTGGATCACCGCCATGACCGATCCGAAGATGATCAACTCGATGATGTCGGTGGTCGATCCGAAGGTGTGGACGCCCTGGCTGACCACCATGACCGATCCGAAGTTCATGAACTCCATGATGGGCATCGTCGATCCCAAGGTGTGGACGCCCTGGATCACCGCCATGACCGATCCCAAGCTGATCAACGGCATGATGCAGTTCATGTCGCCCGAGG
>ERZ1645187.2801-NODE-2801-length-15127-cov-18.167994_pt1 | contig 15127 bp, 16 predicted proteins | sample MGYA00575352_ERZ1645187 | MGnify/ENA primary metagenome ERZ1645187 (study PRJEB40837, sample SAMN11349314) | freshwater sediment metagenome | isolation source: river sediment | host: Sediment | place: India: Wazaribad , New Delhi | collected 2017-02-21 ...
CGGCCCAAACGCAAAAGCACCCGCGGGCGAAACTCGCCGGCGGATGTTGGCCCCCTTGCCTCCCGGAACGCTGCCCCGAGGGGTGAAGCGACCATGTGCAAGGCGGCGGCTCGTGGATCACGGGCCGTCTGGATGGCGTGACGTATGCGGCATGGGCGCGCGGATGTCAACGGGTGGGGGAATCCCGGATGTCCGTTCGCTTTCCGCCTTCCGGCGCACGAAACGCGGGACCAAAACTCCGTGGACCGGTGAAAAAGGCAGCCGCCAGACGTTGACCAACGTCAAAGTTCACCAAGTTCGAGTGTGCGACTCGTCGGCCAGGTTCAGACCAAGCCGGTCCCTCGAAACGCGCGCGCCCCGCCACGAAGTCCGATAACGCCTGTCGAAGGAGAACAGCATGGCTGCTCGTTGCTGCGAGGGCATTTTGGGAACGCCCTTACTGCGCCATGTTACCATCGATCTCAGAGATCGTGACGCGCTCGTGCAGGCGACACGCGTACGCGTATATGAAGCGGGTCAGACGATTTATAACCAGGACGATCAATGCGCCGGCCTCTACTGCATCGAATCCGGGCTGACGGGCGTGCGGCGGCTCGACGAGCACGGCAATGCGGCGCTGCTGGGCTTGGGACAGACGGGAGATATTCTCGGCTATAGAGCGCTTTTGACCGGGAATGCGCACCTCAACACGGTCGAGGCTCTCACCAGTTGCCGCATCTGCTTCACCGACGCCGCCAGCCTTCGCCGGACCATGGACCATAACCCGTCGCTGAAGGAAGCGATGCATCGATTGGCATTGGAGAACCTTTCGAGGGTCGAAGCCAAGTGTGCGGTCCTCCTGACACGTGGCCTCAAGCTGCGCTTGCTCGCGCTACTCGACGTGCTGAAGGAGCGCTTTGCCAAGCACATCGACGAGCACTCCTACTTCATCGACCTTCCAATCCTGCGCAAAGACCTTGCTGGGCTCTTGGGAGCCGAACCGGCGTCGCTGTCTCGCTTGATCCGCGACGTCAGTGCAGACGGAATCGTGTTCGACGGGCAGAGGATCTTCGTCACTTCATCAGGCCGCGCCACCGGATTGCGGTCGAGAGGGTCGGAGGCTGGCGCTCGGGGGCTGACCGCAAGTATGCTCGAAGCGCTACTCGAGGCCCGAAGCGCGCTTCTTGCCATGATCGACGAAGACAACGCGCATACGAGGTCGGCTTTGCATGGCCGGGTTTGCGAGGCGTCGGCGCGCCTCGACGATATGTTGCGCGACAGCATCCCTGCACCGGACGACCTCGCAGCGGCGTTCAAGCTGGTCTGGGAGCAGTTCAAAAAGACCCGCAATACCAAGATCATTCCAGCCGTTTATGGGGGGCACCGCGAGACGGCACGCAAGTTGGCGACCGGCATCCAGGCGCGCCGCCTTGCGCAAATGAAAAAAATGGTCGAGCCTCGCGTGACGTCCGCGCAAGTGTTCCAGCGCGACTATGCGCCCTGCTTGTAGTTTACCCACGCGAAACCGGGGCCGCCCCTACTTCACTACCTCGCGCTCGTAGATGCCCCAGAGCTTCTTCTGCTCGACGTAGCCGCGGTAGCCGGAAATGGTGACGTAGCACCAGGCGCCGTCGCAGCTCTGCACGTCGGCGATGACGCCCGCCTCGACGATCGCCACCGCGCCCGAGCGCTCGCTGTCGGAGGAACGGATCGACACCTGCGGCGGCACCTTGCCGGCCTTCAGCTCCCACGGCAGCACCAGCGCCGTGCGCCGGCCCGACAGCAGCGAATGCAGCACCCAGCCGACCGTACCCTCGGCGTCGCGCACCTTGCGCCAGGTCTCGAACTCCTCGATCACCTCGACCGGCAGCCCGGCGCGGCGATACACCCACGAGGTCGGATAGTCCGTCCCCGGGCCGGAGCGCAGGTTGACGCGGTCCGATTTCAGGCTGACGTAGCGCGGCAGCGCCAAACCGCTGGCACCGCGGCCGGGCAGCGGCGTCGCACCCGACAGATCGGCCTGCGCGGCCGCCGCGGTCTCTCCCGCCGCACGCACGGGTTGCGTCAGAATCGCCAGCACGGCGAACGCCGCCAGCCCGCCAGCGCCCGGCCTGCGCCCCGGCCGCGCCGCCACGCGCCGCGATCCGCTCCGGCCCGATCGAAGATAGCTCAAGTCCGCCACTCGGCTTTTCCCTCCGCCGCGACCGCATCTAATCCCTAATCGCCACTTTGTCATCGCCAAGGCCATCTGTTAGACACGTCGGGAAGTGTTGCTACCGAACCGAGAAAGCCGACCGTCGAACTTCCTCCCCCCAACGTCGCCGTGATCGAGGCACCGGCCCATGCGCTGGCGCCCCCGCGTCGATTTACCGACTGACGACACCCGGCCCGGACCGCCCGCGAGGCTTCCGCCGGACCACGAGAGAACCGGAAAGACAGAATGCCGCAACCCACGAAGAAGCCGCTGGTCATCGTCACGCGCAAGCTGCCCGACGTCGTCGAGACGCGCCTGCGCGAGCTGTTCGAAACCCGCCTCAACTCCGATGATCGTCCGATGACGCAGGCCGAGCTGGTCGCGGCCGTGAAGGACGCCGACGTACTGGTACCGACCGTGACCGATCGCATCGATCGCGCCGTCATCAGCCAGGCCGGACCGAACCTGCGGCTGATCGCCAACTTCGGCACCGGCGTCGACAACATCGACCTCGATACCGCGCGCAACCGCTCGATCGTCGTCACCAACACGCCCGGCGTCCTCACCGAGGATACCGCCGACATGACCATGGCGCTGATGCTCGCGGTGCCGCGCCGCCTCGCCGAGGCGACCAACTACCTCAAGGATCCGAAGAACCATTGGGCCGGCTGGTCGCCGACCTGGATGCTCGGCCACCGCATCTCGGGCAAGCGCCTCGGCATCATCGGCATGGGCCGCATCGGCACCGCGGTCGCGCGGCGCGCCAAGGCGTTCGGCCTGCAGATCCACTATCACAACCGCCGCCGCGTCCATTCCGAGATCGAGCAGGAGCTGGAGGCGACGTACTGGGAAAGCCTCGACCAGATGCTGTCGCGCATGGACATCGTCTCGGTGAACTGCCCGCACACTCCGGCGACCTATCACCTGCTCTCGGCCCGCCGTCTCAAGCTGCTGAAGCCGACGGCGTACATCGTCAACACCGCGCGCGGCGAGGTGATCGACGAGAACGAGCTGGCGCGTATCATCGAGGCGGGCGGCATCGCTGGCGCCGGCCTCGACGTGTTCGAGCACGAGCCGGCCATCAACCCGAAGCTGCTCGCCTCCGAGCGCGTCGTGGCGCTGCCGCACATGGGCTCGGCCACCATCGAGGGCCGCGTCGACATGGGCGAAAAGGTCATCATCAACATCAAGACGTTCGTCGACGGCCATGCGCCGCCGGACCGCGTCCACCCGGCGATGTTCTGACGACCGTTCCTGACGCGCCCGATGTTTCACGGAGAACATCGGCGCGCGCCTGCTCCTGTTAGGTCTCAGTCCGACGAACGCAGTTCAAGACAAGCGTTCGCCGGACAGCAGCAACTGAAGGAGCACCACGAATGATCGCTAAGATTGCCTTGGCCGTGCCCGTCGCGGCCCTCACGGTCCTGACGATGGCCGCCGGAATGGTGGCGACCAGCAACGGGGCAGCGGCGGGAAGCAACTGCATTCGTCAACCCGGCGGCGGCCGTCATGACATCTACTGCCCGTCGACGCCGAGGCCCGATCGACCCAACCAGCAGAAGCGGTAGCTCGACCGACGCATCGACCTGATGCTTCGACGGTTCTCGGCAACGGCCGCGTCGCTCGCCCGACGCGGCCGTTCTTGTGCTCTCGCGGATTACAAAGAACGGCGCATAACAAACTGATTTCCATACATCATTGCCTTCGTCTGGCCGTATAGCGGCCGACACCGCGCCGCATCGTTCGCGGCATATGACCAGCGGGGGAGGTGCTCTCAACGCGCCATGCCGGCCGGGGGCCGTTTCGCCGACACGCTTCGTGCGTGTCGCGGTTCGGCGAGCGGGCGTGGCTCTTGCCTCGGAGCGCCCGATTATGACCATCTCGACCACCACGCGCCGCATCGCGCTTGCGATCGTCTGCGCCCTCGCCACCGCGCCGCACGCCGTCGCCGAAGGCGGCGGCAAGACCAAATCATCCGGAGCAAAGGCTCACAAACCGGCAGCGGCCGAGTCGTCGTGGGTCTCGGAGCCCGCCTGGCAACCGCCGCCATCGCCGATCTGGCACGGGCTCTACGTCGGCGGCAGCGTCGGCTATGGCTGGGGCTCGTCCGAGCACTACTACGACCGCAACGACAACCACGGCACCGCGGACGCCGATCTCGGCGGCGGACTGGCCGCGCTGACCGTCGGCTATAATCACATGTGGAGCCCGCGCGTTCTGCTCGGCGTCGAGGCCGACCTCGGCCTCATGCATCTCTCCGCCGACGATCAGGTGATCTTCGACGGCCACGTCTGGAAATCGCAGTTCGGCCCGCTGTGGGGCACCATCCGTGCCCGTGCAGGTTATCTGTGGAGTGACCGCACTCTGCTTTACGCGACCGCCGGCTGGGCCATCGCCGAGGTCGACGAGGTCGGCTACGGCGATGCCGCCGGCCAGACGGCGACCAACGAGAGCGTGCGTTCCGGTCTGGTCGTCGGCGCCGGCGTCGAGCACGCGCTGTGGACCGGCGTCACCGCCAAGCTCGAATACCTGCACATGGACCTCGGCCGCTACGACGGGCTCAGCGAGAACCAGGAACCCTACTACTTCGACAACAGCGTCGATCTCGTGCGCGTCGGCATGAACATGAAGTTCTGACCCCTGCACAACCGTACGCGCCGGACCGGGCACGAATTCGTGTGCGGCGCGTCACGCCGTTTTGACCGCAGCTACCGATCCGTCCGCGACAATCCGCCGGCTTCGCGCTACCATGTGCCGAGAAGCCGGTTGCGGTTGGTCGCGACGCCGGAGCTTCCTTTCGCATTCGCATCGAGATCGAGTTCGCGACACCGCCGCAGCCACTCCGCCCCCGTTTCAGGAGTGAGCGAAAATGCGCCAACAGACCCTCAATCACGACGTCATCGCCCCTGTCGATGCCGTGCATGAATTACCGCGCGTGCGCCGCATCCATTTCTCAGACCTCAAGGACGCGCTCGCCAAGGGCGTCGAGGATTTCAATGCCATGCCGACGCATGCGCTGTTCCTCGGCCTCATCTATGCCGTCATCGGCCTCGCGCTGTTCCGCCTCGCCTTCGGCTACGACGTCTTCCCGCTGGTCTATCCCGTCGCCGCCGGGTTCGCGATCCTCGGACCGTTCGCGGCCGTCGGGCTCTACGAGTTGAGCCGCCGTCGCGAGATGGGCCGCGACACGTTCTGGACGCACGCCTTCGACGTGCGCCATTCGCCGTCGTTCAAGTCGATCCTCGCTCTCGGCGCGATGCTGCTGTTGCTGTTCCTCGTGTGGATCTCAATCGCGCACAGCATGTATCTCTCGCGATTCGGCTATGGTAGCCACGCGACGCTCGGCGCATTCCTTTCCGACGTCGTCAACACTGCAGAGGGGCGCGACCTGTTCTGGCGCGGAAACCTCATCGGTCTCGGCTTTGCCGTGCTCGCGCTGATGGTGAGTGTCGTGTCGTTCCCGCTGCTGCTCGACCGCAACGTCGGCGTGGCTTCGGCGGTTTCCACCTCGGTGCGTGCGGTGCTGAAGAACCCGGTCGAGATGTTCGCGTGGGGCGGGATCGTAGCGGTGTCGCTGTTCATCGGCGCACTGCCGCTGCTGTTCGGCCTCGCCGTCGTCTTCCCGGTGCTCGGCCATGCGACGTGGCATCTCTATCGCAAGGTCGTCGTGCCGGATACGCGTCCGCGCCCCGAGTTCGAGCCGCGTGAACGCCGGCCGCGTTACGCCGCCGAGTTTCCGGCCTCGCTGTTCGTCGGCTCATCGGTACGCCACGACGACGAGGAGGGCGGGCAACGCTGAGGCGATATTCAGCGTCGCGCTCTCGTCACCTCGTTGGAAGGTTGATCCGGCGAGGGCATACTCCCCGTAGCTCGTGGATAGACCGCGTTGCGACGGGGAGCTACGCATGATCGTCACTGCGCTTTACGCCGGACTGCTGACGCCGCTGTTCGTGCTGCTGTCGATCCGCGTCATTCGCCAGCGCCGCACCGCGCGCGTCGGCATCGGCCACGGTGACGATGCGGCGCTGCTCCGTCGCATGCGCGTGCACGCCAACTTCGCCGAGTACGTGCCGCTGGCCTTGCTGCTGATGGGATTGCTGGAGAGCATGGGCACCAGCCGCTATCTGCTGCACGGGCTCGGCATCGCGCTCGTCGCCGGGCGCATCGTCCACGCCTACGGCGTGTCGCAGGCGAAGGAAAACCTGACGCTGCGCGTCACCGGCATGACGCTCACGTTCGCGGTGCTCACCGTCGCAGCGGTGGCGTGCCTGCTCAAGGCCTTCTTCGGTCTGGTCAGTTTCGGCCCGTGATGCTTCGGCTCGAGAAACTCAAGAGCGGCGATGTTCCTCGAGCCGCGGCATGATCTCGACGAAGTTGCAGGGACGGTGACGGTTGTCGAGCTGCCACTTCAGGATTCCGTGCCAGGCGTCCTTGCAGGCGCCGGGCGAACCCGGCAGGCAGAAGATGTAGGTGCCACGCGTGACGCCGCCGCACGCGCGCGACTGGATCGTCGAGGTTTCGATCTTCTGGTACGACAGCATGTGGAAGATCGCCGCGAAGCCGTCGATATGCTTCTCGAACAGCGGCATCACCGCTTCCGGCGTAACGTCGCGCCCCGTGAACCCCGTGCCCCCGGTGGTGATGACGACATCGACGTTGGCATCGTCGATCCACGCCTGCACCTGCGCGCGGATCGCCGCCACGTCGTCCTTCACCAGCGCCCGATCCGCGAGCGTGTGCCCGGCTTCCGCGATCATCGCCGCAAGCGTGTTGCCCGATTTGTCCTCCGCCAGCGAGCGCGTATCGGACATGGTCAGCACGGCAATGCGGACCGGAATGAAGAGGCGGCTCTCGTCGATCTTGGCCATGGCGCGCGGCACTCCCTGCGGGCTCTTTCGCGAACACTGATAGCGCAGTTTGCAGCACCCGCAAGGCGCTCGCGACAGTTGCAGCGCGAACGACTGCCAAGCATCGAACACAGTCGCGTGGTTGAACTGCCGGCGTGCCTCCACGAGCGACGCCATGCGTTGCTCATGTCAGGCACCCCGCGCGCGCGCGCGCCCCGCGTTTTTCTCCCTTGCCGGCGCGTGCCGTTAACGCTTCGTTAGCAATCTCTCTTCACACTTGCTTAACCATGCGTGAGCTTGAGTGAGGTGAGGCGTGGAGTTCGCCGTCGTCAGGTTCCTGTTCGTGTGTTGTGTGGAGTGGATATGCGTGCACGTTCGAGCAAGGCTCGCATCGCGGATCGCATTCTTGTCGGAGACTGTCTCGACGAGCTTCGTCGACTACCCTCTGCAAGCGTAGACCTGGTCTTCGCCGACCCCCCCTACAATCTGCAGCTCGAAAGCGAGCTGCTGCGTCCCAACAACACGCGCGTCGACGGCGTCGACGACGACTGGGACAAGTTTTCGAGCTTCGCCGACTACGACGCGTTCTCGCGCGCGTGGCTGAAAGAATGCCGCCGCATCCTGAAGCCCGATGGCGCCATCTGGGTGATCGGCTCGTACCACAACGTCTTCCGCCTCGGCACGCTGTTGCAGGATCTCGGCTTCTGGATCCTCAACGACGTCGTCTGGCGCAAGGTCAACCCGATGCCGAACTTTCGCGGCCGCAGGTTCACCAACGCGCACGAGACGCTGATCTGGGCGGCGCGCGATCAGAAGTCGCGCTACACCTTCAACTACGACAGCCTGAAAGCGTTGAACGACGACCTGCAGATGCGTTCGGACTGGCTGTTCCCGATCTGCTCGGGACCGGAGCGGCTCAAGGACGGGCATGGGCGCAAGGCGCATCCGACACAGAAGCCCGAAGCGCTGCTGCATCGCGTGCTGATCGCCTCGAGCAACGCCGGTGACGTGGTGCTCGATCCGTTCTTCGGCACCGGCACCACCGGCGCGGTGGCAAAGCGCCTCGGCCGCCGTTTCATCGGCATCGAGCGTGACGCCGTCTACGCCGAGGCGGCCGACGAGCGTATCGCTGCCATAGAGCCGCTGCCCGTGTCCGCCCTGGAAACGCTGCGCTCGAAGCGTGCCGAGCCGCGGGTGCCGTTCGGTACCCTGGTCGAACTCGGCCTCGTCCAGCCCGGCTCGCGCCTCTCCGACGCCAGCGCCCGCGTCCACGCCGAGGTCAAGGCGGACGGCACGCTCGCCGCCAAGGGCCGGCAGGGCTCGATCCACCGCCTCGGCGCCGAGCTCCAGGGCAAGAGCGCCTGCAACGGCTGGACCTACTGGCACTTCGAAACGGACGGACGGCTGCGCCCGATCGACGATCTGCGCGAGGAAGCCAAGCGCCATCTCGGCCTCGCCGCTGTCCCGGCGATGATCGCCGCGGAGTGATCTCCGGCCGCCGCGAGCACGTACCGCCGGGCGATCGCCCGATCGGGTAGGGTGGCTTGATCCGGCTGGAGAACAGGCCCCGGCCCGGTGTGGCGGCCGCGCGAAAAAGCCCGACAAATGGCGCGGCGAACGGCCGCCGCCGCCTTGTTTCGGCGAATTAGACTATGGTACGAACTCCCCCTCGGAACGCCGCCGGCTTCACCGCTGCCGGCGCCCCCGCATAGCGGGAAAGGCATCGTCGCGAACGAAGGCACAAGGGCGGAGCACGCGAGCCGCCGCTGCGCGACAGACAACAGCAAGACCAAGAAGCGAGGAAACAACTCCATGTCGACAGCCAAGGCGTCCTACGCCGCCCCGACCCAGGCCAAGTTCTTCTCTGCCAACCTCGCCGAGACCGATCCGGAGATGGCGTCGGCCATCGCCAAGGAACTCGGCCGCCAGCAGCACGAGATCGAGCTGATCGCATCGGAGAACATCGTCTCGAAGGCGGTGCTCGAGGCGGCGGGTTCGGTGCTGACGAACAAGTACGCCGAGGGCTATCCGGGCAAGCGCTATTACGGCGGCTGCCAGTACGTCGACATCGCCGAGAACCTGGCCATCGACCGCGCCAAGAAGCTGTTCGGCTGCGGGTTCGCCAACGTGCAGCCGAACTCGGGCAGCCAGGCCAACCAGGGCGTCTTCAACGCTCTGCTGAAGCCGGGTGACACCATCCTCGGCCTCTCCCTCGCTCACGGCGGCCACCTGACGCACGGCGCCCCGGTCAACCAGTCGGGCAAGTGGTTCAAGGCGACGCATTACGAAGTGCGCCCCGACACGCAGGTCGTCGACATGGAAGACGTGCGCAAGGCCGCCCACGAGCACAAGCCGCAGCTCATCATCGCCGGCGGCTCGGCCTATCCGCGCAAGATCGATTTCGCCGCCTTCCGCAAGATCGCCGACGAAGTCGGCGCTGTGTTCATGGTCGACATGGCCCACTTCGCGGGCCTCGTCGCCGCCGGTCTCTATCCGAGCCCGTTCCCGCACGCCCACGTCGTCACCACGACCACCCACAAGACGCTGCGCGGACCGCGCGGCGGCATGATCCTGACCAACGACGAGGACATCGCCAAGAAGGTCAACTCGGCGATCTTCCCCGGCATCCAGGGCGGCCCGCTCATGCATGTGATCGCCGGCAAGGCGGTGGCGTTCGGCGAGGCGCTGCAGCCGGAGTTCAAGCTCTACGCAAAAAACGTCATCGAGAACTGCAAGGCGATGGGCGAAGTGCTGGTGCAGGCCGGCTTCGCGCTGGTCTCGGGCGGAACGGATTCGCATCTCATCCTGGTCGATCTGCGTCCGAAGGGCCTGACCGGCAACATCTCGGAGAAGGCGCTCGGCCGCGCCAACATCACCGTCAACAAGAACGGCGTGCCGTTCGATCCGGCCAAGCCCATGGTGACGAGCGGCATCCGCCTCGGCTCGCCCGCCGGCACCACCCGCGGCTTCGGCGTCGCCGAGTTCCAGGAAGTCGGCCGCATGATCGCCGAGGTGCTCGACGGCCTCGCCAGGAACGGCGAGGAGGGTAACGGCGCCGTCGAGGAGAAGGTCAAGAAGCAGGCCATCGCGCTGTGCGAGCGGTTCCCGATCTACGCTTGATCAAGACAGCATTCGGAGCAATCTTCGACGCGGCCGGGTCACCCGGCCGCGTTTTCGTTTGGGAGGATTGTATGCGGTTCATTGTAATGGCGGCATTGGCCGTGACGACATTCGGCCTCGGGCAGGCGCAGGCCGCGTCCTGTTCGAGCTGGAAGGCGACCTGCGAAAGCCGCGGCGGCGGCTCGGCGTGTGACGCCAAATACGCCAAATGCGTGAAGACCGGGAAATTCACAGAGGGCGCCAAGTGGGGCGGCGCCACGCATTCCGGCTTGTCGAAAAACTGACCGGACAGCCGGCATCGGCCGTGCCGTTCATGCGGCCGATGCCGCGAGCAAGGGCCCGATCAGCTTGCCAGGACGTCGGCGAGGCTGACAGTCAGCCCCGGCGGATCGAGGCGCAGGGTAGCGGCCGGGTCGCTGACGAGGCGCGTGGTGAAGGTCGCGTCACCCGCCCGCGAATGCACGATCAGCATCGGCCGGTCCGGGTCGGCGATGACGTAATGCTGGATGCTCGGCAGCGCGAAATAGCCTTCGAGCTTGGCGCTCATGTCGTGCCTGGCGGTCGAGGGCGACAGCACCTCGCAGACGATCACCGGCTCCGGCACCACGAGGGAACCGCGCGGTACCTTCGGGCCGAGATAGACCAGCACGTCCGGCTCGACGCCGCGGCCACTCGGAAGCTGGACGGTCGGCCCTTCGATCGCGACGTGGGCCTCGACTGCGGACGAGGCAACGGCTGCATACAGCGCCTGAAACAGTGCCTGCTTCGTCTCCCAATGCTGTGATCGCTCCGCGTTCATGCTGCCGGCCGGCCCCCGCTTGGAAATGACGCGCCCGTCCCACAGCTCGAAGCGCCCGGCCTCCTTGGGCACGGTCTCGGCCCAGGCCAGGAACTCCTCGAACGTCATTTCGCGGTCCGGGATGACGATTTCTGCAGGGTCCGACATAGCTCGATAGTAGTTCGCGAAGCTGCAAGCGACAACCGGCCGGGGCCACGCGCCTCGATGCCACTGCCGCCGCCTTTACCCTGGCGAGCGCAGTCCTTCGCATCCCTGCGGCGCTTACCCCACACTCCGGCAAAACTGACTTTGCGAGCATTGCCGGCCTCGGCGCGAATGTGTTAAGCCGCCAACTCGCTGCGATACGAGGACCTGATGGGCGTCGGACGTCTGATCGTCTCAATGCTGACGTTGCTCGCGCTGTCGCCTGCCGCAGCGGTCGCCGGCCCCACGCTTCTGTTCGAAGCCGGTTCCGGCAAGGTTCTCTACGCCGAGGACCAGGATCACTACTGGCACCCGGCCTCGCTCACCAAGATCATGACCGCCTACGTGGCGTTCGAGGCGATCCGCGAGGGCAGGATCACGCCCGAGACGAAGCTCGTCTGCTCGGAAACCGCGAGCAAGGAACCGCCGAGCAAGATCGGCCTGCCGGTCGGCGCCGAAATGACGGTCGCGCTCGGCCTCAAGGCGCTGATCGTCAAATCCGCCAACGATGTCGCCGTGATGCTGGCCGAGACGATCGGCGGAAACGTCGACGGCTTCGTGCAGAAAATGAACGCGACGGCCAGAAAGCTCGGCATGTCGCGCACGCATTTCGTCAACCCGAACGGCTTGCCCGCGCCCGAGCAGGTGACGACCGCGCGCGATCTGGCGAAGCTGGCGCGCGCCGTCATCCGGGACTATCCCGAGTATGCGGAGCTGTGGGCCATGCCGGTGGTGCAGATCGGCAAGATGAAGCTCGCCTCACACAACAGCCTGCTGCGCACGTTCGAGGGCGCGGATGGCCTCAAGACCGGCTTCATCTGTGACAGCGGCTTCAACGTGGTCGCCAGTGCGACGCGCGACGGCACCCGGCTGATGGCGGTGGTGCTCGGCGAGCCGACACCGAACGAGCGGGCGCTGCGCGCGGCCAGCCTCCTCGAACATGGCTTCCAGCATTACGGCTGGAAGAACTTCTTCAATACGACCGACCTCGACAGCCTGCCGATGTCGATCCCGGACAAGGGCGTCATGTCGGTGCGCCAGAGCGTCCTGTCGTGGGACTGCGGCTACCGTCCGCAGAAAGCTGCCGCCCGGATCCTGACCCTGAAATCGCGCGCTGCGCGAGCCAAGCAACGCCAGAAGGCGAAACAGGACGGCAAGCAGGAAGCAACCGCTGCCGGCGCCGCACCGGCCAAAGCGAGCGCCAGTGCCCCTTCCGCGGCGAAGCCGGCCGCGGCATCAGCCGCGACCGTCACCAAGGCGAAGCCCGGCGGTAGTCCGACGAGGCCCGCTGCCGGCAACGCGGCCGCGCCCGGCAAGGCCAAGGCGGCGGCAGCCGGTCCGGAACAAGGCGTCGCGAAGCCCTGACGGCCCCGTCGCGATCCGATTGCTCCTTTACCTGTGCCCCAGCCCGATAGCCGGGCGTGTAGGTCCCCAAGTCCGATCAGGCCCGATTGCGCACGGCTAACGTCAGACCTCTCAGAGCCTGCCCCAAGGTCCGGCCGCGCCAGTCACACGATCAGCTCGAGCTTGCGGCCACGATACGGGCAGCCTCCGGTATCCGGTGGCGCCGCCCGCCGGTCTTCGCCCTCATCCTCGATCGCGGGGGGTTCCTCCTGCACGCCCTCGCCGGGAATACGCCGCGGCGCCTCCGGCCGGGTCGCTTCGGGCAGCGGACGCAGGCCGCCGCCCCGAGGTTCGGCAATCGCGTGCCCCGCGACCGCGCTGCAGGCCAGTGCGACACAAATCGAGACGATGCGCCGTTGCGGCACGCTCCGCGCGGCTCCAGGCATGTACCGCCTTCCTGATGAGTTCATCGGTGGAACTCCTTCGCGCGGGTCCGGCTGCGCGTTGGCGGCCCGTTTTGCCGCGTCACGTCGCATTCCAGTGTAGTCGATCGCACGGCTCTTGGCTCCAGCCTGAATCTGGCTCTCATCTTGCTTCGACATCCCGCGAAACAAACCGGCGGCGCTGAAACCTGGCGCCTCCAATCTGCTCCGTTAACGTCGTCTTGAGGCGAATATGATGGCATCAACCTGGCATCCCGACGAAGACGCGACCCCCACACCGCGCGACGTCGAGTTCATGGCGGCAACCCTCGAAGGCCGTCACGGGCTGCTCGCCGCGGACGTCGCCGAATTCTTCGCCAGCCTGCACTCGGAGCGTGGAGACGCCGGGCGCTCGTGGGCGTGGGCCGGTGTCGCCGAACTCGTGCGCCAGCGCGAGCGCAAGCGGATGCATCAGAGTTGAGTGACCCGCCGGCCGATCCAGCCGGCATATCCGAGGACGTATGGCGCAGAACGCAGGGCAGCAAGCCGCGCTGGCGGGCGAGAACGTGGTGGGCCTCGGCACGCCACGCGCGCTGCTGCGCTCCGGCCTCGACAAGCTGCGCGCCATCATCGCCGGTGACAGTGAAACGGCGCGCACCCAGCGCGACGCGCTGACGGCGTTTCTCGTGCGTGTCGCCAGCGCCGGTCTGCTCTACCTGTCCCAGATCGCACTCGCCCGCTGGATGGGCAGCTTCGAGTACGGCATCTACGTGTTCGTGTGGACCTGGGTGCTGGTGCTCGGCGGCCTGTCCCACTTCGGTCTGAACCTCGCCATGATCCGGTTGTTGCCGGAGTACCGCGAAAAGGGCGAGCACGATCTGATGCGCGGCCTGCTGCGCGGCGGACGGTTCGCGGCACTCGGTCTTGGCACGGTTATCGCCGCGCTTGCCATGGCGCTGCTGGTGCCCTTGCAGCCGTATCTCGACCAGCACTACGTCTTGCCCCTGTACATCGCGCTCGTCTGCGTGCCGCTGTTCACCCTGACCGACCTGCAGGACGGCATCGGCCGCGGCTTCGCCTGGATGGGCATAGCGCTGCTGCCGCCGTATGTGCTGCGGCCCCTGCTGCTGCTCGCCACGATGGCGGTGGCCTATGCGGCCGGGTTGCCGATGCAGGCGACCACGGCGGCCGGCGCGGCGATCGTCGCCACTTGGCTGACGGCGCTGGTGCAGACGCTGCTGGTCAACCGCCGCATCGACGGCGTCGTCGGCAAAGGGCCGCGCGCCTATGCCTTCGGCACCTGGTTCCGGCTCTCAGGCCCCCTGCTCGCCATCGTCGCCGCCGATCTCGTGCTGCAGAACGCCGACGTGCTGGTGATCTCGCAATTTCTCGGGCCGACCGAGGTCGCCATCTACTTCGCCGCCGCCAAGACCATGAGCCTCATCATGTTCGTTCACTACGCGGTCGGCAGCGCGGTCGCCAACCGCTTCGCCGCACTCGATGCACGCGGCGACAAGGAGGGCCTCAAGGCGTTCGTGCGCGATGCCGTGCACTGGACCTTCTGGCCGTCGCTCGCCTGCGCGGCGATCATCCTGATGCTCGGCAAGCCGTTGCTGTGGCTGTTCGGTCCGCAATTCACCGACGGCTACCCGGTGATGTTCATTCTGGTCATCGGCTTCCTGTTCCGTTCTGCCATGGGGCCGGCGGAATTCCTGCTCAACATGCTCGGCGAGCAGGTGCTCGGCGCAGCGGTGCTGACCGTTACGGCGGCGCTGGCGATCGCGCTGAACTTCGCGCTGGTGCCGCACTTCGGCATGATCGGCGCGGCCACGGCGACGGCCACCTCGCTGGTCGCGGCGGCACTGATGAACTACGTCGTCGTGCGCCGCCGCCTCGACATCGAGATCGGTATCTGGCGCAATCTCGGCAAACGCGGCTGAGCACGATAATCGGGTCGTAACGCGCACTCATGCGATGCGGCTCACTGCGCCGCCAATCGCTCGGCGAGTTCCGCATGCCCGCTCACTCGCGCCACGTCGACCGCTTGCTCGCGGCGGATGTTGCGCAGGCTCGCGTCGGCTCCGGCCGCCACAAGCCGCTCCGCGACGCGGACATGTCCGGCCTTGGCCGCCAGCATCAGCGCACTCATCCCGTTGGCGTTGCGATAATCGACGTCGGCCTTCCCGGCGATCAGCATGTCGACGATCGCATCGGCACCGGCGTAGGCAGCGAGCATGAG
>ERZ1645187.2802-NODE-2802-length-15126-cov-6.171986_pt1 | contig 15126 bp, 10 predicted proteins | sample MGYA00575352_ERZ1645187 | MGnify/ENA primary metagenome ERZ1645187 (study PRJEB40837, sample SAMN11349314) | freshwater sediment metagenome | isolation source: river sediment | host: Sediment | place: India: Wazaribad , New Delhi | collected 2017-02-21 ...
GGTGGGAGAACCGGGTTTTAAAATGTTCAGACCGATTGTCTGGGAGAATGGCAATACAAAACTTCTGTCCAACCAGGAACTGACAAAATCTTCAGGATTTGTCCCTTTTTCGATGCAACAAAAAAACATGGACAGTGAAACTTTTTACCGCGCCATGGAACGCCTCATCAATCCAAAACCCCTTGACCCCGAGGATGCTTTGCTCGATTTAATCAGCGCCTTGCATGAGCAGTTGCAAATGCGGGTGAAATCGGTCGATAACGGAGAAGCCTACATGAAAGCCCACCCGGGTGCTGTAATTCCAATGCCATCGAATGCAAAAGGTGTATTTCTGACCGGCGGACAATGGGAAGATTTTTCAACTCCGAACCGTGATTTGCGGTTGCTGATTGCCATGGACGCTGTAACAGGTTTCACGGAAAGAGTGGGTAAATATCCGGGTGATTTTGATATTCCGGCATTGAGTTCGCCCGAAAAAATGAAGGAAAAACTGCAAATGCTACTCGAAGAAAAAACAAATGAGTTAACCATCAGTTACACCCGCACCGACGGATCGAAACAGGAACTCACGCTCGCTGAAATCCTGAAAAGAAAAGACGCTTTTGAGATGGCTTACAATCCCAACGATTGTGTGGAAGTGCGTTGGGGTGCGCCGGAAAACAGCGCTGAACGATCAACCGGAAAAAGAAGGGCGCCTGCCTCACAGCAAAAAACCATGGAAAAAGTGCGGGAGTGGTTTATGAAACGTCTGCACCCTCCCACCTGATTTTTGCATTGTATCGTCTAGTTTTTAGTTGCTTCAATTTTATGCGAGCCGTCAGGGAGAAATTCTACTAACGGAGGTGATTTTTTCAGGTCGAAAAGGTCATAACTTTTTTTCAGATCAGCCCAGAGACTGGTTTTGTCTTTATTTTTACTGTAAGCCGAGGTCAGTTTTGAATAGGTTTTGTCATCGAGTTTTGCCGGGAAAATAGTCAGGTCAACCTTTTTTTGCCCGCTGTTGCAGGCTTCAATGTAATACACATACAATTCCTTGATCTTTTCGTCGGTAATGGAAATGCAACCCGACGATTCGCAGGCGCCGTGAATAAAAATGAGGTTGCCCAGGCGTCCTTTCACTCCGCGGATGCTGTCGGATGCATTCGGGTAATTAATTTGCATCGACAAATAATATTTACTGAACGGGTTCAGGTCGGAAATATGATAAAAACCTTCCGGAACCTGCAAATCGCCCGAACGACGTTTGGGCCCGATATCGCCGGAAATCTCACAAATCGGAAATTCTTTGATCAGCTTAAACTGTTTGTCGCCGATATTCTTAGCCCACAATTCGATGATTTTTTCGGTTTTAAATGCCCGGAGATAAATCTGCAGGCTATCACGCGAAATTGAGTTGGCGGCAAGGTTTTTCAGCACAGTTTTTTCCTTGCCTGAATAGGCCTCGCGGACACGGGTAAAATTCATCTGCTCCGCCCGGAAAGAACGCGATGGATTGTCGGTAAAAAGTAATATCAGTGGAAATATGATGATTAGTAGCCTCATTGCTTAAAAGTTTTCACGGGCAAAAATAAAGGAAACCTTGAATTGGCAAAACCTAAGCGGAATGTTTAACAAAAGTTTCGCTCCTTCGGAGCTTGTATTTGATTTGTCAACTCTTGCTACAAATATTGCGGGACGCTGTCGCTGAAGATTTTCTGCCTTTAATTAAAGTTTCAAAATAGCTCCGGAAGAGCAAAATATTTGTAGAAAATTGGAGACAAAAGAACTACCGTCCGCCACAAAAATCATTTGAAAAATGATGTCTTTGCGGACGAAACATAGCCTGATGAAATTTAAAAGGGAACAGACATATTTTCAGATAATCATTTCAATTTTTCAGCTTATACCGAAGAAAATAAAAAACCGGAATACCCGCCAGAATAAGGATCAATCCCAGGATTGCCTCGCGTGGACGGGTAAAAATGGTATTGAACAGCAAAACAATACAGAAAAGAATATAAAAAGCGGGAATAACCGGATATCCCCAAACTTTATACGGACGGTGTGCATCGGGCATCCGGCGCCGGAGAATAAAAACACCCAATGTAGTGGCTCCGTAAAAAATAAAAACGGCAAAAATTACCATGTCCGTCAGTTGGTCGAAAGTTCCGGAGAGGACAAGGACCGATGCCCAGATTCCCTGCCAGAGCAGTGAGTTGCCGGGAACATTGGCTTTGTTCAGTTTACCAACTGAGGTAAAAAACTGCCTGTCGCGTGCCATGGCAAAATACGGCCGCGCTCCGGTGAGAATGCTGGCATTGGTACACCCCAGTGTGGTTAGCAAAATCAATAATGAAATAAACAGAACACCTGCATTTCCCCAGTAGCTTTTTACAGCTTCAACTGCTGCAATCTGGTTTCCGGCATTGTGAATATTCTCCAGCTCTGGCACCGAAAGAACCGACAGATAGGTAAAATTAACCAGCAGGTAAATGGCGATAACCACAAAAACACCGATAACCACTCCGCGCGGAATATTGCGGTTGGCATCCTTGATCTCGCCGCCGATAAATCCCACAGAAACCCATCCCTGGTAAGCCCAGAAAGCAGCCAACATTGCCGCAAAAAAGGAAGAGAAAGTGACACTCCCAGCCGTGATATCGCCAAAATTCAGAAAGTTTTCAGGTGTTCCGACATTGTTTGTAAGTCCGGAAATCACAATCAGCGATAAACCTGCAATTACCAGCCAGAAAATTGCCTTGCTGGTCCAGGCGCCGCTTTTTAAACCCGAAATATTGAGTGCCGTGAGAAGGAGGATCAGCAAAATGGCGGTAAACTTCACCCCAAAATCGCGGAACGGGAAAAACACACCCAAAACTGAAAAATCCTGCAGGGAGGTGAGTAATTGGGGCAATGGTAAAATACTGTTGAGCGATTGGGCAAAAATATAGGCAAGCGATGAAATTGTAGCAGTTTGAATGACTGTGAAAAGCGACCAGCCATACATAAAAGCAAAAAACTTGTTATAAATCTTGCGATGGTAAACATATTCGCCACCGGTATCAGCCAGTAAACCTGCAACTTCGGCATTGCTCAGCGCCCCGAAAATGGTGATGACTCCGGCTGCAATCCATGCCAGTAAAATCCAGGTCGAAGAATGAAGTTCGGCAGCCATCGGCGCCACCTTTTTATAAACTCCTGATCCGATAATGTTGGCAATCACAAAAATAATGACATACCCCAGGCCAAAAGTCCTGACAAGATTTCTTTGCTGATTCATAAGTTGCTGCTTCAATTTCTTTTAAGTGTTTAAAAATAATAAGTAATAAGAAGAATTTGATGTCGTAATTTAACTCACACTCACCTCAAGCCACCTAAAGGTGTCTTTTCCCCTCTCTCCGCGAGAGAGGGGCAGAGTTTTCCTGATGTAAATCGGGAAAATTCGGGGTGAGTGAGAATATAAAAATATGACATTTTATCTTTCTTATTACTTAAACAAGACCAGACATAACGGAAATGAATGCTATTGTTCAGAAAATTAAACCTGAGAAAACCATGGATTGTCAGTAAACTCAGTTAAAAGGTTTCTTCTGCGCGGGCCAGGGCTTCCAGGTAAGAAGTCAGCGGATACATTTTTTCGTCGTACCACAAGGAGGCAAAATATAAACCGATGGGCGCCGAAACAAAACCTTTCTCCTTTATCGTTTTTTCGAGCCATTTCAGTCCTGATTCGCAGATTACAAGATTCACTCCTGAAATCAGCGCCGAAACTGCCAGCGAAGTTTCTTCAATGGTTCCCGGAATGTTTTTATCGCCACCCCAACTGCCGTCTTCATTCTGAACCCCAACCAGAAAATCGTTTCCTTTCCGGATCATCTTTTCAAGTTGATCCCTGGTTTGTGTTGAATGCCAGTTATGCATAGCAGCATCTTTTAAATATGTTACCACTTTGGCGGTTCCGTAAACCGGATTTGTGTGATTTGCTGTCAGTTGATTGCCAAACCACAGTGGGAGCCAACTTCCATTTTCAGCCTGCTTTTTCTCAAGATACAGCAGGGCTCCCTCAAAAATCTTCTTCAGCTTTTCAGATTCGTTTCCGTATAATTCATCCTGATAGTTTTCCATCACTTCCGAAACAGCCAGCAAACAATGACCCGTCAGATCGGAGCAACTCTGGTCGAAGGGCAGTTTTCCCCAGCCACGCGAAAATGTAGGGAATCCGCCATCGCTGTTCTGCAATTCTTTCAGCCAGTTCGCTGCATTTAAAACTTCGTGTTTTATTTTGCTTTTCGGTTCAAGTTTCAAAAGTGCCAGCATCGCTCCGGGCGTGTCGTCTCCATCGGGAACCGAACCGGAATAATTGGTCCAGCCCCAGCCTCCCGGCCCGGTACCATTAAACGGATGAATTTTTTCATTCTGAATCAATCTGAAATAATCGGCAATTTTATCCTCCTGATCAGAATTGAGAAAGCCATCCAGTTTTCCACGGAATGCTTTTACCGAAAGGGAAGTCACCCACGTTGACAAATCAACATCGATAGGCCAGCCGCCATCTTCGCGCTGCGTTCGTTTCAAAAACTGAATTCCTTTTTTCACCACATCGGTGTCGGCAAAACCTGAATTGATCAGGCTCAGCGAAACAAAAGCCGTCAGCGGAATTGCCTCCAGAAATCCACCACTTTCAGGCAGCATCCGGTGCAAAATGGTCATCGCCTTTTTGATCGAAAATTTCCGGATAATCCGCCAGAAAAGATTGGATTTTTTCTTTTTGTAAATCAGGATTCCCACCGCCACCAAAGCCGGAATTGCATAACTCACAACACTCAGGTTCAACAAACGATAGAATTTCCGGGGCAATAAAGAAAGTTCGAAAGGCAGTTGCGGAATGTGGTTAAACGCATCTTCACCCGGAACGCCACAAACGCCGCACATGGCCAGAATGGGCACCGAAAATGTGTAATCGTTCTGATAATGTGCTAAAATAAACTTTGCCACCTGTGGCGATTGAACATCAATTTTCAGTGAACTCAGGTAACCGGCCACTTTTTGCTGAGTTTCCTTTATTTGTTCATCACTGGTAGCATAAAGGTTCAGTGCGGCATAAACCAGCAAACTGGTGCTCACATTTCCCTTGCTTTCGGGTGTATCGCCAAAACTGCCGTCGGAATTGATATTTTTTTGCAGCCAAAGAATTCCCTTCCTGATTTCCGCTTCATTTTTCAATGCATTATCGAAGTGTAACGCAGCAACTGCCACCGCAACTCCCAATGCACTCGACGACAACCGGCCTTCCCAGAAACCTTCGGGTCGCAGTTCGCCGGCAATTAGTTTACCAACCTCATTTAACCTGGCAGAAATATCTTCTTTGTTCATGTTACGAAAGTGTACCCAAAATTAGTAAACCATAGAACGTATATTCCAGGTCGCGGGATAAATCACCATCACCTGATAGAAATGCACCGTTTTCATAGTTTTCTCCGGCCAGTTTCAGGCAATCGGGAGCGATCAACCGCAAATCGGTTCCGGTTTTTTTGAGTGCAAAAAGCGCCACCGCCGTTGAAAGCAAATCGGCATTGGGTTGTTCCCTGAAAGCTTTAAATCCCTCCCCTTTTTCAAAAAAGGCCTGCAAAAGCAAAACTTCCCGGTTAATTTTCCCGCCGGTGATAAATTTTGCCAGGAGCAGCGCTGCCAGAAAACTGCAGGGCAAATCTTCTGATGGTTTATAAAATCGCAGAAATATTCCGGTGAAAAAGTATAGCAGCCGGTTTTTTCCATACAAAGCATCGAAACTGAGCATAAAAAGAAAAAAACGGTAAGCCGGACCCAGATTTTTTGTTTCCCGGAAAACCCGGATAAGTTTTATGATTCCGGTTTTCCGGTATTCCTGTACACCTGTCATTAAACCAAGCAGCAACACTGAAAACTGACTGACTCCTTTTGGGGAGGCAAATTTTCCGGATGAAATAAAATTTTTCAGGCTGGCGAGCTGATCATCCAGGCTCAATGCTTTTGAAAGCCAGGCTCCAAACAGGGAGTAATAAAGATCGGGATTTCCGGCGCGGTCGGTGAAAGCACCGTTTTTGCACTGCTGTGTTTTTACAAATTCTGCCACTTCTGCCCTGCTGGTTTCGTCGAGCATTAAAAACCCCTTTTCAATTTCAGCAATAAACTGAAGATAAAACGGAACGTATGCAGCCTGGTTTTTCACGTTACAGTTTGAATACTTTTCCCATCACACCGTATAAACTCAGTCTCATTTTCCGGTTTTGCAGCTTATCGAGTTCGGCATAAGATTTTTGCAGGTAATCATTCAGAAACTTTACTGCTGTTGTCTCGGTTTCAAACTGTTTAAAACTCTCCAAAAGCAATGCAAGATCACCGGTTCTGATGATTTCCTTAAACGATGGAGAATGCCCGTTAATGCTTTGATTCAGCAATGAAAGCAAAAACGGAAAATCAAAAGCGTGTTTCAGATCATTATTTTCGTGCAGTTCGTTTAAATCATCACGAATCTGGTAGGCAATTCCGAAATAACCGGCAAAATCAGCCAATACTTTCAGATCGTTTTCAGGTGCATTTCCGGCAATGGCACCGGTTAATAACGCAACTTTCACGGCCTCACCGGTTTTCAGTTCAAAAATCTTCAGAACATCCTGCACCGGTTGCCTGGCAATGTTTTGCTGCAAAAGAATATCCGCACCCTGTCCTTCGGAAAGATTAAGATGTGATGAAGCAACAATTTTCAGACATCCGGCTTTTACAACCGGATCGCAATCAATTTCCGACAGCAGTTTATAGCCTTTCCCGGTGAGATAATCACCAATGTTGATGGCCACAGGGATGCCGGCTGTTTTATGCAATGCCGGCTGATTGTACCGGAAATCCTCATCATCCTGAATATCATCGTGCACCAGCGAGGCTTTGTGAAAACACTCAATAATCACGGCCAGAGCCATTTGCACTTCATCTGAAATATGACTGGAATATGACTGACAGGCAAGTACAGTTAACAGGGGCCGCATCCGCTGACCACCCAAAGTCATGGTTTTCAGAGCCAGTTTTTCGGTTTCCGAGTTCCCGGGAAAATATTTTCTGAGATTATTTTCCGAAAAATATTTCTCCACCTGGTTTTTAATTACCGATACTGAAAGAGGTGCAGTCTCTTTATTTTCCGAATATTCTTTGATTTCAGAAAAAAGCCAGTCGTAATCAAGCGACGTATTTGAGCAACCATCGAAAAGAAATGGCAGTCCGATTACCGGAATCGCAGCCTTTGTTACCGGCTCAAAAGAATTTTGCAGGACCGGCATACAACTCACGCCAATCACTGCATCGATGGATCCTTCCTCCACCAGTCCGATGGCTGCAGTTGTCCCCTCTGCCACCAGTGTGGAATACCCCAGTTCTTCTGCCTTTTCAATGATAGTATCAATCTGGCAGCCTTTGCAGCCGGCGCAGATCAATCCAAGTTCATCGAAAACACCTTTACATTCAAGGTTATTGCGCAAACATTGAGGGAGCAGCAGCAACCGGCGGTTGAAGGGCGTGGAATTCACCACCTGCCGCCAGGTTTCGTTTCCCAAAAGTACGATCGTAAAATCGAGGTAATCTTCACTGATACCTGATTGGTCCAATATTAATGCAGCATGTTTTTCAAGCACATTAAAAGCTGCCGGAGGCAGAATTTCGTTCCGGGCTGCATAATTAACAACCTCCTTCCGCAACAAATCGCGGATTTTCCGGTCTTTCGGAACCTTTAATATGCGTTTTTTCAGCTTCATTTTATCCGTAAGCTCCCAACCCAAAGAAAGCTCTTTTTTTGGCAAACCTGTAAATCCATCCTTTTTCCGGTACCGGCACACCCGATCCGTGACTCGGAACCACCGGCATTGATTTTAATCTCGAAAATTCATTTTCCCGGCCCGAAGTATCGGCTGCATTGTATTTATCCGCCATCTCTGCCAGCCATTGCGGATCTTCCATAATTATGCATCCGTTGGTTTTCTTCGGAATCTCATTTTTTAACTCCTTCAGAAAGACAGATTCACGATAAATATTTTCAAGTGTTTTGTCGGCAACATTGTCGGTTGCAAACTGAATAACCGGGCAGGGTTCGATAAACCCTGACGCGTTGATGTGGTGGCTCAGTCCTGTTGCAGCCGGGCACAATCCGTTTCCATCGTGGTCCCAGTATGCATCGATAATGGCAATGTCATACACCGAACGTGCATCAACCATAAATTGCCGGAGTTGCTGAATTTCAGCTTTGTCGAGCGCCAATTCCACTGTTGACTCGGCTCCAACCGGCCGGTAAATATAATACCACAGGTAGGCTACATTTCTCTCAATCAGCGAATTGATAAATCCGGGCGATAGTGCCAGATCGATATTTGATTTGCAGACACTCATGGCCACACCGGTGATCAATCCGGCGCCGGTGGCATTTTCGACTGCTTCAATCGTGCGCCGGAAAACATCTTTCCCCCGACGTCTCACATCGGCAATCACTTCGTCACCTTCAAAACTGATCAGCGGTGTTACATTCGAAAGTTTTTTCAATTCTCCGGCCACCTCTTTGGTCAGAAGGGTTCCGTTTGTAAATAGCTGAAAATAACAATCGGGATGTTTTCGCAGAACTTCGAAAAGTGGTTTGTACATCAGGGGCTCACCGCCCAAAATTCCGAAGAAATAAGAACCTTTTGCTTTGGTTTCGCTGATAATTCTGGCCAAAGTTTCAGGCGACATCCGGGCGTTCTTCTTTTTGTGTGTTACCCAGCAACCCTGGCAATTCAGGTTACAATCATCGGTTACCGAAATAAAATGAAAAGCCGGAAAAAAATCGCCTTTTTTCAGTCTTCTCTGATAACGCGCAAAACCTAGTGTACCTTTTATTCCCATGTTGTACACGAATTTGTAAAGGCACTTTTTATCGGTATTTTTCAGTATCCGTCCAATCATCCTATTTTAAATCCCCCTGTTTTGGTTTTAAATTCTTCCAGCGCTTTACGGCGCTCTTCCTCAGCTTGTTCAACAACTCCCTGTCTGAAAATATTCCGCCGGTTCTGGTTTCGTGCATTCAATGCCGATAAAAGACTTCCCCGATCGAGCGCAATTTTGCTGCCGTTGGGTTCGTCGCCGGCCAGAACTGTGTTTTCTGCCAACCGCGGAAAAATGATGGCTGAAGCCGGGCAAGTCCTGCCACAAGCGGGACAATTGTTTTTGCAAGCCAGTGGTTCAACCACTTTCAGGCTTTTTTTATCGAAACTGTAAACGCCAAATAAGCAAAAACGGGCGCATTTTCCGCACAGTGTGCACAACGATTCGTCGATTACAGGATACCAGGCAGGAACATCGAGACCGGAAATCTGAACCTGGTAACGTGCTTCGCCTTTTTCAATCTGAAATTCGGTTTCAAGTTTTGATAAAATGGTTTCAGGCTCAAAAACTTTAAAATTCAGCAATTCAAAATCTCCCATTTCAATCGCATTTTGCCTGAACATATTTTTGATGGCACGGGGATAACAGGCAATCACAATTTTTTGGTGAAATTCTTTTCCGATTTTATTCAGAAAGTCCTTTTCATGCAAGGCCAGTGCACACAAATCGTGCAGTTCAAACACATCAGCGGCCAGATTTTTCAACCCAAAAGCAATCCGGTCAAGCGATTCAGGATTGATAATCCCTGCCTTACACCGGCAAAAAAGAATACACGATCTTTTCTCCATTTTCTGTTTTTACTTGGCACAGCTAAATAACCAAAAATTTCAATTAAGTGCATTTTCAATTTTGAAACAGATTTAAAGCGGATTAATTTTCTATAACAATAGCGTCGATTCAGGAAAAACCGGAAGTGTAGCCAAAATGTGTGCAATAACCGGAGGGTGAAAAAGGTGATGATATGCGGCAAAAACAACAACAGGAGAAAGTATCTGCTTTCTCCTGTTTCACTTACATGTTTCTGAACATCATTCATTGACTATCCGCAACCAGAAATCATGTCTTGTTTTGCGACTATAAAAAACACCCTGAGTTACTTTTTTGTCTCGACAATTACGTATTTTGAAAGTTTCCAGAATTCGCCCGGGTTTTCAATTTCGAGATACGCGATTTTGTCGTTTTCTTCAACCAGTTTATAAGAATTGGCAGGATGTTCGGTAATCAGTTTTGCCTTTTTCGCATTCAGCGGAAACTGGCTTGTATTCCTGATATCAAGCTGCGTAAAAAATCTTTCGTTGAGATCATCTTTTATCGAGATATTTTTCCCGATTCCGAGGAAACCGCCTTCTTTTGTCAACACTCCCTTTTCAATAAGTTCACGGTGAGTTCCGGCGGCAAAATAAGCCTTGTTCATTTCATTCTCTTTTTCAACAATCACCTGCGATTTTTGGGCAATGATTTCCGATTTTTTCAAAAGGCTGTCTTCTTTGGAAAGAATGTCATCGTTCAGTTTTGCCAGTTGTGCATTTTGTTCGGCAATTGTAAAATCACGCTGATCCAGATCTGCCTGTAACTGTCTGATACTTGAGTCCTGTTCGCTGATTGTTTGCGTCAGCCGGGCGATTTTGTTTTTGTACGATTTAATGTCAATGCCTGAAGATTTCAGCTTTTTTTCAAGGTCTTCAATCTTTTTGCTGCTTTCAATCAACATTTCATTCATCAGTTTAATGTCAGCAACCAGCATTTCTTTCCTGCTTTTATTTCCTTCTTTCTGAGCCAGAACAAGCTGTCCGCGTTTTTCTTTAATAAAGGTCAGGTTTTGTTCAATCTCATCGAAAGTGCCTGCCATATCGTTCACCAGCGAATCGCGCATTTCAATCACAGAATTCAGATTTCTGTTTTCCTGGTTCAGGGTTTCAATCTGGTTTTTGTCGTTTACCAGCATTACTCCGCCAATCAAAACAACCAGCAATAAAACTGCTAATGTTGACCAGCTTACAATTGTTTTTACTTTAGTTTCCATAACTTTTCCTCCTGTTTAATTTACTTTTGTTTTTTTGACAGGAAACCGGAAGTCCAATTATATGCCAACAACACAATAACAATGTATCATTCTGAATATCTGAATCTTAATCAAACAACAAAAGAATCATTGGCTATCAATTTGATTGAAATCAATCAATTTGATAACGAAAAATGATACGAAATACGACCTCTCTGGATTAGTTTTCGGAATCTTCTTTTAACATCCGGTAAATGGTGGCAACACCAATATCAAGTTTATCGGCAACCAGTTTGATGTTATTATCGTACTTTTCGAGATACTTTTTTACAATATTTATATTGTATTCACGCAGTGTGATTTCCTTTTCGATATTATCATCAAACATGACACTTTTTCCCAGGTAAATATCATCACCTGTAATTTCATCTGTATCAGTGATAGTGATTGCCAGTTCAATAACTGATTTCAATTCCCTGATATTCCCGGGGAAAGGATAGGAAAGCAGTTTGTCGATGGCTGATTGTGTGATCGTTTTTCCAGAAAGATTATTCTCGTTACAAAACGCATTAATAAAGTGTTTTGCGAGGATAATGATGTCGTTTCCTCTTTCGCGGAGTGGCGGCAACTCCACCGGAAATCCATAAAGCCTGTAATACAAATCCTGCCTGAATTTTCCGGAAGCAACACTTTCCTGCAAATTCTGGTTCGAGGCAACGATAATCCGGCAATCGGTTTTTACAGGTTTGTTATTTCCCACCCTCACAATCTCCTTTTCCTGTAAAGCCCGCAGTAATTTGGCCTGCAGCGAAACATCCATTTCGGTTATTTCGTCGAGAAAAAGTGTGCCACCGTTTGCCTCTTCAAATTTTCCGATACGCCGGTAATTGGCGCCTGTAAAAGCGCCTTTCTCATGCCCGAAAAGTTCGCTTTCGGCAAGGTCTTTGGGAATTGCAGCCATATTAACAGCTACAAAAGGTTTGGAAGCTCTTGACGAATTGTAATGAATGGCTTTTGCCACCAGTTCTTTGCCAGTGCCGGTTTCGCCGGTAATAGCCACCGAAATGTTGGTGCGGGTGGCTTTTTCAATCTGTTCGAAAATCTTTTTTGTAGCCGTGCTGTTTCCTACAATCGTATTCTGGTAACTGTACTTTTTCTTTATTTCACTGCGCAGCGAAACAATTTCATTTTTCAGGCTAACCCCGTTGCGAATGTTTTGGACTGTGTTCAACAACCGCTCCCTGATGTCACGCGATTTTACAATGTAATCGTAGGCACCGAATTTCAGCAATTCAACCACCACGTCAATTTCATCCTGCTCTGAAATAAGTATAACCTGAATTTCTTCGTTTTCGGCTTTGATTCTTTTCAGAATTTCGAGTCCCTGCATATCTGGTAACCTGTAATCGAGCGTCACCACATCCGGATTTTTATCCAGGTTGTTTAAACAATCCTTCCCGTTGGAAAACGATTCAATCACATAATCAGGATTCAGCGAAAGATTGTGTACCAGCAGCCTGTTGTACCACTCATCATCCTCAACCACAAATATTTTAAATGGTTTTTCATCCATACCCGAAAGTTTTTACCAAATACGTTTTAAAATTACTACTGTTCCGAAATAATCAACAAATCAATCCTCATATTGAATGAAATTCACGCTCCTTGTTTTTTTCGAGATGCGATTTTAAAAAAGATAACAACTCTTCAATTGCTGGTTTTAATTCAGAATACACCGATGCAACCAAACCCGCCTCCTTTTTTTGTGCCGCTTTTTCGATTTGTTTAATCTGGTTGTAAATTTTGTCGGCGGCAATGTGTTTCAATGGAGCAGCTATGCGGTGGGCGCTGTTGTAAATCACATCCCAGTTTTTCGTTTCAATTGCATTGTCGATTTCGGCAATGCCGGATTCCATCGACTTTATAAAAAGCCGGATCATTTCTTCCAGAAATTTCTGATCTCCTCCGGCAAGGTTCAAAAAACGTTTGATGTATTCTGAATAACCGGACTGACTGTTTTTATCCGTCTGATCGGTTTTATCCAGGGAAAGCAACAAATCAAAAAGCTCTTTTTCGGAAAAAGGTTTAAAAAGAAATCCTTTCATTCCGGCGTTGATGCAGGCCTGCCGTTCTTTTTCGTCCACCGTTGCCGAAACCGCAATAATCGGGTCAGGGTTGATATTCATGATTTGGCGGGTTGCTTCAATTCCGTTGGTTACCGGCATGTGCAGATCCATCAGGATTAAATCAAAACTTTCGTTTTGAGCAGCCAGAACCGCTTCATTTCCATCTTTCACCTCTGAACACCGGATTCCCCACTTCCCCAAAATATTTCTTATCAGGAAACGGTTATATTCCTCATCATCAGCAATTAAAACCGAAATTTTCCTCAGCGATTCCGGAATCTCAGAAATTATCACGCCTGCGTTTCCGGGCTCCAATTCTGCTCCTTCATCGTAATTTATTCTCACAGTCACACAGGTTCCGTTTCCAGGTTTACTCTCAAACTCAATTTTCCCGTCGTGTAACTCAACAAGTTTTTTGACGATAGAAAGTCCAAGCCCGGTTCCCTTGTATTTCTTACCCGTGGGATTGTCGATTTGCACATATTCATCAAAAATAAAATCAATTTTACCGGCTTCAACTCCGATTCCGGTATCAATTACCTGAATTTTCAACTCAATCTTCTTTTCTCCGCTGTTTTGGGAGCTTATTTTCAGCGCCACCTCCCCTTTTTCCGTGAATTTTATGGCATTGCCCACCAGGTTGATTATCATTTGTTTCAAACGAAATGCATCTCCGACAAGCACTGCAGGTTTTTCTCCTTCCCATTGAAAAACAAGCGCTATTCCTTTTTTTATTGCTTCGTTTTTAAAAAGTGAAATCACTTCGGTGAAAACGGCCTCAGGAGAAAAACCCGTTTTATCGAGCACCAGTTTTTGTGATTGAATTTTAGAAAAGTCGAGTGTATCGTTGACAATATTCCGCAAATGACTGGCAGAATTAAAAATTATGGAAACCATTTCGGCTGTATTTTCATCCAGCCTTTTTTGCTGTAACTGTTCAGCCAAACCATAAATTGAATTAACGGGCGTGCGAAGTTCGTGACTGACATTGGCTGCAAACTGTTCTTTAGCTTTGGCCAGTGCTTCGGCTTTTTGCCGGGAATTAGTAAGCATCCTGCTCATCGCCCGCGATTTATTCAGGTAAACAAAAAGAACAAATAATGTGAGCAACAACAGAACTACTGCAGAGACTGTGTAAACTGACAGGCTTTCAATGGTTTGCTCTGCCAGTTTATTAACCTCTTCCGTATTTTTTACCAGGTCTGTTGCTTTTTTATTCTCAACTTCCCTGATGAGTTTGGTGATCTGGCCGTTGATTATAACATCCTCTTCAATCAGTTTTGATTCAATTACATTTTTTCGTTTTTGACTTTTATACATCTCCCACTCCATCTGCCTGATTTTTCTTCTTAAATCAGTTTCCACCCTGCTTATTTGTGGCGATGAATCTTTTTCAGCCTTTAAACTTCCTGAGAAATAATCAGGTACCCGGCTGTTTTTTCTTCCGGATAATGTATCGGCATGTCGCTCGCTTACATCGTTAAAGAATTGGGAATATGAGGGGAAAAAACTTTGTTTCGGAAGTTGCGTTGACAGAATTTTATCCCAAAGATTTAGTTTATCATTCGCAAGTTTAATAAACGAATCGATCAGAATTTTATCCGTGTCATCATCAGTTTTCAGTTTGCCCAATGCCGTAATTTGCCGGGTAATACTGTCTTCCATCTGATAATACTGTTCAATATCGTCGTTACTTCCAGTCAATAAATAAAACCTGACAGTGTGTTCAAGATTTGTGAGATCAGCGGTAATATCTTTTATAAAAAACACTTTATTGTCGGGCTGGGTTCCTTCCCTGATTTCCAGAACAATACTTGTCAGGCTTTTATAAGCCAGATAACCAATTGTTGCAACCACCATTCCGATGGTTATTGTAAGTACCGATATTAATATTTCAATTCTGAATTTTCGCATTTCGAAGTACGGCGATTGTACCGGTAATTTTAACGAAAAAAACTTCTGATTGTTTTTTATGAATCTAAACTGTTGCTAAAGAAACATATTCCTCCCGATATGAATGTGTGGAATTTTAACATTGAGAATTTCACTTGTTCATGCCGGCTTTTCCAGCTTTTGAAATCT
>ERZ1645187.2805-NODE-2805-length-15110-cov-28.111192_pt1 | contig 15110 bp, 17 predicted proteins | sample MGYA00575352_ERZ1645187 | MGnify/ENA primary metagenome ERZ1645187 (study PRJEB40837, sample SAMN11349314) | freshwater sediment metagenome | isolation source: river sediment | host: Sediment | place: India: Wazaribad , New Delhi | collected 2017-02-21 ...
CACCGGCATCGCCTATTTGGCGATGAAAAGACGGGGGAGTCCATCCCATCACTCAACTGGTTAGCTTGCGCTACGGTGAATACGGAGCTCCAATTGGAATTGACTTCTTTATGAGGCAAGGGCCATTGAGCCTTGAGAAAAACAAACAGAGATTTGCGGTGGCGTGCTCCGTAATGAGCCGCCAACCTTCACCGTGAAGACAATTACCTGGCAGCAAGATTATTCTGAGTTGCCACCAATTTTCTAGACCCCTGGAAATCGGTGGAATGAGCGGCAGGTACTGTCCACAAAATCGATAGGCCCACAACCCGCATGAATTCGATACTCTAGTTTCGACTTTAATTGGCGAGAACACCTATGGTTCCTGACACTTAAAGTCGATAGCTCGCCAATAGAGTCGAAAACTAAATACTCCAAGTAGAGTCTCCGCTGAACCCTTAATGGGGAGGTGGCTCGGACTAACTCTTCGCAAAGAAACTGCTAGCAGCTCACGCAGAGGCGCTTTCAGTCGTGACCCGTTCTCTAAGGATGCTACGTTAGCCACACCATCATGTCCGGCAGTAGTTCGACCCGATGCTGATGCCAACAGACAGCACCTCGGCCATTGCGTTCATTAGCCGCCCGGATTTTGTGGGTCAGCAATGCGTCCGCTACCGGAGATAGCTCAATGTTCGAAGTTTGAGCGACAGATTGTTCAATCTGCAGGCCGGCATGACGGACCCAACGCAGCCGTTCACGGGCAGCAGAAAAAGCGATCAATGAGTGTCAACCGCGCCGGGCTGCTTCGATTGCAGCGATGTCGATCTTTCCCATCTGCATCATCGCTTCGAAAGCGCGCGTGGCCGCTGCGCGGTCGGGATCGGCAATCGCGGCAGTGAGGGCACGTGGCGTGATCTGCCACGACAGACCCCACTTGTCCTTACACCAGCCGCATTCGCTTTCCTGGCCGCCGTTTCTGACAATCGCATTCCACAAGCGGTCGGTTTCGGCTTGGTCGTCGGTTGCAACCTGGAAGGAGAAAGCCTCGCTATGTTTGAACGCCGGGCCACCGTTCAGGCCGATACAAGGGATGCCGATCACGGTGAACTGGACTACCAGGACGTCGCCTTGCTGGCCGTCGGGATAGTCGCCAGGCGCGCGAATGATCGTTCCCACCGCGCTGTCCGGAAACGTCTCAGCGTAGAACTGTGCGGCTTCTTCTGCGGTGCCGTCGAACCAAAGACAAATCGTATTCTTGCTGACCATTTTAGTCTCCGATAGATGAAGCACATTGCTCAAACCATGAGGACTGCCCGATTTTCTTGGACAGTTGGTCCTTCTTGGGGTTGCGCCCCGGTAATTCTCCCCCGCGATCGTTCGCAACGGCAACTGTCGTGAGTGACCGCCCGTTGCCAGGACTGTGAGTTGGCCAGAACAGCCGTAAGTTTTTGTAGGGGCAAAAACAGGCGCCATTCTCTGGCAGTTTTGGGCGACTTGGACCTATGCGTACTACCGGCCACAACCAGCCGCAGTGACCTTAAGCAGTCGAGTAGCACGATCAGCTGAAAACTTACCGGATACCGGTCACTTAAACCTTTAGCAAGGGGGCCTCAACCTCAACGAAACACATACGAATCCAGTAGGCTTTTTTCTACGTCAAGTGCTTCTGCTTCCACTGCACGCACGCAAGCCATGTACTCCTTTGTTACCGCAGAGAGGCTGCGATCTCGCTTGGTGATGAATCCATAGTTCGTGCGTTGCCATGGAAGGTGCAGATCAAGGATGACCAACTCGCCGCGTGTCAGTTCATTTGCTGCAATACTGGGTGGCGTCAGCATGATTGCATCTGATGCCAAGGCTACTTCCGGGCCGAGTATCAGTGAGTCAAGCGTGATGGCAGGGAAAAACTGGCCGCTGTCGCTATCGAGGCGCCCAGCGTTCGGGGATTCGCCTAACAGATTAGCAAACCGGCGCGGCATGGCGCAGGAAATCATTGGATAACGCAGCACGTCCTCCAACTGTAGTTTGTGCTTGCCAGCCAGTGGGTGCCCAGCCCTGCTTGCCCAAATGCCTGTATGAGACGGTAGGGGGGCAATTTCCAAGCGTGAGTCGTCCATCCAATCCATCACGTCGGCAATACCCAGATCGACCGAGCCCTCAAGAACCTTGGCGACGGTGGCCCGCGGACTGAGTTGCTCCAGCCGAAATTGCACATTCTGGCAAGCTGTCATCACCCTGGTTAATGCGGGGCCGGCTGAAATTACGTGGGGATATGGCCCGGCAGCAATAAGAAGTTGGCCGACTTCAAGCCCTTGCATCAAGGTGATTTCTCTTTGAAGCTCGGTACTCCTATCAAGAATTTCGCGGCCACGTTCAATCATCAGGCAACCGTATTCGGTCGGTACGACGCCTTCCCGGGTGCGGTCGAAGAGCATCACGCCGAGTTTCTTTTCAAGTCGTCCAATAATTCGGGAAAGCGCAGGCTGAGAAATGTTCAGCGCATCCGCTGCACGGGCGAAATTCTGATGCTTGGCCAACGCCAGCACATGCGGCAGTAGGTTCAGGTCAAGTTTCATTACGAAACAGTATCATCAACATGTATTTTCGTCATTGGACGTAATGAGATGCGTCTGTTCAAATACGCTGAACATCGCTGATCAAATTCGGCTTGAGTAAGTTTTTGGGGTTCAGGTCCGCGTGCGGGCTGTATGCCCTAGCTTGGCTGGAGCATACAACCCATGTGATTGCTGGCTACTCGGATAATGCACAAGCAACTGTAAGTTGATCCCAAGGCGCTCAAAGCCTCACGTTAACTATGGAGACACCCAATGAAGAATAATTTGTCGCTGTTCGCCGCACTGGCCTTGAGTATTGCAATGCCGGTATCGGCGCAACAGAGCAAGCCAGCCACTGCAGCAACCAAGGCCGCCAATGCTGCAGTGCTGAAAGAACTACCCTTCAACGACAAAGCCGATTTTGACGATGCCCACCGGGGTTTCATCGCGGCCCCTGCTACCTTGACCATCAAGGATGCCAAGGGCAACGTGGTGTGGGATCTGGAGTCCTACAAGAAGTACATCAGCGAGGACAAGGCGGCACCGGACAGCATCAACCCCAGCCTCTACCGTAACGCGCAATTGAACATGATCTACGGCCTGTTCAAGGTCACGGATCGTATCTATCAGATACGTGGCTTCGATTTGTCGAATATCACCTTCATCCAGGGTGACACGGGCTGGATCGTCTTCGACCCGCTGATCTCGGCTGAAACGGCCAGGGCTGCCCTCGACTTTGCGAACGAAAAACTGGGCCAGCGTCCGGTCGTCGCAGTTGTGTACAGCCATTCGCATGTGGACCATTACGGTGGTGTACGCGGCCTCGCCAGCGAAAAGGATTTCAAGTCCGGCAAGGTCCGTGTCTTTGCTCCTGAGCACTTTACGGAACATGCCGTCAGCGAAAACGTGATCGCCGGCAATGCAATGAGCCGCCGCGCCATCTACATGTACGGCGCACTGCTGCCGCGCAACGAGTTCGGTGGCGTCAATGGCGGCCTGGGCCAAACCACCTCGACCGGCACTGGCACGCTGGTGATTCCGGACGTCGAGGTCAAGAAAACCGGCGAAGAGCATGTTGTCGATGGCGTGAAGATGGTCTTCCAGATGACGCCGGGCACCGAAGCACCGGCCGAGATGAACACCTATTTCCCGCAGTTCAAGGCGATGTGGATGGCCGAGAACTCGACCAACACGATGCACAACATCCTGACGCTGCGCGGCGCCCAGGTGCGTGATGCGCTCAAGTGGTCGGCCTACCTGAACGAGACCATCTCGCTTTACGGCACAGATACCGTGGTCAAATTCCAGAGCCACCACTGGCCGCAATGGGGCACGGAAAAAATTACCGAATACTGGAAGAAACAGCGTGACATGTACAAGTACACGCACGATCAGTCGGTCAATCTGATGAACAAGGGCTACACCGGCGAAGAAATTTCCGAGACGATCAAGCTACCGCCAGAACTCGACAAGTACTGGCCCAATCGCGGTTACTACGGCACATTGAGCCATAACTCGCGAGCGGTCTATCAGCGCTACATGGGGTGGTACAACGGCAATCCGTCGAATCTGAACAATCTTCCACCTGAAGCAGCTGCCAAGAAGTACATCGAGTACATGGGTGGAGAAGAGGCCGTCATCAAGCGCGCCAAGGGAGATTTCGCGAAGGGCGAATACCGCTGGACAGCCGAAGCACTCAAGCATGTCGTCTTCGCAAATCCCAAGAGCAAGGCCGGCAAGGAATTGCTGGCCGACTCTCTGGAACAGCTTGGCTATCAGGCTGAAAGCGGTCCGTGGCGCGGCGTCTACCTGATGGGTGCATACGAACTGCGCAATGGTGTGCCGGCAGCCGGTGGCATCAACACGGCAACCCCGGACACCATCAAGGCGATGCCGCCGGAAATGCTCTTCGACTACCTTGCGGTCCGCCTGAATGGGCCGAAAGCGGCGGGCAAGAAGATATTCCTCAACGTCGAGCTCCCCGATCTCAACAAGCAATACGGTCTGGCCGTCGAAAACGCCGTGCTCAACTATGGCAAGCCGCTCGCCCAGGCTGATGCCAAGCTCACCCTGAGCAAGGCCACGCTCGATGCTATCCAGCTCAAGGAAATCACGCTGGAACAGGCGATTGCCAAGGGCGACCTGAAGATCGAGGGCAAACGCGAAGCTTTCGCCGAGTTCATGGGCCTGCTCGACACCTTCCCATTCTGGTTCAACATTGTCACACCATGAGGCAGAGAGCCATCCTGAGTGCGCTGGTGGTGGCCCTGGTAACTGGGTTCATCACCCAGTCAGCGTCGGCATGTGGCCTGGAGGGCGGTCTCGGCGACGCCTTTTCAGCGGCGCATGAAGGCTCGCTGGATGTTGCCTTCGCCACGCGAGATGCCATAACGAGCGGCTGGCTTGTTCCCGATCCCGTACTGGAGACGGAAGCCGCCCATGACCGTGCCGATGAACGCATGCGGATGTTCGCCGCTGGGCTGCCGGCAGCCCAGCGCGGCGCGAGGCCATTTGCCGTTCTCCTGGTGGAGTCCGGTGTCTGGACACGCATTAGTCCAAAAGCGGGGCGCTGGTCTTTGGCAATACACATCGAAAAGCCCGACAGCAGCGAAACCGCAGTGCTCGCATCCGAAGCTGCGTTACGCAAGCTGGTCGATGGGCAACTGTCCGCCGAACAGGCATTGTCGAACGGGGTGTTGACGGTGCGCGGCGAACCTGTGGCGCGGGATCGTCTGATCGCCAAACTACGGCAGGTTTATCCGGATCGAAGTGCAAAAACGGCACTGCGTTGAGATCGACATCCTGTGCTGCGAGAGACCTTGGTTGCTGAGCATCATGGAGTTGGTGCTCACCTGGAGCTTTTCCCAATCATGAAGCAATAGTGAAGGACCGCAAGGCTGCTAAATCAGCTTGATGTATGACCACTGGAAGATCAGAAATCTTTCATAAGCCTTGGAAATGTCATTCGGCGGCAAAGGGCCGGGTGCCGTCCTGCGCCGATGACAAAAGCGGCCATTGAATGTCATAAGCGGCTGAGGGCGGGCAACTGGCGCCCGATTCGGGCTCGAGGCACTAGGCCGACTTTGATCGAGAAATGGCCGAAGTTCGAGGCTACAAGCTGCAGTATCAGGAGTAATCACTCAAAACAGAACTCGTAGGTAGGTGGCTACGTTGAGTAGTTTTCGACTTTAATTACTCAGAACAGCTTTGGCCGAATGGTGCCCATAGCGGAAGTAGCCACAAATTGAAAGCGGCCGTTCGAGTCTTAACGGTTTATGAATGAATTCAGGTTCATGCTTTCCGTATAGTCACACCCTGCCGCGTTGCTGTCGCCCATAGCGGCGTATACCTCGGAGCGAACTCTGTAGTGCGTCCATTCTTTGGGCTCCGCTTCAATACATGTATTGCAATCGCGTAACGCATTTTCAAACTGCCCAAGTTTGATGTAAATACTTACCCGATCGCGATAAATAATCCAATTTCTGGGTTTGATTCTCACCGCTTCTGTAGCATCGCAAAGCGCTTCCTCAAGGTGACCTATTCCTTCATAAAACGCTGCTCGCCTTAAATAAGACAAATGACTATATGGGTCTCTCGATATCCCATTAGTCAAGGCCGTTACAGCATTATCAATTTGCCCTAATTGCTGATATACGTATGCTAAGCATCTAAAGTAATCACTGCCATCTGGACCAGTGTCTACTGCCTGTCGTATGTCCTCTAATGCCTTTTCTAGATTTCCCATGTACAGATGCAACAAGTGCCGAAGATAGAGGTAAAAATAGCTCCTTTCTGGGTCCAACTGCATGGCAATCGACAGATCCTGTATTGCAAGATCATATTTTTTAAGTCCCTGTTGAAACCTGCTCCGATCAAGGTACAAATTTGCGCGATTTGGTTCCCGCTCAATAGCATTGGAACAGTCTCTGCAATTCTGCTCAGCGATGTTTATTTTCTGAATGTCACCGTCTTCAATATAGTTGCCACTACTTCTTGGACATACACTGTATTGCCACATCGCACTCATCCTTTTTTGATTTCTTTACAGCCACTAATTATTTCAGAGGCCGATCCAACGAATGCTATCTGGGTGATCTTGGACAGACCGGTTGTGGCCGACTTGAGCCGGACAGGCTACTTGGCGGCGGACATTCGTGGCTACGGCAGCTTCGGGGAAACCAGTATGGCCGGAGCGTGCCCTTTGCTGCCGGTCGGGTCTTGGAAAAGAGGTCATTCAGGAACGTTGAAAATCACCGGACGAAGACAAGCGTAGCTTGCCGAAGGTCCGGTGCATTGATGAGTTAGAGCCAAGCGGCCTCATTCGGCCAATATCTTGATCGAATAGACCCATTTGTTTCCCCAGTAGCCTTCTTTGACGTCAATTAGCATCTTTTCCCCCAATAAACTGACGACGTCTTGATCTCGAAAATTCTCCGAGAATCTTCCCCTGCCACAGGTAAATCGGTGTGTCGAATCCGGCAAGGCAAAGCCCTTCACCTCGCATGTGGTTGGTCTGGCAGAGGAATAGATATTCGATAGCGTGACCAAGTAGGACTTCGCTTCAGACGTATCCAGAGAGCCATTGAAGTACGTATGCGCCGCGATGAAATATGCAGGAATCGTGGCCACACATATCACCCATGAAAACAGGAAAGGCGGACCTATTGCGACGGTGAAAACGCCCAAGAATAGGGAACCGATCATCGAGAAGAAGACCATCACTGGGAAGTTACGATCGAACCCGTCGTAAGCCTCGATTAACGGATAGTCATAGCCGACGGACCAGAATGGGACCAATCCAATGAGCAAGAGCAGCGGCGCAAGAGTTGCTACAACAGCCTTCTTCTTATTAGTAGGCATAGTCTGACAAGACCGTGGCATATGAGCTCTAACAGGAAATAAACGGACGCCAGGGTCCGTAGAACAATTGATATTGCTGACGCCGGAATTGTTGCTCTAACCCCATGATTTTCAGTCGATTGGAATATTGGCTGTCAGTATAACAACTCCAACATGCTGAAGAACTAGCATAGCGCGAAGTCTGCTTTTGGGTGGGGTAACCAAGTGTCCGCTTCTGGCCGAATGCAGAAATCCCCATCCCCTCGACTGTGCCACCACTTAGGCAGAAATTTATCCACCTCAAGACGTCAAGCTATCCCGCATTCCTCCGGTTCCCCGGTGTCGCATAGCCTGCCAGCAGTCTTGTCGCAAACCCGACATTGACTCCCAGCGCCCGGGCGAAAGGCCCGTGGTTGCGTGCCTGGCAGTCGGGCGTGGAATTTGCTGAGAGGGGTTGAATCCCTTTTCAGAGCAAACGACATGACCCCAGAACTGCGCGAAAAACTGCTGGCCGGCCTCAAGGATGGCAGCATCGTTCCCTATCTTGGCCCCGGCGTGCTGGCCGACGTGAAGAATGTGGCGACCGGCGCGCCGATTCCTGCCGACAGCAATTCGCTGATTTATGCGATGAACGACGGCAAGCCGATGGCACCCAAGCTGATGTACGAATTCCCGCGCGCGGCGATGAACGTCGAGTTGAAGCGCGGCCGTACTTCGGTGACCAAGTTCCTGACCCGTGTCTATGGCGAAACCCAATGGACGCGCGGGGCGCTGCATGACTGGTTGAAGACGGTTTCGCCGGGCTACGTGATCGACATCAACCGCGACACGCAATTGCAGGATTCCTATGCCGATGTGCCGCACAATCTTATCGTCGGCATCGCCCGCATCGGCGGCACCGATTTTCGCTACAAGATCTACCACTGGGATGGCGTGGCCTACCAGAAGTCGCCGGTCATCAACACGGCGTTGCCGGTTCTCTTCAAGCCGATGGGCACGCCGAAGCCGGAGGGCGTCTATATCGCCTCCGACGCCGATTACGTCGATTTCATCACCGAACTGATGGGCGGGTTCTCGATTCCGCCGGAAATCAAGGAGCTGCGCAAGGGCAAGCAGTACCTGCTGATGGGGATGCGCCTGAACCGCGACACCGAGCGCATGGTGATGGCCGACATGATCTACAGCGCCGCCGTACCGGCCGGCTGGGTGTTCATCGCCGAACCGACGGAAAAGGAAAAGCGCTACTGCAAGAAGATCGGTCTGGAAATCATCGACGCCGATATTTTCGAATTCATCGGGGCCGCACAGCCGGCCTGAACCACTTTATAAAACGGGAGGAAATACCATGCTGTTGGATCGTTACGAACCTTATTTTTTCAACTCCAATTTCCGTGAAGCCGCCAGCGAAGCGGGCTGGGAAGGCTATCGCGGCGAATTGGTACTGATCGAAGGCGAAGTGGCCGACGACCAGGGCCGCCGCAAGCCGCCGCATGCACTGATGAAGCAGGCCACCGTGCTGACTGCCGGTGACGAGCTCAAGCTGATCTCCGGTTCGCTGGATGAACTGCAGCACTGGCCGCACTTCATGGAGAAGTACGGCGTCGACCTCAATCCGTCGACCATTGCGGTGATGTTTACGGTCAACATCCCCAAGCCTTTTGTGTCGACCATCAACGGCTGCCTCGTCGTCTTCATTCCTTGCACAGAGGGTCTGTGCTGGAACGAACTGATCGATCTTGCCGCGCTCGAAAAGGGCGACTTCAAGGGCCAGGGTGCCTCCGACAAGATCATCACTGTCTTCAATGCCTTGAAGGGGAACAAGTACAAGTACCCGGAAATGCCGGTTGAGGAAGCGCTGAAGACGACCAACAACGCCAAGCGCGAAGTGCACGGCGCCGTTTGATGGCCTGGGATGAATCCCGTCATGCGCTGGGGGTGGCGGACATGGACGTCACCCATCGCGAATTCGTCGATCTCGCTTATGCGTTGATCGTCGCGCCGGACGAGGATTTTCCGGTACTCTTTGCACGCTTGCATGAACATACCCGTGCCCATTTCGAGCACGAGGGCAAGCTGATGAAGCAGTGCCGTTTTCCCGCTACTGGTGAACACAACGGCGAGCATCTGCGCGTGTTGGGTGAGCTGGCGCATTTCGCACGCGGCGTTGCCGGCGGGCGGATCGGCATGGCGAGAAACTATGTCAGGAACCTGCCGGTCTGGTTCGATGTGCATCTGTCCACGATGGATGCTGCGCTGGCAGGCTGCCTGAAGCGCGTTTGATCATGGTGCAGGCTGGCCCGCCGAGGTTTTTCGTCTGCCCGGCAGCCACGCTGGGCGACGGCGAATACCGCAAGCTGCGTGTGGTGTTCGAGAAGCGCGAGGACGAGTGCCTGGTATTGCGCTTCGAGGGCACTGTTTACGCTTACATCAACCGCTGCGTACACATGCCACGTCGACTCGATTGCGAGCGGAAGCAGGTCTTCGATGCCAGTGCTCGCCACTTGCGCTGTTCGATGCACGGCATCGTCTATCTGCCACAGACCGGCGCCTCGGTCAGCACCATGTGCGAAGGCGAAAAGCTGCGCGCGGTGGAGGTTTACGAGGAAGGTGGCGAGGTGGGGATTGCCGATTTCCGTGTGACGGCCGCCGAGGTGATTCCGGTTTAATTCCGGGGCATCTGCAGCAGGGCTTCGGCCTGTTGTTCGCAGGCAATGCGCGTTGCTTCCTCAAGCGAACGCAGCCAGCGGTCGGGGATGGCTTCCCGGCCGTAGCGGGCGCCAGCCAGCATGCCGGCGATGGCGCCGGTGGTGTCGGCATCGCCACCGCGATTGACGATGTCGAGCAGACATTCCTCGAACGACGTAGTGGCAAAGAAGGCCTGGAACACGGCCTGCATGGTGTCGACGATATAGCCGCTGGGGTTTTCCACGCGCTTCTTGCCATAGGCGAAAACCGGGTGAAGACGCACCAGTTCGTCGGCGCGTTCGCGCTGTACCTCGGCGGGGTCGCGGCCGGCCAGCAGGTCGTGCACCATGAAAATCAGGGTTTCGCAGGCGGCGTCGGAGATCACGTTATGGTGCGTGACGTGTGCCTGGGCACGACTTGCAAAAATGGCCGTTTCTGGCGGTTGACCGTAACAGGCCAGCGCGACCGGCAGCAGGCGCATCGCGGCGCCGTTGCCGGCGTCGTGTTCGGAGGCGGGGGCTTCCGGATTGCCGGTTTTGCGGAACTGGATCAGGTTGCGGCGCACGGTGTTGCCGATGTCGACCGGCTTGGCACGCATCCAGGCGTCGAAGGCAGCGGCCGCGGCTTTGGCTTCGACGCCGCCGTGTTCGAGAATGGAGGTGCCGAGCGCCAGCGACATCGTGGTGTCGTCGGTGACCCGGCCGGCTTTCAGGCGCAGCCAGCCGCCGCCGGTGATGTCGCGGTGCACGCCGTGCTGCTGGCGAATTTCGTTGGGCGTCAGGAATTCGACGGTGGCGCCGAGCGCATCGCCGATGGCAAGCCCGAGGTAGGCGGCGATACCGCGTCCGATGTGCGGCGTTTCCCAGGGCGGGGGAGCGACGCGGCGACGGGTCGGGGCATTGCGGGCGATCAGTTCTCCGGTCCAAAACATTTGGCGTAGTCCTTGCATTCGCCGCAGGAGGGGGCGGGGCAGACGTAGATGCCTTCGCGCGAGCAGAATTGGCGGTAGAGAAATTTCTTCCACTTCATGTCGCCCGTGTTGAGACCGGCGAGTTCGGGGAAGTTGACCTGCATCAGAAGGGTCAGTTCGTCGCGGTTGGCCAAGCCGAGATCCTGCCACAGGTGGTCGTGGCCGGCGCAGGCAGTAGCGACGATGTCGGCAATCCACAGTTCGGAATCGCGTTCGCCGGCCCGGTGGTCGAGCAGCAGCTTCTGCAGGTCGCTCCACTCGGGAATGGCTTCGCCTGGCTCATCCTTGGCCGTGCTGCGGAAGAACGGGAAGTAGTCTTCCAGGAGATCGAGGAAGACAGCCTTGCCCAGCCCCAGGTGCGAGGGCAGGCAGCCGTTGGCGGCGGCCTGCCCGGCGATCATGCTGGCCAGCAGGGAACGGTTCGGATCGTTGGCAAAGCGCAGCGCTGCCGGCGTGGCCAGCAGCTCGGCGAGCACTATCGCGCGTATCGGGTGGCGATCCGGGCCGTTCATTGCGGCGGCTCCCGGCTTACTTGCTCGGGTATTCGACGAGGATGTCTTCGTCGCGGATGATCATCTGGCAGGCCAGGCGCCACTGGGTCGGCGGGATGTCATCGACGTACATCTTTTCGATCTGGGCCTTGGTGATGTGGCCGAGTTCCTGCAGGGCAGCAACTTCGCGCACATTCAGCGGGCCGCCCATCGCGGTACGCTTGCCGTCGACGGACGAAACCTTGACCAGACAGGTGCCGCAGTTGCCTTCCTGGCAGCCGAAGTCGATCGGAATGTGATGTTCCTTGGCCAGCGTGAGGATGGTCTGGGTGTGGCTGCCGGCGACGGCGTAAACCGTCTTGTCCTTGTGCATGGGGCTGCTGAAAGTGATAAGGGCCATTTTTAGGTTCTCCTGATAAGCGGGTTGATTTGAATTTCTCTGTTTGGGTTGGGCGATTGCTTTTAATCTTGTTGGGTTGCGGCGCCGGTTACGCGGGTTTCACCACGATATCGCCGCCGATGATCTGGGCCTGGCAGGCCAGGCGATGGCCGCGCGGGGCCATGTTGTCCTTGAGTACCTGGTCTTCGAGGATGCTGGGCGGGGCGAGGTTTTCGGCGCCGGAAATGATCTTGGTCAGGCAGGTGCAGCATTCGCCTTCGCGGCAGCCATAGGTGATGCCGGCGCCGACTTTTTCGGAGACTTCAATGAGGCGGGTGCCGGCGGGTACGGTGACGGAAACGCCGATATCCTGGAAAGTGACTTTGGCTTTTGGCATGGTTTTCTCCCTGTTTGTTATGAATTAGGCGAGCGCCGCCATATCGATTACGCGGTGTTCGACCTGGCCGGTCAGGTGACGGGCCAGGCTTTCACCGAGTAAGCGGCATTGCTCGAGTTCGTCGCTGTCCGGCACCAGCTTGATGCGCAGTCCTTCGACCGGAACGCGCAGCTTGAGGCCGCGCAGGCGATCCTCGATCAGGCGCACTGCTTCGCCGCTCCAGCCATAGGAACCGAAGGCGGCGCCCAGCTTGCCCTTGACGTTGACGGTGGTCAGCGACGACAGCACGTCCCAGATCGGCTTGACGGCATCGGCGTTGATCGTCGGGCTGCCGAAGGCGAGGCCGTCGGCTTCTTCGATCAGGTCGGTAAAGATGCCGGATTCGCCGCCTTCGAGGTCGTAGAGCGAAACGCGCACGCCGCCGATGGATTCGGCACCCGCCGCCAGCGACTCGGCCATGCGCCGGGTGTTGCCATAGGCCGAGATGTAGAACACGACCAGCGTCTTTTCGCTGCGTGCTTCGTTGAACAGGCGCGGCGTGGCCAGTTCGCGGTAGCGATGCACGTAGTCGCGCGGCGCATGGCGCAGGATCGGGCCGTGTGCCGGAGCGATCAGGTTGAGCTCCAGCGGGTCGATCAGGGCGATGGCGTCGAGCACGTACTCGCGGAAGGGCCGCATGATATGGGCGTAGTAGTACTCGAACGAGAAGCGGAAGTCGCCGACCGTATCGTTGAACAGTCGGTTGTCGCAGAAATGGCAGCCGAAGATGTCGCCGGTGAACAGCACGCCATCTTCGACCAGATAGGTGCATTGCGTGTCCGGCCAGTGCAGGTAGGGCGTATGCAGGAAACGCAGGGTGCGGCCACCGAGATCGACGGTGTCGTCGGTGGTGACAGGAATGTATTCTGGCGGCTTTTCGCCGGTCGGCTTCAACAGCGCCTTGAGCATCATCTGGGCGCGGCTGGACAGATACACCTTGGCCTGCGGCGCGCGCTTGAGCAACTCCGGCAAGGCGCCGCTGTGATCCGGTTCCAGGTGATTGAGGACGATAGTGGTGATTTCCTCGTACTTCGCCACCGTTTCGAGTCGACGGAAGAAATCGTCGGAAAAAGATTCCTTCACCGTATCGATCACCGCCACCCCGTTTTCGCCGCGCACGACGTAAGCGTTGTAGCTGGTGCCGTTGGCGGTTTTGAGGATGATGTCGAAACTCCGCAGATGCGGGTCGAGGGCACCCACCCAGTGGACGCCCGGGGCGATTTCTACCGCTTGATCAGTGATGGCCGCAGCGACCATGGCTGCTTTCCTCTTCCTCATGATCGTGGGCATGGCTGCCGCAGCTGCCATGTCCTTCCGGGCCATGCACGCAGGCCTCGATGTTGCCCTCGGGCAGGTCGACGTTTTCCAGGCCGATCCAGGCGTCGACCGCAGCAATGTCGAAACCGACCAGGCGTTCGTTGCCGACTTCCATCAACGGGCGGCGGATCAGCAGCGGGTTTTCCAGCAGCAACTGGAGCGCGTGCTCGAAGCCGATGTTTTCCGGCACGATATCGCCCGACTTGACGGCCGGTGCCGCCGGGTTGAACCAGGTGCTGACCGGCAGCTTGCCGAGAAAGGCGAGCAGGCGGTCGGTTGTCCACGCCTCGGTTTTCAGGCTCTTGGCCTGGACGGTGTGGCCGGCGGCGGCGAGCAGGGTTTTCTGGCGGAGGTTGCCCTTGCAGCCGGGTTTTTCGTAGAAGGTGATGGTGGCCATCAGGGGGTTTCCTGCAGAGTTTGCGGGGTTGAATCGATGGTCACGGTGTTGCGACTAACGAGTATGCACAAGGCGGAAGCCAGAACACTGGAATAGGCAGAAAAGGTTGAATTGGGCGTGACTCCCAATTCAACCCGGTCACGGGGCGCGACCAATTTCATCAGGCCGCTTCCCGCCAAAGCCCGAACTCCTTGAGCTTCTCGATCGGAATGCCGGTCAGCGACCCGGGCGGGTTGAGGAACTCGCCCAGTTCGTCGACGATGGCCATCTCGATCGGGCAGATTGCCGCGCATTGCGGCACGCTGTGATCGCCCAGGCACTCGGTGCATTTCATGTCATCGATCAGGAAATGCGGCTTGTCCTGATAGATCGCGTCGTTCGGACAGACATCGACGCAGGCCCAGCAATTGACGCAGGATTGAGTGATCTGGAGTGCCATTTACGCCACCTTCAGAGCATCGGCTTGCGGCAGCAATTTGCCGGTTGCCGCGATTTCCTTGTACACCGCCATCACGGCTTCCTCAATCGGCTCCATCGCATGTTCGCCGTTCGGCGCGATGCCGGCGGCTTCCAGCTTGGCCCAGGGTTCGTAACCGACCTTGGAGCAGAGCACGACTTCGCAGCCGGCGAGTGTCCGGATGTTGCGGTCGAGCAGCGATTCCGTCGCACCGGCATCCACCACATCGCCATCGCCGCAGGAATCCATGCCGCCGCAGTACAGCTCGGTCTTGCGATGGCTGATGAAGCGGGCACCTTCCGGCGAGGCTTCGTAGATCAGGAATTCCTTGGCGTGGCCGAAGTGCTCGGCGACGATGCCGTTCTTGCCGGCCACCGCCATCAGCACGGGGCGCGAGCCTTCCGGAATGCCCTCGAATTTCGGTTTGACGATGCCGCGCTTGGCGTCGAGTTTTTCGAGAATCTCGTCATGCACGACCTTGCGGCGAACCATGGCGGCTTCGTAATCGACATCCATGACGTCGATCTTGTCGAGCGTGAACTCGTCGCCGCGATCCTCGCCCAGCAGGCCGACCGCATCGGCACGGCACTGGCGGCAGTGGCGCA
>ERZ1645187.2808-NODE-2808-length-15101-cov-7.085139_pt1 | contig 15101 bp, 16 predicted proteins | sample MGYA00575352_ERZ1645187 | MGnify/ENA primary metagenome ERZ1645187 (study PRJEB40837, sample SAMN11349314) | freshwater sediment metagenome | isolation source: river sediment | host: Sediment | place: India: Wazaribad , New Delhi | collected 2017-02-21 ...
TGTCGGCAGTGTTGGCCAGGCCGTCGTTATCAGCATCGAGGTCGCAGGCATTGCCGATGCCATCACCGTCGGTATCGAGCTGGCTCGCTCCGGCCAGCAACGGGCAGTTGTCGCCAGCGTCCGGCAGGCCATCGTTGTCATCGTCAGTGTCGGCATTGTTACCGGTGCCATCGCCGTCGGTATCGACAGACTCGGCAGCATCCAGCGGGAAAGCATCGGCGCTGTCTGACACACCGTCACCGTCGTCATCGTTGTCACAGACATCACCCAGCGCATCACCATCGGTATTGAGCTGGTCTGGATTGGGGATCAGGGTGCAGTTGTCTGACGTGTTGTTGAGGCCGTCGCCGTCGGCATCGATATCACAGGCGTTGCCGAGGCCATCGCCGTCGGTATCCAGCTGGTTGCTATTGGCTGTTGTGGGGCAGTTGTCCACCGCATCTGCCACGCCATCACTATCCGCATCGGGAATGACCGCCCAAGCTGGCTGCACCAGGACCAGGGCGGCAAACAGGCATAGCATTGGGCGGACAGCCATAAAGACCTCGTTATTGTGTGTTATTTGATCTGGTGGTTTTTTGAACTATCCCACACAACGCCGGCAGCGACAACCCGCAGCCCGCCACTGTAATAGAATGGGCATCCTCGAGTACTGATGCCTGTTTCGCATGAAAAATTCTGGCAAGGTCATCGTCGGCATGTCCGGCGGCGTCGATTCCTCTGTCACTGCGCTGTTGCTGCAACAACAGGGCTATGCCGTGGAAGGTCTGTTCATGAAGAACTGGGACGAGGACGACGGCAGCGAGTACTGCACCGCGAAAGCGGACTTGGCCGATGCGCAGGCGGTGGCCGACAAGCTGGGGATCAGGCTGCACACCGCGAATTTCGCCGCCGAGTACTGGGACAACGTGTTCGAGCACTTCCTCGCCGAGTACCAGGCCGGCCGCACACCAAACCCGGACATCCTCTGCAACCGCGAAATCAAGTTCAAGGTGTTCCTCGACTACGCCACCCTGCTCGGTGCCGACAGGATCGCCACCGGCCACTACTGCCGCGTACGCAGCGATACCGACGGCCACACCCGCCTGCTGAAGGGCCTGGACCCGAACAAAGACCAGAGCTACTTCCTGCATGCCGTGAGTGAAGCCGCCCTCGCCCGCACGCTGTTCCCGGTCGGTGAGCTGGAAAAGCCGCAAGTGCGGGCCCTGGCCGAACAGCACGGTCTGGCCACGGCAAAAAAGAAGGACTCCACCGGCATCTGCTTCATCGGCGAACGCCGCTTCAAGGACTTCCTCGAACGCTACCTGCCGGCCCAGCCGGGCGTGATGGAAAATGTCGACGGCAAGCCGATCGGCCAGCACAGCGGCCTGATGTACTACACGATTGGCCAGCGCCAGGGACTTGGCATCGGCGGCATCAAGGATGGCAGCGAGGAGCCCTGGTACGTGGTAGGCAAGGACTTGCCGCGCAACGTACTGGTGGTGGCGCAGGGGGAGCACCCTGCCCTGTACGCCAACGCCCTGCTCTGTTCGCAACTGCACTGGATCAACGGCGAACCACCGGCCAGCACCAGCGCGCTTGCCTGCAAGATCCGCTACCGGCAACATGACCAGGCATGCCGGCTGGCAGCGGCTGGCGACGGGCGATGGCAGGTAGACTTCAGCGTGACCCAACGCGCGGTCACCCCCGGCCAGTCGGTGGTGTTCTATGATGGCGACACCTGCCTCGGCGGTGGCATCATCGAACAAGCCATCCGGGACTGACAAGCATCCGCCACACTGACGACAACGATGAGCAGATATTCGATCACTGACCAGGCCATGGCGCTGGCCGGCATCGCCCAGGCCGCCACGCTCGCCAGCCAGCTGGCCCGCGAGGGCCGTGCGGACACCACCGCATTTGCCGGCACCGTGCACAGCATCCTGATGCTGGATGCCGACAATACCGAAAGCATCTTCATCGACCGTCACCACTTGCAACTCGGCCTGCAGGCGGTGCGCGACACCTTCGAGCGCGACAGCAGCCATCACGCCGAAGTGATGCGCTATTGCGCCAGCCTGCTGCATTTGCAGCGGCAGCTGGCCAGGAACCATGCCATGCTGGCAACCTTGGGCGAACGCATCAGCCAGGTCCAGAAACAGGTGGCGATCCATGGCAGCGAGACCCACAGCCAGGTCATCAGCAGCATTGCCGCCCTCTATGCCGACACGCTGAGCACCTTCCGCTTCCGCATCCAGATCAACGGCAACCCGCAATACCTGCAGCAGGACACCATCGCCGCCCAGATCCGCACCGTGCTGCTCGGCGGCGTACGCGCCGTGACCCTCTGGCGCCAGCTCGGCGGTTCGCGGCTGGATTTCATCCTGCGCCGCAAGCAGATCTACAACGCCACGCTCGCCTTGCTGGATGCCTGAGATGAAGTTTGCGCTGCTCATCACCGCCGCGCCATTCAGCCAGCAGGGTGCAGCCACTGCCCTGCGCTTTGCCCAAGCGGCGGTGAAAGCAGGCCACACTATCGAGCGGGTGTTTTTCTTCCGCGATGGCGTACACACCGCCAGCGAGCTGGCGATTGCGCCGCAGGACGAAGCCAACGTACCCGTGCTCTGGCAGCAGTTCTGCCGTGAACACCACATCGACGCGATTGCCTGTGTCTCCGCCGCACTGAAGCGCGGCATTGTCGATGCCCGCGAAAGCCAGCGGCACCAGCGCAGTGCCGCGAATCTCGCCGATGGCATGCAGATCGGCGGCCTTGGCCTGCTGACCGAAGCCATCATCGACGCCGACCGCGTTGTCACTTTCGGTTGACGGTATGGGCACGACTCGCAAGACCATCCTGTTCATCCTGCAGCGTGCACCACACGGCAGTTCCGCCGCGCGCGAAACGCTGGATGCCGCACTGGCCGCTGCCGCATTCGAGCAGGACGTGCAACTGCTGTTCAGCGGCGACGGTGTCTGGCTGCTGCAACCCGACCAGCAGGCTGATGCCATTGCCAGCAAGGACACTGCGAAGATGCTGCAGGCCCTCGCCTATTACGATATCAAGGCGGTGTTTGCCGATACGGTCTCACTCGCTGAGCGCGGTCTGGATGCCACGAACCTGGCACTGGCCGTGACGGCCATCGAGCCTGCCGCACAACAACGCCTGCTGCGCGCAGCCGACTGTGTGGTTGCGCTATGAACACCTTGCATACACTCAATGCCTCCGCCCGCGAACACGGCGACCTGTTCGCCCGCCTGTTGCGCAGTGCCACGGCTGGCGACACCCTGTTGCTGCTCGAGAACGGCGTCTACAACCTCTCGGACGCCAATGCCTTGCAAGCGATTGCCGACGCCGGCCTGACGCTGTTCGCCTTACAAGCGGATATCGTCGCGCGCGGACTGGCTGCGGCGGGTGCTGCCGCCAACAGCGTGGATGACGACGGTTTTGTGGCACTGGCCTGCAGCCACCGCAAGGTCGTAAGCTGGTTTGCATGAGCGGCGTGGCGCGCGACGAAGAAGGCTATTTGCTCGATCTAGCCGACTGGAGCGAAGCCGTCGCCCATGACATTGCGCTGGAAGAAGGTATCAGCCTTGACGCCAGCCACTGGGAAATCCTGCATGCCCTGCGGGCGTTCCACGCGCAGTTCGGCCTCTCCCCTGCCATGCGCCCGCTGTGCAAATACCTGAAGGAAAGGCTCGGTGCTGACAAGGCGACCAGCATCTACCTGCTGCAACGCTTTCCCGGCAGCCCGGCAAAACTGGCGGCCAAGATTGCCGGCCTGCCGAAACCGGACAATTGCCTCTGAGCCCTGTTTTGATTTTTCAGGACGGTTGCGCCAGCAGCAATTCTGCCGCCTGCGCACTGCCGTTGCGCACCACCATGACACCGCCACAGGCCGGCAACAACAGCGCCTGCTCGGCTGCCAATGGCACACCGGCGCAATCCACCTCGCTGGTGACTGCCATCAACAGTGCATAGTCATCGCGCATCGTGCAACTGAACTGCGCACCGGGTTGCAGGTAGATACGCAACACGGTGAAATCATCGAAATTGACAATTTGTTCGACGCGCACGCCGTCACTGTCACGCAACAGCGGAAACGGCTCGTCCGCAGGTGTTTGCAGTTGTGCCAGCTGCAGGGCTTCATCAGTATCCCAGTGCGCCTGCGTCAGCACTTTCTGCGCGAAAGACAGGATCTTGCGCTCGTAGACTGGTGTCTGGAACTCCACCGTGCGCACACCGTGTTGCAGCGCATGTGGCGTATGCAACGGCACAGCCAGCACATCGCCCACCCGTAGCGGGCGCAGGCCGGTGAACGATTCCATTTGGGCACGCAATGTGGCTTCACTGGTCTGCAGGTCTTGCGGCAGCTCCGCCAGCCAGCGGCGCGTCTGCTGGGCCGGCACCGGTTCGTTCAGGCCGATGCCGTCACGCACTCGCAGTGCATCCATCTGCCGGTCCAGCTCCTGGCGCACGGCGCGGTATTCGCACACCGCGTCACGGTATGCAGCGAGGAAGGCTGCATCGCTGGCGAATTGCGCGCGCCTTCCTGTTGAAAAGCCATAGCGGATCGCGCCAACACCCTCCGGCCAGGCTTTCTGGTCGACATGCGTGACGATGTAGACCTCGCGCTTCTGTTCGTGCAATTCGAAGTACAGGTCTCCGTAGACTTCGTCCGGCAAAGGGTCGAGGATTTTCAGCAAGTTCGGCTGTTCATGGGCACCGAGCAGGCGCTGGCGATCCAGTGCAAGCGCCCATGCCAGCGGTGTGCTGCCGCTGGCACTGGCCACCTGCGACAGGCCGCGCGCCTCGATGCCGGTGTACCAGATTTCCTGTCCCCACGGCTTCGGGATGTGCACCGGTTGCAGGCGCAACGGCGCAGCGAAATCCAGCACGGCGATGCCCAGTTCATGTGCCAACGCATCGACAGTGGCGGCATCGCTGTCATGCAGCGCAGCGACACGATCCGTCACGCAGGCGCGCAGGATGCTGCCATCGCCGGCCAGTTCACAGCCGGCAGCCAGCGGCAAGACCGGCTGGCCTGGCAGGTAGTACTGCGTAAACGGGAAGTAACGCTTATCCAAGGCGCTCGATCACCGTGGAAATGCCCTGTCCGAGGCCAATACACATCGTGGCGAGGCCCAGCGTGGCGTCTTTCTGCTCCAGCACATTCAGCAGCGTGCCGGTGATGCGCGCGCCGGAACAGCCGAGCGGGTGGCCAAGCGCAATCGCACCGCCGTGGATATTGACCCTGTCGTCGAAGTTGTCGAGCAAACCGAGACCCTTCAGCACCGCGAGTGACTGGGCGGCAAAGGCCTCGTTCAGTTCGATATAGTCGATGTCCTTGAGGGTGAGCCTGGTGCGGGCGAGCACTTTCTCGGTGGACGGCACCGGGCCGTAGCCCATGATCGACGGGTCCACACCGGCCACGGCCATGCCGATGACGCGCGCACGCGGCCTCAGGCCGAGCTTCTGTGCCGTTTCTGCCGCCATCACCAGCATGGTCGAGGCACCATCGGTGATCTGCGAGGCCGTGCCTGCCGTCACCGTGCCGCCCTTCGGGTTGAACGCCGGCTTCAGCTTGCCGAGCGATTCCATCGTCGTGTCGGGGCGGATGGTTTCATCTTGCGTGAGCAGGGTCTTGCGGCCGTCGATGTCATGGCCCTCGATAGGGATGATCTCGGCGTTGAACTCGCCGGCGGCGCGGGCCGCAGCGGCGCGCAGGTGCGAGCGCATGGCAAAGGCATCCTGCTGTTCGCGCGTGATGCCGTGCAGGATCGCCAGGTATTCGGCGGTGAGGCCCATCATGCCGGCCGCCTTGGCCACCTTGGTACTCGCCTGCGGGTTCGGCTCCAGGCCGTAGTCCATCGGCACATGGCCCATGTGCTCGACGCCACCGATCAGGAAGATGTCACCGTTGTGGCTGGCAATATTGGCCGCTGCCACATGCAGTGCCGACATCGACGAACCGCACAGGCGGTTGATGGTCTGCGCCGGCACCGTGAACGGGATGCGCGTGACCATGCTGATCATGCGGCCGACGTTCCAGCCCTGCTCCTTGGTCTGGTTCACGCAGCCCCAGATCACGTCGTCGATGGTCGCCGGATCGAGCTGCGGGTTGCGGTCGAGCAATTTGTTGACCAGTTCGGCGGAGATGTTGTCGCCACGGCGGAAACGGAACGAGCCGTCCTTCGAACGCGCCATCGGCGTGCGGGCGAAATCAACGATGACAGCATCGCGCGGATTGAGAGCACTGCCTGGTTTCACTGGATTCATGTCACGCTCCCCTGCTTACGCAAAATAGTTCTGGCCGGCAGCGGCCATAGCGCGCTGGCTGGCTGTCGGTTCATACAACTTGCCGAGTGCGGCATACTGGTCTGCCATCTCGACGAAGGCCTTCATGCCGATGCTGTCCATCCAGCGGCAGACGCCGCCGCGGAACGCCGGGAAACCGAGGCCATACAGCAGGGCCATGTCGGCCTCGACCGGCGACTCGACAATCTTCTCGTCGAGGCAGCGCGCCATTTCCGTGCACATCGGCACCATCATGCGGGCAATGATTTCCTCTTCGCTGAAGTCCTTGCGTGCCGCGACCTCGGGCGCGAGCAGCGCATAGGTTTCCTCTTTCGCGACCTTGACCGGCTTGCCCTTCTTGTCTTTCTCGTAGTTGTAGAAACCGAGGCCGTTTTTCTGGCCGAGGCGCTTGGCCTCGTACATCACTTCCAATGCGGTCTTGTAGCCAGGCTTCATGCGGTCCGGGAAATCGTCGGCCAGTACATGCGCGGCATGCACACAGGTGTCGATGCCGACTACATCGCACAGGTAAGCCGGGCCCATCGGCCAGCCCCATTTTTCCATCGCGGCGTCGATCTGCTGGAAATCAGCGCCTTCCTTCACGAGCTGCACGAAACCGGCGAAGTACGGGAACAGTACGCGATTGACGAGGAAGCCGGGGCAATCGTTGACAACGATCGCCTTCTTGCCCATCGCGTTGGCGTATGCCACGGTACGGGCAATCGCTTCGTCCGAGGTTTTCTTGCCGCGGATGACTTCCACCAGTGGCATGGCGTGCACCGGGTTGAAGAAATGCATGCCGCAGAAGTTCTGCGGGCGCTGCAGGCTGTCAGCGAGGAAGGAAATCGAGATCGTCGATGTGTTCGACGCGATGATCGCATCGTCCGCGACGTGTTTTTCCACTTCCGCCAGCACGGCCTGTTTGACTTTGGGGTTCTCAACCACCGCCTCGACGACGATGTCGGCGGTTTTGACGGGATCATAGGTCAGCGTCGGCACGATGCGGTTCAGCGTGTCACCCATCGCAGCCGGCTTCATGCGCCCTTTCTCGACCTGCTTGCTGAGCAATTTATTGGCTTCGCCGAGGCCGAGGTCAAGGCCGGCCTGGGCGATGTCTTTCATCACGATCGGCGTGCCCTTGTAAGCCGACTGGTAGGCAATGCCGCCACCCATGATGCCTGCGCCGAGCACGGCCGCCTGCGCGACTTTTTTCGAGGCTTTCTTCTCCCAGCCCTTTGCCGTTTTGGCCAACAACTGGTCATTGAGGAAGATACCGATCAGCGCAGTGGCCTGCGGTGTGCGCGCCACCGACAGGAAGGCATCGGTTTCGATTTTCAGCGCGTCGGCACGGCCACAGGTCGCCGCCTTTTCCATCGCATTGACGGCCGCCAGCGGTGCCGGGAAATGCTTGCCGGCCTGAGCGGCCACCACCGACTTGCCGGTGGTGAATGCCATCACGCGCTCAATGTCGTTCAGGGCCAGCGGGCCGGTTTTCACGGCGCGGCGCGCGCGGTAGTCGAACACACCATCAGCCGCCTGGCGGCACAGGTCGAACGCGGCATCGCGCAGCAGGTCGTTGGCCAGCACGGCATCGACTGCACCCAGTGCCAGTGCGGTGGCCGGCTTCTGCTCGGCACCGCCGGCGATCCATTCGATCGCGTGGTCGACACCGATCACACGCGGCAGGCGCACCGTGCCGCCAAAGCCGGGAATGATGCCGAGCTTGGTTTCCGGCAAGCCGATCTTCGCGCTGTCGGCCATCACGCGGAAATCGCAGGCGAGGCACACTTCCAGGCCGCCACCGAGTGCGTAGCCGTTGATGGCCACGACCGTCGGGTACGGCAGGTCTTCCAGCTGGCTGAAGATCGCGTTGGCCTTGCCGAGGTAGTCGGCAATCGCGTCGTTGCCGCGCGAGAACACACCATTGAACTCGGTGATGTCGGCGCCGACGATAAACACACCCTTGGCACTGGTCAGCACCAGACCCTTGGTGCCGCTGGCCTTGCCGAGTGCCGCCAGCGCCTGCTCGAGCTCCTGCAAGGTCGCCACATTGAACTTGTTGACTGACTCGCCGGCAAGGTCAAAGACCAGCTCGGCGAAGCCGTCGGCCTGCTGTGTAACCCGGATGGCATTGCCCTGGAAGATCATTGTCTGCCCTCTGTGAAAGCGCTGGTGGGAAGCTTACAAGGATAGCGGTTTTGCCAGCCTGAAAACACTGTTACAGTCATGGCTGGTCTCACGAAAAACCCGCCATGCCAGCCCAGCGATTTCAGTCTGCAGCCATGAACCTTGCCCTCGTGCTGGCCTCGCTGCTGTTCGTGCTCGCCGCCTGCGAAGGCGGCATCCGCTTGCTGCAGTGGTCAGGGCAGCTGCCGGTCTACAACAAGAAAAGCATCGACAAGGGCGAGACACCGAACAGGCATCTCAATGCCAGGCTGGTGCGCAGCGACAATCCCGTGCTGTTCATGGAATACGACCGCAATGACCCGAACATCAACAATGCCGGTTTCCGCGGGCCGGATTTCACCGTCGCAAAAACGCCGGGCACCACCCGCATTGCGATCCTCGGTGATTCGGTCGCCTACGGTTACAGCGTGGCGTACGAAGACACTTTCGCCGCCCGACTTGCGCAGCAACTGAACGCACGCGGCAACGGACTGGTCGAAGTGCTGAACTTTGCCGTCAGTGGCTACAGCACGATAGCCGAGCTGGAGTTGTACAAGACACGCGTGCGCGAATATGACCCGGACATCGTGCTGCTCGCCTATGTGCTCAACGACCCGCTGCCGGCAGCCTTTGTGGTGCAGAGTGTCGGCGCCGCCCGCCAGCAGGTGGACCTGTTCAAGGTCCTGTCGCGCTACAGCCAGTTGGGTGCCTGGGCCTACCTGCGCTGGCAAAAACTGGTCCAGCCATTCGACAGGCAACGCAATTACCGCAGCATGTACAGCAACCCGGAGAGCTGGCAGCGCACCGTGGCTGCCCTGGCAGAACTCCAACAGCTGGTAAGGGACGACGGCGCACAGTTATACGCTGTGGTTTTCCCGCTGCTGCTCGATTTTGGCCAATACCCGATGCAGGACATCCATGCCCAAGTCAACGGTGCATTGGCGCAGCTCGGCATACCGCATATTGATTTACTGGATGACTACCGGCAGATCCCCTACCTGGAATTGCGTCCGCACCCGAATGACGACACCCACCCGAATGCGCGCGGCCATGCGATTGCCGCCGGCCGCATAGCCGGGCTGCTCAGGCCTTAAGTGGCACGCCGCTGTGGAAGCGGAACTCGTTGTCCGCTGATTCAATGAGTTCCCGCTCGCGCTCGAGGAAAAACTGCACCCGCTCCCCGATCGGCTGGCCGGCATAGCGTTCGGCCAGTGCCAGGTAATCGGTGAAATGGCGCGACTCCGACTGCAGCAGGGACAGGTAGAACTTCTGCAGCACCGGATCAAGGAACGGTGCCAGGGCTGCGAAGCGTTCACAGGAACGAGCCTCGATAATCGCCCCGATGATCAGCGTGTCGATCAGCTTCTCAGGGTCGCGCTTCGCCACATGGCCGTGCAGGCTCGCCGCATAGCGTGACGCCGTGACATGTTCGTACGGCACACCGCGCTTCTTCATGATGGCGATGACCTGCTCGAAATGCCTGAGCTCCTCGCGCGCCAGCCGCGACATCTTGTGCAAGATGTCGTGCTTGTCGATGTAGCGGTACATCAGGTTCAGCGCTGTCGACGCGGCTTTTTTCTCACAGTTGGCGTGGTCGATGAGCAGGATCGCCGGTTCCTGCAAGGCGCGGTCGATCCAGCCCTGCGGCGTGCGGCAGAGCAGGAAAGCGGTGATCGGGCTGATGTCGACAGCTGTCATGACAGGTATCCGGCGCTACAGCGGTGCACGCTGGAAATAGCGCTCATAGTGGGCACAGGAAAGTTCGTAGAATTCCTTCTCGATTGCATCGCGCAGCTCGCGCAGGGACTTGCCCTGCGCCTGGTCAGTGCACTGCAGGCCGAAGGCGGCCGGGTCATCGATCTGGCTGGCACCGGCCTTCAGCAACTCGACCACCCAGCTCGCCGGGTAGCGTGCCGGGTCAAACTGGATCTGTTGCAGCTGCAATTGCTGGCGCAGCATGTCCACATCGTCGATGACCAGCCAGCGCGCGACAATCTGGCCGAGCAGCACATCGATCCGTTGCAACACGGCGCGACGCTCGTCCTGCGTATAGCTGTTCCAGGCAATGACCTCGTGCGCGAAGCGCTTGCAGCCACGGCAGACCGTGTCGCCGATGCCGGTCGAGCAGACGCCGATGCACGGTGTCCTGACAGCGGCCGTTGCCATCGCTCAGTCTTTCTTGATGACCGACAGGCCGCCAAGGTACGGCCGCAGCACCTCGGGCACGGTGATGGAGCCGTTGCCGTTCTGGTAGTTCTCGATGATAGCCACCAGCGTACGGCCCACGGCAAGACCGGAACCGTTCAGCGTGTGCAGCAACTCGGGCTTTTTCGTTTCCGGGTTGCGCCAGCGCGCCTGCAGGCGGCGCGCCTGGAAATCCTTGAAGTTGCTGCAGGAGGAAATCTCGCGGTAGGTGTTCTGCGCGGGCAGCCAGACCTCGATGTCGTAGGTCTTGGCGCTGGAGAAACCCATGTCGCCACCGCAGAGTGTGATCGTGCGGTAAGGCAAGCCGAGCAGCTGCAGGATTTTCTCGGCATCGGCCGTGAGGCTTTCCAGTGCCGCCATCGAATCCTGCGGTCGCACCAGCTGCACGAGCTCGACTTTCTCGAACTGGTGCTGGCGGATCATGCCGCGCGTATCCCTGCCGTAACTGCCCGCCTCGCTCCTGAAGCACGGCGTGTGGCAGACCAGCTTCAGCGGCAGCTCGCGATCTTCCAGGATGCTGTCGCGCACGATATTGGTCACCGGCACTTCGGCGGTCGGGATCAGGTAATACTGTTGTTCGCCGGACAGCCTGAACAGGTCTTCCTCGAACTTGGGCAACTGGCCGGTGCCGCGCAGCGAGTCCGCATTGACCATGTACGGCGCATACACTTCCTGGTAGCCGTGCTGCTGCGTGTGGGTGTCCAGCATGAACTGGATCAGCGCGCGGTGCAGCCGAGCCAGGCCGCTCTTCATCACCACAAACCGCGAACCGGTGATCTTGGCCGCTGTCTCGAAATCCAGCATGCCCAGCGTTTCGCCGAGGTCGACATGGTCGCGTGCCGGGTAATCGAAGCTTGTCGGCGCACCCCAGCGGCGCACCTCGACATTGTCGTTCTCGTCCTTGCCGGCCGGCACACTGTCATCCGGCATGTTCGGCACCAGCAACAGGAAATTTTCCAGCTCGGCCTGTACCTGCTTCAGTTCTTCCTGCATCGCATCGAGTTCAGTGCCCATGCTGTTGACCTGCGCCATCAGTGCGTTGACATCCTCGCCTGCTGCCTTGGCCTTGCCGATCGATTTCGACAGGTTGTTCTTTTCTGCCTGCAGGTTTTCCGCGCGGGTCTGCAGGTCCTTGCGGCGGTTTTCCAGCCGGTCGAAGGTGGCCACATCCAGCGCATAGCCATTGCGCTTGGCCAGCGCAGCCGTGACGCTGTTGATATCGGAACGCAGCAGTTTGGGATCAAGCATGACAGTCTCTCTTGCAGGTCAATCTAGAGGATGCGCGCCAGCACGATGCCAGCGGCAGTAGCAGCAAAACACAACAGGGTCGTCGCCAGCATATAGCTGCCAGCCAGCAGCCACAGCCCGGCCTGCAGCAGGCGCACACAGTCTACCGAAAACGCCGAATAGGTGGTGAAGGCACCGAGAAAGCCGACCGACAGCAAATGCTGCTGTGGCAGCGTGAGCCACTGCCGCTCATGCGCCAGCGCAAATACCAGGCCGGCCAGCAGGGAGCCGAGCACATTGACGCCGAGGATCGCCCACGGGAAAGCATGGCGGCGCGTCACTTCGGCAAACAGCAGGATGATGCCGTAACGCGCCAGCGCGCCACTGACACCACCCAGTGCCACCATCAGCCAGTTCATGCCTTCCCTCCCCGGCTATTGCCGCCATAACGCTGCCAACGGCTGTCGCGGTTCAGCTGCTCCAGGTGGCGCAATTTCTCACCGATTTTCAGTTCCAGCCCACGTGGCGTCGGTTCATAGAAACGGGTGCCCTCCAGTTCCGGCGGGAAATAGCAGTCACCGGCCACAAAGGCATCGGGATGGTCGTGCGCGTAGCGGTAGTCATCACCGTAGCCGAGGTCTTTCATCAGCGCCGTCGGCGCATTGCGGATGTGCAACGGCACATCGTAGGCCGGCGCATCGGCCACCAGCTTGCGGGCACGGTTGAAGGCACTGTAGACCGCATTGCTCTTCGGTGCACAGGCCATGTAGACCACAGCCTGTGCCAGCGTGAGTTCGCCTTCCGGACTGCCGAGGCGCTCGACCACGTCCCACGCATTCAGCGCGAGCTCCAGTGCGCGCGGGTCGGCATTGCCGATGTCCTCGCTCGCCATGCGCACCACACGCCGGGCGACATAGAGCGGGTCACAACCGCCATCCAGCATGCGCAGGCACCAGTACAGCGCCGCATCCGGCGAAGAGCCGCGCACCGCCTTGTGCAGTGCGGAAATCTGGTCATGGAAAATCTCGCCACCCTTGTCGAAACGATGGATATTGCCCTGCAGGATCTGGCCCAGTGTCTTGTACGTGACCAGCACCCCGCCTTGCGATGGCTCGGCGATGTCGGCTGCCATCTCCAGCAGGTTGAGTACGGTGCGGGCATCGCCCTGCGCCGCACGCGCCATCACCTGCAAGGCATCCGCATCGATGGCCACACCGCGCCGCAGCATGACGGGATCCTGCGCCAGCGCGTTGTGCACCACCTGCTGCAGTTCGTCTTCCGTCAGCGACTGCAGCACGTAGACACGGCAGCGTGACAGGATGGCGTTGTTGAGCTCGAACGACGGGTTCTCGGTCGTGGCGCCGACAAAGATCACGGTGCCATCCTCGATGTACGGCAGGAAGGCATCCTGCTGCGACTTGTTGAAGCGGTGCACCTCATCGACAAATAGCAGGGTCTGCTTCTGCCACTGGTCGCGCATCGCCCGCGCCTCATCCATCGCAGCGCGGATTTCCTTCACCCCGGCGAACACGGCGGAAATCGCAATGAAATGCACGTTGACGTGGGCCGCCAGCAAACGCGCCAGCGTGGTCTTGCCGACACCGGGCGGCCCCCAGAAAATCATGGAATGGAGGTGGCCTTTCTCGATCACCTCGCGCAATGCCTTGCCGGGCGCCAGCAGGTGCGACTGGCCGACATAGTGCTCCAGGCTCTGCGGGCGCTGGCGAGCCGCCAGCGGTTGCGCCGCCGTGGTCTTGCCGTTGCCGAACAGGTCGCCCATCAGCGTGCCTTTACTGCTTCGCCTTCAGCACCTCGACGCCGGCCGGCGGCTCGAAGCGGAACTGCTCTGGCGGCAAGGCCGGGTTCAGCACGACATTGCTGAAAAAGATGACGGTTTTCTGTTGCATCGCATCGAGGATGGTCATGGTCGCCGGCACGCCCTTGTCGAACGTCATCTCGAGTGATTCGAACAGGTCGCGCTGCTGCTGTTTCGGCAACAGGCGATAGCCCTGCGCTGTACCCTGCACTTTCTCCACGGTGAACTGTTCACCGATCACGGCGGCATTGCCGGCAAACAGCATCGCCGGTGTCTTGCTGTAGTTTTCTTCGAACGGCTTGATGGTGACCTGCGCCAGGTCCGGGTCGTAGACCCAAAGTGTCTTGCCGTCGGTGACGATTTCCTGCGGGAACGGTTCCGCCGTTTTCCAGTAGAAACGGTTCGGTTCCTGCGCCTTCAGCTCACCTTCGTTGTGCTGCAGCACGACATCCTGCGCATTGAAGGTGTCCTGCGTGAACGTTGCCGACAAGCCTTTGACCGGCGTGAGTAAGGCCAGCAGTTCGGCAAGCGGATCGGCCGCCACCGGGCCGGCAAGGAATAAGAGAGTGGCAAACCACCATTGCTTCATGCTGACTCCCCGCACTCAGTGCGAACCGGGCGCGAGGATCTCGCGGCTGCCGTTGCTGTTCATCGGGCTGACCACACCGGCCGCTTCCATCGCCTCGACCAGGCGCGCGGCGCGGTTGTAACCGATCTGGAACTTGCGCTGCACCGACGAGATCGATGCCTTGCGCGTCTCGAGCACGAAGGCCACCGCCTTGTCGTACAGCGGGTCTGCTTCCGGGTCACCGCCTTCCCCGCCTTCCTCCTCGCCACTGGAAAAGCCGGGCACGAACACACTGCTCTGCTCGTTCAGGATCTCGTCGAGGTAATTCGGCTGGCCGCGCTTCTTCCAGTCTTCCACCACGCGATGCACTTCGTGGTCATCGACAAATGCACCATGCACACGCGTCGGCACCGGGCTGCCACCCGGCAGGTACAGCATGTCGCCATGGCCGAGCAATTGCTCGGCACCGCCCTGGTCAATGATCGTGCGGGAATCGATTTTCGACGAGACCTGGAACGCGATACGGGTCGGGATGTTGGCCTTGATCAGACCGGTGATGACATCGACCGACGGCCGCTGCGTGGCCAGCACCAGGTGGATACCGGCGGCACGCGCTTTCTGTGCGATGCGTGCAATGAGCTGTTCCACTTTCTTGCCGACAATCATCATCATGTCGGCAAACTCGTCGATAACGATGACGATGTACGGCAGCTTGTCGAGCATCGGTGCTGTCTGCTGGTCCACCGGTTCGAAGGCGGTCGGATCCGGCCGCCAGCCAGGGTCTGCCAGCGGTTGTCCGGCGGCTTTCGCGTCGAGCACTTTCTTGGTGTAACCGGCGAGGTTGC
>ERZ1645187.2810-NODE-2810-length-15093-cov-44.690916_pt1 | contig 15093 bp, 12 predicted proteins | sample MGYA00575352_ERZ1645187 | MGnify/ENA primary metagenome ERZ1645187 (study PRJEB40837, sample SAMN11349314) | freshwater sediment metagenome | isolation source: river sediment | host: Sediment | place: India: Wazaribad , New Delhi | collected 2017-02-21 ...
CGAAGCAGACCGTCAGCGGCAGCTCCATGTTCAACGCGATGATGGGCCCGGGCGCAGGTGGGACTGAAACCGTCTACATGTCGCAGAACTCAATCGGCGTGCAGTTCGCCTGGCGCTGGTGAAGCCCAACGGCAGCCGCCGAACGGCGGCCCCTGCCCGACCGGCCCTGCACTGAACCATCAGCCTTTGATCGATGATTTCCCATCGCCCAATGGCCATGAGCAGCTATCACTATTGAAGCGGTGCGGTATGCCGACAGGGGCTTGGACCGCGCGATCTGGCGGGGGCGCCGCCCAGGCGCCCGGATCCGGGCCGCTTGGTAATGGCTGCAACGTGGATTGTCCGAGACCATGTCCCTGGGGCGGGGCCGCGCCACATGCCCATTCGGTCGACACCGGCGATGTCGACCGGCGGCGAGTCTTGAACGATCCAGGCAACAGCAACGGGCATCCGCTCAGGCCGGGAAAACGGGTGTCAGTAAGGCCGAGAAATCGGCAATGATGCGGTCAGGCGCGCACGCCTCGACAGGCTGGCCCATGTTGTAGCCATAGGGCAGAAGCCACACCGGCACCCCCGCGCTGCGGGCGGTGGCGGTGTCGATCGACGAGTCGCCCACGAACAGCGCGCGGTGCGGCGGCACCTGAAACTGGTGCAGACAGGCGTGGACGCCGGCCGGGTCAGGCTTTTTGGTCGGCAATGTGTCGCCGCTGATGACCCGGTCGAGCAGCGCATCCAGACCATGGGCGGCCAGCACGGCATCGGTGTAACGGCCTTCCTTGTTGGTCACCACGGCCAGGCGAACCCCCCGGGCACGCAGCGCGGTCAGCACCTCGCGCACCCGGGGGTAGAGGCGACTGCGGGTCCCGCAGCGCTGCTGGTAATGAGCGTCGAAAACCGCCTTGATCGAAGGAAACCGCGCCGACGAGCGCACCGCCTCAACCGAACCCAGGCCGACGAAGACCAGTGCCTGGATCAGCAACGCGCCGGTTCCATGACCGATCCAGTCGCGGACCTGGGCCAGGGACACCTCGGGCAGCTGACAGTCCCGCAGGGTGTCGTTCACCGCATCGGCGATCTCCGGCGCCGTCTCGACGAGCGTGCCGTCCAGGTCGAACAGGATCAGATCGAACGGGGGGGGCGTGGCCATGGATGCTCCGATCGACTCAATGCGTGCCCGGTACGATGTGCTCGGGCAGGGGCTGCTCGCTCCGATGCGTCGCACGGTGCACCAGCGTCCGGACGGCCTCGACCACACGTTCGGCCGTCAGCCCGAAATGCCGGTACAGGTCCGGCGCCGGCGCCGATTCGCCAAAACTGGCGATGCCCACCACCACCCCGGTGCGGCCCACGTATTTGCGCCAGAAGTCCGGATGGGCCGCTTCGATCGCCACCGCGGGTAGATCCATGGGCAGGATCATTTCCTGGTAAGCCTCGCTCTGCCGGTCGAACACGTTGGTGCAGGGCATCGACACCACCCGAGTGGGGATGCCGAGCGCACAGAGCGCCTGGAAGGCCGCCATCGCCAGAGAGACCTCGGACCCGGTGGCCACCAGGATCGCCCGGGGATCGGGTGCCTCGGCCAGCACATAGCCGCCCTTGCGGACGTGGCCGGCCAGCACCTGACCCGCCACATTGGGCAGGTTCTGCCGGGACAGGCACAGCGCCGAGGGCCCGTCGCGCCGCTCCAGCGCGTTGGCCCAGGCTACCGCGGTCTCCAAGGCATCGGCGGGTCGCCAGACGTCCAGGTTCGGAATAAGGCGCAGGCTGGGCACGTGCTCCACGCTCTGGTGCGTCGGGCCATCCTCGCCAAGACCGATCGAGTCGTGCGTGAAAACATGGATGACGCGCTGTTTCATCAGCGCGGCCATGCGGATGGCGTTGCGGCTGTAGTCGCTGAACGTCAGGAACGTGCCGCCGTACGGGATGAAGCCGCCATGCAGCGCCATGCCGTTCATGATCGCCGCCATGCCGAACTCGCGCACGCCATAGCTCAGGTGATTGCCCCAGGCGTCGCGGCCGGCACGGATGCAGCCCTTGAAATTGGTCAGGTTGGAGCCGGTCAGGTCCGCGCTGCCGCCGAAGAATTCGGGCACCAGCGGCGCCAGCAGGTCGAGCGCGTTCTGGCTGGCCTTGCGGGTGGCGACGGCGTCGCCGCGCGCCGCGATCGTCGCCAGCACCTCCGGCAGGCGGGCCGCGTAGTCAGCGGACAGGTCGCCGGCCATGCGCCGCTCGAACTCCGCCGCTTCCAGCGGGTAGGCGGCGCGGTAGGCCTCGAAGCGCTGCTGCCAGGCGGCCTCGGCGGCCGCACCGGCGGCGCGCGCATCCCAGGCCGCCACGACGTCGGCCGGGATCTCGAACGGCGCAGCCGTCCAGCCCAGGGCCTCGCGGGTCGCGGCCACTTCGGCTGCGCCGAGGGCCGCGCCGTGCACGTCGTGGGTGCCGGCCTTGTTGGGCGAGCCCATGCCGATCACGGTCTTGCAGCAGATCAGCGTCGGTCTGCCGTCGGGCCGGCTGGCCTGGGCGCGGGCGACGGCCACGGCGGCATCGATGGCTGCGGGGTCATGCCCGTCCACACCGGCAATCACGTGCCAGCCGTAGGCACGGAACCGCGCAGGCGTGTCGTCGGTGAACCAGCCCTCGACATGGCCGTCGATGGAAATGCCGTTGTCGTCCCAGAACGCCACCAGTTTGGACAGGCGCAGCGTGCCGGCCAGGGAACAGGCCTCGTGGCTGATGCCTTCCATCAGGCAGCCGTCACCCAGGAACACCCAGGTGAGGTGGTCGACGATGGTGTGGCTGGCGTCTTCGTCCTCGCGGTTGAATTCCGCGGCCAGCAGCTTCTCGGCCAGCGCCATGCCCACCGCGTTGGTGATGCCCTGGCCCAGTGGCCCGGTGGTGGTCTCCACGCCCGGGGTGATGCCCACCTCGGGGTGGCCGGCCGTCCTGCTGTGCAGCTGGCGGAAGTTTTTCAGCTCGTCCATCGGCAGGTCGTAGCCGGTCAGGTGCAGCAGCGCGTAGATCAGCATCGAGCCGTGGCCGTTGGACAGCACAAACCGGTCGCGGTCGGGCCAGTGCGGGTTGGCCGGGTTGTGTTTCAGGTGCCGGTTCCACAGCACCTCGGCGATGTCGGCCATGCCCATGGGCGCGCCGGGATGGCCGGATTTGGCTTTTTCCACCGCGTCCACCGCAAGCATGCGGATGGCGTTGGCCATGCGGCGGGCGAGTTCGGGCGAAGGATTGCGCATCGTCGTCTCTCCTTGCCGCCGCTCAGGCCAGTCCCATGGCGCGCTTCTTGCGCTCCATCATGCGCCAGATGAAGGGCGTGAAGATCAGCTGCATCGCCAGTTCCATCTTGCCGCCGGGCACCACGATGGTGTTGGCACGGCTCATCCAGGAACCGTTGATCATCGTCAGCAGGTACTGGAAGTCGATGCCCTTGGGCTGGGCGAAACGGATCACCACCATGCTCTCGTCGGCGCTGGGAATGTCCCGCGCGATGAAGGGGTTGGAGGTGTCCACCACCGGCACGCGCTGGAAGTTCACGTGCGTCAGGCCGAACTGCGGCACGATGTAGTTCACGTAGTCGGGCATGCGGCGCAGGATGGTGTCCACCACCGCTTCCTGGCTGTAGCCGCGTTGCGTCTTGTCGCGGATGAGCTTCTGGATCCACTCCAGGTTGATGGAAGGCACCACGCCGATCAGCAGGTCCGGGTAGCGGGCGATGTCCACCGTGTCGGTCTTCACCGCGCCGTGCAGGCCTTCGTAGAACAGCAGGTCGGTGCCGACCGGGATGTCCTCCCAAGGGGTGAACGTGCCGGACTCCTGCCGGTAGGGCGCGGCTTCCTCGGCGTTGTGCAGGTACTTGCGGCACTTGCCGGTGCCGTCGATCGCGTACTGGCGGAACAAGCCCTCGATTTCGGGGAACAGGTTGCCTTCCTCACCGAAGTGGCTGAAGTGGCGGTTGCCCTTGGCTTCTTCCTCGGCCATGCGCTGTTTCATGGCCTTGCGGTCCAGCCGGTGGAAGCTGTCGCCCTCGATGACGGCGGCGGTCAGGTTGTCGCGGCGGAAGATGTTCTGGAAGGTGCGCGTCACCGTTGAGGTGCCGGCACCGCTGGAGCCGGTGATGGCGATGATGGGATGGCGTTCGGACATGGTGCGGTCTCCGGAGAAAAATCAGATCAAATGAGGCAATACCCAGCGTAAAACGGTCACTTAGCGCTACTTTAATGCGAGCGTTTCAGTCCCTGAACAGGCTGCGCTCGGAAAACAGCGGGTTGTCGTCCTTGTAGGCAACCGGCTCCCGGTGGTAGCGCTCGATGCGTTCAACCTCGTTCTTGCTGCCGAACACCAGACCGATGCGCTGGTGCAGCGATGTGGGCTGTACGCCCAGCACCGGCTCCCGACCGGTGCTGGCCCGGCCACCGGCCTGCTCCATGATGAAGCCCACCGGACTGGCCTCGTACAGCAGGCGCAGGCGCCCGGGCTTGCTGGGGTCCTTGGTGTCACGCGGATACATGAACACGCCGCCGCGCATGAGGATGCGGTGCGCCTCGGCCACCATCGAGGCGATCCAGCGCATGTTGAAGTCCTTGCCACGCGGGCCGGTCTTGCCCGCCAGGCATTCGTCCACGTAGCGTTTGACCGGCGGCTCCCAGAAGCGGCTGTTCGACGCATTGATGGCGAACTCCTGGGTGTCCGGCGGCACCTGGATGTTCGGATGCGTCAACATGAACTGGCCCAGATTGGGGTCCAGGGTGAAACCGGCCACGCCGTTGCCCACGGTCAGCACCAGCATGGTGCTCGGGCCGTACAGCGCGTAGCCGGCCGCCATCTGGCGCGCGCCGGGTTGCAGGAAGTCGGCCTCCACGACGTCGCGGCCACTGTCGATCACCTCCTGCGGTGCGCGCAGGATGCTGAAGATGCTGCCGACCGTGACGTTCACGTCCAGGTTGCTGGAGCCGTCCAGCGGGTCGAACACCAGCAGGTAGTTGCCGCGCGGGTGCGGCGCCGGGATCTGGTAGGGGTGATCCATCTCTTCCGACGCCATGCCGGCCAGGTGACCGCCCCACTCCGTCATCTCGGTGAAGTAGGCGTTGCTGATGACGTCCAGGCGCTTTTGTTCCTCGCCCTGCACGTTGACTGCCGTGGTCACTTCGTCGCTGATGTGGCTGAGCACGCTGCCCAGCTCGCCCAGCGCCACCGAGCGGGCGATGGCCTTGCAGGCCAGTGCCACTTCGAGCACCAGCGCGTTGAAATCGCCGCTGGCGCCAGGAAAGCGGCGGCGTTGCTCGATGAGGTATTGGGTAAGCGTGAAGCGGCGTCGGGTTGTCATAGGGCGTTGAGGGTTGAGCGTTGAGCGGGATCAGGGTTGCGCCGCGTTGGCGAGCAGCTGCGCCATCACGGAGCGGTAGCCGCCATCGGGGTCGGGAGCGCCGAAGACGGCGCTGCCGGCCACCAGGGTGTCTGCGCCGGCGGCGACAATGGCACCGATGTTGTCCACCTTCACGCCGCCGTCCACCTCCAGCCAGATGGGCTGGCCACCGGCGGCGGTGTGGGCGTCGATGCGTCGGCGCGCCTCCCGCAGCTTGGGCAGGGTGGCGTCGATGAACTTCTGGCCGCCGAAGCCGGGGTTGACGCTCATCAGCAGCACGATGTCGAGCCTGTCCATCACGTGGTCCATCCAGGCCAGCGGTGTGGCCGGGTTCAGCACGATGCCGGCCTTGCAGCCGTGGTCGCGGATCAGTTGCAGAGTCCGGTCCACGTGACGGCTGGCCTCGGGGTGGAACGTGATGAGGTTCGCGCCGGCCTTGGCAAACAGCGGAATCAGCGCGTCCACCGGCTCCACCATCAGGTGCACGTCGATCGGGATGCTCACGTGCGGCCGGATCGCCTCGCACACCAGCGGGCCGATGGTGAGGTTCGGCACATAGTGGTTGTCCATCACGTCGAAGTGCACCAGCGCGGCACCGGCGGCTTCGATGGCGCGCACCTCCTCGCCCAGGCGGGCGAAGTCGGCGGAGAGGATGGAAGGGGCGATGCGCACGGCGTCTGGGATCATGGCGGACTCTCGGTAGGTTCGATGTCGGTTCAGGCTCGGGCAAGGGACTGGCCGGCCACGGTTTCGGCATGCCAGGCCCGCAGATGCGCCACCGTGACGTCGCGCAGCGACGGAAGCACCCGCAATGCACCGGCGAAGTCGTGGAGCGCGGTGTATTCGTTCGGCGTGATCAGCGTTGGCAGGCCGGCGGCCCGTGCGGCCCGCAGCCCGTTGGACGAGTCTTCCAAAGCCATGCAGGCCCGCGCGGGAAGCTGCAGGCGCTGCAAGGTCTGCAGGTAGGCCTGCGGATGCGGTTTTTTCAGTGGCGCTGTCGAGGCATCCTCCACCACACCGAACACCTGCCGCCAGTCCGGCCCGATCGAAGTGCGCAACAAGGCCGCGATGTTGACCGGCGACGTGGTGGTGGCAATCGCCAGGCGCAAGCCATCCTGGTGCGCGGCTTCGATCAGCTTCAACACGCCGGGGCGCAGGGCCACGGCGCCGTCCTGCACCGCCTGCTCGTAGGCGGCAGTCTTGAGTTCGTGGATTCGGTCGATCGTATCCTGCACGGCCTGCCCGTCCAGCGCGCGGATGTCGGCATGGGCCTGGTTCCAATAGTGCCGGATACGCTCCTTGCCACCGGAAACATCCAGGAGCGCGGTGTACAGCGGCACATCCCAGCGCCATTCCATGCCCATCTCGGCGAAGGCGTGATTGAACGCCGTGCGGTGCGCCTCTTCGGTGTCGGCCAGGGTGCCATCCACATCGAAGATCAAGGCTTGAAGCGGGTTTGCAGGCATGGGCGTCTTTCGAACGGGGTAGTGGGATGCGGCTCTCTCGGCTCTCTCGGACAAAGTGGATTTACTTTACCCCTGCAAACTCATAAACTCCAATCACGTTTATTGATTTTTACATCAGTTTTATATGATGAATAAGGAGGCTGACCATGCGCCCCTACACCCTGAAACAGATTCAGACCTTCCTGGAAGTGGCACGCCAGGAGTCGGTGTCCAAGGCGGCCGAGCGGCTGTTCGTGACCCAGCCGGCGGTGTCGATGCAGATCCGCCAGCTGGAAGACGCCTTCGGCCTGCCGCTGGTCGAGCCGGTGGGCCGCAACATCCGCCTCACGCATGCCGGGGAGGCCTTCCGAACCCACGCCATTGCGGCGATGGGCCAGTTCAAGGACCTGGAAGCGCTGATGGCCGACCAGGTGGGCCTGAAACACGGGCGCATCGACCTGGCCGTGGTCACCACCTCCAAATACTTCATTCCCATGCTGCTGGTGCGCTTTGGCAAGCAGTTTCAGGGCATCGAGATCCAGCTCAAGATCGACAACCGCGAGAACATCCTGGGCCTGCTGGCGCGCAACGAGGCCGACCTGGTGGTGATGGGCCGAGCGCCCGCCGACATGGACTGCGTGGCCACTCCGTTCGCCACCAACCCGCTGGCCATCCTGGCCGCGCCAGACCATCCCCTGGTGCGACGCAGGAAGCAGCCGTTCTCGGCGCTCGCGGAGCACGGCTTCGTCGTGCGTGAACAGGGTTCGGGTACCCGCGCAGCCATGGAACGGCTGTTCGCCGACCACCGGACGGCGCTCAAAGTCGTGATGGAAATGCCAAGCAACGAGACCATCAAGCAAGCCGTGATGGCCGGCATGGGCCTGAGCTTCCTGTCACTGCGCACCGTGCGTCATGAACTGGCCAGCGGCCACATCGCACTGGTCGACATCGAAGGCCTGCCCATGATGGGCAACTGGTATGTGACCCACCTGAGCGCCAAGAAGCTCTCACCGGCCGCCCGCGCCTTTAAGGAGTTCCTGATCGAACAGGGAGGGCCGCTGATGGACTCCTGGAGCTGAAAATCAAGCCAAAATGCCATCCTCCCAGCGCGGAATGGTCATGAGGCGCTATCGTTCCGATACCGTCACGGGAACAGGAGGGCTGTGCCCTGGGCCTCGGACGGCATCCCGGTGGCCGTGCACGTGGCGGGACGGCCGTTTCGGGTGGCTTCGTCCTGAATGCCCCCCGGATGGCCCGGGCCCTCCGGGGCGTTGGTGCCTCGCTGCGGTCTTTCTTGGCGTTCGGCATTGAGCTGATCGACCGTCGGGGGCTTCCGCTCTCCGCTCGCGGGACATGATCTGCCGCGGTTGGCAACCCGTCTTCGCCGTCTTCACGGTCTCTTTCAGGGTCCCTTACCGTCGGACACCTGCCTCGCGACGGGTGCTCAATGCCAGTCTCGCCACCCAGGCGGCCGATCTCCCGAAATCGAAACTCATAAGCTATTTCTGATTTCATAAAAACGAAAATTGAATTTTCATTATGAATACAGACGCCTACAGTCCGCTCCATCATCAGCCACCACCGGAGTTTCTCATGGACCAATCGAACCGCTACGCCGACCTCAGCCTCAAGGAAGAAGACCTGATCAAGGGCGACCGCCACGTGCTGGTGGCCTACCACATGCAACCCGCCGCAGGCTATGGCTACCTGGCGACCGCATCGCACATCGCAGCCGAGTCGTCCACCGGCACCAACGTAGAGGTCTGCACCACGGATGACTTCACCAAGGGCGTGGACGCGCTGGTGTATGAAATTGACGAAGCCAAAGGAGTGATGAAGGTCGCCTACCCGATCGACCTGTTCGACCGCAACATCACCGATGGCCGCGCGATGCTGGTGTCGTTCCTGACCCTGGCCATCGGCAACAACCAGGGCCAGGGCGACGTCAAGTGCCTGAAGATGCACGACTTCTACGTCCCCCGCCAGTTCATGCGCCTGTTTGACGGCCCGTCCAAGGACATCACCGACCTGTGGGAAATCCTGGGTCGCCCGCGCGTCGACGGCGGATACATTGCCGGCACCATCATCAAGCCCAAGCTGGGCTTGCGCCCCGAGCCGTTTGCGAAGGCGGCCTACCAGTTCTGGCTGGGCGGCGACTTCATCAAGAACGACGAACCCCAGGGCAACCAGCTGTTCTGTCCGACCAAGAAAGTCATCCCGCTGGTGGTTGACGCGATGAGGCGCGCCATGGACGAGACCGGCCAGGCCAAGATCTTTTCGGCCAACATCACCGCCGACGACCACTACGAGATGCTGGCGCGGGCGGACTACATCCTGGAGGCCTTCGGCCCGGACGCCAACAAGGTGGCCTTCCTGGTGGACGGCTACGTGGGTGGCCCCGGCATGGTCACCACCGCGCGCCGGCAGTATCCCAACCAATACCTGCACTACCACCGGGCCGGCCATGGCGCGGTGACTTCGCCGTCGTCGTTGCGAGGCTACAGCGCCTTCGTGTTGGCCAAGATGAGCCGGCTGCAGGGCGCCTCCGGCATCCACGTCGGCACCATGGGCTATGGCAAGATGGAAGGCGCACAGGACGACCGCAACATCGCCTACATGATTGAGCGTGACTCGGCCGACGGCCCCTACTACCACCAGGAGTGGTATGGCATGAAGCCCACCACACCGATCATCTCGGGCGGCATGAACGCACTGCGCCTGCCCGGTTTCTTCCAGAACCTGGGGCATGGCAACGTGATCAACACCTCAGGTGGCGGCTCCTATGGCCACATCGACTCCCCCGCGGCCGGCGCGATCTCGTTGCGCCAGTCGTACGAGTGCTGGAAGTCCGGGGCCGACCCGATCGAGTTCGCCCGGGAACACAAGGAATTCGCCCGCGCCTTCGAGTCGTTCCCGGGCGACGCCGACCGGCTGTACCCGGGCTGGCGCGAGAAGCTGGGCGTGCACAAGTAAAGGCCGCCATGACCACCGACTACCGGATTGAACGCGAGCCCTATTACCAGCCGTTGTCCAACGAAGTGGCGCTGTACGAGGCCGCCTACAAGGCCCGCCTGCCGGTCATGGTCAAGGGGCCCACCGGTTGCGGCAAGTCGCGGTTTATCGAGTACATGGCCTGGAAGCTCGGCAAGCCCCTGATCACCGTCGCCTGCAACGAGGACATGACGGCCAGCGACCTGGTGGGACGCTACCTGCTGGAGGCCGATGGCACGCGCTGGCTGGACGGCCCGCTGGCCACCGCCGCGCGCATCGGTGCGATCTGCTACCTGGACGAAATCGTCGAGGCGCGCCAGGACACCACGGTGGTGATCCACCCCTTGACCGACCACCGCCGCCAGCTGCCGCTGGAAAAAAAGGGCGAGCTGATCAAGGCGCACCCGGACTTTCAGCTGGTGATCTCGTACAACCCCGGCTACCAGAGCCTGATGAAGGACCTGAAGCAGAGCACCAAGCAGCGTTTTGTCGGCTTTGACTTTGACTACCCCCCGCCCGAACTGGAGGCCAGCATCGTGGCCACCGAGACCGGCGTCACCCTGGCCGACGCCACGCGCCTGGTCAAGATCGGCGGCGCGGCGCGCGCGCTCAATGGGCACGGGCTCGACGAAGGCATCTCGACCCGCCTGCTGGTGTACGCCGCCACGCTGATCCAGAACGAGGTGGCGCCAGCGGACGCTTGCCGCATGGCGCTGGTGCGGCCGATTACCGATGACGCCGACATCCGCGCCACGCTGGATCACGCCATTGACGCGGTGTTTGGCTAGGCCGGCAGCGACCGTCGTTGCCCCGTGATCGCCCGCCGATGAACCCTTCTGTCAGCCCCGGTCAACTGCAAGCCTGGAAGGCTCAGCTGGATTGCGGCTTTCCCCAGGTGGCCGATGTGTTCGAAGCCTGCATGGCGGATGCCCACGCCCGGCTCGGCGCCGAAGGCCTGGACGACTACCTGACACAGGCCCGCTTTCTGGGCAAGATGGGGCGCGGCGTCGAGCCGGTGCTGATCTTCCTGCAGGAATGGCCGGGCATCGCGGCGCGGGTGGGTGAGGACGCGCTGAGTCCGGTGATGGCCGCCGTGCGGGTGATGACCAAATCCCCGAACGGCAACGCCATCGCGCCGTTCCTGCAGGCGCTGGCCACCGTGGCCCGCCGACTGCCGACGCGGGCTCAACTGCAACACTACCTCGATCTGAGCCTGCTGCTGATGGAGCGCACCAGCACCTCGATCCATGGCACGCACAAGACCTATGCCAGCCCCAGCCTGGCCCTGTTCTTCGAGAAATCGGCGCAACTGCTGGAACTGCTGAGCCTGCAAGGCTTGGGCAACTGGGTGGACTACGGCATCCGCAACTACAGCCACCACCCCGAGCAGCAGCGCGAGTATTTCCGCCTGGCGTCCGCCGACAGCCTCGCCGTGCTGCAGCGCGAGCGCCACGGCACGCTGCTGGTGGACCACATCCGCTCGCTGGACCTGTACCTGCAGGCGTTGTGGCAGATGAGCGACATGCTGGTGCCCTACTCCACCACCTTCGATGTGCAGCGCCACCCCTTGCCCTACTTCGATGCCATGGGCATCCGCCTGCCCGATGTGTACGACGAGCGCGCCGGCATCAGCGGCATCGACCGCTACCGCGCGGCGCTGGCGCACATGGCCGCGCACCGGCGATGGAGCACACCGATCTTTGCCGACAACTTCAGCCCGGCGCAGCGCCTGGCGATCGAGTGCTTCGAGGATGCGCGGGTCGATGCGCTGGCCGTGCGCGAATACCCCGGCCTGAAACGCCTCTTCAAGGCCCTGCACCCCACACCTGTCGAAGGGGCCTGCAATCCGGCCACGCATTCGTGCCTGCGCCACCGGCTGGCGTGCCTGTCGCGCGCCCTGTTCGACCCGCCACGACGCTTCGAGAACGTGCCGATCGCGGACTGGATCCAGCGCTTTCACGCGCTGCTGGCGAACGGCCCGTCGAGCACCGCCGAAATCGCCGGGCTGGCCCTGAGCTATCTGGGCAGAACGCGGCTGCAAAGCGACCAGTTGCCGGACACCTGGTTTGCCGATACCGAGGTGGACTACCGCGATGACAACCGCCACCTGTGGCGCTTTCACGAGCTCAGCGACGACGAGGAGATGTTCGATGACGATCGGCCAGCGACATCGAAGGAGGAGATTCAAAGCCTGCCGCCCCGCCATTACCCCGAATGGGACTACACCAGCCAGACCTTCCGGCCGGACTGGGTGAGCCTGTACGAGCGGCTGCACCCCAGCGCCAACCCGGCTGACATCGATGCGCTTCTGGCCAAGCATGGCGCGCTGGCCAAGCGCCTGAAACGCCTGCTGGACTTGCTCAAGCCGCAGGACAAGGTGCGCGTGCGCTACCAGGAAGACGGCAGCGAGCTGGATCTGGACGTCGCGATTCGTTCTCTGATCGACCTGCGGGCCGGCAGCCAGCCCGACGCGCGCATCAACATGAGCCACACCACCGACGGCCGCAGCATTGCCGTGACCTTGCTGCTGGATCTGTCTGAATCCCTGAACGAAAAGGCGCGCGGCTCGGAGCAGACCGTGCTGCAGCTCAGCCAGGAGGCGGTATCGCTGCTGGCCTGGGCGATTGAGCAACTGGGCGACCCGTTCGCCATTGCCGGCTTCCACTCCAACACGCGCCATGATGTGCGCTACTTCCATATCAAGGGCTTTGGCGAACGCTGGGGTGACGAGGTCAAGGCCCGCCTGGCCGCCATGCAGGCCGGATACAGCACCCGCATGGGCGCGGCGATGCGCCACGCGGCGCGCACCCTGCGCACGCAGCGGGCCGACAAGAAGCTGCTGCTGGTGCTGACCGACGGCCAGCCGTCGGACATCGACGCCAACGACGCTCGCCTGCTGATCGACGATGCGCACCAGGCCGTGCAGGAACTCGATGCCCAGGGCATCTTCACCTACTGCATCAGCCTCGATGCCGCGGCGGATGCGTATGTGAGCGACATCTTCGGGCGCCAGTACACGGTGATCGACAACATCACGCGGCTGCCCGAACAGCTTCCCCGGCTCTTCATGGCGCTCACACGTTGAACTCCGGACCCGCTGCGAGATGACACGGTGGCAGGTGTTGGCGAAGATGGGCACCGGCTGGCCTACAGACAAGGCCGCAATGACCCCGCGCGCACCTTGCCTGGAATAACCCGCGTTTCAGATGGACTGCAGCGCCTGCAGGTCCTGGATCCGGTACACGCGCCCATGGCGATCCAGCGGTTCAATGACCCCTTCCCGGACCAGTGCGCTCACTTCCCGGCTGACCGTCTCCAGCTTGAGATCGAGCATGGCCCCCATGTCTTCGCGGGAAAACAGCGTGGCGATCTCCGCAGCCGACGGATTGCGCATCTTCAGGATGAAATGGGCCACGCGTTGGCGGGCTGTCCCGAAATTCAGCTCGGCCAGCCAGTCATCGGCTTCCTGCAGGGCATGCGTCCATTTGTCCATGAGCCGCCTGTGCAGCCGCTGCGACGTGCCGCCAAGGTGGTGAATCACCGGCACCGGGATTCGACAAACCGAAAGGTCGGTCAAGGCGACCGCCTCGCTGGCGTAGCGATCGCTCGCCAGGGCCTCCAGACCGGCCACATCCCCTGGGCGCAACACCCGCACGATGCGCTGCCGCCCGTCGGAGGTCACACGCACCAACTTGATCATCCCGGAACGCAGGGTGTAGATGCTCTGGGCCGGCGTGGCCTCGCCGAACAGGGCCGACCCCGCGCGCAGTTCCAGGTCGTCGATGGGCGCGTGGATCTGGCCGAAGTCGTGCTCGTTGAGGTCTGCAAAGAGCACCATGTCACGAATGCCGCAATTGCGGCAGTCGGACGTGCCCCGCCAGGCGGATTCGGTCTTGATGGGAATCATGGCGTGACCTCGAACCTTTCGGGGAGTCTGGTGGACCTGGGCGGCGCACTCATCGGCTACGCACCGCACGTCGGGCGGTGTCCAGGCGCTGGTCGAGGTACGCGCCGTAAAAATCAGGGACTGACCCACCGACGAGGCGCTCGGCGACCTCGACACCACCCCGACCGAAAAACAGCACCGTCGGCGCCAGTCTGATCGACCAGCGCTGGATCAGCTGATCCTGTGCCACCGTCTGGTCCTGGAAGTCACGCACCAGCCGGCTGCTTTTCATGTCCACCTGTACAACGTCGATCTGCCCCTCGGCGCGCAACGGTGCGAGGTAGTGGTTGCGGGCCACATCGCAGAACGGACAGCCTTTCAGACTCACCATGACCAACAAGGGCTCGCCCCGACGCAAGGCCTTGCCCAGTTCATCGGTCAGCGAGACGGCTTGCGGCAGGCTGGCCGACACCGCCCACGTCGCCGGCCAGGCGACCAGACCGGCGGTCGCCACCAGCAACCGGCGTCGAGGCAAAGTAGCCGGCAGGCCATGGCCCGGAACAGGCGGGGTGTTCACGGCGCCTCGTGCTCCATCAGCAGGTAGGTGTTGTAGGCGTTCATCCGGTTGGCGGCATGGAAGAGCGGCATCTGCTCATAGCGGGACCAGTCGGTGGCCTGGTAGGCTTCCTCGAAGGGCACGAAATCGCGGGCCGCCCGGCCCATCGTTTCACGCAGGTAGACCAGATAGTCCCGGGTCAGTTGCATGTCCTCGCGCGCCTTGTGCGACACCGGGCCGTGACCGGGGATGATGGTGGAGGCGTCGAAGGCCAACAATGTCTCCAGCGAGCGGATCCACCGTTTGCTGTCGGCCTGACCGACAAAGGGAACCCGGTTGCGAAACACGAGGTCTCCGGCAAGAAGCACCTTTTCCGAAGGCAGGTAGACCACCAGATCTTCCGGCGTGTGGGCGGGACCGACGTGCCGGATGACGAACGACGTGGACCCCACGTCCAGATTGAGGTCGCCGTCCAGCGCCTGATCGGGTGGCACAAGCACCGTTTCGGCATTCACCCAGGGAGCCATCTCGCGCCGGGAGTTTTCCAGGCGCTGGCGGGCCAGATCGGAACTGAGGTATTCGCCGGCCGATCGATGGGCGATGACCTTCGCGCCATGCTGGCGCAGGGTCTGCAGCCCGTAGATGTGGTCCGCGTGGTAATGCGTCACGATCACGTGGGTCACCGGTTTCGGAGTCACCTTTCGGATTTCCCCGAGCAGGCGTGTGGCCAGGGCTGGCGAGCCCAGCGCGTCGATGACCACCACCCCGGCCGGCGTCACGACAAACCCGGCGTTGGAAATGAAGTTCTGGTTGGCCGCGGATCCCAGGGCCGAAACGCCTTGCA
>ERZ1645187.2811-NODE-2811-length-15080-cov-240.610582_pt1 | contig 15080 bp, 11 predicted proteins | sample MGYA00575352_ERZ1645187 | MGnify/ENA primary metagenome ERZ1645187 (study PRJEB40837, sample SAMN11349314) | freshwater sediment metagenome | isolation source: river sediment | host: Sediment | place: India: Wazaribad , New Delhi | collected 2017-02-21 ...
CGGCGCGGTGTGTTGATCCACACATCGACCCCTTGAACGAGCCATTCGGCCTGGCGCATGTTGTAGTCGCGCAGGAAGATGAGCCGGGATGCCAGCTCCGGCCGCTTGGCGAATTCGTTCCAGGCCTTGATCAACGCCTGGCCTTCGGCATCCTGGGGATGCGCCTTGCCGGCCAGCACGAGCTGGACCGGGTGCCGGGCATCGGTCAGGATGCGGGCCAGCCTGTCGGGATCGCGCAGCAGAAGAGCAGGACGTTTGTAGGTTGCGAAGCGGCGCGCAAATCCGAGGGTAAGAGCATGCGGATCGAAGATCCCACGGGCGGCGTCGAGCCCACCGCCGATCTCCGCGTCTTCCACGCGCTGGCGCAGATATTGCTTGCGAACCTGATCGCAAAGGTTTTGCCTCGATTCATTGCGCATTCGCCAGATTTGCTGGACGTCGAGCTTGAGGATGCCGGTTTCCAGCCCGGTCAGATCGCCACGCCAGCGATCCTTGCCGGCGGCTTCGGTCCACAGGGCGTCGGACTGAACCGAGTCCCATGTCGGAACATGTATGCCGTTCGTTACATGCCCGATGGGCACGTCGTCGGTCGGCCAACCAGGGAAGAGAGGTTGAAACAGCGACCGGCTGACCTTTCCGTGGAGCGCACTGACGGCGTTCACTGCGCCGCTCGCACGGATCGCGAGGTAAGCCATGTTGAACGCCTCAAGATCATCGTTGCGATCCCTCCTGCCGAGGGCCAGAAAGTCGGCGATGGCGATGCCGAGATGATTTTCGGCATAGGACCGGAAGTATTTTGTGATCAGTTCAGGAGCGAAGCGGTCGAAACCGGCTGCAACGGCGGTATGAGTGGTGAAAATATTGCCGACCCGTGTTGCTGCCAGAGCCTCGGCAAAAGATACGTCATGGTCGACCCGGAAGCAGCGGATGCGCTCCAGAGCAGCGAAGGCCGCATGCCCTTCATTCAAATGGCAGACCTGCGGTTCGAGCCCGAGTGTGCGGAGAAGCTGCCAACCGGCCATTCCCAATATCATTTCCTGCATCAGGCGTGTCTCGGGGCCGCCGCCATAAAGCTCGCTGGTGATGCATCGATACGTCGCGGGATTTGCGGGATCGTTCATGTCCAGCAGGTAAAGCTTCAGCCGTCCGATCTGGACTTCCCAGGTTCTGATCCAGAGCTTGCATCCGGGAAGGTCGATTTGCAGTCGCAACCATTCGCCATCGGCGGAACGCAACGGCTGGATTGGGAGCTGATCCGGCTCGTTGACCGGGTAGAGGGCTTCCTGGCTACCGTCCCGCCCTATCGATTGGCGGAAGTAGCCTTGTGAATAAAGCAAGCCCACCCCGACGACCGGCACGCCGAGATCGCTGGCGGTTTTCAGCTGATCTCCCGCCACGTTGCCCAGCCCGCCCGAATAGATCGGCAGGGCTTCGGTCAGCATGAACTCCAGGCTGAAATAGGCTGCGGTTTTCAGCGGCGAGGCTGGGTGTGCTTGTTGGAACCATCTCGATTCGTTTGCAGCCTCCCGCTTCTCCTTCAGCAATGCTTCGATAGTTTGCCTGAAATCGGACTGAGCAAGAAGAGCCCTTGTTTTGGAGCGCGAGACGGTGTGGAGAACACCCCATGGATTGCCCGTGGTTTCCCACGTTTCGGCATCGAGCTCCCTCCACAGCCGGTCGGAGGCGCGGTTCCAGGACCAATGCAGGTCGAGCGCCAGCTCCCGAAGGGCGAGCAACCCGCTTGTCTCTTCCGGCTGCCCGTCCATGCACTCCTCCGAAACTAGAAAAACTGAAAGCGAACTCTTCTGCGAATCTCAATATCCGTCCGTCTTAAAGCACCTTGAACTCTATAGATGGCTTTGTCATCAGTCGTTGACTAAAATCAATCAGAAAGCGCGGAGGGGATCGCGAGGGTAGCCACATGACGGCAGTCGCGTCCGTGGAAGGCCGAAATGTTCGGCGATCGTCGCTCATCTACGCGCTCATGGGCGAAGACATCCTCGAACAGTGATTCTTCCTATCACTGGGCACGAAATCCTTGTTCCGCTCCCACTGGTCGCCGCCAAGCGCATCACCACTGACAAAGATTCATATCGTTGGGCGCTTGGGGCCAGGGCTCCGCGACAGAAGTTATCATCGGCCGATGATTCCTGTTGTCATCGAGTGATGATTAATCTAAATTGCCGTCAAATAAGGATGTTGGCAATTTCCTGTGAAGACCTTTCCAACACCAGCTTGGCGGGGTTCCGATTTAGATTCTGTCACATCGATGACTTGCTCGAAGGGGCAGGCTAGCTCCCTTTTCCAATCGACCGGTGGGCGGTGGCGCAGATATTCCGAGAAAGTGGAGGCGCATGACCGGATATTGGCCTGCCTGATCCGTTACAACCGCAGTAACAATCCAAACACTTGAGGAAGAAGATCAGATGTCGGACATTGATGAGAACTGGATTCGCAATCGCGCACATGAGCTATGGGAAGCGGAAGGGTGCCCGAACGGAAAAGAACTCGACCACTGGTTTCAAGCCATGGATGAATATCTGTCTTTGGTCAAAACAGATGGAGAGAGCTCGCCCAGTGCCCCTGTCCCGGTTCAGGATACCGGTAGTGGGGAGGCGGCCGTCAAGAGACAGTCCAGATCGCCAGGAAAAACGCCGGAATAGGAAAACGGCTTCTTGAGGCGTGCACGCAGGCAGTCGGCGAACGGAGCCGCCCTTTCATCCAGACAGGTGATCGTGAGGTCTGCGCCGACAGCACGGACTGCCGTCGCGCAGCCGACAGCAATGGGCATCTCATTTGCTGGCAGACGACGAGCCCACGTTTCCCGCACAAATCGAAGACCGCCTCCATATCTCACCTACTCAGGAAGCGCATAGCATCGGTGGCTCTGCTCCTCGTTCGTCGCAATGATGATCACCGGGATCTGGCTCGCGGCGCTTGTTACAATCGACTATTGATGGCGTTCGCGGCGGGATCGGCACCCGAACCTGGCAAGCTTTCCGACAGCGCGATTTTCAGTTTCTCCTCCTGTTCTGGCGAAAGGGAGGTCTTGAGCACCCGGCCCCGCAAACCTTCAAACTCGGCCAGGACCTTCTCAGGCTGAACCTTCCGTACAAGAACGAACAGCGCAGAGGAATTGTTTGGAATGGTCTCACCCAGCGACCTGATGAAGGCATCATCGATCCCGTAGTCGGCAAGCGACCCGGACAGGGCGCCGAGACCGGCCCCGGTCAGGCCGCCGATTGCGATGCCGGCAAGAGGATTGAGGAACAGCAGGCCGACCAGGCCGCCCCACAGCGTACCCGACAGGAGACCTGATGTAGCGCCGAGAGCTGTCAGGTTGATGCTCTGCTTGAGATGGACCTTCCCGTCGCCGTCACGAACGACGATCACGGCGTCTTCCAGATCGACCAGATATTCCTTCTTCAGCGCAACGAGTTTGAGAAGCACCTTGTCGGCTTCATCAACCGTGTCAAAACCGATGACAACGAGATCGGACATTATTTTCTACTCCTCTGGTATAGTCTGTTTTTTTGAATACCGCCTTGAGCTCGAGTATCGGGCGAACTCGATCATGCCTGGTGGCAAGACTTATCGTGAAAGGAAGATCGGAACCTTCGGACTGGCTAACAGCGTGCGTGTAGCACTGCCGAAGACGAACTCGGTGATCCGCGATTGCCCATAGGCGCCCATCACAACCATCTCCGCCCTGAGGTCTTCCGCGTGGGCCAGAATAAGCTCGCCGGCATTGCCGCCTTCCAGGTGGTCGAGCGTCACTTTTATGCCGTGGCGCGCAAGATGAAGAGAGATATCGCTGCCGGGGTCTTCTCCCAAAAGCCGCGCGACCTTGGGCTCGGGAACAACGACGACGTGCACGGCTCGAGCGGCAGCAAGGAAAGGCATGGAATCGGCGACGGCGCGGGCCGCTTCCCGGCTGGCATTCCAGCCAATGACGATGGTTTCGGGCAAACCGGTCTTTTGCCACGAAGGAGGCAGAAGGATCGACGGACGCCCGGATGCGAAGATGATATCTTCCGAAACCGTGAGAGCCGTTTCCGCGCGAGCGGGTTCCCGTCCGGTTCCGACTATCGCCAGAGAGGCATGACGAGCATGCAGCATCAGCGCCTCACCCGTTTCGCCGGAACATATCCTCAGTTCACACTGGACACCGGTTGCAGCCGTCACCTCCGCCAGGAGTGCGCGCAGCCGCTCGTTGGCCTCGTGCCTGCGTGCTTCGTAGGCGGCGAGCATGCTTTCAATCGCAGCCCCTCGGGCAAAGCCATGCGAGGGATTGGAGATTAAATCTTCTGGTACGAAAGCAACGATCACGTGCGCGTCCCATGAGCGCGCGAGATCTACAGCATAGTCGATATGGATCCGGCAGATCGAAACATCCGCCGTATCGATATAAACCACAATATCTTTTGGCCTATTCATTCCATCCTCATGCCGCCGGAAACAGAGCTAAACTAACGATCATCCCCCATGAGTCAACAACTGATGATCAATGGCGCTGTGAAAGCCGCCTGCATGGCGCTCAGATGCTGCTGAAGGCGGTCCATCGCAGACCCTTTGCCGATATCAGTCTCGAACCATCGTCAACCCGCCGTGCGTTTATAAGGCCACTTCCAGTCACGGATTTCCGGCATGTCCTCGCCGTGTTCATGCACATAGGCTTTATGTGCGGCGAGCCGCTCCCTCAGGCTTGCCACGAGGTCCGCAGCCTTGTCTTTCAGCGCCGGCAGGCGTTCGATTGCCTCTATCGCCAGATGGAAGCGATCGAGTTCGTTCATGACAGCCATATCGAAGGGCGTCGTCGTCGTGCCTTCCTCGATGAATCCCCGCACATGGACGTTGGGGTGATTGGTGCGTTTGTAGACCAGCCTGTGAATGAGATACGGGTAGCCGTGATAGGCGAACACCACCGGCCGGTCGCGTGTGAATATGCTATCGAACGCGTCGTCCGAGAAGCCGTGCGGGTGGTGCCGGGGCGATTGCAGCGCCATCAGATCGACGACGTTGACCACGCGGATGCGCAGGTGCGGCAGGAGCTGGCGCAATATGTCGACGGCGGCGAGCGTCTCCATCGTCGGAACGTCACCGGCGCAGGCCATCACGATATCCGGGTCGAGCCCCTCTTCCGTGCCGGCCCAGTCCCATATGCCGAGCCCTGCCTCGCAATGTTGCTCTGCCTCCTCCATGGTCAGCCATTGCGGCGCAGGCTGCTTGCCCGCCACGATGACGTTCACGCGATCCCAGGTCTTCAGGCAATGGTCTCCGACCCACAGGAGCGTATTGGCGTCGGGCGGCAGATAGATGCGGACGATTTCGGCGCTCTTGTTGGCGACCAGATCGACAAATCCGGGATCCTGATGGGAAAAGCCATTGTGATCCTGACGCCAGACGTGGGAGGTAAGCAGGTAAGTGAGCGACGAGATCGGCTTGCGCCATTCGAGATCGCGCGAAACCTTCAGCCATTTGGCGTGCTGACTGAACATCGAATCGACGATGTGAATGAAGGCTTCGTAGCAGGAAAAGAAGCCGTGCCTGCCGGTGAGCAGGTAGCCTTCGAGCCACCCCTGGCAGAGATGCTCGCTCAGCACCTCCATCACCCGACCGTCGGGTGACAGATGATCGTCGCTCTCCAATGTTTCGGCCATCCAGACCCTGTCGGTGGCTTCGAACACACTCTGAAGCCGGTTCGAAGCGGTCTCATCCGGCCCGAAGACACGAAAATTCCGCTCACTCTCGTTGAGACGCAGAACGTCCCTCAAATAGTCGCCGAGAACCTTGGTCGCCTGTGCTTCAGCAGCACCCGGGCTCGATACCGGCACCGCATATTGCCGAAAGTCTGGTGTATGCAGTTCCTTACGCAGCAAGCCGCCATTCGCATGCGGATTTGCGCCCATGCGGCGCGCACCCCGTGGCGCGAGGGCTTTCAGGTCCGGCTTGAGCGCTCCGTTCTCGTCGAAGAGATCAGCCGGATCATAGCTTCTGAGCCAGTCTTCGAGAATTGTGCGGTGGCCCTCGTCCTCACGGCAATTTGCGACCGGGACCTGGTGGGACCGCCAATGATTTTCGACCATCTTGCCGTCGACGACTTTCGGCCCGGTCCAGCCCTTCGGGCTGCGCAGGATGATCATCGGCCAGCGCGGCCGCGCTGCTGACACCAGGGCCTGCTTGCGGATTTCAGTCAGCCGGTCGAAGACGGTGTCGAGTGCGTCCGCCATCTGGCGGTGCATCTCGGCAGGCTCGCTGCCCTCGACGAAAAGCGGCTCATAACCGTAACCGATGAAGAGGTGCTCGAGTTCGGCATCGGACAGCCGGGCAAGCACGGTTGGATTGGCGATCTTGTAGCCGTTGAGGTGCAGGATCGGCAGCACCGCGCCATCGCGCGCCGGATTGATGAATTTGTTCGAATGCCACGCCGCCGCGATCGGACCGGTTTCGGCCTCGCCATCGCCCACCACGCAAGCTACGACCAGATCGGGGTTGTCCAGCGCCGCCCCATAGGCATGCGCGACGGCGTATCCGAGTTCGCCACCTTCATGGATGGAACCCGGCGTTTCAGGTGCGACATGGCTTGGAATGCCGCCCGGAAACGAGAACTGCCGAAACAACCGTTTCATGCCCGTCCCGTCCTGGCCGACCTCCGGATAAATCTCGGAATAGGTGCCTTCCAGCCATGTATTGGCCACCATGCCCGGGCCGCCATGGCCAGGCCCGCAGATGTAGAGGATATTCTCGTCGCGCTCGGTGATGATCCTGTTGAGATGCGCGTAGATGAAGTTCAGGCCCGGTGTCGTGCCCCAGTGACCGAGAAGCCTGGGTTTGACGTGTTCTGGCTTTAGAGGCTCTTTCAGCAACGGATTGTCGAGGAGATAAATCTGGCCGACGGACAGGTAGTTGGCCGCTCGCCAATACCGGTCGATCAGTGAAAGATGTCCGGTATCAAGCGCCATATTTGCCTCCTGGTGTGAACTTTTTCTCCGTGCATTCTTCCTTTAACGGCGGCAAAGTTGCGGGTCAACACTTGATGACTAAAGCGATATGGCTGCTGGTCCAGTTTCTAGTTTGAAGATCGCAAACGGGTTCGGCTAATCACGTCAAAACCTCAGTAGGTGATCTGGCCGTCAATAAGTGCAGCCGGTTTTCCATAAAATTCCTGCCGCAACATCTTGCGTGCCTCGGGGCTGACCACCGACATTGGCGCCGCGACGACGGTCCTGGCTGCGGATCCGGCCAGATTGACCGTGCCGATTGCGGCAAGACCGACATGATCGGCCAGCGTCACCTGACCACCCTCCAGGGACTGGCCGGCGAGACGTTTGCCGAGGAGCGATATGATCTCAGGGCTGTCGGCAAAGGCGTTGTGACCGAGCGCGTCGTTGGACCCGGCGGCGCTCGTGTCGATCACCGTGATCCCGAGTTGCTTGAGCATGCCGGCATAAGGGGTGGTGTCGACGCTGCCGACCCGGCTGACACCCCCTGAGATCCGCTGCGACACCTGCAAGGCCCGGTCGCGGGTTGAGGCGAAGATCGTGAACTGCGGTCGCTTAGGTCCCATCTCGATCAACTGCCGTCGGAACACATCGACATCGATATCCGGCGATGCCAGAACCACATTGCGGACTTTTACCGGTATCGCTTGTTCGCGCATGGCGACCCCGCGCAGAGCCTCCGTCGTCAACCAGCTTCCCATGGAATGGGCAAGGATGGTGATGTCGCCGACGTCAGGGCTTGAAGACGCCTGAATAATCAGATCCTCGAGCGCCCTGCGCGAATAATTGGTGCTTTCCTTGTCGTAGATATAGCCGAAGACGCTGGCGCGGGAGGGCCAGGTGAACAGGATGGGGGCAGCGTCCGTTCCCGCGTCATGGGCGATTTGCGCGAAACGAAAGACCGCATCGGCATAGGTGTTGTTGAAACCGTGCACGAAGATAATCACCTGCCGCTTCGCGTTCCGGTTCTTGCGAAACCAGCCGAGCGCTTGCTGTTCGGAGGCGACTTTCTCGACCTTCAGCACGGCAAACTCTTTCTCGGGATCCGCAGGCACGCGCTTTGGCCATTGGACCTCGCCAACCTTCCTCCTTGCGTCCGGCGGTATGGAAACGGTGAGGTTGTTGAGCGAGATCGCCGTGCCGCGCTCGCCGGAATAGAGCCGGCCGGGATCGTCGGCGGGCTTTCGGGTGGTCGCGACCAGCATGTCGACACGGCTTGTATCGTTGCTCGTAAGGGCAACGGGCTGAAGGACATTTTCAGGGCGTCCCGCGCAGCCCGCGAGCAATGACAGTACAAGCGGGAGCGCCAGGACGCGCCGCCAGGCAAAGGCGTTGAGGGGGCGGGCTTGCCGCACATCAAGGATATCCAGCTGCAGAGGTCGCCGCGGCGGCGCGAGTTCACTTGCTTTCGACATCGCGCGGGATCCTGAACCAGGTCACATAGAGGGCGGGAAGGAACAGCAGGGTCAGGACGGTTCCTACGACGATGCCGCCCATCATGGCGTAGGCCATCGGCCCCCAGAACACCTCATGCGAGATCGGGATCAGCGCCAGGGTTGCCGCCGCAGCCGTTAGCATGATCGGTCGCATGCGGTGTTCGGTTGCCTCCACGACGGCTTTCCAGGGCGGCGTTCCGGCCTTGCGCAGGTCTTCTATCTGGACGATCAGGATCACCGAGTTGCGGATCAGGATGCCGATCAGGGCGAGAACGCCGAGGATCGCGACGAAGCCAAGCGGCGCACGGCTCAGCACCAGAGCGCCGACAACCCCGATCAAGGCAAGCGGCGCGACCGAGAACACCAGGAACAATCGGTGGAAGCTTTGAAGCTGGGTCATCAGGAGCGTCGTCATGACGAAGATCATGACCGGGACCACCTTGATAATCGGCGCCTGCGATTTGGCGCTTTCTTCCACCGTCCCGCCGACCGCGACATCGTATCCCGGCGGAAGCGACGCTTTCAGTTCGTCGATCTTCGATCCAAGTTGCCCGACGACCGTCGCAGGCTGGGTGCTGTCGTTGATGCCGGCCTTGATCGTGATCGTGGGGATGCGGTTGCGCCGCCAGATCGTCGGTTGTTCGAGATCGTAGTCGAAGCGGGCGACGGACGAGAGCGGGATGGCCTTGCCGCTGCTTGTCGGAAGCTGCAGGTCGACGAGGCCGTCGATCGAGGCCCGCTCGGCCGCCTGGGCACGCCCGACGACATTGATCAGGTAGATCGCGTCGCGCACCTGGGTTACGGTCGCGCCCTGGACGACGCCGTTGAGAGCGGTCGCGATGTCTTCAGACGAGACGCCGAGTTGGCGCGCCTTGTCCTGGAGAACATCGACCTTGACGACGCGCGCCGGCTCGTTCCAGTCGAAGACGAGCCCGGTCAATGACGGGTGCGACATGACGATGCCCGCCGTTTTCTGCGCGAGTTCGCGGACTTTCTGGATGTCTGGACCGGAGATGCGGTACTGGACGGGTCGTCCGACCGGCGGTCCGATATCCAGGACCTTCACGAAAGCGTCGGTGCCTGGAAAGGTCTTATGAAGATAGGCCTGCAGGTCGGTTTTCAGACGGTCGCGAGCCTCAAGCCCCTTTGTGACGATGACCATCTGGCCGAAGGTCGGATCGTCAGGCTGGACATCGAACGTCAGAACGAAGCGCGGCGCTCCGCGACCGACAAAGCTCGACCAGTGATCGATGTCGGTGTTCCCGACAAGCTTTTCACGCTCGAAGACGGCCATCTGCCGATTTGTTTCAGCAATGGAGCTGTTCTGCGGCAGGTTCCAGTCGACGATCAGTTCCGGACGATCCGACGTGGGAAAGAACTGCTGCTGGACAAGCGACATGCCGGCGACGGACAGGCCGAACGCGGCGATCGTCACGATGATGGTGGTCCTGCGGAAACGCAGGCAGAGTTGAAGCAGCCAGGAGAAGACGGCGCCGAAGCGGCTCTTGTGCTCGGCGTGTTTCTTCATCGTCTTCGGCAGGATCGTCACGCCGAGTAGCGGCGTGAACAGGACGGCGACGATCCAGGACACGGTCAGCGAGACCGCGAGCACGACGAAGAGCGTGAACGTGAACTCGCCGGCATTGCTGTTGTTGAAGCCGATCGGCAGAAAGCCCGCGACGGTGACAAGCGTGCCGGTGAGCATCGGGAAGGCGGTCGAAGTGTAGACGTAGGTTGCGGCTTTTCGCAATGTGTCGCCCGCCTCGAGCCGGGCAACCATCATCTCGACGGCGATCATCGCGTCGTCGACCAGAAGGCCGAGAGCGATGATGAGGGCGCCGAGCGAGATGCGTTGCAGGGAAATGCCTGAATACTGCATCACCATGAAGGTGATGGCGAGCACGAGCGGAATGGAGATCGCGACGACCAACCCGGCGCGTAGGCCAAGACTGATGAAGCTGATGGCGAGCACGATTGCGACGGCCTCGAACAGCGCCTTGGTGAAACCTGAAACGGCCTGGTCGACCACCGCGGGCTGATCGGACACATGATCGACGGACACTCCAAGAGGGAGGTCCTGGACAATACGGGTCATCATCGTGTCGAGCGCGGCGCCGAACTCCAGCAGATTGCCGCCGGTCTTCATGCCGATCGCCAGCCCGATCGCCGGCTTGCCGTTGAAGCGGAACAGTGAGGATGGAGGATCGACATACCCGCGCGTCACGGTTGCGACGTCGGTCAGCGGAAAGAAGCGGTCGTTGATGCGCAGATTGATGGCGCGCAGGCTCTCTTCGGAGATGAAACGTCCGCCGACGCGCAATGCAACCCGTTCCGGCCCCGCCTGGACGATACCGGACTGTGTGACGGCGTTTTGTTCCCTGAGTGTCTCGACGATGTCGGATTGATTGATGCCGAGGGCTGCGATCTTGCGCGGGGAGAATTCGAGATAGATCACTTCGTCCTGCGCACCGATGATGTCGACCTTGCCGACATTGGGCACGGCCAGCACGCTGGTGCGGGCGTCCTCGACCAGATCGCGCAATTGTCTCTGGTTGAGGTTTTCAGCGGTGAAGGCGAAGATGTTTCCATAGACGTCGCCGAACTGGTCGTTGAAAAACGGTCCGACGACACCGGCGGGAAATTGCTGCTGGATATCGCCGATCATGTTGCGAACGCGCTGCCAGGTGGGCTGAATTTCCCTCGCTTTTGTGGTCGGAAGCAAGTCGACGAATATCGTCGTTCTGCCGGCCGTCGTGAGACTGCGCGTCCGGTCGAGGCTGTCGAGTTCCTGGAGCTTCTTTTCGATGCGGTCGCTGATCTGCTCTGCGACCTCTTCAGCCGACGCGCCGGGCCATTGCGCCTGGATCACCATCGTCTTGATGGTGAAGGAGGGATCCTCCTCCCGTCCCAGGCTGAGATAGGCGTACATTCCGGCGATCGAAAAGGCGATCATGAAGTACCAGACGAAGGAGCGGTGTTCGAGCGCCCAGTCGGAAAGATTAAAGTTTTTCACCGGTGCATCTCCTGTCCAAGTCTGGTTTTCTGTCCCTCCTGAAGTTGGTCGCCACCGGCAACAACGACCTTTTCGCCAGTGTCGAGTCCCCTGTTAACCCTGACCTGGGAGCTGCCCGCTTCGCTTGCCTCGAGCCCGACCGGTCGACGTGAGACGGTGAGCGTCGCCTCATCGATGACCCACACGTCCGCGGCGCCATCCCTGAAGGTGATCGCGGAGCGGGGAAGGACGATGGCGCTGTCGCCGGCCCCGTTGGAGAAGGCGGCGGTCACCACCGAGCCGAAGCGGAAGACGGCGGGAGCCTCGTCCACGGCAATCTTCACCCTGTGGGTGCGGGTTTCGGCATCGGCTTGCGGGGCGATCTCGCGGATCGATCCGGAGGTACGCAGCCGCCCGTCGAGCTGGAGCGCCACATCGACGCGGTTTGCCGAGCGGATCTGCGCGAGCTGCCCCTCGGACACGTCGATCACGACATCGCGCTGATCGAGACGCGCAAGCTTCAGGACTGCCTGGCCGGCCGTCGTCGTCTGTCCGACTTCCACGGAGGTCGAGGTAATGACGCCGTCGAACTCGGCCTTCAGCTCCGCGTAGCCAAGTTGTTCCCTCGCCTTGGCGAGATTCGCCTCGGCTTTCGTCATGTTTGCCTGCGCTGATTTGAGGCCCTGCTCGGCAAGTTCGAGATCGGCGGAGCTTGCACTGTTGGTGGAGACGAGCACGCGCTTGCGCCGCTCGGTGATCGTCGCGTTCTCGAGTTGCGCGCTGGCGTTGCGCAGCTCGGCCTGGGCGCCGGTGACGGCAAGCTGCAGCGCAAGCGGATCGATCAGTGCGAGCACGTCTCCCTTTTTGACGACGTCGCCTGCCTCGACCTTTCTCGCAATGACGCGGCCCAGCGTGCGGAAAGCGAGTTCGGTCTCGACGCGCGGCTGTATGACGCCGGCGAAGCTCAAGGTGCCGGCCCGTTCCGGCGTGGCCGTCATCCAGATCACCGGTCTTGGCACAACATCCTGTGGGGCATCAGAACGGGATACTGAGGGCGACAGGATCGCCGCTGCGCCAAGAAGCACAATAGCTGGAAGGAGCCGCCTCATCGACTAGCCTCCCAGGCGACTGTCTGGCCCGGCCGCAGGAACTTTCCGCCTTCGGCGACGACGAGCTCGCTCGCAGAAACACCTTCGGCGATCGAGAATTCACCGGTCCGGTAGTCCGCAACGGTGACCGGCCGCAACTCGACGGCGCGGGTCTGTGCATTGACGATCCAGACGGCAGGCTTGCCATCGGTGGACGTCATCGCGCTCCAGGGCAAGGTGATGGCTGCGACAGACGGCGTTCGGAAGCGGCCGACGACGGGCGTTCCCAGCGACCAGGCAACATCGGGCGCAAGCGCCATCTTGACCCGGATCGTTCCGGTGGTGGTGTCGATGACGGGGGCGATCTCGCGAAGTGCTGCGGTGACGCCGCCGTCGGGATCGGAAACTGGCGCGATCGTCGCCTTGTCGGCTGGCTGGCCGGACAGGAAAAAGGCCTCGAAGACATCGAACCACGCCTCGCGCGGCCCGTCATGGGCGAGCGTGAAGGCAGGCTGTGCGGCGGACACGACCTGGCCGACTTCGATGTTACGGGCGATGATGATCCCGTCCGCGTCGGCCTTGAGCTCAGTGCGGGAGAGTGCGTCCTGCACGATCGCCAGCGATGCCTGGGCAGATTCCAATGTGCCCTGCGCCGTCGCCAGTTCTTCCTTCGCCTGATCGTAGGTCGCCTGGGCGATTGCGCGCGATTCCACGAGCGCTGCATAACGCTGGTAGGCGAGCGTCTTTTGATTGAGTGTCGCCTGTGCCGCCACGAGGCCGGCTTGCGCCGATAAAACGTCAGCGCGTTGCTCCGTGTCGTCGATGCGCGCCAGCACATCTCCGGCACTGACACGGGAGCCGACATCTGCCCGCCTGTCCACCACCTTCCCGGCTGCCCTGAAGGCAAGATCCGTCTGGATACGGGCGCGCACCTCACCGGTGACGTCAGCGCCGCGCTGCTGCTCACGCACGGCGGCTTTAATCACCCGGATCGATTGGGGGGAAGGCTCTGCCGTCCTGGCACCATCGTCGCATGCGACGAGCAACATGCCGGTCAGGCAGATACCGAACAGTCGGGTCAGGCCGATCAATCGGCGCCAGGTTTCAGGGCAGATTGCAACTGGGCGTTCCTGCGTCTTCGAATAAGCTCCGGTCAGAACGTGGTCTCCTGTCAAAGGCTTGGATGCGCCGGATCGGCGTGGAACGGCAGAAGCCGATCCGCCAGGCCGATCGTGGCGCGTTTTGCGCGTGTTCGCGGCCATCCGGCGAAGCGGATCGGGCGCCCATTGTCGTTATCGCGTTGCGCCGGCGAGCTCCTTGTCCAGCTTGTCGGCTGCCGAGCGCACGCCCGCCTTTGCCGCGTCGAGCGGCCCGAAATTGGCGGTGATGTCGAGCGCGTTGGCGCTCCTGTTGGCGACATGGGCATAGAGCAGAGTGCCGGTATGGGCGTCCTCGATCTCGACGGCGTAGGAGACCCAGCCTGAGAATGTGCCGCGCCCGCCGGTCGCCTGCGCGCCCGCATTGACGACAAGGCCGACTGGCAGAACATGCGAGACGGTGGACAGAACCGGCGTGCTTGCTTCCGCTCCGGTCAAGGTCAGCCTTGCGCGCAACGTGCCCGGGCCCGGCTGCCCGGCGATTTGAAGCCGACGACCGAGCACCCTGGAAAACTCCTGATGCATGTAGACGGCGAGCGCTTGACGATCGGCAGCCGACATCTTGCCGAACTGCGCATCCGGACCGGCGTAAATCTCTGTGGGCGGAACGAGGACGCGACCATAGGCTGCAAAATTCACATCCGCCCGGCGATAGGCGTAGGGCTTGCTCTTGTCCGAGGTCGGACGCAAAAGTGCAGAGGAGGACAACGCAACCGAGGGCGGCGGCGTGGTTGCGCAGCCCGAGATGACGGCGATGGCCGCGAAAGCCACCAGGCCGCGCATCCGGAAAGTCGGACCCGTTGGCCGGCCGCCGCAGGCGCGTCTGATGGAATGGTCGGTTCCTGTCATCGGCAATCTCTTCTTTCGGTTCAGTTGTTGCCCGACGGCACGACGTGCCGTTTCAATGGTCGGCCCTGGCCGAGCGCAAAGGTTTGCCCCAATGGCCCGGCTTGATGGCTGGGTTGCATGCGAGCTGAGACCTAACGCGGAGAGGCGCAGTTTTGGCGAGCCCTCCGGCCACGCCTCAATCATTCAACGGTCGATGATGCCGCGACGGACTTCGAAGCCGCCGCCCGGATAGCGGCCGATGGCGCCCCCGGCGCAACGGTCCGGACCGCAGATTCCACGTGCGGCCGCGCCTCCGCCGTAAGGGCCGCGAACGACGGCCGAACCGCCGCATGCGGCTCCAACGCAGCCACCTCGGCCAGCACCACCATAACCGGGGCCACCATAAGCAGCGCCGCGTCGATAATAGGTGTTCCAGTTTCCATGCCACGGCTGGCTGGCGTAGTGGTTGTTCCAGTAGGCCTGGTTGAAGGCGACAACGGTCAGGCCGATCATCGGAATGATCGCTGGCGACAGTGTCACGTCCTGCCCCTGGTAACGGATGCCGATATAGTTCGAGG
>ERZ1645187.2812-NODE-2812-length-15079-cov-10.703807_pt1 | contig 15079 bp, 10 predicted proteins | sample MGYA00575352_ERZ1645187 | MGnify/ENA primary metagenome ERZ1645187 (study PRJEB40837, sample SAMN11349314) | freshwater sediment metagenome | isolation source: river sediment | host: Sediment | place: India: Wazaribad , New Delhi | collected 2017-02-21 ...
CCTTCGACCGCGCCCATCAGGCCCGCCAGAAGATCCTGGACACGATGCTGGCGGCCCTGCCGGCCCCGCGTCCGGAACTCTCGCCCTACGCCCCGCGCATCGTCGTCGTCAACATCAACCCCGAAAAGATCGGCGCCCTCATCGGTCCCGGCGGCAAGAACATCCGCCGCATCACCGAGACCACCGGCACCCAGATCGACATCGAGGACGACGGCAAGGTCTCCATCTTCTCCAACAACAAGGAGAACCTGGACGCCGCCCTGCGCGAAGTCTCGGCCCTCACGGCGGAAGCCGAGGTCGGCAAGATCTACCGCGCCACCGTCACCGGCATCAAGGACTTCGGCTGCTTCGCCGAATTCCTCCCCGGTCAGGAAGGGCTCGTCCACATCAGCGAACTTGCCGACTTCCGCGTCAACCGCACGGACGACGTCGTCAAAATGGGCGAGGAGATCTGGGTCAAGGTGCTCAGCGTCGAGGACAACGGCAAGGTCCGCCTCTCCCGCAAGGCCGCCATGGCCGAAAAGGGCGAAAGCAAGAAGTAATCCTTCCCGCCCCTGCGGCCGCCGGGTTCTCCCGGCGGCCTTTTTCGTTTTCAGCAGATCCTTTCCCTTGCCTGCCGCATCCCGCCGGACTAGGATTGATACTCGCCGTCGCCCCCGGATGGCCCAACCCGCGGCGGCGGAATTTCGCCGCGGCCGTAAATCGAAACGAACCCGGGCGCTTGCGCCCCTGATGGAGACCGGACATGACGCTCAAGGAGACGCTGGACCATTCCGCGCAGAAAAACGGCGACAAGATCCTGATGAAATTCAAGCGGGACGGGGAATGGAAAACCCTCACCTACCGCGAATTCCTTTCTCTGGTCCGCAACATCGCCGAAGCCCTGGTCCGGGTGTGCCACGTCCGGCCCGGCGACCGGGTCGCCCTGCTCGGCGCCAACTCGCCCGAATGGTGCGCCATCCATTACGCCATCACCGGCATCGCCGCCACCGCCGTGCCCGTCGACGTCAAGCTGCAAGACCAGGAAGTCACCCACATCCTTTCCGATTCCGGCGCCGCCGCCCTGCTGATGGATTCCGCCAGCGAGGCCAACGTCTACGGTCTGGCCGGCCGCTGCCCCAACCTTCGCCACGTCATCCTCTACGGCGACCGCAAACCCGAACTCGACAATGGCCGGGCCCGCGGCATCGTGATGCACGATTTCGACAAGATCCTCGACGAAACCAAGGCCCAGGCCGAAGGCCACGGCGCGGCCTACGACCGCTTCCAGCCCAAGGACGACGATGTCGCGTCTTTCATCTACACGTCCGGCACCACCGGTCGCCAAAAGGGCGCCATGCTCACCCATGGCAATTTCACCGCCAACTTCCGGCAACTCGATGGCGCCATCGATATCCTGCCCGACGACAATTTCATGGTGATCCTGCCGCTGCACCACTCCTTCGCCTTCACCACCTGTCTTGTCACCCCCATCGCTTCCGGCACGCAGATGAGCTTCGTCGAAAGCCTTCGCACCGTCGGCGAGAACATCCGCGAGGCGTCCCCCTCGCTCGTGCTGGCGGTGCCCCTCCTGCTTGAAAAGGTCTACAACAAGCTTCTCGCCGGTCTGAAGGCCAACCGCATGGGCAGCCTCCTCTGGAACCTCGGCCTCCGTAACCCCGTCCGCAAGGGCATCATGGACAAGCTCGGCGGCAAGCTGCGCATGATGATCTCCGGCGGCGCTCCCGCCGATCCCCAGCTCCTGGCCGGACTCGAAGCTCTTGGTCTCAAGGCTCGCGAAGGCTACGGTCTGACCGAATGCGCCCCCGTCCTCACCGTGTCGCCCTTCGACGCTCCCATCCGCCCCGGCTCCTGCGGCAAGATCCTGCCCGAAGTCGAAATGCAGGTTTTCGACCCCAATTCCGAAGGCGTCGGCGAACTTGCCGCCCGGGGCGAAAACGTCATGAAGGGCTATTACAACAATCCCGGCGCCACCGAGGAAGTCTTCCGCGACGGCTGGTTCCTGACCGGCGACCTCGGCTACATCGACGCCGACGGCTACGTCTTCATCACCGGCCGCAAAAAGGCCCTGATCGTCAACCGCGAAGGCAAGAACGTCTATCCCGAAGAGGTCGAACTCCAGATCAACCAATCGCCGCTCGTTCTCGAATCGGTCGTGCTCGGTTATCGCCCGGCCGGCGAAACCGTCGGCGAACAGGTCGGCGTCATCGTCGTGCCCGACGAGGAAGGCATCGGCGCCCTCGAAACCGCCGAAAAGCGGAAGTTCAGCGAAGCGGAAATCGAGGCGCGCCTGCGCGCCGAGGTCAAGAAGCAGGTCGCCGCTCTGGCCGACTACAAGCATCCCCGCCGCGTCCAGATCCGCTGGGAGGAGTTCAACAAAACCTCCACCGGCAAGATCAAGCGCTACCTCTACGCCATGTCGGAAACGTCGCCGGAATAAGACGGCCCGCGTTCCCGCCGGCCCCGCGCCCCTTCCGGACGCGGGGCCTTTCGTTTGCGCCCCCACGTGGTAGGTTGGAGGCGTGGGCAAGCGAATCGTCATTCTGTTGGCATTTTTGTTTCTCCTCGCCTTGCCGCTGGCCGGCGGAGTTTGGCGCGGCCTGCCGCCCGGCTTCGGTTCGTTTCCTCCGCTGGTGACGCATCCGCCGGTCCACGCCCCGTTTTCCGGACCGGTTTTCGCCGGCGTGGCCGCGCTCGGCCTGCTCGCCGCCGGTCTCTTGCTCTTTCCGCGCCGGTTCGGATTCGCCGCTTGCTCGCCGACGCGTGTACCCGCTCCGAGCCGGGTCCGGTTCCCGCTCCATGGAAAACTGGGACTCGTCCTGCTGGTCGTGGCGTGGGCTGGCGCCTGGAGCCGGTTCGAACTCCCTCCGGCCATTCAGGATCACACCTTCTTCCCGCTGTGGCTTGGGTTCATCTTCTTCCTCGACGGCCTCGTCTTCCGCCGGCAGGGGCGTTCGCTCTTCGCGAGCCGGCGCGCCGCTTTCTTCGCCCTGTTTCCCGTTTCCGCCCTCTCGTGGTGGTATTTCGAATACCTCAACCGCTTCGTCCAGAACTGGTGGTACGTCATTCCCATGAAGTTCGGGCCGGCACACTACGTCGTCTACGCCACGCTCTGTTTTTCCACGGTCATCCCGGCGATCTTCGAGATCCGCGATTTCCTGGTTTCTGTCCCCGCCCTGCGCAACCGCTGGTCCCAAGGCCCGCGCATGCGCCTGTCCCGCGCCGCCGCGATTTCCTTCGGCCTCGGCGCCGGCGGGTTGCCTCTGGTCCCGCTTTTCCCCGATCCGCTCTTCTTCGCCGTTTGGGTCGCCCCCCTCGCCCTGCTCGCCGGCGCCCTCGGCCTCGCCCGCGTGGAAACGCCGTTCGCTCCGCTCCGGGACGGCGACTGGACGCCCGTCCTGTCGCTCGCCCTCGCCGCGCTGATTTGCGGATTCTTTTGGGAACTATGGAATGCGGGGAGTTCCCCGCGCTGGGCCTATGCCGTACCCTACGTCGACCGCTTCCACCTGTTCGCCATGCCGGCCGTCGGGTATGCCGGCTATTTGCCCTTCGGCCCCGTCTGCGCCTGCTTCTGGCTGGCGTGGACGGAATTCCTCCCCGTCCGGTTCCGCACCGCTCTTCGGGATTGAATCGCCCCCCCCGAATCCGCTACCTTCCCCCATCATGAACAGCAATCCCCGCATCCTCGTGACCGGCGGCGCCGGCTATCTCGGCTCCATCCTCGTGCCCACCCTGCTCGCCCGCGGCTGCGCCGTCACCGTCGTCGACAATTTCCTCTACGGCCAGACCTCGCTGCTCGACTGCTGCGCCTACGAGAACTTCGCCGTCGTCCGTGGCGACGTCCGCGACGAGCGCCTCATGTTGCCCCTGCTGAAGAAGGCCGACGTCGTCATGCCGCTGGCCTGCCTCGTCGGCGCCCCGCTCTGCGCCCAAAAGCCCAACGAGGCCCGTTCCATCAACCTCGACGCCATCCTCATGCTGCTGAAAAACGCCGCGAAATCGCAGAAGTTCATTTCCCCCACGACCAACTCCGGCTACGGCGTCGGCCAGGCCGGCGTCTTCTGCACCGAAGAAACGCCCATGAACCCCATCTCCCTCTACGGCGTCCTCAAGGTCGAGCTCGAACAAGCCCTCCTCGACGCCGGCGCGATCTCCCTGCGCCTCGCCACCGTTTGCGGCGTCAGCCCCCGCATGCGCCTCGATCTGCTCGTCAACGACTTCACCTACCGCGCCGTCGTCGACCGCTTCGTCGTCCTCTTCGAAGCCCACTTCAAGCGCAACTACGTCCACGTCCGCGACGTCGCCCGCGCCTTCTGCCACGCGCTCGACAACTTCGACCAAATGAAGGGCCAGCCCTACAACGTGGGCCTCTCCGACGCCAACCTTTCCAAGATGGAGCTGTGCCAGGAGATCCAGAAGCAGATCCCCGACTTCACCATCATGGAAGCCCCGATCGGCAAGGACCCCGACCAGCGCAACTACGTCGTCAGCAACGCCAAGATCGAAGCCACCGGCTACCGGACCCAGGTTTCCATCCAGCGCGCCATCGCCGAGCTGATCAAGGGCTACCAGATCGTCCGCCGCAACCAGCACGCCAACGTCTAGGTCAATCATCAATGAAGAATGAAAAATTAAGAATTGGGCCGCATCCGCCATTCTTCATTCTTCATTCTTAATTCTTCACTTGGCTGCCATGCTTCGCTTCCCGTTCCAGTTTTCCACGGTGTGGAAAACTTTTTTCCACGGTGTGGAAAAATCGGCCAAAGTTTTTACGTGCTACGTAAAAATCCGCGAAAGTTTTTCCATGCTACGTAAAATCCTGCTGGCCGCGATTTTCGCCGTCCCGGCGGTTGCTTCCGCCGGCCGGCTGGTGGAGGATTTCGCCCCCGGCACCGCCGGCGCCTGGAAGCCCTTCCTGAAATCCCCCGCCGTCGTCGCCGCGGCCGACGCCCTCGCCTTCCCCCTGCCTTTTTCCGGCAACGTCGACCGCGCCGCGTGGGACAAGGCGGTGGATTTCGACCTGTCCGCCGCCGTCGCCTTCGAACTGGACGTCGCTTGTGCCGCGCCCGACGCCGTGCGCGCGCTGGGGCTGTACTTCAAGAGCGGCGACGGCTGGTATGCCGCCAGCAAACCCCTCGCCGGTCCCGTGCCGCATACCCTCGTCTTCGCCAAAAGCGACTTTTCGACCGAAGGCAAGCCCGCCGGCTGGCAGCGCATCGACGGCATCCGGATCTCGCCGTGGAAAGGCGCCCGCGCGGCGGACGCCGCGCTGGTCTGCCGCCGCCTCGCCACCGTCGAAGGCAGCGCCCTCGTCGTCGTCCGCGGCACGACGTCGTGCCCCGACGCCGGCGCGCGCGCCGTCGCCGAAAAAACGACCGCGCGCGTCAGCGGGCTGCTGATCGAGGCCGGCCTCGGCCACGCCCTCGTCACCGACGACGACCTGCCCAAGGGCGCTCTGAAAAACGCCAGCGTGGCGCTGCTGCCTTACAATCCCAACCCCACGCCCGCCCAGCTCAAGGCGCTGACCGATTTCGTGGCGCGCGGCGGCAAGCTGGGCGTCTTTTACGGTTCTTCTCCGGCGCTGGCCGCCGCGCTGGGTTTCCGGCTCGGGCCTTATCTCAAATCCGAGCGCCCCGGCCGCTGGCGCTCCATCGTCTTCGCCGATCCCATGGGCTGGCTGGTGCCGCCGCGCATCTGGCAGGATTCCACCAGCCTCATGCCCGCGTTCCCCGCCGGCCCCGGCGCGCAGGTCGTCGCCTATTGGCACGATGCCCGCGACGTCCGCCAGCCCGCGCCCGCCCTCGTCGTCTCCCCGCGCGGCTTCTGGATGGCGCATATCCTGCAAGGCGACGACCTGCCGTCGAAGAAGGAACTGCTCGTCGCGCTGTGCGCCCGGCTCGATCCGGCGCTGTGGACGCCCGCGGCCGCGCGCGCCGTCCAGGATGCCGGCCGCATCAACGACTATGCCGGCATCGCCAGCGCCCTCGCCGGCATCTCGCGCCAATTGCCCGCCGCCGCGCGGCCCGACGAGATCCGCGCCATGCTCAATCAGGTGTCCGTGCTCTCCGCGCAGATCAATGCGGCCCTCGCCGGGGGCCGGCCCCAGCAGGCCCTGCTGCTCGCCCGGCGCCAGCGCCAGCTCCTGCTCCGCGCCGACGCCGCCGTCCAGCCGCCCCGCCCCGGCGAATTCGTGGGCGTCTGGGACCACGACGGCACCGGATTCGTCCCCGGCGACTGGCCTTTCACCGCGAATCTCCTCGCCGTCAACGGCGTCAACGCCGTTTTCGCGAACGTCGTCTGGGGCGGTTGCGCGCACTATCCCTCCAAGTTCCTGCCGCCGTCCAACACCTTGCGCCTCTACGGCGACCAGATCGCCGCCGGCCTCGCCGCCGCCAAGGCCAAGGGGCTCCAGTACCACGTCTGGATGGTGCTGGGAAAACTCGACGGCGCGCCCCCCGAATTCGTCGAGCGCATGAAGAAGGAAGGCCGCCTGCAGGTATCCGATGCCGGCGCGACGCGCCCGTGGCTCAGCCCGCACCACAACGCCAACCGCGCGCTGCTGCTGGCCGTCGTCGACGAAATCGCGCGCAACTACCCGGGCATCGACGGCATCCATCTCGATTACATCCGCCTGCCCGACTCGCAGAGCTGCTATTCCGCCTCCACCCGCGCGCGGTTCGAGTCCGACACCCGCAAGAAGTGCAAGGCCTGGCCCGCCGACGTGAAGGCTGGCGGCAAGCGCTACGTCCAATTCCGCAAGTGGCGCACCGCCGACGTTACCCGGCTTGTCGCCGACATCCGCGCCGTCCTGCGCAAGGCGAACCCCAACGCCAAGCTGTCCGCCGCCGTCTATGGCGCCGCCGCGCCCGACGGCGGCAACATCGCCCAGTATTGGCCCGACTGGCTCCGCGCCGGTTCCGTCGATTTCCTGACGCCCATGAACTACATCGAATCGTCCGCCGAATTCGCCCGCCTCGTGCGCACGCAGGTCGCCTATCCCGGCGCCGCCGGCAAGATCATCCCCGGCATCGGCGTCACGGCCGACGAATCGCGGCTCGATCCCGCCCAGGTCGCCCGCCAGATCGCCCTTGCCCGCCAAGCCGGCTGCCCCGGATTCATGCTGTTCGACCTCTCCGGCACCCTCCGCGACGAAACGCTCCCCGCCCTCCGCCAAGGCATTACCCGGCCGCTGCCCTAGCCCCCGCCCGGCGAGTTTGTCCCGCGGACGGATCCAGCCGGGAAAAGGGCTTTCCCCCGAACCCGCGATAGGCTAAAACCGCAGGGCATGAGCATCGAAGCCAAAGTCGTCGCCGACAGCGTTTCGCCGCAGGGCATCCGGCTCTCCACGCTGTCTCTCAAATATCCCCGCTGGATCCACGCCGAGTTCATGACGCACCGCCTGTTTTCGCGTAACGCCAGCAGCTCGCGCGCCGTGCCGTCGAAGCGCCTGAGCGCCCTCGAACGCGAATATCCCCTTCGCTGGGACGCCAACATCCCGGGCATGCAGTCCGGCGCACGGCTTTCCGCCGAACAGGCCGCCAAGGCCAAGGCGATCTGGGACCGCATGGCCGACGCCTGCGTCGCCGGCGTCGCCGAACTCGCCGAGATCGGCCTGCACAAGCAGTGGGCCAATCGCCCCCTCGAATGGTTCACCTCCATCTCCGTCCTCGTGTCGGCCACGTCGTTCGACAACTTTTTCGGCGTGCGCTGGCACCCCGACGCGCAGCCCGAAATCCAGGAGCTTGCCAAGCAGATGTTCCAGGCTCTCATGGGCAGCCAACCGCGTCCCCTCGAACCCGACCAATGGCACTTGCCCTATGTCTCCGCCGAGGAGGAGAAATCCTTGGACCTCGATACCGCCCGCCGCTGCTCGGCCGCGCGCTGCGCGCGCGTGTCCTACCTCAACCACGACGGCACCGCGCCCAACGTCGCCAAGGACCTCGACACCTTCGCCAAGCTCGCGGGCGATCCCAACGGCCCGCCGCACCCCCTCCACGCTTCGCCCATGGAGCACCAGGCCACGCCCGACCGCCTGCGCGATCCCGCGGAACCCGATTCCTGGCAGTTTCCGACCCAGCACGGCAATTTCCGCGGCTGGCGGCAATACCGCAAGATGCTCTCCAACGAGCACATCGCGAGATTCGATCCGCCGGGCGGAACAGCGGAATAATGGAATAGTAGAATATGGGAATACTTGAAGGGTGGAATGGTGATCCATCGAGGTGGTTCCCCACCATTCCAGTTATTCCAATATTCCAGTTGATCCATCCGTTGTTTCCGCTTTCCTCCCCCCTCCTTTTGCCCTAGAATTCGCCCAACTTTTGCACCGCTTTCCGGAGAATCCCATGTCTGAAACCTACCAGCCATCCCTGCGCGCCCAGATCCTCACCCGCCGCACCTACAACCGCGTCCTCGACGACAACGGCACCGTTTTCGAAACCTGGGCGCAGACCGTCGATCGCGTCATCGAACACCAGCGCTGGCTGTGGAAGCGCCAGATGCGCCGCGCGCTCAACAAAACCCAGGAAACCGAGCTCGAGGAGCTCCGCGGCCTGCTCCTCGCCCGCAAAGTCGGCGTCGCCGGCCGCACGCTGTGGCTCGGCGGCACCGAAATCGCCAAGGTCCGCGAAGCCTGCCAGTTCAATTGCGCCCACCTCGAAATCCAGACCGTCGACGACATGGTCGACGCCCTCTGGCTCCTGCTGCAGGGCTGCGGCGTGGGCGTCACGCCGAAATCCGGCGGCATCAGCGGCTTCACCCAGCCCATCCTCGACATCCAGATCGTCCGCTCCACCCGCCAGGACAAGAACGGGCGCGAAAACAATCTGGAGACCTGGGATCCGGAAACCAAGGTCTGGACCATCAGCGTCGGCGACTCCGCCGAGGCCTGGGCCAAGTCCGTCGGCAAGCTGCTCGCCGGCAAGTACGCCGCCGAGAAGCTCGTGCTCGATTTCTCCGAGATCCGCCCCGCCGGCACGCGCCTGACGGGCTACGGCTGGATCGGCCAGGGCGACGAAACGATCTCCGTGGCCTACCGCGCCATCGCCGAGATCATGAACCGCCGCGCGGGCCAGCTCCTGCGCAAGATGGACATCCACGACGTCTGCAACTGGCTGGGCACCATCCTCAGCACGCGCCGTTCCGCCGAGATCAGCCTCTTCGAATACGGCTCGCCCGAATGGCAGGAATTCGCCGTCTGCAAGAAAGACTACTGGAACAAGGGCCAGCCCCAGCGCGGCCAATCGAACAATTCGCTCGTTTTCTACGACAAGCCCACCCGCGCCGATCTGCGCGGCATCTTCGATTTGATGCTCGCGGCCGGCGGCTCGGAACCCGGCTTCATCAACGGCGCCGCCGCCCTCAATCGCGCGCCGTGGTTCTCCGGCGTCAATCCCTGCGCCGAAATCCTCCTCGGCAACCGCGCCTTCTGCAACCTGACGACGATCGATCTCGCCAAGTTCAAGGACAACCCCAGCGGCATGCACCGCGCCATCTACGTCATCGCGCGCGCCAACTACCGCCAGACCTGCGTCAATCTCAAGGACGGCATCCTCCAGCACTCCTGGCACGAGAACAACGACTTCCTGCATCTCTGCGGCGTCTCGCTCACCGGCGTCGTCCGCCGCCCCGACCTCGGCCCCTACGAGCTGCGCCTGCTGCGCAATGCCGCCATCATGGGCGCCTACTCCATGGCCGACGAACTCGGCCTGCCCCGCCCCAAAAACGTCACCACCCTCAAGCCCGAAGGCACCATCTCGAAGTGCTACGACACCACCGAAGGCGCCCACAAGCCGCTCGCGCGCCACGTCTTCAACAACGTCACCTTCGTCAAGCACGACCCGCTCGTGCCCACCTTGCGCGAGGCCGGCTACAAGATCATGCCCCACCCCAACGGCACCGGCGACTGGGTCGTCACGCTCCCCGTCTCCTGGGACGACGTCGATTTCGAAAAAGTCGGCGGACTCGAAGTCAACGAGGAAACCGCCATCGACCAGCTCGAGCGGTACAAGCTTCTCATGGACAACTACGTCGAGCAGAACTGCTCGATCACCGTCAGCTACGATCCGTCCGAAGTGGACGCCATCGTCGAATGGCTCCTCCAATATTGGGACCACTACGTCGGCGTTTCGTTCCTGCTGCGCGCCGATCCGCTCAAGACCGCCGAAGACCTCGGCTTCCCCTATCTGCCGCAGCAACCGGTCTCGAAGGACGTTTTCGACGCCTACGTCGCCAGCCTCAAGCCCATCGACCTCGAACAGGTCAAGGCCCAGTCCGAGGACGCCGTGGACATGGGCAACGAATGCGCCGGCGGCGCCTGTCCCGTCCGCTGATGCGCCCCATGCGTTTGCCTGTCGCTCCCGTTCTGGCCGCCGCGCTCGTTACCCTCGCGGCGGTTCCGCGCGCCGCGCGGGCCGACGCCTCGCTGCTCCTCGCTTCCGCCGCATCCACCCTCGGCGCGAAGGCCACCGCCAATCTCGTCAACGTCCCCTACGCCGGCATTGGCGTCTTCGCCTCCCGCTGGGACAGCCAGGATTACGGCACGCTGACCGGCTACGGCCTGCGGTTCGGCTGGAACGTGATCGAGCCGCTCGGGCTCGAAGCTCGCGCCTCCTACTACGAATCCAAAAACGACGACGTCGAAACCACGCTCGTTCCGCTCGAAGCCGCGCTCGTCCTGCGGCTGCCGATCCACCGTTTTCTCGTCCCCTACGTCGGCGGCGGCGGCGGCTACTACTTCAAGGACGCCGAATACCAAGACGACGCCGGCACCTGGAAATCGTCGGAGGACGTCGCCGGCTACTTCGGTCTCGCCGGCTTGAACCTCTATCTCGGGCCCGTTTCGCTGTTCGCCGAAGCCAAATACAACCTCGTCGATACCGACGACGATCTCCGTTGGCGCGGCGACGAGAACGGCGCAAACAATTCCCTCGACGGCTTTTCCTTCTCCGCCGGCCTCAAGCTGGGCTTCTGACCGCCATTTTCCCGCTTGCATCTCCGCCCGCCCCGGCCCATCCTGAAGCTGGGTTTCGAAACAACGAAAGGAGCGCAAACATGAAAATAATCGTCGTTGGAATTCTTCTGGCCCTCGTTCTCTCGCCCGCCGTTTTAGCCGCCGGCGACGGCGCCGGCGGGATCGGCGTCTTCGGCTCCTGGTGGGACAGCCAGGACTACGGCGCGCTCTACGGCGGCGGCGTCCGCCTCGGCGCGGAGATTTTCAGCGGCATCGCCCTCGAAGGCCGCGTCTCCTACCTCACCTCCGAAAGCCAGGACGAGGTCGTCGAAGGCCGCAACGTCTCGACCGACATGGAACTCGTCCCCCTCGAAGCCGTCGTTTCCTGGACCCTCGACGTCAGCGACGCCATCAAGCCCTACGTCGGCGCCGGCGCCGGCTACTACCTCAAGAACGTCGACTGGAAGGCCGACGACATCATCGATGACGCCGACGACAAGGACAGCGTCGGCTACTTCGCCCTCGCCGGCGCCAACGTCGTGCTCGGGCCCGTCGTTCTCTTCGGCGAGGCCAAGTACAACATTATCCAGGACGACGACGAGTGGCGGTGGCAAGGCAGCGACACCAAGCAGAAAAACTCCCTCGACGGTTTCGCCGCCAACGTCGGCATCAAGTTCGGCTTCTAGGGCGGTTTCATAGTACTGGAGTCGCTTCATATCCCCCGACGAGGTCGTCGGGGGCTCCAAAGATTGGGTTCGCGGCTGTTTGGAGCCGGGACGACCTCGTCCCGGTTGGATCCGATCCGTGAGCCTTGCCCGCGCGTTAAAGCGTTTCGGCGCGCCGCCCCCGGTCAACCCGTTTTTGCTCGCCTCGAACCGAGCCGATGCGCTAGAAGTAGAAGTTCGGCGGGCGGACATCGCCGTCGCGCCGTTCAGGAGATGCACCAGAGATGAATACCGTCGGCCGCGTCAAGCAAGGCTTCTACTTCGATTCCGTCACCCTCATGCGCGTCGGCCGCGAATTGTCCGGCTTCCCCGGCGTCGCCGAAGCGTCCGTCGTCATGGCCACCGAGGCCAACAAATCCATCCTCGCCATGTCGGACCTGCTCCTGTCCGAATTCAAGAAAAGCGGCGACCAAGACCTGCTGATCGTCGTCAAAGCCAAAGACGCCAAGGCGGCCGACGCCGCCCTCGCCAAGGCCGAAGAGCTGCTTTCCCGCAAGAAGAAGCCGGCGGCCGCGGGCGGCACCGCCGCGCCGGCTCCGCGCGACGTCGCCTCCGCCGTCGCCGGCCTCCCCGGCGCCAACCTCGCCTTGATCTCCGTCGCCGGCCGCTACGCCGCCCGCGAAGCCCGCAAGGCCCTCGACCTCGGTCTCCACGTCATGCTTTTCTCCGACAACGTCTCCATCGAAGAAGAGGTGGCCCTCAAGAAATTCGCCCACAAGAAGGGCCTGATCGTCATGGGCCCCGATTGCGGCACCTCCATCGTCAACGGCGTGCCCCTCGCCTTCGCCAACGTCGTTTCCAAAGGTCCCATCGGCATCGTCGGCGCCTCGGGCACCGGCACCCAGGAAGTCACCTGCATCATCGCCAACGAAGGCTCCGGCGTCTCCCAGGCCATCGGCACCGGCGGCCGCGACGTCAAGGACGCCGTCGGCGGCATCGCCTTCCTCGACGCCATGCAGGCGCTGGCCGACGACCGCGAAACGAAGGTCATCCTCCTCGTCTCCAAGCCGCCCCAACCCGGCGTCCTGAAGAAAATCTACGCGCTCATCCGCAAAATCAAAAAACCCGTCGTCGCCCTCTTCCTCGGCGAAGGCGGCACGCCGGCCACCCTGGAACAGGCCGCCCTGCTCGCCGTCGCCCATGCCAACCGCGCAGATCCCGTCCAGGCCCTCGCCCATTTGACCCGCCGCGACGAAGTCCTCGCCGCCGAAGCCCGCGCCCTCGTCGCCAAGCGGAAAAAAACCAAAGGCCGCTATCTTCGCGGCCTCTTCAGCGGCGGCACGTTCTGCGCCGAAGCGCAGGTCGTCCTCGACGGCATCGTCCGCCATCTGTATTCCAACGCCCCCCTCGGCGATTCCCTCAAACTCAAGAACGCCTGGAAACCCGAGAAGAATTCCGTCGTCGACCTGGGCGAAGACGAGTTCACCGTCGGCCGCGCCCACCCGATGATCGATTTCACTCTGCGCAACAAGATGATCCTCGAGCAGGCCGCCGATCCCGACGTGGCCGTGATCCTCCTCGACGTCGTTCTCGGCTACGGCGCCAACCTCGATCCCGCCGCCGAATTGGTCCCCGTGATCCAGAAGGCGGCGAAGCAGGTCTTCGTCGTCGCCGGCGTCAACGGCACCATCGGCGATCCCCAGAACCGCGCCCAAGTCGTCGAAGCCCTCCGCGAGGCCGGCGCCCATGTCCAATTGACCAACGCCGCCGCCTGCAAGCTCGCCGGCCTGATCGCCGCCGAAGTGGCCCGGAAGAACCGCTAATCCCGAAGGAATCCGCCATGAGCATCCAGAAGTTGTTCTCCGCCCCTCTCCACGTCGTCAATGTCGGCATCGAAGCCTTCAAGGACACCTGCGAAAAATACTCGCCGCCCGCCGTCCAGGTCGATTGGCGCCCGCCCGTCGACGTCGCGCCCGATTCCGAGGCCATCTTGGCCAAGCGCGCCGCGAAGATCGACAAGGCCAACCAGAAGGTCATGGAAATCATTCTGGCCGGCACGCCCAAGCTCGTCGGGCTCGACATCGCCCGCAACGTGGTCCCCGGCATGACCGAGGATACCATCCTCCACGCCGGCCCGCCCATCACCTGGGACCGCATGTGCGGCCCGATGCGCGGCGGCGTCATGGCCGGCCTCGTCTACGAAGGCCGCGCCACGACCATCGAGGAGGCCGAGAAACTCGCCGCCTCCGGCAAGATCAAGTACGCCCCCTGCCACGAACACGCCGCCGTCGGTCCCATGGCCGGCATCGTCACGCCGTCGATGCCCGTCATGATCATCCGCAACGAGAAGTTCGGCAACGTCGCCTATTGCACCCTCAACGAAGGCCTCGGCAAGGTCCTCCGCTACGGCGCGTTCGGCGAGGAAGTCACGAAACGCCTCAAGTGGATGGAAACCGTCCTCTACCCCGTCCTCAAGGCCGCCATCGCCCATTCCGGGCCCATCGACCTGAAGAACCTGATCGCCCAGGCCCTCCACATGGGCGACGAGGTCCACAACCGCAACCGCGCCGGCACGTCCCTGCTCTATCGCGCCATCGCGCCCTCCATCGTCGCCACCTGCGCGAACAAGGACGACGCCGTCGCCGTCCTGAACTTCATCAACGGCAACGACCATTTCTTCCTGAACCTGTCGATGCCCGCCTGCAAGGCCACGCTCGACGCCGCCCGCAACGTCAAGGGCAGCTCCATCGCCGTCGTCATGGCCCGCAACGGCACCGATTTCGGCGTCCAGCTTGCCGGCACCGGCGACCTCTGGTTCACCGCCCCCGCCGAAGTGCCCGATGCCCTCTATTTCGCCGGCTTCTCCAAGGCGGACGCCAATCCCGACATCGGCGACAGCGCCATCACGGAAACCGGCGGCTTGGGCGGCTTCGCCATCGCCGCCGCTCCCGCCATCGTGCAGTTCGTCGGCGGCGCCGCCGGCGACGCCCTGCGTTATACCCTCTCCATGTACGAGATCACCGCCGGCGAAAGCCGCATGTACCAGATCCCCGCCCTTGACTTCCGCGGCACCCCCACCGGCATCGACGTCCGCAAGGTCGTCGAAAAGAACCTCGTGCCCGTCATCGATACCGGCGTCGCCCACAAGAAAGCCGGCGTCGGCCAGGTCGGCGCCGGCATCGTCGCCGCGCCCATGGGCCCCTTCGCCAAGGCCTACGACGCGCTGGCGAAGCTGCTGAAATAGGATGCTTTAAAACAACACGAAAGGACCCAACATGAATAACAACCAGTTCATCGACTACCTGGACAACGCGCAGATGTTCGATCTGACGATGCGCCTCAGCGTGCACACGCCGCCGTGGCCGTCCTACATGCCGCTCGGCATCCAGTACTTCAAGCGCCTCGCCGGCGCGCACATGGGCCAGGGCGCCAACGGCCAGATCATCACCACCTCCAACCACGT
>ERZ1645187.2814-NODE-2814-length-15066-cov-5.211911_pt1 | contig 15066 bp, 15 predicted proteins | sample MGYA00575352_ERZ1645187 | MGnify/ENA primary metagenome ERZ1645187 (study PRJEB40837, sample SAMN11349314) | freshwater sediment metagenome | isolation source: river sediment | host: Sediment | place: India: Wazaribad , New Delhi | collected 2017-02-21 ...
AGCCCGAGGGGCCAAGCAGCGAGAAGAACTCCCCCGCCTTGATCGTGCCGTTGATCCCGCGCAGCGCGTGATAGTCGCCATAATATTTATGGACGTCCTTGAATTCGATCATCGTGGGTTTTTCGTCCGAGAACGTCACAGGAAGCCTCCGGTATCCTTGCCCCCGGTCTTGGCGATGCCACGGCGGCGGAAATATTCAGCGATGGTAAGAAGCATGATCGACGACAGCACAAGGATCGTGCCCAAAGCCAGCATCGACGGCACCTTGGCCGGGAAACGGAACTGGCCGTAGATATAGACCGACAACACCTTGGTCGATCCGCCAAGGAAGTTGGCGATGATGAATTCGTCCAGGCTGATGGTAAAGCAGATCAGCAGCGACGAGATGATGCCGGGCAGGACCAGCGGCAGGATCACCAGGCGGAAGGCTGACCACGGGGTTTCGCCCAGATCATAGGCGGCTTCCTCCAAAGACCCGTCCAGCGACTGGAAGGCCGAGGTCAGGATCGCCACGGCAAAGGGCGTGCAGATCAGCATGTGCCCCGCGATGATGGTGAAGATCGACAGCGGCACCCCGATCGAGGTCAGCACCGCCAAGAGCGCCATGGCCACGATCATTTCGGGCAGCACCAAAGGCAGCATGATGAGGCCGCTGATCGCCCCCTTGCCCGGAAAACGGAACCCCGTCGTCGCCCGCGCGGCGAAGAGCCCAAGGCAGGTTGACAGGACCGCCGCCGCAACCGCGACCGTCAGCGAATTCAACAGCGCCTCATGCAGGCTGGAATCCTCGATCATCTCGGCGAACCAGTTGGTGGTAAAGCCGCTCAGCGGAAAGGCGATGATCTTGCTGTCGTTGAAGGAAAAGATCGGCAAAAGCGCGATCGGGGCGTAAAGGAAGATCAGATAGATGACCGCATAGGTCCGCAGGCCGCCAAACTTCATTTCTGCCCCCTGAGGAAGCGCTTGTTGAGGAAGAGGAACACCAGCGACACCACCGCCACCACGAACATCGCCGAGACCGCCAAAGCCGAGCCAAGCGCCTTGTTCTGCTGCTTCAGCATATTCACCTCGATCTGGTTGGCGATCATCGACAGCTTGCCGCCGCCGATCAGGTCGGGCGTCACATAGTCCCCCACCGTCGGGATGAACACGATCAAGACCGCCGCGATCACCCCCGGCATCGACAGGGGCAGCGTCACGCGCCAGAAGGTGCGCAGTCTGGTTTCGCCCAGATCCTGCCCCGCCTCCAAAAGGCTGCGGTCAATCTTTTCCAGCGCGACAAAGATCGGCAGGATCGCAAAGGGCGCATAGGCATGGGCCAGCGTCATCACCAGCGCGCCCACGTTGTAGTTGATGGCCTGCAGGGGTTCGTCAATGATCCCAAGGCTCAGAAGGCCCGAGTTGATGACCCCGTTATAGCCCAGGATCACCTTCCACAGGAAAACCCGGATCACATAAGAGGTCCAGAACGGGATGGTGATGAGGAAAAGCCAAAGCGATTTCTTCGACGGCGCAACATGGAAGGACACGAAATAGGCCACGGGATAGGCCAGCACCACGGTCGCCAGCGTCACCAGCATCGACACCGTCAAGGACCGTTGCATGAGGGCGCGATACTGGGGCTTTTCGACCCAGATGGTCCAGTAGTTCTGCAGGTTAAGCGTCCAGTCGATCTTGCCGCCGCCCGCATCCTTCATCAGCGAATAGACCAGCACCATCGCCAAGGGTGCGGCCAGCATCACGATCACATAGATCGCTGATGGCGATATGATCGCCAGACCACTGGCGGATTCGGATCGGCGGATCCGCGCCAGCAAACCACGTTCCTGCATCATGCCCCCCGGTTGGCACGCCACTTTTCATATTTGATCAAATTCTATGCCGAAGCTTTCACTTCCCGCAAGCGAATTTGGCCGCGCAACTCTGCGCGGCCAATCTGCCCAAAAGACCGGAGAAGGTCCAGCCTGTCATTTCAAGGGGTTGAGGGGAAATTCAGGCGCCGATGCGTTCGATCGCGATCGCCCGCTTCTTCAACTCGTCATAAAGCGTCGGCACCACGCGCAAACTGGCGACCGACACGCGCAGCGCCTCGACGATTCGCGCCTCGTCCCCCGGGCCGGCCACGCGCCAGACCATGCGGCGGGCCACGCCATCGTCATAGACGATCTCGGTGGCGCCATTGCGCGCCTTGCGCCAGCCAAGGAAATCTGCCCCGCCGTGCGGGGCATGGAAAGTGGTTTGGAGTCCCATGTGTCCGGGCCTTCTTTTTTTGTTCTGCTCTGCCGGGAATCTGGGGGATCTCAGGGGTTTGTGTCAACAGGCGTCAAAAGGTCGCGCCGGTCCTGCGGCCTGGGCGCAGCAGGATTGTCACAAATCTGGCAGGCGGACGGGGAATTGTGGCGCAGACGTGGCGCAATGCGCCATGATCTTGCCACAATTGATCCGGGGGCAGCCCCCTCAGACGGCCATTTCGCTGGGCGGCCGCAGCAACAGACCCGCCAGCGCCAGAAGCCCCGCATCCAGCCTTTCGCGCGAGATATCCCCCACCACCGCCAGCCGCACCGCGTTCGGCGCGCGGCCATGCACCATGGCGAACTGATCGGACGGGCGCACCAAGACCCCGGCATCCTCGGCCATGCGGGTAAAGGTCGAGGCCCGCCAGCCCTGCGGCAGGTTCAGCCAGGCAAAGGGCATGCCCGGCTGCCAAGCCAGATCGAACGCCCCCAGACGATTGACCAGAAGCTGCAGCCGATCCGACAATTCGCGCTGGGATTTCAGTCGGATTTCATCCGCCGCCCCGGATTGGAACAGATCCAGCATCAGCGCATGCACCGGCTGCGACAGGGCAAAAAAGCCATATTGCGCCGCAAGCCGCCCGGCCTCGCCCATGCCATGCGGGCAGATCACAAAGCCAAAGCGCAAGGCAGCGCTGACGGTTTTCGAAACCGATCCCACATACCACACCCTCTCGGGCGCCATGGCGCGCAGCGCGGGCAGGTCGGGCATGGCGGGGGCAAAGCAGTCATCCTCGATGATCTGCAGGTCGTAACGCCTTGCTATGGCGACGATTTCCGCCCGCCGCGCCTCGCTCATCCGGGCGGTGGTCGGGTTCTGGGTGTCGGGCGTCAGGCACAGAACCTGCGGCCCGTGCCGGCGACAGGCGGCCTCCAGGGCATCGGGCATCACACCCTCGGCGTCCATCTCGACGCCCACCACCTCTGCCCGCGCCAGACGGGCGGCATAGCGAAAGCCGGGAAAGGACAGATCCTCGGTCAGCACCACCGGCCGCTCGCCGCGCAGACAGCAGGCCAGAATCAGGTTCACCGCGTTCTGCCCGCCATGGGTCAACATCACATCCTCGGGGCCATGCGGCCCAAGCCCGCGAAAGCCCAGCCAGTCACAGACCGCCTGCCGCAGTGGCCCTTCGTTGCTTTGGCGCGGATAGGCCAGCCAGTTCATGTCAACCGACTGCGCCAGCCGCGCCAGCGCCTGCGAGATCGCCGCCGTCTGCCCCACCTCGGGCAGTTGCGGCGAGCGCAGATCGACCCGGCCCTGCAAGGAACCCGGATCAATCTCTGCATACAAAGGCTGCGTCGGCCCAAGCCGGGCCTTGCGCGCGGCCACAAAGGTGCCACGCCCGACCGTGGCGGCCAGGATCCCCTCTTGTGTCAGGATCTGATAGGCCCGCGCCACGGTGCCGGGGGTGATCTTCAATTCCCAGGCCAACTCGCGCACGGTGGGAACCTGCGCGCCTTCGGGAAAAAGCCCGTCGCGCACCCCGTCGCGCAGCGCGCGGCTCAGGTTCAGATACTTTGGCCCCGGCCCTTCGGCAGTCAGCCTAGACCATATTGTATCCATGGCAATACTCCGCTGGCCAAGGCGACGCGCCTCATTGTATCAAGACGCTAACCGGATTCAGCCCAATCAGCAATACAAAAGAGGTGCCCTCATGTCGAAGGCCATCACCGCAACCCTGCCCGAAGCCATGCCGCTGCCGCCCTTCTCGCGCCTTGTCATGGGGCTTGCCCTGACGCTGGCCCGCTGGGAGATGAACCTGAAAACCCGCAACGCGCTGCAAAAGCTGGACGATCACCTGCTGAAAGATGTCGGGCTGAACCAGACCATGGCCCAAGGCGAATGGAACAAGCCGTTCTGGTGGGGCTGATCGCAGGCCGATTGAGACCGATACAATCCATCCGCCTGTGGGTCTAGCTGCAAGTCGCGGCCCAGTCGATCGCGGCGCGTTTGAGATGGGCCAGAAAGCTTTGCACCTTCAGCGTCCGGTGCAGATCGACATGGGTCACAATCCACAGCGGCGCGGCCCATTCGGGGCGGGCGGGCATCACCTCGACAAGATCGGGATTGTCCTTGGCGAAATGGGTGTTGCAAAAGCCGATGCCAAGCCCGGCCTTCAGGGCCTCAAGGTTGGCGGCCGGTTCGGTGATGCGGAAGGAAATCGCCTCGGCCGGAACGGTATCCTGCAGCCAGCGATAGAACGGCGCACGGCTGTTGGCGCTTTCGGGGCCGATGAAGCGGTGCCGGGCCAGCTCGGCCTCCGACGTGGGCAGCCCGTGTTTCTCGACATAGCTGCGGGCGGCATAAAGACCGTTGTGGATGGTCATCAGCGATTGCACGACGTTGTCGGGCTCTTGCGGGGCGGCCCCGGCGCGGATGGCGACATGAGCCTCGCCATAATCCAGCCGGAACACCCGCATGTCGGTCAGAAACCGGATCTTCACCGTGGGATAATCGGCGGTATAGGCGGCAAAGACCGGGGCCATCAGATCGGCGATGCCGGTGATCGAGGTCACCACCAGCTCGCCCGTGACCGTCTCACCCTGCCCCTTGATGCGCGAGGCGAGCTGGCCGAACTGCTCTTCGGTGGTCTGGGCCACGGCCAGAAGATCGCGTCCGGCCTCGGTCGGGGTGTAGCCGCGCGCGTGCCTTTGGAATAGCTTTGCCCCCAGCCGCCGCTCCAGCGCGTCGATGTGGCGGATCACGGTGGCGTGGTGCACCCCCAGAACCTCGGCGGCGCCAGAAACCGTGCCCATCCGGGCGACCTGAAAGGCGGTGCGGATTTCGTCCCAGTTTTCCATTTGCAGCCAATCCCTTGTGCGCAGTCGCACAGAAGGAAGCGGTTTGCGCGCCCGGATGCAAGAGAAAATCTGCAGGTGACGCCAATGGACCGGCCGGCGTTGTTGCAGAACTCGGCGATGAGGGGCTCTGCGCCCTTTGCCCATTAAGGTCATGCCAGGCGTTCGATCTCGTCAGTGCCGAGTGCGTTGAAGCGGTTCATGAGTGCGATGCGGATGTGGATTTCGGCGGTCTGGCGGTCGGGATTTCGTGATGCGATGCGTTCGCCGAAGGCTTTGAGGTCGAGCAGGTTCAGCGCCACAGGTTCAAGCGAACCAGCAAGGGCATCCTCGCTTCGATCCGGTTTCGGGCGTGATCGCCTGACCAGCGCTTCCAGACAGGCCTACCCAGACGTTGTGTGGGCCGGAGGATCTCGTTGCGTGCTCTGGCGGCCGGACAATCCTCTCGCCATCGGCGGTCGTTTCTGCGGATCGGGATGACCGCCGTGCCGCCGCGATCAAGGGTCGCGGTGTGGCGGCTCCTGGTGCCGATCTGCTCATCTGAGCGGATCTGGTCCAGAAGATGGGGCAGAATGGGGCTGTCGCCCTTGTCGCTGGCATGTCGCTGGCGGTGAACTCCACCGCGCGAAGATCACCGGTGGCAGCGTCCATCGCCGGGTGGACCTTGCAATACTGGCGTCGGCGGTGCGGGCCATGCTTGCGCGCCAGCCATTCCCCATCACCAAGGAACTTGATCCCTGTGCATTGATATCTGCACCTCGATGGTCTTCTGCCTGCGGCTCGGGGTGGAAAAATCTGGAACCGGCCAGTCGCGCCCTGCCATCGACAGGATGCTCGAGACCATCCCTGTCGTTTGCCGCAGTGGCTGGCCGAACAGAACCTTCACCACAAGGCAGAACTGGATGGCTGCATCGGTGAAGACAGGCGGGCACCGCACCATGTCCTTATCTAACCAACCCACTATATTCGCGACGTGAATCCTTGCAGTCGGCGAGGTCTGCAACAACGCCTCTACCTTGCCAACATGCAACGGGTGATCAACACCTCGGGGCGAGAGCGCTCTTCGATCCCCTTCTTCATCGATGCCGATTTCGACGCGGTGATTGCACCCTTGCCATCCTGCGTGTCGGAGGCGAACCCGCAAGGCTATCAGCCCGGGGCGCACAAGTTCGGTCGCTTTGTCGCCAGCTATGCCCATCTGCAGAAACCTGCCGCCTGATGACAGGCACGCGTGGCCGGGGAGGATACACCCCGGCCACGCGATCCCCTGAATGCAGAGATATTCCATGGGCCGATCACATCGACGCCTGTCCTGCCATGGCAAAGGGCCGGAGGACGGCTGAAGCGATGAAAAAGGGCGCATGTCAGATCACGCGCCATCTTGATAAGGATCACCCAGAGATCGTGGTCGAACATATCATTTCGGACCGTCTCCACGACGTGCCACGACCCGACATCGACCTGCGCATCCGCTATGGAACGGGTGAGTGGCCCGGAGAGACGGCTGCGAAAATCCAGAGCGACGTCGTTGTCGCGGTCGCGAGTCCCGATTTCCTGTCTCGCCACCCCGTGAACGATCTGGCGGCCCTTTCTGCAGCCCCTCTCCTGTCGGTCGAAGGCGCAGACTGGGTCTGGATGACGTGGTCAAGCTTCCTGCGCCAGGCAGGTGCCCCTTTCCACAGGCTCAACGTTCGCCACTTCAACAGTTATGTGGTCGCCCTTCAGGCCGCGCGCAACGGTCAGGGCGTGTCTCTGGGCTGAATGTCGTTGGTGCGACCTTTGATTGAGAGTGGTGACTTGAGGCAGGTTACCGAGACGCAAATCTCAGATCCGAATGCTTTTTTCGTCACCTGGAGTGATCGCCGCAACTTGAGCGCCGAGACTGTGGTCCTGCGCGACTGGCTGCTCGCCCAAGGCGCGTTGAGTTGAACTCAACACACATGCGAAACCTCCTCGCTTGATTGCAGGGCCGCAAACGGCTCAATTTCCGGTCAACGACACCTGACCCGGAAATACTCCCGGGCCTCCAGATCGGGAAAAACGAGCCTCAAATGATACCGTCCACAATGTCTGCCGTGCTCTTGATGGGGCACGGGGATTTCGAAGTGCTGAACTACCGGACCGATGTTCCGGTCCCCCCGTCCCGGCCAGGACGAAGTGCTCATCCGTGTCGCGGCAGCCGGCGTCAACAACACCGACATCAACACCCGCATCGGCTGGTATTCCAAGAAGGTTGACGCCGCCACCGAACAGGGTGGCGCGGCTGGCTTTGCCGAGGTGGATGATGCCGATGCGACATGGTCTGGCGTGCCCACGCGGTTTCCCCGCATCCAGGGGGCGGATGCCTGCGGCCGAATTGTCGCCACCGGCCCAAACGTGGATCCCCGACGCATCGGCGAGCGGGTCATCGTCCGCAACATGTTGCGAGGCTATGTCGACTATCGCCCCTACGAATGATGGACCTTCGGAAGTGAGGTGGACGGCGGCTTTGCACAATACACGGTTGCTCCCTCACGCGAAGCGCTGGCAGTGGACTGCGACTGGTCGGATGCCGAACTCGCCTCCATCCCCTGCGCCTATTCGACGGCCGAGAACATGCTGCACCGCGCAGGTGTCGCGGCAGGTGTCGGGGCCGAACCTGTGCTGATCACGGGCGCATCGGGCAGGGTCGGTTCCACCGCCGTGCAACTGGCCAAGCGGCGCGGCGCGGAGGTCATCGCCATCTGCGCCGCCTCCAAGGCGGACGAGGTCCGCGCGCTTGGTGCCGACCACACGATCGACCGCAATGCCGATCTGATGGCAACACTTGGGCGCAACTCGATCGACGTCGTCGTCGATATCGTCGCGGGGCCGTCATGGCCGCAGCTCCTCGACGTGCTGCGCCTTGGCGGGCGCTATGCCTGTGCCGGGGCCATCGCCGGACCGATCACCGAACTGGATGTCCGCACGCTCTACCTCAAAGACCTCACGCTTTTTGGCTGCACCTTCCAGGAAGATGAGGTGTTCCAGAACCTGGTCCGCTACATCGAGGCGGACGAGATCCGCCCGGTCGTCGCCAAGACCTATCCGCTGGCCGACATCGCCGAAGCACAGCGCGATTTTCTTTCCAAAAAACACACCGGGAAGCTGGTGCTGATCCCGCCACAGGACGCAAAATGCAGATCAAGACCATCGAGCTCTATCAGGTTGAACTCCCCTATTCGGGCGGGGTCTACCTCTTGTCGGGCGGGCGGGAATAACGCGGCTTCGACGCCGCCATCGTGCGGATCGAAACCGAGGACGGGATTGAAGGCTGGGGCGAAAGCACGCCCCTCGGATCGACCTACATCGCCGCGCATGCCCGCGGCGTGCGGGCAGGCATCGAGGAGATCGCCCCCCTGATCGGGCGTGATCCGCGTCAGGTGGACCGCATCAAGGACGCAATGGACGAGGTTCTAGTCGGCCATCACCACGCCAAGACCGCGCTCGACATCGCCTGCTGGGACATCTTCGGCAAATCGGTGAACATGCCGGTCTGCGAACTCCCGGGCGGGGCGACCGGGTTCTGCATGCCCACCATCTCCTCCATCTACGCAGGCACGCCCGATGACATGCGCTCGCGCGTCGCCCGGCACCGGCAGATGGGCTATCTCGGCCATTCGGTAAAGATCGGGGCGCTGGACAGCGAGGGTGGCCCCGCGCTGGACGCCGAACGCATCGCGGCCTGCCTCGCCGATCGTCGCCCTGGCGAATACTTCATCGTGGACGCGAATGGCGGGATGCTGCCGGAAACGGCTCTGCGGATGCTGCCCGACGGCCTCGATTTCGTGCTCGAGGCCCCCTGTGCCACATGGCGCGAGACGGCCAGCCTGCGCAAACGCTGCCCGGTGCCGATCATCATGGATGAACTCGCCGAACTGGACGCCGACATCGCAAGGATCGTGGGCGAAGATATCGCCGACGGGATCGGGTTGAAGGTTTCCAAGGCGGGCGGCCTGACGCGTGGTCGCCGGTACCGCGACATCTGCCGCGCGGCGGGCCTGACGATCGGCGTGCAGGACACGGTGGGGTCTGTCATCGCCTTTGCGGGCATCGTGCATCTGGGCGCGACCGTGCCCGAACGCTTTTTGCGCTGCATCCTTGACTGCCGCGACATGGTCACCCTGACCACTGCGGATTTCGACGCCCCCGTCCGCGATGGCGGCGTCCTGCCGCCGATGGCCCCCGGCCTTGGCATCACCGTCCGGCGCGAGGCGCTGGGGGAACCCGTCGCCCGCTGGTCGGCCTGACACCGGTCAGGGCGGGAAAGCCCTGACCCCAGAAAAACAAGACCACACCAACAAGGAGACACCCATGAAGATGCTGACTGCCGCTTCGGCACTTGCCCTTGCGATCACGGCAGGCCCGCTGTTCGCGAATGACAGGCCGGGCGAAGGCGTGACCGTCCGTCCCGTCCTGCAACCGCTTCTCGAGGAAATGTTCCAGTCCCGCGTGATCTTCCGCGCACTCGAGGATCTGGGCTACACCGTCGCCCCCCCGATGGAAACGACAGCCCAGACCGCGCATCTTGCGGTGGGGGCCGGCGACGCCGACCTTTTCCCGTCCAGCTGGCACACGCTGCACGATCCATTCGTTCAGGAAGCCGGTGGCGAGGCGGTCGTGACAAAGGTGGGCACACTCGTCGAGGGCGCGCTGCAGGGCTATCTGGTGGACAAGGCAAGCTATGATGCCGGCCTGAAGAACCTTGGCGACCTGAAGGACCCGGCCATTGCGGCCAAATTCGATGCCGACGGGGACGGCAAGGCGGATCTTGCGGGCTGCGTTCCCGGCTGGGGGTGCGAGCGGGTTATCGAGCACCAGCTTACAGAATACGGGTTGCGCGACACGGTCACGCACAATCAGGGCGAATACAACGCCATCATCGCAGATACCATCGCGCGCCAAAAGACTGGCACGCCAGTGCTTTACTACACCTGGACGCCTTACTGGGTATCCGGCGCGCTGGTTCAGGGCAAGGATGTCGAATGGCTTGACGTCCCCTATACCTCACTTCCCGACGGTGCGACCGGCCAGACCGAGTTTGACGGCAAGAACCTCGGCTTCGCGGTCGACAGCATCGGCATCGTGGCCCGCACTGAATTCGTCGAAGCGAACCCCGCAGCGAAAAAGCTGTTCGAGGTGGCCAAGATCAGCATCAACGACGTGTCGGCCGAGAACAAGCTGATCGCCGATGGCGAAGACAGCTCGGACGCGATTGACAAGCATGTCGCCGACTGGATCGCAGCCAACCAGGCAACCTATGACGCATGGCTGGCTGAGGCCCGCAAGGCTGCCGAATAAGAGCTCTCCCGGATGGACGCAAACCATCCCAACTCGGGCATCCCGGAAACGGGATGCCCATTCATGTCACTTGCGTGCGCATTCACACAGCCCGAGTCCTTTCGTCATGCCTGACCGGGCGTTGCCGCAGCGAATGTCCGATCAAGGGCCTTTCGGCGGGGTGGTCACAGATTGATCCCTTCAGACAAGGACAGCGCATTGTCCAGATCGACCCCAGCCGGAGATGAATGGACCAGACAAGTTTGGGCAACAGCGCGCGTTTCTGCCCGCCAAAGCCGCCACGTCCTCGGCTTTGCCGCCAGGACGGTGTAACATCCACTGCCGTTTCTGTGCTTGCTAATCGAAGCGGCCAGTCGCTGCGGCGCATCCACGGCCCATCCCCACCGTGACGAGGCAGAGGGGAACACAGAAATCAAGGAGCGTGACATGTTGATCCGTGATGAAATCAAGAGCGACGCCGCCGCGATCCGTACCGTCGTGACCGAGGCCATGAAGCTTCTGTCGAAGGCCACCGGGACCGAGGCAGACATTGTCGACAGGCTGAGGGCCGACAATGCCCTGCGCCTGTCGCTCGTCGCCGAGGACGGTGGCCAAGTCGTCGGCTACCTGGCCGCGTCGGATGGTCGGATCGGGGACCTGTCCGGCTGGGGCTTGATCGGTCCTGTTGCCGTCCTTCCGTTGCGGCATGGCCAGGGGATCGGAAGCGCCCTCATGACCGAGGCAATCCGTCGGCTGCGGGCAAGCGGCAAGGGGGCGGCCCTTGTCGGCGATCCCGGCTATTATGGAAGGTTCGGGTTCAGATCCTTTCCGGGTTTGCGCGTGGGTGACGTCCCACCCCGGTTCGTGCAGGCCCTGCCCTTCGATGGCAGCGAACCTCAGGGCGAGCTGATCCATCACCCCGCATTTGGATTGAACCAAAAGGCATGACGCAAAAGGGGGTCGCACGACCTTGGGTGTCGCTCGGGCCATGCCGATGACCCACATCCCTTGGTCGTGGGGCATGTCGAGAGACTGCAGCGCCGGGCCGGGTTTGTGGGGCAAGGGATGCAAGCGGATGCTGTCCTCAAAGAATGAAGTCACTGGCCTCCAGCCGCGACACGTCCTCGAGCAGAAGACGGAAATCGGCCCGCCGGTCGCCATTGCGATCAGCCTCGACCACAGCCCCATCCGGCCCCACCTTGACGCGCAATTCCCCGCTTTTTCCGCTGAAACCGTCGGTTCCGATAAAGCTGAAGGCATTGTTGCCCGGCCGGTTGCTGCGGGCGTCCAGCACGGAAAGATCAATCCGGTCGGCGCCATGGACAAAGTCCAAGAGGACATCCGGCGCATCGGGCGTGCTGTCCGAGAGGCTGCGAAACCGGAACACATCGGCCCCCGCCTCGCCCGAAAGCGCGTCACTGCCCGCCCCCCCGACCAGGGTGTCATTGTCTGCGCCACCCAGCAGCACATCATTCCCGTCGCCGCCGAACAGCATGTCTCGGCCGCGATCCCCGCTCAGCTCGTCAACACCTTCGTCGCCGAAAAGCCGGTCGCGCCCCGCGCCGCCGAAGAGAACATCGTTCTCCTCGCCGCCGAACAGGGTGTCATTTCCAGTTCCGCCCCCCAGAGTGTCGTCGCCAAGTTGGCCATCAACCTCGTCATGACCGCCGTCGCCTTGAAGCGCGTCGGCCCCGTCATTGCCCTCCATCGTGTCGTTGCCGGCCCCGCCAAAGACGTCGTCATCATCCTCTCCGGCGACAATCAAATCTCCGCCGTCGCCGCCACGGATGGTATCATTCCCCGTTTCGCCCACGATTGCATCGGCACCACTGCCGCCCGAAATCCGGTCATGGCCTGCGTTCCCTGACATCAGGTCATTGCCCGCGCCGCCATCCAGCCGGTCATCGCCGTCTTCTCCGAACAGGCTGTCTCGACCTTTGCCCCCCACGATCAGGTCATTTCCCGCACCGCCGTCGATGTCATCGTTGCCCGCATCGCCTGAAATCGTGTCGTCGCCCTCGTCGCCGTCCAGCGCATCGGCGCCATCATCGCCTTGCAGAACGTCATTGCCTTCGTTGCCCGAGAAGGTGTCATTGCCGCCGCCGCCGAAAAGAACATCGTCGCCTTCCATGCCGATACCCAGATCGCCGCCGTCGTCGCTGACAAGCGTGTCATTGCCTGTTCCACCGGCGAGGGCGTCAGGGCCACTGCCGCCGACAAGCCGGTCATTGCCATCGCCGCCGAAGAGCACGTCGTTGTCCGCGCCGCCCTCGATCACATCATCGCCGCCATCGCCCGACAGGGAATCGTTGCCGTCTCCGCCCGACAGGCTGTCACGTCCGCCCCCGCCCTCAAGCTCGTCGTCACCAAAGCCGCCGAAAAGCGAATCCTGCCCCCCCAGCCCGCGCAGGAAATCGTCGAATTCGGTGCCCAGATGGGTCAGGTCGCCCAACTCGGCCACCGTCAGCCGCAGCGTATCGCCGACATTGGCCGCATGCTCACGCAGCAGCGGATCGGGGTCGTCGGGCCAGGTGATCATCAGATCAAGGTGATTGTCCGCCGTGCCTGCAACCGGCACGATGTTCATCTGGTGGTTGCGGATCTGGAACAGGCCGACCAGATCGGGGAGGGCTTTTTGAAACAGCCGTTCGCCTGAAAAGTCGAAAACCATCAGCTCGGCCTCTGTCACCCTGCGGGTCGCCGCCGATGACATCACGCGGACATAGGCGAAACCGATCCCCGGTATTTCGGCCAGTTCAACCGCAATCGTCGTGCTGGCTTCGTTGCGGCGAAACTCGTCCAGCACCGTAACTGGCGTTGCCGCCCCCGGCAGCAGCATCTGCACCTTCAGCGACAGATCAATTTCGTCCCGGTCATCGGGAAAGATCAGCGTCTCGCTGGCCACCACGATCTGATTGCCCACCCCGGCGACATGAAATTCGGCGCCCAACGGCCTGGCAATGGCGGCAAAGACCGGGGCCGGGTCGGTGATGGCATTGTCGATCCAGTCTGCCGCAAAGCTGAGCGTCAGGCCTTCGGGGTCGAAGTTGGTCCGCAGGATCATCCCGCCGTCCAGCCCGCGCGGCTCAAGCAAGGGATTGCCAACATGGGCATCAAGAACCGTTGTCGGCAGACCGGTTTCCGGCGACAGCAATTCAAGCTGCCGGGTCGAGTTGTTGATGACCCAGCCCAGCGGCTGCTCGCTTTGCGTCGAGGTGTTGAAGTCAGGGCTGACACTGTAATTCGCAGCAAGATCGCTGCGACCGGTTTCGGCGCCTGTCGCGTCATAGCGAATGAAGGTGGTCTGTTCGGGTTGGGTGATATCGGTGTTGCTCCGCGTCAGCAGAATTACGAATCCCCCGTCCTGCAGAGGGGCTGCACCGACACGAAAATTGGCGGGAAACTCCGCGAGAACCTGTCGGGTTGAGCCGATCTGTTCGGCCTGCCCGGTGACTTCGTTGACGCCATAAAGCGCGAACTTCAACGCACCAAAGCGGGAGGTGCTGCCCTCGGCGTTTTCAAAGATCGGAACCAGCACGGTGCCGTTCGTCAGGGCCATGACGTCGAAGAGGAATGCATTTGGGGCGGGGCCGGTGATTTGAAAGATAGCCATTATCGTTCCCTGAAAAACGCCTTTGAATGCCGCTCAGCCTAGCATGAAACGCTGATTTCTGCACAGTTTCTGTCGCCGGATCCGCCTGGAACGTCGTGACTGCGCTGGGGCAAGGGGAAAGGGCATAGCGGGTCTCATCGAGGGTATTGATCGCGGCCAGACGGTGCTTTTTCCGGATCGGCTTGAGGACTGGATCGCCGAGGACAGCCTGGTGCCTGTTGTCGGCCTGTTCACGGGCGAACTTGATTTGCCGGGCCTCGGTTTCGTCCGGTCTGCAGCTGCGAGGACGGGACGACCGGGCTATCATCCCCGTCTTTTGCTGAAGCTGTTGATCTACGGATTCCTGAACCGCGTTCCATTGACCAGGCGCCTGAAGCTTGAGGCTGGCCGCAATGTCGAGGTCATGTGGCGGACGCGGCGGCTTGTGCCCGACCACAAGACCATCGCGGATTTCCGGCGCGACAATGGCGCAGGTCTGTCGGCCCGGCGGGTGAGGATCTGATCGACCGCTACACGACCGAAGAACGCGGCCTTCAGGTCCGGCGCTGCTGGATCAACGAATGCCAGACCTGCCCTCTTGGACGCAAATGCACCACCGGCACGGAACGACGGATCACCCGGTGGGAGCACGAGGACATGATAGACGAAATGGGCAATCGTCTGGGCCGTGATCCAGATCCGATGACGCTTCGCCGTTGCACGGTTGAACACCTGTTCGGCCCAACGCAGCGTTTCCGGGCCGACCCGCCTGCCATTCCTGCCCCGTCGGCACCTCAAGGAGACAAGAAATTCAACGCATCGCTGGAAGGATCGTCGGCCCGCTCGTCCAACGCCTCTGCCTTCTAGCAGGTTTCCACACAGCCTCGGCCGAGACCCGCCCGTTACATGGTCCCGAAATGACGTTGCCCTGTCCGTTCCAAGAAGCCCTCACATCTGGAGAGACATCGAAGCTACGCCATGCAGGTGAGCCCTTGCGCCCTCCTTGCAGCGGGTGAGGCGGAAGTTCGGCCTTCATAACACCGTTTCACCTGCCGCAGTGGCCTGACAAGGTCCGCGGACAGA
>ERZ1645187.2815-NODE-2815-length-15063-cov-13.782183_pt1 | contig 15063 bp, 17 predicted proteins | sample MGYA00575352_ERZ1645187 | MGnify/ENA primary metagenome ERZ1645187 (study PRJEB40837, sample SAMN11349314) | freshwater sediment metagenome | isolation source: river sediment | host: Sediment | place: India: Wazaribad , New Delhi | collected 2017-02-21 ...
GATATCGAAGAAAGCCAGCGGTTTTTTTAAATTAAGCTGCATCAGAAAAAAATAAAAAAGGGTTGAAGCATAACCTCAACCCGGTTTTGAAACAATATTTATCAGATAGCTCTCTCAGAATCAAAACCTTCGAGCAGTTCCTTCATCTTTTTAAGGTACATTCCACCCAGTGCTCCGTCCACCACGCGGTGGTCATAAGCCAGGGCCAGAATCATAATATGCCTGATTGCAATCACATCGCCATATTGTGTTTCAATCACTGCGGGCTGTTTGCGGATTGCACCAACGGCCAGAATCGCCACCTGTGGTTGATTAATGATAGGTGTTCCGGTGAGACTGTCGAACGAGCCGAAGTTGGTGATTGTGAACGTACCACCTTGTATTTCATCAGGTTGTAGCTTGTTGGCACGAGCCCGGGTTGCAAGGTCATTCACATTTTTGGTGATACCGAGCAAGCTTTTCTCATCCACATTTTTGATCACTGGCACAATCAGGTTGCCTGAGGGCAATGCTGTTGCCATACCAATATTGATGTTTTTGCGCAAAATGATGTTGTAGCCATCTACCGAGGCATTGATTTGCGGATAAGCCTTGAGTGCCTTTGCAGCAGCCTCAAAGAAGATAGGTGTAAAGGTAATTTTTTCGCCTTCCTTCTTTTGAAAACTGTCTTTGACCTTGTTTCTCCAGTTCACGATATTGGTCACATCCACATCAATGAAGCTGGTCACATGCGGTGATACCTGTTTCGACATCACCATGTGGTCGGCAATCAGGCGACGCATACGATCCATTTCGATGATGGTATCACCACTGTCGGCCGATACTTTAGGTGCTTCAGCTTTTGCTGCAGGTTTTGTGGCATTTGCCACTTGCACCGCTGCAGGTGCCTGAACGGCGGGCAACACCTGACCACGTGATTTGAGGTAGGCTAAAACGTCTTCTTTTGTTACCCGGCCATCTTTTCCACTACCCTGAATTTTATCAAGCTCCTGCGTTGATATCCCTTCCTCCCGCGCAATACTTTTCACAAGAGGCGAATAATACCGGTCTGAGGCAGGCTCAGCAACCGCCGGTTCAAACACTTCGGCTTCAACAAAAGGAACTGACACTTCAGCAGCAGCCTGCTCCGCGGTGGAGGCAGGTTTTTCTTCTGCCACTTCATCATTTCCATCCAACGAAATCAGCGCAATCGGTGTCCCGACCGCAACAACATCGCCTTCTTCAAAAAGTCGTTTGATAAGCTTTCCTTCAACGGGCGACGGAATCTCCGAATCCACTTTATCCGTTGCTATTTCAACGAGGGCATCATCCTCGGCAATCATATCGCCGGGTTGTTTGAGCCATTTAGTAATCGTCGCTTCAATGATGCTTTCGCCAAGCTTGGGCATTATAATTTCAAAAGTTGCCATATTATAACAAAAATCTATTAAACTTAGTAAATGACTGAACCTGTATTTTGTTCAATAACAGGGGGCAAAAGTAAGCAATTTTCTGCATTCGTGTAAATCCGGACATTTGACCTTTGCCAGATCAATGATTTTAGACACAAGAACCGGTCTGATAATGTGTTCTTTAACATCAAAAATGTCTTTTTTGAACCCTCGAAAGGTTGTAACGACAAACAGGATGCAATAAAAAAAACATAGAAAAACGCCAGAATGCCGCGCCAGACAAAGTTTTTTTATCTTTGCTTGGTAGAAAATTGACAAAAACCAAAAAAGTTTGCAATGGAAATGAGTGAAAATCAGGATAGACGGGAAGGACATTTCTCACGTGCTGTCAGAGCCGGTAAAAGAACCTATTTCTTTGATGTGAAATCCACCCGCGGCGAAGAAAAATATCTGACCATCACCGAAAGTAAACGAAAATTCAGCAACGAACAAGGCAGATTCTTTTACGAGAAACACAAACTTTTCCTTTACAAAGAGGACTTTGAGAAATTTATCAAGGGTCTGGAAGAATCCATACATTTCATAGAAACAGGTGAATTTCCGGATGATTACGAAGCCGATCCGAGCGAAAAGTTTGAAAATCATGATGATATTAACTTTGAAGATTTGTAAAACACATGTCTTTAATTTCGCATCATCACCAATCTGACTTCAGTTAATCCCATTTATACAAATTCAGGTTATTTCATCGTTAAATTGAGGCTTCCGTCGGGACGAAAGCACAAAAGCCTTATTTTTGCTGATTGGACTTCGAATAATAGTTTTTTCAACGTATTGAATATCAAATGATATGGGTAAAACCATTGCAATAGCAAACCAAAAAGGTGGGGTTGGTAAAACCACCACCGCCATCAATCTTGCGGCAAGCCTCGCTGTGCTCGAATACAAGACCCTGCTGATTGATGCTGATCCGCAAGCCAATGCTACTTCCGGTCTGGGTTTTGATCCAAAGGAAATCGAAAACAGTATTTATGAGTGCATTATCGAAAACCTTGATCCTCAAACTGTTATTCGTGAATCATCCACACCGTTTTTGTATTTGTTACCGGCACATATTGACCTGGTTGGTGCCGAAATCGAAATGATCAACCTGCCCGACAGGGAACGCATGATGTATAAAACCGTTGAAAAGATTAAAAATCAATACGATTTCATTGTCATTGACTGTAGCCCTTCGCTGGGTCTTATCACCGTGAATGCGCTCACGGCAGCCGATTCGGTTATCGTCCCTGTTCAATGTGAATATTTTGCACTTGAAGGTCTCGGAAAACTTCTGAACACTATCAAAATAGTACAGTCAAGACTCAATCCGCGGCTCGATATCGAAGGGATTTTGCTGACAATGTTTGATGCACGTCTGCGGTTGTCGCGCCAGGTGGTTGATGAAGTTAAGACACATTTTCAACAAATGGTGTTCAACACAATTATTGCACGCAACACCCGTTTAAGTGAAGCACCAAGTTTTGGCGAAACAGTTATTATGCACGATGCATCGAGCACAGGAGCTGTGAATTACCTGAATCTTGCAAGAGAAATCCTGCAAAAAAACAATATGGTTAATACCGCAAACGATAAAGAAAAGAAGGAGAATTAGTTGTGAGTCAAGATAATAAGTTTAAAAAACGCGGATTGGGTCGTGGTCTTGAAGCCATTTTGCAAAGCCCCGATACCGATATTACCTCAACCGATATTTCGGGAAACTATGTTGCAGGTGCAATAGCAGAAATTGAGCTCGATAAAATTGAAGCCAATCCCTTTCAGCCCAGAACCGACTTCGATGATATGGCCTTGCGTGAATTGTCGGCTTCGATCAAGGCACAGGGAGTCATACAACCCGTAACCGTAAGAAAATCAGGATTTGACAAATATCAACTGATTTCGGGTGAGCGTCGTTTGAGGGCCTCAAAGCTTGCCGGACTTAGCACAATACCGGTTTTCATCAGGGTTGCCAATGATGAGCAAATGCTCGAAATGGCGCTGATTGAAAACATTCACCGCGAAAACCTCAATGCCATCGAGGTTGCCATTTCCTACCAGCGTCTTATCGAAGAATGCAAACTCACCCAGGAACAGCTTAGCGATCAGGTTGGGAAAAGCCGCACCACAATTACCAATTTCCTGCGCTTGCTTAAACTGCCTCCCGAAGTTCAGATTGCCCTGCGCGATGGACACATCAGCATGGGACATGCGCGGGCCATCATCAATCTGGAAAAAGCGGAGGATCAACTCGTTGTTTTGCAAAAAATAATTGACAACGAACTCAACGTGAGACAAGTGGAAGCTTTGGCAAGGGAAATGAACAATCCCGAACCAAAACAAAAAAAGGCCTCAACACAGGTGTTGCCACCTGTTTTTAAACAGCAGGCCCGACAATTGGCCGAAAAAATAGAAGCAAAAGTTGACATCAAACGCTCAGCAAACGGAAAAGGAAACATCGTAATAGGCTTCAACAGCGACAGTGAGTTCGAGAAAATCATAGAGAAACTCAACAAACCCTGAAAATAATGAGGCTCAACTGGCTGCATCTGGTAATGATTTTGCTGCTTTTGTCACAGATTGGTTTCGCACAAAAGGTGGCCAGCCCTGACAACATTCCGGTAAAGCCAAAGCATTCTCCCCACAAAGCCTCTGTTTATTCCGCAGTTTTACCGGGCTTAGGCCAGGCATACAACAAAAAATACTGGAAAATCCCGATTGTTTATGCCGGATTTGGAACCATTTCCTACTTTGCAATCACCAACCGAAAAGAATACCTGGTTGCAAAAGAAGCGTTCATCTATGTCTCAAATGGAGAAGAATACCCGACCGACAACAAATATGTTGGTGTTTATGGCACTTCGGATTTGATTCAAATCAGGGATTTTTACCGGCGAAACACTGAGTTAAGCTGGATTGTGATGGGACTTTGGTATGCGCTGAATATCATTGATGCTACCGTGGATGCCCATTTTTTCACCTACGACATCTCAGACAACCTCAGCCTGCAGGTTCAGCCTGGCCTGAACACCAGACAACTGCCCTGGCACAATGATTTCAGGCAAGCACCGGTTGCTGCAGGACTTACCTTCAGTCTCAAATTTTAATATGGAAACTTTACGTATTGCCCTCTTCGGCTATGGGAAAATGGGCAAAATGATTGAAAAAATTGCTGTTGAACGCGGCCATCAGATCGCTTGTGTCATCGAAAAATCAACATCCGAAGCCGAAGTACTCAGCAAACTGCAAAGCAGCAACATCGCTATTGACTTTACTATCCCTGATGCGGTTGATAAAAACATGAGCTATTGCTTCAGCTGCCACAAACCACTGGTGATGGGAACAACAGGCTGGCATCACAGGCTGCAGGAGATAATAGAAAAAGTGGTCAGCGGGCATCAAACGCTTTTTTATGCGCCTAACTTCTCCCTGGGCATGAACATTGCCTTTCGGCTGAACCAGCAAATGGCGCGTTTGCTCAACGGAACTGCCTACAATGTTTCAATGCGCGAAGTGCATCATGTGCACAAGCTGGATGCGCCAAGCGGAACTGCCATAAAGCTTGCAACTGATTTTATAGCCTGCAACAGCCGCTACAAAAGCTGGACGATGGAAAGGCCGGCTAAAGAGGGTCAATTGCTGATCGAAGCAAAACGTGAAGGCGAAGTCAATGGTATTCACGAAATAACAGCACAATCGGCCGAGGATATCATCACATTGCGGCACGAAGCCCTGGGTCGCGAAGGTTTTGCACTTGGTGCTGTGCTTGCAGCTGAATACATTTTTGGAAAAACCGGAGTCTTTACCATGGATGACCTTCTGAAAGATTAAATCCGTTCCATATTTTGCCCTGCATCGCTTTGGTTTTGAATAATTAACAACATTAGCTGCCAACATTGCCCGAAGTTTTATAATTTAGCCGCCCTAAAAAAGAATTTATGTTGTCATTAATCTTCCTTATTCCTTTGTTGCTCACGATCCCCACGGTTTTTGCCTGGAAGCTTTTTGAAAAAGCCGGACAAAAAGGAATGATCACACTGATCCCATACTACAACCTCTATATTTTGCTTCAACTGATAAAAAAACCCTGGTGGTGGTATATCTTTCTATTGATACCTTTCATCAATGTTTTTGTTTATATGCTGATGCTGATAGAGTTTGTTAAAGCTTTCGGGAAAAACGAATTGTGGCAACACCTTTTTGTGTCAGTGCTGCCTTTCGTTTATCTGCCGATGGTATCAGCCGAGGAGCACACACACTATACCGACCCCACCAAAATAAAAAAGATCAAAAAAGGTCCTGTTAGGGAGTGGCTCGACGCGATCATTTTTGCTGTTGTTGCTGCAACCATCATCCGCACTTTCCTCTTTGAAGCTTATACGATTCCTACCTCCAGCATGGAGAAATCGCTGCTTGTTGGTGATTTTCTGTTTGTTAGCAAAATAAGCTATGGCCCGCGCATTCCAAACACGCCTATTGCATTCCCCTTCGTGCACCATACCCTTCCCTGGAGTGAGACAGCAAAGTCATATGTCGAATGGGTGAAATGGCCCTATTATCGCTTTGCCGGACTTGGCCCGGTGAAACGTAACGATGCAGTGGTTTTCAATTATCCTGCCGGCGACACGCTCAGCGACCGGTTTCAAAGCAACGTGAGCTATTATTCATTGATCCGGGAATATGGCCGTGAAAGGGTTTACAGCGACGAAAGAAATTTTGGAAAAATCATTGCCCGCCCCGTTGATAAACGTGAAAATTATATCAAACGCTGTGTCGGTCTTCCGGGCGATGTGGTGGAAGTGAAAAACGGCGATCTGTATGTCAACGGACAGCCCAATGTTGTGCCGGGCACGATTCAGTTCAGATACAAGGTACAAACCGACGGTAGTGCCATCAATCAAAAAGTACTCGAGAAATTTGATATCACCGAAGGTAAGATTGGCAATGTTCAGGGTGAATACACATTTTGGATCAGCGATGATGTTGCCAATCAGCTCAAAAACCTCTCAAATGTAAAATCTGTTGAACGCGTGATTGAAGCCGGCGGAAGCTGGAATCCTGAACTGTTTCCCAACTCGCCTGATTATCCCTGGAGTATTGACAATTATGGTCCGATTGAAATTCCAAAGGCAGGACAAACTGTTATGCTTACACCGCAAAATATTTACCTGTATGAAAGAATCATACACGCTTATGAAGGCAATAAACTTGAGGTGAAAGCAGGAAAAATCTTCATTAATGACGTAGAATCAAACAGTTATACAATCAAAATGGATTATTACTGGCTGATGGGCGACAACCGTCACAACTCAGCCGATTCGCGCTACTGGGGATTTGTTCCAAACGACCATATTGTCGGGAAAGCAGTCTTTGTATGGCTCTCGCTCGATAAAAATAAACCCCTCTTTGGAGGTAAAATAAGATTCAATAAATCAATGAGATTTGTAAAATAAGAAAGATGAAAAAAGCTACAATTGAAACCAGCAAAGGCACGATGGTGCTCGAGTTGTTTGATGATGATGCACCGGGAACGGTTGCCAATTTTGAAAAACTTGCAAGCTCAGGCTTTTACGACGGGCTTAAGTTTCATCGGGTCATTCCGGATTTTGTCATCCAGGGTGGTTGTCCAAAAGGCGATGGCACCGGTGGTCCGGGTTATTCAATCCCCTGCGAATTGACCGGGAAGAAACAATTCCACGACCGCGGTGTAATATCTATGGCCCATGCAGGGCGCAACACCGGCGGATCGCAGTTCTTTATCTGCCACAGCCGGCGCAACACCGCACATCTCGACAGAAACCACACTGTTTTTGGAAAAGTGATTGAGAATGTTGACGTGGTTGACCTGATCCGTCAGGGAGATAAAATTATATCTATCAGAATCACTGAAGATTAATCATAGAAAACCTTATTAAACAAGCCCGGCTATTCCGGGCTTTTTGTTTGCTATCGGAGCCAGCTTCAACGACATTTCGTTACAAAACATTGTCATTTTTGTTTACTTTTGCAGATCAAATAATGGCCAAATGGCGAAACTGGGCAACAAACTTAAGTCAAATAATCTGAAAGATCAGGAAGAGATTCCTGAGTCGGTTCCTGTTTCCCCGCAGCCAGGTCCGAAGCCTGATGAAAAAGCGCAAAAAAAAGCAACAAAAGAAAAAAAAACAGACAAAATAAAATGGAAACCCGATGAGCGATGGATTCGGATAGTCGGAGTGTTTTTTCTGCTTTCAGCTGCCTATCTTGTTCTTTCATTTGTTTCGTTTTACCTGAATTGGTTCAATCAGGTAACGGACGATTATTTTTCTGATCTGCCAATAGGATTGGTTCTCACAGATACACAGATGAAAATCAGCAACTGGTCAGGAAATATGGGTGCATTTCTGGCGCAGTCTCTCGTCAAGGATGGCTTTGGACTTGGCGCTTTTTATATTGTTTTTATATTTCTTGCAGCCGGAATCCGTTTGATATGGAATAAAAAAATCATCAGCGGATGGGGTATCTGGAAATATGCAATGATGACTCTGGTTTGGCTGCCTCTCCTGCTTGCAACCTTTTTTCCGGGCGATCCTTTGAATACGACTGCCGGTCTTGTCGGACTTTTTCTTTATTCCTATACAGGCGCTGTGCTTGGTAAAGCAGGCTTAATCATCCTGCTCATTTTCATTTTTGCAGTGTTTCTTGTCTTTACAATCAATTGGAATACAGTGTTTTTCAAATCGAAACAGCATGAAAGTCCGATGCAGCCTATGTCGCAAACCACGCCATCAGATAAATACAACACCGTTGAATATGCAGTTGAAGATGAGAACCAGGAAGATGATCTGGTATTTGTGATTCAGCCAAAAAACGAGAAGCCGGTAAATCACATCATTGTTGATAAAGGTATTGAAATGGCCGTTGATCTTCCGGTGGATGAAACCGGGGCGATGGCTGAAGAAGCCGGGCTCTTGCCCGCTGAAGAAATAGAGCTGAAGGTGGAAAAACCTAAAACGGAAAAAGTTCAAGCAAAAGGCTCAATTCCACATCAGGGTCTCGACACGCAATTTGATCCTACACTCGATCTTCCTGAATTTAAACTCCCTCCGCTCGATCTGCTCAACCTTTATGGCGATGGCACAATCACTGTTGACAGGGCAGAACTCGAAGCCAACAAAAACCGCATTGTTGAAACACTTGGTAACTATGCCATCGGTATCGAGAAAATAAAGGCAACCATCGGGCCAACGGTCACACTTTATGAAATCGTACCCGCACCCGGCATTCGCATCTCACGAATAAAAAACCTGGAAGACGATATTGCCCTCAGCCTTTCAGCCATCGGAATACGCATAATTGCACCTATTCCCGGAAAAGGAACTGTAGGTATTGAAGTGCCGAACCTAAAACCCGAAATCGTTTCGATGCGTTCAATACTTGGGTCTGACAGGTTTAAAGGCAGCCATTATGAATTGCCATTCGGCCTGGGAAAAACCATCGCCAATGAAAGCTTTGTTGCCGACCTTACCAAAATGCCCCACATCCTCATGGCCGGTGCCACAGGACAGGGAAAATCGGTTGGCCTGAACGCCATCATCACCTCACTGCTCTACAGCAAACATCCTGCTGAACTCAAATTTGTGATGGTTGACCCTAAAAAGGTAGAACTAAGTCTTTTTAGCCGGATCGAAAGGCATTACCTTGCCAAACTCCCCGACTCGGAAGAAGCCATTATCACCGACACCCGAAAAGTGGTGCGTACCCTCAACTCACTCAGCATCGAAATGGACAACCGCTACGAGCTGCTCAAAGACGCTCAGGTACGCAATGTGAAAGAATACAACGACAAGTTCAGATCGAGAAAACTCAATCCCCTTGGCGGACACCGTTTTTTGCCATATATCGTTTTGGTCGTTGATGAGTTTGCCGATCTGATCATGACAGCCGGCAAAGAAGTCGAAGGCCCCATCACCCGTCTGGCACAATTAGCACGTGCTGTCGGCATACACCTGATCATTGCCACACAACGACCATCGGTAAATATTATAACCGGAACCATCAAGGCAAACTTCCCGGCACGTATTGCTTTCAGGGTGATCTCGCGAATTGACTCGCGAACAATCCTTGATACAGGTGGAGCCGACCAGCTTGTTGGCCGTGGAGATATGCTGCTTTCGACCGGTAACGACCTTATAAGGTTGCAATGTGCCTTTATTGACACACCTGAAGTTGAGCGCCTTACGGAATACATCGGGTCGCAACGCGCCTATCCGGATGCCTATCACCTGCCTGAATATGCCGATGAGCAGGATGAAGTGGCTGATGTTTATGACGCATCCGAAAGAGACGAACTTTTTGAAGATGCCGCACGAATTATCGTGCAAAATCAACAGGGATCAACCTCATTGTTGCAACGTAAGCTGAAGCTTGGCTACAACAGAGCCGGACGAATCATTGATCAGCTGGAAGCCGCAGGAATTGTTGGCCCCTTTGAAGGATCAAAAGCCAGAGAAGTAAAAGTTGCCGGTGAAATGGCTTTGGAACAGTTTTTGAAGGATCTTGACGCTAAATCACACAACAATAACACATGAAAAAAAAGCTTTTAATGCTGTTTGTGGCTATAACCACCTTAACAGTAAACCTTCACGCTCAAAAAACTGCCGACGACCTTATCAAACAGGTGGTTGACAAAACCCGCTCACTGAAAAACCTGAAGATTGATTTTGTATATAAAATGATCAATGAAAAAGCCGGAATCAATGAAACAAAGTCAGGAATGCTGTATTTAAACGATGAGTCTTATCGCATTGAACTCGATCAGCAATTAGTTATCAGCGACGGTAAAACAGTATGGACTTATCTCGAAGATTCTAACGAAGTGATGGTGACCAATGCTGCCGATGGTGATGAAGCCATGACACCAAGCAAACTATTGACATCATATTATAAAGATTACAGCAGCTCATTTGTGAAAGAAAGAGAAGCTGCCAATAAATTTCTTAAAACCATTGAGTTAAAGCCTAAAACAGGCAAGAAATTCTCAAAAATGCAACTCGCTGTTGATGAACAAAAGCTCCAGCTTTTAAATTTGTCCATCTTCGACAATGGTGGAAACACCTTTTACTACGACCTGAGCAAGATGACCCCCGACAGCAAAATAGCTGCCGACTTCTTTCAATTTAATCCAAAAAAATATCCGGGAGTCGAAGTTGTTGACATGCGGTGATGAAAATCCGGTACGGAATACTCAGCCTGCTTTTCGTTTGTATTCAGGCTTCTGCACAGGTAAACACCGAGCGTTACCATCAGGATTATGACAAGCCGGGTTTTATCTACTTTAACTCCCTCGGATTTAATTTTGCCTCCGGCAATACACGTTATTTAGAGCTGAGCAACAATTTCCGTGCAGATTATAATGGTGATAAAAACGACTACTTATTAGTTGCCGAATATGCTTTCAAGACTTCGAGTGGCACACGGGCAACAAACAAAGGATTTCTTCACCTGCGAAACACGAGAGTTGCCGGGCAGAAAGCATTCTTAATGACGGAGACCTTTACCCAACTTCAATTTGACGAGTTTCTGCTTCTGCGCAGTCGGTTTTTACTCGGCGGTGGCCTGCGTTTTGATCCGGCAATGCTGATAGACAGCACTTTAAGGAAAATGAAAATGCTGAAAGTATTCGTTGGGACAGGGATTTTCTACGAATTTGAACAATATTCATCCAACCCGCCCGAAAAGTTTCATCTTTTACGTTGGTCGAATTACCTTTCTTTGGTGTGGGCTGCCAATGCCCAAACCAGCATCAATTTTGTGAATTATTTACAACCGGCAACAGAGGATTTCAAGAACATCAGGTATCATATGAATCTTATGTTAAGTACACTGATAACCAACAAATTTTATTACGACCTCAGCCTCAGCTACAGCTATCGCTCGATGCCGGTGGGAGGTAAAAAACCTGATGATCTGGAAGTGAAAAATACACTTCGTTTTAAGTTATAAACAACCCGATATCTGACAATGAAAGAACCTGCCAAGACTCCTATCAGGCTTTGGGCCGAAGACGACAAGCCGCGTGAAAAACTGATGCTCAAGGGATGCACAAGTTTGAGCGATGCCGAACTTATTGCCATCCTTATCAACTCCGGTAACAATGAAGAATCGGCTGTTGAACTAAGCCGCAGAATACTACGTGAAAACCATAACAATCTTGTCGAGCTTTCGCGGTTGAGCGTGAATGAACTCACAAAATTCAAAGGTATAGGCGAAGCCAAAGCTATTAGTATCATTGCAGCCCTGGAGCTTGGAAAACGCCGGAGCAGCGCTGATGTGCGTAAACGAAAGACAATTAAAGCCAGCAAAGATGTCTTTGATTATTTTTACGCAGAAGCCGCCGATCTGAACTATGAGAAATTCTGGATCATGTTACTCAACCAGGCCAATGGAGTAATCAATGCCGTGGAAATCAGCGAAGGAGGCATAAGTGGCACCGTTGTTGACCTCAGGAAGATCTATAAAATCGCGCTCGAAAGCAATGCTGCAGGCCTCATCATTTGCCATAACCACCCTTCCGGCCAGCTGAAACCAAGCCAATCAGACCTCAATTTGACCGATAAAATAAAGAAATCAGGCGATCTGCTTGATATCAGATTGCTCGACCATGTGATCTTTGGCATCAACGATTTCTTTAGTTTCGCCGATGCCGGAATCCTTTGATTACAACTGCAAGCCGATTAAAATTGAGTTGACAAATCAGCTTCAGACACAATTTTTAAACAATTCTTATTCAATTGCTTGTACATTGTAAATAAATCACTACTTTTGCACTCCATTTTGTAAATCAAATTTTAATTAACTAATTGTTTCATTATGAACCAGTACGAAACCGTTTTCATTGTAACTCCCGTTTTGTCTGAAGAACAGATGAAGGAAGCGGTAAAAAAGTATCAGGACTACCTGGCTGAGAATGGTGCAGAAATTGTGCACGAAGAGCACTGGGGAATGCGCAAACTTGCCTACCCTATCCAGAAAAAATCAACAGGATTTTACCATTTGGTAGAATTCAAAGCCGATGGCAATTTGATTGCTGACCTGGAGACACAGCTCAAACGCGACGAACGCATCATCCGTTTCCTTACGGTAAAACTCGATAAGCACGCTGTTGCTTACAACGAGAAAAAGCGCAAAAAAGCAAAAGATGCCGCTAAAGAAAAAAGTGAAGCTTAAGCTTCGGAATCAGTAACCATTAAATAATAAAAAAATGGCACAAGGAAGTTCAGAAATAAAATATTTGACCCCGATTGCAGTAGATACCAAAAAGAAAAAATACTGCCGGTTCAAGAAAAATCGCATCAAATACATTGACTATAAAGATGCTGATTTCTTGTTGAAGTTTGTGAATGAGCAAGGAAAATTGCTTCCTCGCCGTATCACCGGTACCTCAACAAAATTCCAGAAGAAAGTGGCCCAGGCTGTTAAAAGAGCCCGTCACCTATCGTTAATGCCTTATGTAGCTGACTTATTAAAATAATCAAGGAGGAGAAATCACATGGAAGTCATTCTGAAGCAAGACGTAAATAACTTGGGTTTTACCCATGACATCGTCAACGTAAAAGATGGTTACGCTCGTAATTATCTCATTCCTAAAGGTTTTGCTATTATCGCAAACGAAACCAACCGTAAAATCCTTGCCGAATTAAAAAAACAGCAAGCATTCAAAGCTGAGAAAATCAAAAATGAAGCAGCTGCTGTTGCAAAAGCACTCGAAGGTTTAAGCTTGCGCATTGCTGCAAAAGCCGGTGCCTCCGGAAAGATTTTCGGCTCTGTGAACTCGGTTCAAATTGCAAATGCCATCAAAGAAGCCAGAAACATTGAGATTGATCGCAAGAAAATCCACCTTAGTGATGAAGGCATCAAAGAATTGGGCAACTACAAAGCCAAGGTAAAATTGCACAAAGAAGTTCAGTTTGAAATTGATTTTGAAGTTTTTGCTGAATAATCGTCAAAAAATTGTATTTTTAAACCTGATTCACAAGAGTCAGGTTTTTTTATGCTTTCAAAAAATACGATTAAATATATCAATAGCCTTAAAATCAGCAAGTTCAGAAATGAGCACCGCGCTTTTATTGTTGAAGGCACAAAATCAGTCAGCGAGTTATTGCAAAGCTCAACCGAAGTTTTGGCATTGTTTGCAACAGAAACCTGGATAGCACAAAACCCCATACCAGCGACAGCCTTGCATGTTGTAACCGATTCGGAGATGAATCGTATCAGCTCGCTCAGCAGTCCGCCGGGAATACTTGCTGTTGCAAAAATTCCCGACTTTCAACAACAGCCTTATACATCGAAAGGCAATTTCGGGCTGGTTCTTGATGGCATAAATGACCCTGGAAACCTCGGAACTATCATACGCTCGGCCGACTGGTTCGGGCTGCGCAACATTATCATCAGCAAAGATACTGTTGATCCCTACCATCCTAAAGTGGTGCAATCCACCATGGGGTCAATATTCAGGATTCAGTTCCTCGAAACTGATTTAGAAGAATTTCTTACGAATGCACGCTCCGCAGGAACCAAAGTATTTGGAGCAGTGATGGAAGGCAGCAACGTATATACCACAAACCTGACGAATGTTTCTGCCTTGTTGGTGATTGGAAGCGAGTCGCATGGCATCAGAAAGCCTCTCTTGAAGTGCATTGACACAATGATCACAATCCCACGAATCAGGCTGGAAGGAAACCAATCAGCAGAATCGTTAAACGCTGCTGTTGCCGGCTCGCTGCTGCTTGCCGAGTTTATGCGCGGGCAACTAATCAAATAAATTTGCATTGTCCGGCAAACAAATTATCTATACACATCGAAATTCCACAATGTGAATAATTCGTAACTTTGCAAAAAAAATAAAGATGTATCTAAAACTTATATTGCTGAGTATTGCTTTGATTGGTATTGCCTTTGCCGGCATCGCTGTGAAAATGTTTTTTATTAAGGGAGCAGAATTTAAGAAATCCTGTTCGAGTGCAGGCGCCAACGGTCAAAAGATTGGCTGCGCATGCGGAGGCGAAGGAAGTTGTGAAAGGAGCAGCTTAAAGGATCACGATCATCATGACCATCAGCACTGAGTGAATTATTTCACGATCATCTGTTTCATCCCCTCAGTAAGATAAACTTCGTATTCATTCTTCTCCGACCAGAAGATGAAATACGCTTCCACATGAGTGAGCTTACCCAGGTAAAGCTTCGCATTTTCAAGTCCCATAACCAGGAAAGCGGTTGCCAGCGCATCGGCATAAGCAGCATTATCGGCCATGACAGTAACACTTAACAGGTGATGATCAACAGGATAACCGGTTTTTGGACTGATTGCATGGGAATACCTTTTACCATCCTTTTCGAAATATTTCCGATAGCTACCCGAGGTGGCAAGTGCTTTGTTTTCCAGTTGAATAATTTCCTGAAGCACCCGTTCATCATTTGAATTTTCACTTGGTTTTTCGATGCCAACACGCCAGTTTGAACCGTCGGGTTTCTTGTTTCTGGCAATAATTTCTCCACCTACGTCAATGATAAAATGCATAATACCTTTTTCGTCCAGCATCTTTGCCAGCAGATCAACGGTGTATCCCTGTGCAATGGCATTGAAATCAAACTTCAT
>ERZ1645187.2816-NODE-2816-length-15060-cov-5.155082_pt1 | contig 15060 bp, 13 predicted proteins | sample MGYA00575352_ERZ1645187 | MGnify/ENA primary metagenome ERZ1645187 (study PRJEB40837, sample SAMN11349314) | freshwater sediment metagenome | isolation source: river sediment | host: Sediment | place: India: Wazaribad , New Delhi | collected 2017-02-21 ...
GAGAGAAGGCAAAATACTTAAGCATTGAAAACTTAGGCTTCTTTTCTAAAAACAAATTTACAGCAGATGTATATAAAACAAACTATCTCTTATATACGATTGATGATCTTTATTCTTCATTAATAAACATATAAAAACGCTCAATTGAGCGTTTTATTTAATTAAACTTTCTAACCAAGCAGGATCTTTTTCAATACCCATTAAGTCAGTTAAGGTAGAAGCGATATTCGCTAAACCAAAATGACCTTCTTTATACTCAACATCTTTCCCAATAATGAAGAATGGGACAGGATTTAAAGTATGACTAGTTTTAGGTTTAGGTGTAGCGTTAGGATCTTTGGACTTTTCATACATTTCATCCGCATTACCATGGTCAGCTGTCACAACTAAGATACCATTTACCTTTTCAACCGCATCCATGATACGTTTCAATTGTAGATCCACCGTTTCAACCCCAATGACTGTTGCCAAGAAGTTACCAGTATGTCCTACCATATCTCCATTTGGGAAGTTACAACGTAAGAATCCATATTCTTGAGATTCGATTGCTTCGATGAGTTTGTCTGTAATTTCAGCTGCTTTCATCCAAGGTCTTTGTTCAAATGGAACGAGATCCGATTTGATTTCTACATAAGTTTCCAATTTATCATCAAACTTTTCAGTACGGTTACCATTCCAGAAGTAGGTTACGTGACCGAATTTTTGTGTTTCACTGATGGCGAATTGTTTTACGCCTTCTTTAACAAGCTTTTCACTTAATGTATTTTTAATTCGTGGAGGTGCAACTAAGAAGTTCTTAGGAATCGCAAGGTCTCCATCGTACTGTAACATACCTGCATAGAATACATTTGGTACAAATTTACGATCGAAGTAAGGGAAATCTTTATCCGCGAATTCAAATGCCTTAGTGATTTCAATCGCACGGTCACCACGGAAGTTATTGAAGATAACGGTATCGCCATCCACAATCTTACCAACAGGTTCACCATTTTCTGCGATAACGAATGCTGGTAAGAATTGGTCATTACATTGTGTTTCAGCACGGTATGTTTCGATTGCTTCTGTAGCGGATACGAATTGACGTCCTTCACCTAATACGTGTGTCTTCCAACCACGTTCAACCATAGCCCAGTCCGCATCATAGCGATCCATGGTCACAAGCATTCGACCGCCACCAGACGCAATTTTTGCTTCGAAGTTCGCATCGTTCAATGCTTTAAATTCATTTTCTAATTGTTCAACATAGATAAGTGCAGAAGTTGCAGGAACATCACGTCCATCCAATAGGATGTGTGAACGAACTTTCTTAACACCATCTTTTTTCGCTTGTTTGACCATAGCGATTAAATGATTAATGTGTGAATGAACATTTCCATCAGATAATAATCCAATAAAATGCATTGTTGAGTTTTTTGCTTGAGCTGTAGCCTTATTCCATGTTTCTGAAGTAAAGATATCACCTGTTTCGATGGAATTATTGACTAACTTAGCCCCTTGAGCATAGATTTGGCCACATCCAATCGCATTGTGTCCTACTTCACTATTCCCCATATCTTCATCACTTGGTAAACCAACGGCTACACCGTGGGCTTGAATTTTTGTATAAGGTACGGTACTCATCAATTTATCTAAGGTTGGCTTATACGCTGCAGTCACTGCATTACCAAACTTGTTTTCAGATAGTCCAATACCATCCATTACGACAAATACTACTGGTCTTTTCATAACATTCTCCTTTTTTGCGTTTTAATAATAGCACGAAGCTATTTCAAAGAAAACTAAAAGAAGGTTAACCCTTCTTAATCATTATCTTGTTCATCATCTTTAGGAAGGTAATAAATCTGTTCACCCTCTTTGGTTAACATATAATTCGCTCTAGCATAACTCTTAACATACTCTGGATCAAGCAACTTCGTCTTTTGTTCATTCAAACTTGTGTTTTCTTGTTCCAACACAACAAGTTGAGCTTGGACTTCCTTTAAAGTTTCACTTAACCTAAATGTATTACCTACTTCTTCGATAACTGGAATCAATAAAAATATGGTTCCACCCAATAGTGCAAGGCTTACTACGATACTGTTAAAACGATTTTTTACTTTCTTTCTCATGATGTAAGTTTATTATACCCTCATTTAGTCATTATTCAATTCATTCACTCTATTTTCGAGTTGAATGCGTTCTTCACTGATTACTTCATACAAGGTTAGAACTTGTGCCTTTTTTATATTCTCTGCAATGGCCAAAACACGTATTTTGAGATGACGATTCCCAAATACACAATCCACTTCATCTCCTATTTTAACTTCACTGGATGGTTTTGCCTTACGTCCATTGATTAAAATACGATCCTGATTCGCTAATTCCTTTGAAACAGGACGTTTCTTAACAATTCTCGCTATTTTCAAGTATTGATCAATACGCATATTAACTCCTTTTGAGTGGAATCGTTTGTGTTTTATCAAGGATAGAGGTTGCTAGGAATAACCAATCATCCATCTTAGGAATAAGTAACACAATATTCCCACCGGTATATTTTAATTTTACTTCATTCGAAAGCTTAGATACCATCTCAAAAAATTTAACCCCATCCACCTTGCTCGACCAATCACTGGTAAAGATGAGTTGAAGTTCATTCTTGAGTTCTTTGAAACTTTGTACAAACGGAGATTCCAATAAGAGTTCCCAACGTTTCTTTTCAAACAAGAGTACAACTGATTTAGGAAGTTTTCCATACAAGTCTTGGGTTTCTTCTTGTAATTTTGCCAATGTACTTTGTGTCTTCGCTTCATCAATTCTTTGATAGAGCGATAATTTCTCAAAGTCTTTAGGTTCGAATTGTTGCGGGATATAACCATCAATCTGAATGGTTTGTTTAATCACAGGCTCAGAATCTTCTACAATAATACCTGTACGTTTTTCTTCAATGGCTTGTTGAAGCATCTCAATGTACATATCAATTCCGACTGTATCAATAAACCCAGACTGTAAATCGCCTAACATTTCACCTGCCCCACGAATGGTTAAGTCACGCATCGCAATCTTATATCCACTACCGAGTTCGGTGAATTCTTTGATGGATTGAAGACGTTTCTGTGCGATTTCTGAGAGTTGTTTACGTGGTTGGTACATTAAATAGGCATACGCTAATCGATTGGATCGTCCTACACGTCCTTTAATTTGATACAACTGAGATAAACCGAATTTATCGGCTTGATCGATGAGTATCGTATTTGCGTTTGGAATATCAATCCCCGTTTCTACGATCGTTGTACAAACTAAGACATTTGCTTCATTATTGTTAAACCTTAACATGACATCTTCGATATCATCCCGATGCATTTGACCATGCGCAACCGCTACTTTCGCATCAGGAATATCTTTTTCGATTTGTAGTGCGACATTATGAATTTCTGCCACATTATTGTATAAATAGAATACTTGTCCATTGCGTGATAATTCACGTTGAATGACATCTCGTATCACTGATTTATTCTTCTCTATAACATAAGTTAAGATGGGTAATCGATTAAGAGGAGGTGTTTCTAGTTGTGATAATGAACGAACTCCAACTAATGACATCTGTAATGTACGAGGTATTGGTGTCGCACTTAAAGAGAGTACGTGTACTGATTTCTTAACTTCTTTGATTTTTTCTTTGTGTTCAACCCCGAAGCGTTGTTCCTCATCGATGACGAGTAAGCCTAGATCTTTGAATTGAATATCCTTAGATAAGATTCGATGAGTCCCAATTAAGATATCAATTCGTCCTTCTTTTACTGCTTTAACAATCTCTCTAACATGTGATTCAGGTACGAAACGATTTAAAACAGCCACATTTACAGGAAAATTCTCTAAACGATGCATAAAGGTCCGATAGTGTTGAGCGGATAATACGGTTGTAGGACATAAGAATGCGACTTGTTTCTTCTCACTGACTGCTTTAAAAGCAGCTCTAAGCGCAACTTCTGTCTTACCAAATCCAACATCTCCACAGAGTAAGCGATCCATCGGTTTCTTACTCATCATATCGTTCTTCACATCGATAACGGCTTGTTCCTGGTCGCGGGTTAAAGGATATTCGAACTCTCGTTCAAACTCTATTTGCATCTCTGTATCTTCACCAAATTGATACGCGATTTCATGTTCACGTGTACCATAGAGTTCAATGAGTCTCTCTGCGATATCCTTTACATTTTCTTTAATCTTTGCCTTCGTCTTCTTCCATTCATTGGATCCTAAGGTATGTAACTTAGGCACAACCCCTTCTCGTGACACAAACTTTCGAACAAGTTGGAATTGTTCTAATGGAACATATAAATTACTATCATTACGATAAACGATATGTAAAAAGTCACGGTGTATTCCGTTTACTTCTTTGGTAATCGTTCCTATATATTGCCCTACACAATATTGATGGTGGACAACATAATCTCCTCTTTCAAGTTCTTGATAGGAGTGTAGTGTTTCTGCTTCTTTGAACTTACTTTGATAACGTCCAATATGAACCGTATGATTAAAGAGTTCTTTTGAACCATAAACACGGATATGTGGTTCTAGTATTTCAAATCCTTCATCTAAGTCTTGGTTTAAGATAACGAGTTGAGGATTTATAGTTTGTTTGAGTCGAACAGAATAAGGAACTTTAAGATCCACTAACATCGGTAATAATTGTTTGATTTCGTGTTCCTTAAGGCAACATATCACCAACATCTTCTCAGAATAATCTCTGAGTTCTTTCGCATGTTGCAATAAACTCTCTTGAGGAACATCCAATTCTCTAAACGGTAATCGTGCATGAGAACTCTTTGTTTCAAAGCGTCTGAAGTCGATTCTCTTATACCCAGCTAACTTATCATAGAGATGATTAAACACATCATATAAGGCAAATGCTTGATTGTGAGAGGATAATTCGACACAATAATCAATTGTTTCATCTTGTAGGCGTTTGATATGCTCATCCACATCTTCTGTCGATGAAAGAATGATATGCGGATGTTCAAAGTATTGAAACAAATGTCCCTGAGTCTTGGTTAACATACGATAGCGATATAAATGATTCTCTTTTAAGTGATGTTCGATTAAACCTAAATCGCGTTCAATCACTTCTTCGAGTTCTGAATAAGCTTCTAACTTACGAACTTGTTTCTCTTTTTGAAGTTGAATTTCAACTCTTTCTTTAATCTCTTGGATTTCTTGATCTGAAAAGATTAAATCACTACAAGGTTGAATGGATATTGAATCAATAATCGATTGTGTTCTTTGTGACGCAATATCAAATATACGAATACTTTCAATCTCTTGATCAAAGAATTCAATACGAATTGGTTGGTCTGTATTGATTGGGAATACATCAATAATACCCCCACGGGATGCGAAACAACTTGGTTGGTCTACTTTTGTTACTTCGGTATAGCCCAATTTTCTTAAATGTGATTTTAATTCTTCGAGTTGAATAACTTGATTAACTTTTAGTTCTACACGATTCTCTTCAAAGAATTTAGGGTGTGGATAGTGACGAATCGCAGCCCCTACATGGGTAATACAGATTAAATCCTTCTCAATACTTAGTCTGGATAAGGTTTCCATACGAATTGCATTGATTTCTGGGGATGCGGCGATCGCCTCTACACGAAGTGATTCTTCAACTGGAAATAATACAACCTTATCTTCACACCAAAACTGAATCTTTTCATGAAGCTGTTGGGCTTGATAGAGATTACTCTTAATAATTACGATGGGTCTAGGACTTTGTTTATAACTAGACGCTATTAAGAGTGCTTCTTGAGTAACAGATAGATGTGCAAAAGAGACTTTCCCTAATGAAAAGTCTTGTATGAGTTGATTTGAGCTTAGAGTATTTAATAGTTCTTTCATTCTTGTGTGTTATATTTTGTCATCAAATCTACAAATGAGAGTTTGGTAAAATCATCACAACAATTAACTGCCCTTTGTAGAGCAGAGGATAAGATGGTTTCATCTTCTTTTGTAAATTTACCTAATACATAATCCGGGGTTGGGATTAGTGGATTCTTATCAATCCCAATTCTTAGTCTTGGGAATTCTTGAGTACCGAAGTGTTGTATCAAACTCTTCATTCCATTATGTCCACCAGCACTTCCCTTTTCTCTGAGTCTAAATTTACCGACAGGTAAATCTAAATCATCATAGATAATGAGAATATCTTTTGGATCGATCTTATAAAAGTCCATCACTAATCGAACCGCTTCTCCTGATAAATTCATAAAAGTTTGTGGTTTAACAAGTATTACAGGGACATTATTGAGTGTTGTTTGAACAATCTCACTCTTAAATTTGTTCTGTGTTTTTAGATTATCACGTTGAATAAGTGCATCAATCACACGAAAACCGACATTATGTCGGGTCTTTTCATACATTTTTCCTGGATTTCCTAATCCAACAATACATTTCATCTTCATTATTATACACCAGCCTCACTTGGATTAAAAAAGCTTAGTGACCTAAGCTTTATTTTTATCGTAAATAATCTTTAAACGTCTTTGATTGCGTTCTCCAACACTTTCAGTACGAATGTATTTCATTTCGCTTAAGTATTGGTGAATGACTTTACGTTCATCATTCGGTAATGGATCAAGTGTTGCGGAAACTTTAGTACGAACTACTGTCTTCGCAATACGACTTGCCATCGCAATCACCTTGTCATAACGATCTGTCTTATAGTTGTTTATATCAACTAACACATTGAAATGACGTCTAAACTCCGAATTAATTGCACTTCGAACCACTGTATTTAATGCATGTAAAGTTTGACCTGATTTACCAATCAAAATCGCATTATTTTCAGCGTTTAACATGACTTTTAATCCTTCAGAATCTTGTCCTACAGTTACTTCAACTTCTACCCCAATATTCTTAAAGAATTTTGAAATATACGCATGTAAGAACTCAAGAACATCACTAATTGCATAAATTTCTGCAGTTGTTTGATTACCAAACCCTAAGAAACCTGTTTTTTCTTCCTTGATAAAGTAGGTTAATTCACTTACAGGAACTGATTTCTCTTTAGAAGCTTGATTCAAACAATCATCTAAATTTTTTCCTACATAAAGTTTCATTTTATTTACCTACAGTTGGATTGATAAACTTGAATTGAATAAATACTGTTTGAGCAACTTGTGCTAAAGATGTGACTAACCAGTAAAGTGACATCGCTGTTGGCCAGCTAATCGCAATACCCATAATCATAACAAGAGAAATATACATCATCATATCCATATTTGGACCAGCAGCTGGTTTCTTTTCACCTTGAACATAATTCTTTTCTTTCTTAGGTGCGAATTTCTTTTGAAGGTACATTGGTAATCTCATCGAAATGAATTGGAAGATTCCCATTAATACATAGATAACAACGAATAGATATACACCTTGGAAGAATGCATCAAGTGGTGTAGTTTGAAGGCTTGTTCCAAAGAATGAACCATTAACAACTGCAGCAGCACGTTGAACTGCTTGGTACATTGCAATAATGATTGGGAACTGAATGAACATAACAACAATGGATCCAAATGGATTAATGTTGTGTTTTGAGTATAGAGCTTGCATCTCTTGACTCATCTTCATTTTGGATTGGTTATCTGTTTTACCAGCATAACGATCTTGAATTGCTTTTAATTCAGGATTAATAATTTGCATCTTTTGAGACGCTACAGTTGATTTAATTGTGAAACTTAGAGTCAATAACTTAATTAAAATTGTTACAATAACGATGGACATAACAACACCAACGTATTGATTGATAAAGTTAATTGCTTGAGAAATAGGGTAAACAAAGAAAGCGGAGAACCAACTTTCATTCGCTAAGATATCTCCAATGGTTGTTTCCAAGTAGATAATCTTATCTGGCATAATTAACTTCGTGTCTGGATCGATAACATTGGTACATGCTGTTAAAGTAACGAGTAACCCAATTGCAATCCATAATTTTTTGTTTTTAAACAACTTTTTCATTCAAATCTCCTATAAGGCTACTATTAGCCTTTGATTTTATTTTGATAAAACACTGACTTAATGCATCTTTATTTTCTGCATAATGGTAATTTTTATAACCATTCCTTACCATAATAACACAATCAAAGTTTTCTTTAAATTCAGTAATATCAATACACATCATTCTAACTTGTCGTTTAATTAAGTTTCGATCAACAGCAGTCCCTAATTTACGACTAACCGATATTCCAATACGACTATTCTCTCTTTTTCTAGGTACATAATACACACTAAAAGATGGATTGGAAACAAATTTTTTTGTTTGTATAATCTTTTGGAATTCTTCGTTTTTCGTAATTCGATTTATCTTCTTCATAAAAGATTAAAAAAAGTCACCATTAGGTGACTTTTATGCCGACAAAACCTCTCTGCCTTTAGCACGACGTCTTGCTAAAACTTTACGGCCTCCGACCGTTTTCATTCTAGCTCGGAAACCGTGGACCTTTTGGTGTTTTCTCTTGCTCGGCTGATAAGTTCTTTTCATATGAGCCACCTCCACTTCATGTTGATACAAATTGAACAATTGCCCTTAGATTATAACGAATGAAACCCTATAAGTCAATAAAACTATCTTAATTGTTCTAATATGCCATATTATTTCAAAATATAAGTATATTTTTATCTCTAATATCAGTCAATAATCTATCGATTTTCTCTAAAACCATGTTCTTTCAATAAACCAACAACACTTTCTAAGAAATCTGAATTTGCTCCCCAACTTAAGTTAAATAAGCCTTCTCCTCCACCAAAACCAACCACATCGATGGTTTGGACTAAGTTTGATTCAGTTATTAATAAAGATAATCCTGCTGCACTGTTATTTCTAAAGTAATATTTTTCAAAACACATGAATATAATTTTTACATCATTAGTATAACGCCAATTATCGTAAACTAAATCAGCATTTATATTTGATTTAATTTTATTGGAAAGATCCTGAATATCAGAAACCCCTTCTTTGATCAATTTTATTCCTTTGTTCTTCATATATTAATACTCTCCCAATTTTTAGATATCCTTATTATATGTAAATTAGTGCTACAATAATTGATAATTTTTACTAAAAGACTGTCTCTATAACAAATAATTAATCAATTTGTAAGTACATTGTATGCGTTTTCAACTCAAAGTGTGCAACTGTTTATAAATGTAATATTTTCAGAAGTTATCAACAATCCCTAATTGGGGAAAACTCCACATTTTAACCACCGTTTTTTTAGAAAGTTATACACTGTTTTGTGGATTTGTGGAAAAATCACTAATCGCCTTATTTTATAAGGATATTTCGTTGTTTATAACTTGTTAATAAGTTGTTATTTTTTACAAATTGTCCACAGTTTTACACAATGTAAAAAATGTGTATAAGTTTTCAACAGTTTCTATATTTTTAAAAGATGTGGATAATTGTGGAAAACTCTTTAAAAGTCTTTATTTAAACGCTATTATTAGTGTTACATCTGTGTATAAGTCTGTGGGTATTTATTTTGGGGTAGAAATACCCTAAATACAGGGGTAAAATGATAACACTAGAAGAGGTTACAGTTATGACAGGGGTAGAGTATTTCTATAACGATCTTTGGGCAAAAGCTAAGAATTTGCTTAAAGAAGATTCTTCTATTGGCAAGTTGGTTTACGAAACCTACTTTGAAGAATCAAATTTAGTCTTCTTAAATGAAGAAAAGGCAATTATTGCCGTACCAACTAATTTACAAAAGATGATTTTGTCACAAAAGTTGCACTTGATTGGGACTATTTTAAGTTCGATCTTAAATCATTCGGTTAATTGTGAAGTACATTTAGAAAATGATGTTGTTGCGCCGGGAATTACGCCAATTAAAGAGGAAAATGAAGTTGTATTTGATGATGATCATGTCATGCCAGAATACACTTTTGATAATTTTATTGTAGGTCCAAGTAATAAAGAAGCTCATTCTGCATCTTTAGCCTGTGCCTATACACCAGGTAAGTTCTATACACCGCTATTTATTTATGGAAATTCAGGCTTAGGCAAGACACATTTATTAAATTCGATTGGTAATTATATTAAGCAAAACGATCCTAGTAAGAAAGTTTTCTATACATCGAGTACAGATTTCGTTACATCGGTTGTTAATTCAATTAAAGACAATTCTATTGAGAAATTTAAAGAAAAAATGAATCATTTAGATGTTTTATTAATGGATGATATTCAATTTATTGCAGGTAAAGAAAAGTCTCATGAAGTGTTTTTTAATATTTTCAACGAGCTCGTAAACAACAAGAAGCAAATTGTACTAACCAGTGACCGAAATCCTTCTGAAATAAAGGGATTAGAGGATCGTTTGATTAGTCGTTTCTCCTCTGGTTTATCGGTTGGAATGGATTCTCCTGAGTTTGAAACTGCTTTAGCAATCTTAAAATTTAGATTAGAACATCAATCTGTTGATACATCTACAATTGATAACGAAGTTTTAAATTATATCGCAACAAATTTTAATAAAGATGTACGTAAATTAGAAGGTGCTTTAAATCGTTTATTATTTTATTCCATTAATTTCAGTGGAAGTGAACGAATTGATTTTAAAGTTGCTTTAGCAGCATTTAAAGGAAATAGTACATCGGATAAGAATGAATTATCTGCGAATAAAATTAAACGAATTGTGGCAGATTACTATGGTTTAACAAAGCAACAACTCTCTTCCAATACAAGAACTAAGAATATTGCGACAGCTCGTCATATTGCGATGTATTTCTGTCGTAAATGTTTAGATTTACCATTCTCTAAAATTGGAGAAGAATTTGGTAAAAGAGATCATTCTACTGTTATGAATGCTTGCGAGAAAGTCGAAAGAAATTCTAAATCAGATATTAATTATAAACAAGCATTGATTGAAATTGAAAAATTAATTAGTAATTAAAAGTTATACACATCTATTCACTTTTAATTAACAGTTAAAAATGTTAAAATATCATTGTATATAAAGGGTATTTCGTAGTTTATCCACTTATTAACAGCCTTAATAATAATAATTCTCTAAAGATACTAAAAGGAGGTTTAGCTTATGAATTTCAGAATATCAAAAAGAGTTTTCTTCAATGCTTTATCGATTGTTTCAAGAGCCATATCATCGAATTCACCGTTACCATGGTTATCTGGAATTAAAATTGAAGCGAAGAACAATGAATTAATTTTAACGGGTAGTGATTCCGACGTTTCAATTCAAAAAGTAATAAAAGCAGACAAACAAGATGCTTTTTTTGAAATTAAAGAAGAAGGCTCAATTGTAATTGAAGCTAAATACATCCTTGAGATTGTTCGTAAGATTGATGCGGATGAATTAATTGTTGAGGTTGTGGATGGATCTTTAACTAAGATTAGTGGTCATTCTGCAGAATTTAATATTAATGGTATGAAGTCAACGGATTATCCATCAATTGATTTCACAATGCCAACTAAGCAATTTGAAATTGATGCGGATATTTTATTAAAAATTATTACTCAAACAAGTTTTGCGACAAGTGATAAAGAAACTCGTCCAGTATTAACAGGTGTTAATTTTAAATGTGATGGAAATGTACTTGAATGTGTTGCGACAGATAGTTTCCGACTTGCAAAGAAAACAGTAAATGTAGATAGCAACAATCAGTTCAATATTACGATTCCTGCAAAGAGTTTAAGTGAAGTTGCGAAAACGTTAGAACGTGATGAAAAAGTATTAATTTGTGTAAGTGATAAGAAAGCTCAATTCTGGATTGATCATACAGTTATTCAAACTAGACTTATTGATGGATTATATCCTGAAACAAGTCGATTAATTCCTACTGAATTTATGTATGAGTTAACATTGGATGCTCGCGATATCTTAAATGCGATTGACCGTGCTTCATTTATTAAGAGTGAAGGTATCTCAATTGTTAAATTAAGTGCAAATCAAAGTGAAGTTGTGATTAGTACTAAATCTCAAGAAGTTGGGTCTTCGATGGAAAAATTAACAACCATCAATTACAAAGGAAATCCATTAGAAATCTCATTTAGTGGTCGTTATGTATTTGATGCAGTTCGTGTTTTAAATGGTTCAATTGTTAAATTAGAATTTAGCGGTGAGATGAAACCATTCATTATTCGAAATGTCGATGATGACTCGATATTACAGTTAATTTTACCAGTTAGAACCTACTCATAATCGTATACAACACCCTAACAATTAGGGTGTTTTTATGGTATAATTTGTGAGGATTTGCACAGGAAAGAAGGGTTATAAATGATTCGCATTTCAACGCCTTATATTACGCTTGGACAACTGTTGAAGATGACGGATTGGATCGATTCTGGGGGTCAAGCTAAAGTTGCTGTTAAGACTTTAAAAATTAAAGTTAATGGTGAAAAGGAAGATCGCAGAGGTCGTAAATTATATCCAAATGATGTGATTGAGATTGAAGGAAAATCCTATACGATTGAGTAATGAAATTAAAATCCATTCACTTAAGAGATTTTCGTAATTATGAAAGTCTTGATTTATCTTTAAATCCAAATATCAATGTTTTTATTGGTGATAATGCTCAAGGTAAAACTAATTTACTTGAATCTATTTACTTTCTTTCAACTGGAAGATCTCATCGCATTCAGGATGAAGCATTATGTATTCGATCAAATCAAATGATGGGAATGTGTCGTGCGGTTGTTGAACATCATGGTGAGATACAACTTAAGGTTGTGATTCACGATAAAGGAAAAACCTTGTTTTATCAAAATCAACCTTTGAAGAAGAGTAGTGAATTCATTGGTAAGATGAATGCGGTTATGTTTTCTCCATCGGATATGGATTTGTTTGAAACATCACCAAAAGCACGTCGAAAATTGATTGATGTCGAGTTGGGAAAAATTAATCCTTTTTATATGGATAGTTTAAACCAGTATTTAAAGGTTTTAAAAGAAAGAAATCTTTATTTAAAGGGAATTCATTTGGATGAAGCATATTTAGAAGTATTAACAAACAAATTAGTGGATTTACAGTGTGATATTATTCGATATAAAACGGGTTTTATCGATCGTTTAAATCAAATTATCTCAAGATATTATCAGCGATTATCAATTTCTAATAGTGTAATTCGAATTCATTATTCTGGACCAGTTGAATGGTCAGATACGATTAAATCAGATTTGTTGGATAAGTATCAGAAGTCGTTAGAACGTGATAAGTATCTTAAAATGACACATATTGGTGTTCATAGAGATGATTTTGAATTCTATATCGATGATAAAGAAGTGATTAGTGTTGCGTCTCAAGGTCAAAGACGTTTGATTATTGTGGCTTTGAAGTGTTCACTAATAGAAGTCATTGAAGAAATGACGGGAAGTAAACCAATTCTCTTATTGGACGATGTGTTCAGTGAGTTGGATATAAAAAGAAGAGAAGCATTGTTTGATGTATTACATCAAAATACACAGACAATCATAACAACTACCGATTTAGAAGATGTTCGTTTATGGACGAAAGATCATGTGAGTATCTATGAAGTAAATCAGGGGAAGGTTGTTGAAAGGAGTCGAATTGATGAGTAATTTTAATACACCAGTAGATCATTCGTATACTGCGGATGATATTCAAGTTTTAGAAGGGTTAGAGGCGGTACGCAAACGTCCTGGAATGTATATTGGGTCAACTTCACAACGAGGTTTACATCATTTAATCTGGGAAATCGTAGATAACTCAATCGATGAAGCATTAGCTGGTTATGCGGATCATATTATTGTACGTATTGATAAAGAAAATATTGTAACAGTTGAAGATAATGGACGTGGTATGCCTGTTGGTATCCATGAAAAGACAGGGAAATCTTCGGTTGAGACAATTTTTACTGTTTTACATGCAGGTGGTAAGTTTGGTGGTGGTGCATATAAGGTTTCTGGTGGTCTACATGGTGTAGGGGCATCGGTTGTTAATGCATTATCTGAATGGTTAGAAGTTACTGTACACTTGAATGGTAAGAAGTATTTTATGCGTTTTATCCAAGGTGGTAAAGCTGAAGCTGAGTTAAAGGTTATTGGTGATACTGATATTCATGGAAGTATTGTCCGTTTTAAAGCGGATCCTTTGGTGTTTACTGAAACAGTAGAATATGATCACAATGTTATTAAAGATCGCTTACAACAAATCGCATTCCTTAATAAGGGGATAAAAATTGATTTTATTGATGAGAGACACGATCCTTCTAATTTTACCTATTTATACAAAGGTGGAATTAAGGAATATGTTGCATACATCAATAAGAATAAGACACCAATTCATCCAGAAATTGTGTATGTAGAGGGTGAAGAAGATGGTATTCAAGTAGAAGTTGCGATTCAATATAACGATGGTTATATGCCAAATATCTATTCTTTCTGTAACAACATCAATACGCATGAAGGTGGTACACATGAAGAAGGTTTTAGACTTTCTTTAACTCGTATCATAAATAACTATGCCAAAGAGAGTGGTGTTCTTAAGAAAGATGAAGAAGCTTTACAAGGGGAGGATGTTCGTGAAGGTTTAACTGGAATTATCTCAGTTAAGCATCCAGATCCTCAATATGAAGGACAAACAAAGACCAAATTAGGAAACAGTGAAGTTCGTAAGATTGTATCGAATATTTTTGCGGAACAATTAGAACGTTTCTTACTTGAAAATCCGAGTGATGCGAAGATTATCATTGAAAAAGCAGTTGTGGCATCCAAAGCACGTTTAGCGGCTAAAAAGGCACGTGAATTAACACGTCGTAAAGGGGCGTTAGAAATATCTTCTTTACCAGGTAAACTAGCAGACTGTTCAAGTCGTGATCCACAATTATGCGAAATATACATCGTGGAAGGGGATTCCGCGGGTGGAAGTGCTAAATTAGGTCGTAATCGTGAGTTCCAAGCGATTCTTCCGTTAAGAGGTAAGATTCTTAACGTTGAAAAGGCACGTGCTCATCGTATCTTCGATAACAATGAAATTCGTTCAATGTTAACGGCGTTTGGAGTTGGATTTGGAGATGAAATTGATTTATCGAAGTTACGCTATCATAAAATTG
>ERZ1645187.2818-NODE-2818-length-15058-cov-16.820703_pt1 | contig 15058 bp, 15 predicted proteins | sample MGYA00575352_ERZ1645187 | MGnify/ENA primary metagenome ERZ1645187 (study PRJEB40837, sample SAMN11349314) | freshwater sediment metagenome | isolation source: river sediment | host: Sediment | place: India: Wazaribad , New Delhi | collected 2017-02-21 ...
AAAATCCCTCAGCCGCAACCGCCGCCCATGCAGCAGCTCGGCGACGCGCAGGCGTGACCGCCGGACGACGCGCCGGCATCTTCGGCCCCGGCTGACGGCTTGGCGATACGCGCCAGCATCTGCTCGACGTGGGCGCTGCCGCACGACGGACATTCGACCGGCTCGCTGTCAGAAGCGCGCACCAGCGTCTCGAACTCCTTCGCGCAACCCGTGCAGTGAAATCCATAGATCGGCATGGTCGTCTGGTCCTGTTATCTCCGGCGTTCGCGCCGCTGCCGGCAAGATTTGGCGCGTCGAGCCAATTTCGCAAGTGTCAGATGAGCGCAGCAGCCGGTGGCGCCTGCGTCGGCCGGCTCTCAGGCCGGCTTCCGGCGCACGCGCAGCACCACATCCACCGCCTCGAGTTCGACATCGTCGGGAAGCCCCGCCGTGCCGCTGACATGCAGTTCGCCCGAGGGGATGTCGGTGAGCTTGCCGGTATCGACCTCGTAGAGGTGATGGTGGTGGCTGGTGTTGGAATCGAACACGGTCCGCTCGGGATCGATCACCAGTTCCTTGACCAGCCCGGCGTCGGCGAACAGCCGCAGCGTGTTGTAGATGGTCGCGCGCGAGACTTCCGGCATGATGTCGCGCACGCGCGCCAGCACCTGATCGGCCGAGAGATGCGTCGGCTCGACCAGCATCACCTGTGCGACGGCCAGCCGCTGCAGCGTCAGCGCGATGCCGGCCGCCCGGAGGCGGGCAGCGACGCTGCCTTCAACGGAGGCAGCCCCACCGGCAGCCGCGGTGGTGTCGTCTTTGATTTTCACGATTTTCATGGGAGTTCTCCGCCCCCTGTCGGTAAAAAGAGGCGCGCAGGAATCCCGCGCGCCCCGATCGTCTCACATTGTCGTCAAGTTCGATCGCGGTCAATTGTCGAACGGCTTCGGGCGCGGCGTCGCATCCGCCGAGGGCGGCAGGATCGGCATCATGAAGCTCGGCTGATCGCCCGTCAGCGTCTTCAGGAAGGCGACGATCTTGGCGTTCTCCTCGTCGGTGAACTTCCGCCCGAGTTGCAGCCGGCCCATGGTGTCGACCGCCTCGGTCAGCGTGTTGGCGGCGCCGTCGTGGAAGTACGGATAGGTCATCTCGACGTTACGCAGCGTCGGGACCTTGAAGTTGAAGCGGTCGGCATCCTTGCCGGTGACGGCCGAGCGGCCTTCCGCCGGGCTTGTCGCCTTGTAGGGCTCGACGACGCCCATCTTCTGGAACGACGCGCCACCGACGGCCGGTCCGTTGTGGCAGGCGACGCAGCCCGATTCCTTGAACAGGTCGTAGCCCGCGAGTTCCTTCGGCGACAGCGCGTCCTGCTTGCCGAGCAGCCACTGGTCGAAGCGCGAATTCGGCGTCACCAGCGTCTTCTCGAACTCGGCGATGGCCGTGGTCACCTGGTCGATGTCGATCTTTTCCGTACCGAACACCTGCTTGAACTCGCGCACGTAGGCCGGGATCGACGCCAGCACGTCCAGCGCCAGCGTATGCGTGAACGCCATCTCGCCGGGGTTGGCGATCGGGCCGCCGGCCTGCGCCTTGAGGTCGGCGGCGCGACCATCCCAGAACTGCGCCACGTTGAGGCTCGAGTTCAGCACCGTCGGCGCGTTGATCGGGCCGCGCTGCCACTTGTCGCCGATCGAGGTCGGGATGTTGTCCGAGCCGCCCATCGACAGGTTGTGGCACGAGTTGCACGAGATGAAGCCGGACTTCGACAGACGCGGGTCGAAGTAGAGCTTCTTGCCGAGTTCGACCATGCCGATGTTGATGCTCTTCGGCGGCGCGATCGGCTGGATCGGCTCCTGTGCAGCGGCCGTCGAAGCGGATGAAATGGCGGCAACGGCAGAGACGCTCGCAGCCATCAGCAGTGACGCAATCCTGGCGGTCATTCGTAAATCCCCTCGCGAAATGGCCTTGTCACCGGCGCCGATACGGACCCGCACCACAAGACCTCCGAACGAGACAGAGGCTCACATTTAGATTGCGTCTAAGTCTTGCGACGCATCAAAAGAATGCCTGACGATTATCAGTGCTGATGCGGTTTGTGCGCGGCGCGCCGCCGCACCCGGGAACGCAGTTTCTCGCCCGACCTCTCGTCAAGATGGCGCTGCTCTGCTCACACGATGCGGCCGTCGACGATGCGCACCTGGCGGTCGGCGCGCGCCGCAAGGTCCATGTCGTGCGTCACCATGACGATGGCGCGGCCGGTCTCGTCGACCAGCCGGCGGAAAATGCCGAGCACCTGCTCGCTCGAGTGCGAGTCGAGGTTGCCGGTCGGCTCGTCGGCGAGGATCACCTGCGGTTCGTTGGCGAGCGCGCGGGCGATGGCGACGCGCTGGCGCTGTCCGCCCGACATCTGCCCCGGCTTCTTGTGGGCGTGCTCGGCGAGACCGAGCGATTCGAGCAGCGATCGCGCGCGCGTCTCCATCGCCGGCTCGTCGAGGCGGCCCAGCGCCCGCATCGGCAGCAGCACATTGCCGAGCGCGGTGAACTCCGGCAGCAGGAAATGGAACTGGAACACGAAGCCGAGCAGCGACAGGCGCAGATGCGCTCGCTCGCCTTCGCTCAGGGCATCGACGCGGCGGCCCTCGATCCGGACCTCACCCGAGGTCGGCACGTCGAGCAGGCCGAGCAGATAGAGCAGAGAACTCTTGCCCGAACCCGACGGGCCGGTGATGGCGATGAACTCACCCTTGCGCACGTCGAGGTCGATGTCGCGCACCAGTGTCGTCATGACACCGTCGCCGATCTCCTTGGTCACGGCGGCGAGTGCGATGAGCGGCGCGGTTTCGGCCTCGCGCATCACGACGCCCCCCGGATGATCTCGACCGGGTGCTGACGCGCCGCCTTGCGCGCCGGCAGATACCCGGCGATGGCCGAGGCTGTCAGCGCCACCGCCGCGGCGAGCAGGTAATGGGCCGGCGAATAGTAGAGCGGCAGCGTGGTCGCATCCATGAACGGGCTCTTGAACTCGATCAGCCCGAGCAGCCGGCACAGCACGTAGCCGAGCATCCAGCCGACGATGGTACCGGCAAGGCCTATGATCAGAGCTTCGAGCAGGAAGATGCGGCGCACGGTCGTCTCGGTGAAACCGAGCGACTTCAGGATGGCGATGTCGCGCGTCTTCTCGTGGGTGATGGTCGAGATGATGTTGTAGGTGCCGAACGAAGCGACGAGCAGGATCGCGCCGACCACCGCATACATGATGAAATTGCGGATCTGGAACGCCGACAGCAGGTCCTCGTTGGCCTCCTGCCACGACACCGACTTGTAGCCCGTCTGCGCCTCGATGCGGTTGGCCACGTCCATCGCCCCCATGATGTCGGTGACGCGGATGCGCATGGCGTTGATGAGGCCGGTCTGCCCCGCGAGAATCTGCGCCGTCTTGATGAGCGTGTAGGCCTGAGTCTCGTCGGCCTGGCTGAGACCCGAATGAAACATCGCCACCACCGTGCACGAGAGCGTATCCCCGCGTCCCGAGGTCAGCGCGATGGTATTGCCGACGCGGGCGCCGATCTTGGCCGCGAGCTTGTCGCCGAGAATGATGGCGTTGGAAGAGCGATAGAGGGAGTCGAGGTTGCCGCCGCGAATTTGCGTCGCGAGCTTCGACACGAGCCGTTCGCGCTTCGGGTCGACGCCCGTGACGGTCGCGGCCGTGTCCCGCCCGGCATAGCGGATCACCGCGCGCGATTGCACCGACGGCGCCACCGCACCGGCGAGCCAGCTCTCAAGTTCCGAGACGATGGCATAGGGGTTCTTGATGCCGGGCCGCGTCTCCGGCGTACGCAGCCCCTCGAACGCGACCGCGTCGTAGGCGTCCTCGGCCGGCTGGCGCGGCGGATTGCGGCGCTCGTCGCTCATCGTGATGTGCGGCAGGCTGTCGACGAGCTGCGTCACGAAATCGCGCTGCGAGCCTTCCATCAGCGCCGCCATCATCACCGAGAAGCCGACCCCCATGGCGACGCCGAGCAGTCCCACCAGCGTCTGGCGAAGCCGCGAGGCGACGTGCGTCCAGGCGATGTCGGCGATCAGCCTCACTTGCGTTTCGCCTCCACGGGACGCACCAGCGCGCCGTCCTTGAGGGTCTTGTCGAACGGCGAAACGACGACATCTCCAGCCTTGAGGGCGCTGCGGATCTCGATGGTGCCGGAGCCGCGAATGCCGACTTCCACAGGGCGTGTCGTGACGCGGCCGTTGTCGACAGTCTGTACCTTCTGCTCGCTCACCGCCTCCGCCGGCACGATGACGCCATCGGTGATCTCGCTGACGACGATGTTGGCCTCGACCGTCATGCCGATGCGCAGCGGCGTGTCGTCGGGCAGCGCGATGTAGACACGGAACGTCTTCGCCTGCGGATCGCCCTTCGGCGTAATGCGCATCACCTCGCCCGTCAGCGGTCCTTGCGTATGGCCTTCGTGGCGCAGCAGCGTCTTCTGCCCTTTGGTGACGCGCGAGATGTCGTCCTCGTTGACCTCGGCGACGATCTGCAAGGGCGTCGGCTGGCCGACCCACAGCAGCGTGTCGGACGAACCGATGCCGGCCATTTCGCCGATTTCACCGTCACGCCGCAGCACCACGCCGTCCATCGGCGATTTCAGCGACAGATCGGCGATGCGATCCTGCTGCGCGGCGATGCGCGCCTCCTGCTCGCGGATCTGCGTCAGCTTCTCGTCGAGATCACGTTTGGGCGTGATGTTGCGCTGGACCAGCGTCGTCAGCCGCTCGGCGTCGTCCTTGAGTCGGGCGAGGCGCGCCTGCAGCTCGCTCATCACGGCCGCTTCCTCGGCGTCGTCGAGGCGGGCGAGCACGTCGCCCTTCTTCACCTGCTTCCCCTCGCACTTGCAGATCTCGACGATGCGCTTCCGCGACAGCGCCGTGACCTTGGCCCAGTGCACAGGCTCGACGTTGCCGGTGGCGTAGACGACCTCGGCGGCGCTGCCGCGCTTCGCAACTGCCGTCGTGACTTCGCGGGCGCGGCTCATGAGACCGATCGCGGCGAAGGCCGCGAGTCCGGCGACGGCAACGAGCAGTGTCCGCCAGCGCCAATGCGACGGCGACGGCACAGGTGGTGTCGCCCCGCCGCGCGCCACCATGGCCAGCGGACCATCCGCTGCTTGCTTGTCGCCGTCGCTCACATTCGCCATTCCGCTGATTGCCCCAATCGGGCCTCCCCCGCGGACCTCGCACGTATCCGCGGACATCACCCTACATATGCGCTGCCGGACGTGCCCCGGGGTTTCGTCAATGTCGTGAACGACCTCACGCCACAGCGCCACCCCAAGCCCCGACCTTGCGCCGTCGCAATCTCGTTCCCTTCACCTTATACGTCGAAGTGGAACCAGTCAGGGCGGCGAGCGGGACGACGGCATGGCAACCATCATCGCGGTACACGGAACTTTCGCGCATGCAGGCAGCGACACTGCGCCGCACATCCCGGCGACGGCCGAGGACGCGCAATGGTGGCAGCACGGCAGCGTGTTCGCCCGCGATCTGGTCGAGTTGCTCGACAGCGGCGACGGCAAGCCGGACGTGACGCACTTCACCTGGAGCGGCGCCAACAGCGAACTCGACCGCCGCCAGGCCGGCAAGGACCTGCTCGATCTCCTGCTCGGCCTCGAAGCCAGGGGGGAACCCTACGCCATCATCGGTCACAGCCACGGCGGCTCGGTCATCTCGGCCGCCCTGCTGCGCGCGGCCGCCCGCAAGCAGAGCCTGCCCAACCTCAAGCGCTGGATCACGGTCGGCACGCCGTTCGTCGACATGCGCCGCGAGACGTGGCTGTTCACGCGCCTCGACCTCATGCGACGGGTCATCTTCGTCGCCTCGATGATGCTGTTCGCCATGTTCGCCGTCTACCTGATCGCGCAGGTCTTGAGCGGCAAGGACATGGTGCTCGGCGGCCGCTTCCCCGGCGTGTTCGTCGTCACAGGGCTGATGATGAGCGCACCCGCGCTGATCTTCTATTTCGTGCTCAAGGCGTTCGACGGCCGCAGCCTGCTCAATTACCGCCGGCGCGTGATCGCGCGGGCGCGCGAGTATTTCGCCGGCCGCTGGGTATCGCTCGCGCATCGCGACGACGAGGCCATCCAGGGCCTGACCTTCCTGCCCGGCGCCAAGCTGTTCTTCTTCGACAAGCACTTCGCGGTGCCGACGCTGACCCTCGTCTCGGTGTTCGCACTGCCGCTCATCTACATTTCGATCCTGACCTCGTCGTCGACCATGGTCGGCATCGCCGACTGGCTGAAGACCGAGGTGTACGAAGCGCGCGTCCAGCCCGGAGCCGAGGACGCGCTGCGTGGCGCCGCGCGCATGCGCGAGAGCGCGCGCGGCGTGCAGGGGATGACGCCCGAACAGCGCCGCGCCATGTGGCAGAGCTACCGCGAGCAGCGACGCGCGCTCGAGGCGCGGCACGGAGACCTCGCGGCCGCCGAGCGCTCGCTGCGCTTCAAGCAGCGCTTCCTCGAACGCGACGACGCCGTGTGCGAGAACGGCAAGCTGTGCGGCAACGGCCACGATTTCCGCATCAACGCGGCGCTGCTGCTGCATGTGGTCACGGACGAACTGTCATGGCGCATCGGCGGCGACGAGATCGGCGGCTGGCGCACGCGCTGGCTGTGGTCGATCGTCATTCCGGCGCTGCTGGTACCGGTCATCTTCGGCGTCGTGTCGTTGCTGCTCATGCTCGCCATCCGCGCCATCGCCAAGGTGATCAGCCACGGCCTCAGCATCATGCTCAACGCGCTGACCAACTCCGAAGTGAAGCGGTCGGCATTCGGCAACGACACCGAGGGCGAGATCGCGCTCGGCGCGGTCGACCGGCCGCTGTGGATCGAGCGCTCGCCGCCGCGCCTGCCCGACGGGCTCGGCGACAAGCTCGCCGATTACGCCAACGTCGCCGCGAGCCGCTCGCTCGCCAAGTTCCGCCGCGCCATCGGCCAGCTTGCCAACGCCGACCCGAAGCACACCGCCGACACCGCCATCACCACCTATTTCACCTGGAAGGAGCTGGTGCACGCCGCCTATTTCGACGTGCCGGAGTTCCGCAAGCTGGTGGCGCAGGCGCTGGCCCGCAGCGAGCCATTTGCGCCGAGCGCCACCTTCCGCTCCGATCCGGCCTACGCGCAGACAGCGCAATGGCTGGCCGAGATCGAAGGCGCCGCCCCGACGGGCGCAAAGCCCGCGGAGAAGTCACCGACGGAGGAGGACACCGCCGCCGTCGCCGCGGCCATCGCCTCCACCGTCAAGGCCGAGCCGTGACGCCAGTGCGCTGGTATTGCACCTCGCAGAGACTTCGGCCCGTCCTGTCCGTGCAGCAATCGCAGCCCTGCCCTTGCGATGCCTTCGTCACGTATGAGAGATCAACCGGCGCATCGCTCGCGTCGCTATGAGCTATTGGTGCAGCGCAACTTCTGACCGGCATCAGCCTAAGGACGCATTCACTCGCGCGTGGGGCAAAGTGTCGTCTCGCTATAGCGGCAGACGAGGCGGCTAATTCATTCCTCAATGGTTCGGGATCGCGCTGGCCCGGCCAATGCACGCGGCACGTCGCAACGACGAGGTGCCTTGGGAGGAAACCATGCATGCGACGCGCAAAGGCCTGCTAAGGGCCGGCGTCGTGATGCTGCTCGGGATCGCGCTGGCCCTGCCATCGCGCGCCGACGAGCAGCCGCGCGACGCAAAACCGAAGCTGCCCGTGGCCGGCCAGAAGCACGGCGGCAAAACCGGCGGCACCACCGATCATTCGAAGCTGCCCGCGTTGAAGGGCCCGTTCCTCACCGGCTCCGACGTCACGCGCGCCTGTCTCACCTGCCATACCGAGGCCGGCAAGCATTTCATGAAGTCGATCCACTGGACCTGGGAGTACACCTCCAAGGATGGCCAGCAGCTCGGCAAGAAGCATCTCGTCAACAACTTCTGCACCAACGCGCGCGGCAACGAAGGCATGTGCGCCCAGTGCCATGCCGGCTACGGCTGGAAGGACGAGACGTTCGACTTCAAGAACCAGGACAACATCGACTGCCTCGTCTGCCACGATCGCACGCGCACCTACTACAAGACGCCCAACACCAAGGGCAACGAAGCGTGCTCCATCATGTTCGAAAACAAACCGCTCATCGATTTGGTGAGGGTGGCGCAAAGCGTCGGCATGCCGGGGCGCGAGAACTGCGGCACCTGCCATTTCAACGGTGGCGGCGGCGACGGCGTCAAGCACGGCGATCTCGACTCCTCGCTCGTCACGCCGGACAAGGCCCTCGACGTGCACATGGACGTCAAGGGCCTCAACTTCGCCTGCACCGCCTGCCACGTCTCCGACAAGCATCTCGTCTCCGGCAGCCGCTACGACATGGTGGCGAAGGATACCGAGGGCATCGGCAAGCCGGGCCTGCGCCGCGAGGTCGCGACGTGCGAATCCTGCCACGGCATGGCGCCGCACAAGCAAGCCTCGGTGAAAGGGTTGAAGCTCAACGATCACACCGACCGCATCGCCTGCCAGACCTGTCACATCCCGACCATCGCGCGCGGCGGCGTGGCGACGATGGTCGATTGGGACTGGCGCACCGCGGGAAAGACCAGGAACGGTGTCGGCTACAAGGAAGACAACTACACGCAGCGCAACGGCGCTCACCGCTCGACCTACAAATCGATCAAGGGCAACTTCGCCTACGCCGAGGACTTCAAGCCGGATTACGCCTGGTTCAACGGCCGCATGCACTACACGACGATCGACACGAAGTTCGATTCCAAGGCGCCTCCGGTCGAGATCAACGCCATCGCCGGCAGCGCTGCCGAGCCCGACTCGCGCATCTGGCCATTCAAGACCATGCGCACGGTGATGCCCTACGACGTCAAGAACGAGACGCTGGTCTACACCCACCTGTGGGGCGAGGACGACGCCGCCTTCTGGGGCAACTACGATTTCAAGAAGGCTGTCGCCAAGGGCATGCAGGACGCCAGGCTCGCCTTCTCCGGCGAACTCGGCTTCATCCCGACGGTGTCGTACTGGCCGATCACGCACATGGTGGCGCCCAAGGGCGACGCCCTCGCCTGCGACAGCTGCCATGCCAGGGACGGGCGCCTCGCCAGGCTCTCCGGCTTCTACATGCCGGGCGGAGTGACGAGCGGCCTCAGCCGCTGGGTCGATCTCATCGGCCTCGCCATGCTCTTCGCAGCCCTGGTCGGCGTGCTCGCGCACGGCGCGTTGCGGCTCCTCACCAACCGCCGGAGGGGCGAGCCATGAGCCTCAGACAGGTCCGTATCTATCCGCTGTTCGAGCGCTTCTGGCACTGGTCGCAGATGGCGCTCATCGTGACGCTGCTGTTCACCGGGTTCCGCATGCGCGGACTGCACGCGCTGACGAGCTTCGAGACCGCCGTCAACGTGCACACCATCGCCGCCATCGTGCTCATCGTGCTGTGGGTGTTCGCCATCTTCTGGCATCTCACGACCGGCACGTGGGTCCACTACGTGCCGACCACCAACGGCCTCCTGAAGGTGGCCCGGTTCTATGCGTTCGGCATCTTCAAGGGCGAGCATCATCCCTATCGCAAGGCCTACTGGAAGAAGCACAACCCGCTGCAGGCACTGGCCTACCTGGCGCTGAAGCTGGTCCTGTTCCCGGCCATCTGGCTGAGCGGTCTCGCCTATCTCACCTACAATCTCTGGCAGGGCATGGCGGGCGCCAGCGGTGGGCTCGAGATCGTCGCCAACCTGCACGTCTTGACGGCCTACGCGATCGCGACCTTCATCGTCGCGCACGTCTACCTGCTGACCACGGGGCACTCCTTCGTCGGGCACGTGAAACCGATGATCACCGGCTTCGACGAGGTCGATCTGACACCGCAGGAGGAAGCCTACCTCGAGGCGGACGAGCCCGGCCGGCTCAAGACCTGAGGCGCCGCAGCAGCGGTGGCGCCCTGCGACTGCCGCCTGAACGTCGCATCAGAACGTCGTGCGGGAACCGCGCGACAGCTTGAAGCCGTGGCGGCGGGCGTTGAAGCAGGAGACGCCATCCTTCTCGGACAGGCACGTGAAGCCCTCGTGCTGCCAAGCCGAGCCGTAGTCGAGCACCGGCAGGCGATCGCTGAACAGGGCGTCGCCCGTGCAGATCAGGCGGCCGACCGCGTCGGCGTCAGACACCGCGAACGAGCGTCCCCAATCGCCGTCGCACGAACGCGGGCGCGGCGGCGGGTCGGAGATATCGCGAATGTCACAGCGCACGGAAGCGGCGATCGCCGGCGGGCCGGCGTAGGCCGGTTCGAACATGCAGTGGATGTTGTCCGACGGCGACCGGAACCCGTCCGGTGTGTCGTCACCCGCATGGGCAACAGTCGCGGCGGCGAGCGCCGCCATGCTGATGGCGACCCGTGTTGCGATACGCGATGTCACGGTAGCTCCAATCTCCATGCCGTCAGCGAGGCATGCAACTCTCCGATCGACAACGCTCTATCGCCGTCACGGATCAGGCGAGCTTTCCGGCTTCCTTGATGAACGCGGCACAGGACTCCGCGCACGCCTTGCAGGCCGCGTGGTGATCCTTGTGTTTCTTGCACTCGGCCTCGCAGTCCGCACAGATGTCGATGCAGACCTTGGCGAGCTCCTTCAGGCGCTTCGCATCGAGCGCGGCGAGGCGGGTGACGGCGCCGCAGACCGGCAGCATGGCGGCCACGAGCCGGATGCAATCCTTGAGCGAGGTATCGCCTTTCGACATCAGCGCGATACAGTGATCGAGGCACACCTCGCCCTTGTTGACGCAGGCGAGCGCCGCGTCGACGAGGCCCTGATGGGCGGCAGGTCCCGCCTGTTGGTCGCCGTGGGCATGGGCGCCGTGATCGTGCCCGGCTCCCTGCGCGGCGGCACCGGTTGCCGCAGACAAAACGGCGGCGCCGGCAACGGCCCCCATCGCCAGGGCGGACCGGCGCGACATCGCGGTCGCGGCTGCATCGAGTTGATCGGGCATCTTTCAGTCTCCTGAGTTGACTGGTGTCAGTCTAATGCATTTCGGCCGCGGCCATAAAGACAGGTCGTGGAAGGGTTGCTGCCGCCCCCCGGTGCGGCCAGCCGGGCCACCTGTCCCGCCCCCACCCCGGTTTGCCTTTCCGCCGAACCGCGGGTATAAGGCGCGCATCTCAACGCTACCGCTGAGAGGCCGCACGGCACCCTTGGAGGCCGGCGGCAGACCGTGGGCCCCGTTTCCGGGCCCTATTTTTCTTTGGAGATCGAAGCCAATGTCTCAAGCACCCGTCAAGCTCGAGGCGACGGCGCGTCCGCGTGCAGGCAAGGGGGCCGCACGCCAAGCCCGTCGTGAGGGACACGTTCCCGCCGTCATCTACGGCGCCAAGAAGCCGCCCGTATCGATCAGCGTCGACCACAACACGCTGGCCAAGCAGATCGCCAAGGGCCACTTCACCTCGACCGTTTTCGAGATCACCGTCGGCAAGGACATGCACCGCGTCATCGCGCGTGACGTCCAGCTCGACTCGGTCCGCGACACCCCGCTGCACGCCGACTTCCTGCGCATCGGCGACGACGGCATGATCCGCATCCAGGTTCCGGTCAAGTTCGTCAACGACCAGCTCTCGCCGGGTCTGAAGCGCGGCGGCGTGCTCAACATCGTGCGCCACGACGTCGAGGTGTTCTGCCCCTACGACAAGATCCCGCCGTTCTTCGAGATCAACCTCGACGGCACCAAGATCGGCACGTCCATCCACATCTCGTCGGTGACCATGCCCGAGGGTGTGTCGCCGACCATTCGTGATCGCGACTTCACCATCGCCACCATCGCCGGCCGCCTCAAGGACGACGAGCCGGAGGCCACTCCGGCCGCCGCTGCCGCCGCCCCGGCTGCCGGTGGCAAGGCAGCTCCGGCTGCCGGTGGCAAGGCTGCTCCGGCCGCAGGCGGCAAGGCCGCTCCGGCTGCTGCCGCCAAGCCGGCCGCGAAGAAGTAAGAACGACCGGGCCGGCATCCTTTCGGGTGACCGGCCCGGATTCCGTCTGGCACAGCCAAATCCGGGCACCGGCGCTCCCAGTGCCCGCGTCCCAGCCCGCGCACCGCCAGGTGACACATGAAGCTGCTGGTCGGCCTCGGTAATCCCGGCTCCGAATATGCGGGCAACCGCCACAACGTCGGCTTCATGGCGGTGGACGCCATCGCCGAGCGCTTCAAGTTCGGGCCCTGGAAGAAGAAGTTCCAGGGGCAAGCCGCCGACGGCGAGATCGCCGGCGAGCGCGTGCTGCTGCTCAAACCCCAGACCTATATGAACGAGAGCGGCCGGGCCGTCGGCGAGGCGGCGCGGTTCCTGAAGATCGACCTCGGCGACATCGTCGTCCTCTACGACGAAATCGACCTCGAACCCGGCAAGCTCAAGGTCAAGACCGGCGGCGGCAACGCCGGCCACAACGGTCTGCGCTCGATCACCCAGCATCTCGGCAACGACTATCAGCGGGTCCGCATCGGCGTCGGCCATCCGGGCGACAAGGCACGCGTGGCCGACTACGTGCTGTCGAACTTCGCCAAGGCCGAGCAGGTGTGGCTCGAACCGCTGCTCGCGGCGATCGCCGGCGCCGCCGCGCGACTGGTCCAGGGCGATCAGGCCCGCTTCCTCGCGGACGTGGCGAAAACCTTGTCTCCAGCCCCGGCTGGAAAGCCTGCCGCGGCACCGCTAGTGTCGCCTGCGGCGCGCGGCCCGGCGGCGGGCGGGGCCGGTCAGCAAGGCGAGCATGCCGCGGCAAAGCCCGGCGGTCGCCACCCGGCCGGCGAACGCAATGCCAAACGCCGCAGCGCGCTCGAGGAAAACCTGAAGCGCTGGCTGGCGGCGCGCAAGCAGGACTGATCCGGTCCGTGGCCAGCGGGGGCAGACGGCCGCATCACGAAATCGGCGCGCGGGGCCTATAAGGATCGGGGTGGGACGGCAGCGTTGCGGGCGCGCGCCGTCAGAACGGGACGGAGTGAAGCGAGTGGCCGAGCTGACGCACGACGACGACGAGGATCGCAAGCGCCGGCGTGCCGCGGTCGCCGCCTACCGCTGGTGGGATCGCTTCGGCTGGCTGCGCTGGCTGTTCTCGCGCGGCGGCGAGAATGCCGGCCGCCTCTTTGCCGCATCGGTGATCGCAGGGACGGGCGTCTGGACCGTCGCCGACACGGTCGACTCGCGCTGGCGCGGCAAGTTCCTGAAGCCGATCGTCAACGCCGAGCGCTTGAGCCCGAGCACACAGGCATTCGTCATCGAAGGCATCGACGAGCAGGGGCGGCGCGCCGACTTCGACCTGATCGTCGCCAACAAGGATTTCACCTGGGAACGCGGCTCGACCGAGCGGCTGATGCGCGAGGACAAGGTGCTGGCGCGCGCCGATCTCGATCGCCTGATCCTCGACGAGCACGTGCGTGCGCGCCTGAAGCAGGCGAAGCAGATCATCGCCGTCGGCACCGCCAGCCAGGAGGGCGACTCCCAGCAGGAGCTGTTCCGCGCCGGCAAGCGCGCCGAGCAGACCGCACAGTGGATCATGCCGCTGGTCGGCAAGGACATGCCGGTGTGGACGCTCAACCTCGGCCAGTACACCGATCCGTGCGACACCTGCGACACGGCGGAAACGAACTGGCAGCGCCCCTTCCTCGTCATCGCCGTGCGCCGCGCGGCATGGGGCGTGAACCTCGGCGAAGCGCTCGCCGACGCCCTGTCGTCAGCCTCCAACCTGCCGTCGACCGACCGCTACTCCACCTACGCGCTGACGCGCTACCGCTGACGAGCTTCCGTTCCGCGCCGAACGGCCGTATAGACGGCGGCGACGGACATCTCGGCGCCACGCGGCCTCGCGAGGCACCCGCCGCTCGACCGGCCACGGGAATGCCGACGCCAGCCCCGGCGTCGGCAGTTTCGTTTTCTCGACCCTTACACGAAGGCTAGTCTCACATGGGTTTCAAATGCGGCATCGTCGGCCTGCCGAACGTCGGCAAGTCGACCCTCTTCAACGCGCTGACGCAGACGGCGGCGGCGGAAGCCGCCAACTATCCGTTCTGCACCATCGAGCCGAACGTCGGTGAGGTGGGCGTTCCGGACGAGCGCCTCGACAAGCTCGCGGCCATCGCCGGGTCGAAGCAGATCATCCCGACGCGACTGACCTTCGTCGACATCGCCGGCCTCGTGCGCGGCGCCTCCACGGGCGAGGGCCTCGGCAACAAGTTCCTCGCCCACATCCGCGAGGTCGATGCCGTCGCCTATGTGCTGCGCTGCTTCGAGGACGACGACATCACCCACGTCGAGGGGCGCATCGATCCGCTCGCCGACGCCGAGACGGTCGAGACCGAGCTGATGCTCGCCGATCTCGAAAGCTGCGAGAAGCGCCTCACCGCCGCCGAGAAGAAGGCCAAGGTGGGCGACAAGGACGCCAGGCTCCAGGTCGCCCTGTTCGAGAAGGCGCTGGTCCTGCTGCGCGAGGGCAAGCCGGCGCGCCTCGCCAAAATCGAGCCCGACGAGGAACAGGCGTGGCGCCTGCTGCAACTGCTGACCGCCAAGCCCGTGCTCTATGTCTGCAACGTCGACGAAGGCTCCGCCGCCGACGGCAACGCCTACTCGGCCAAGGTGTTCGAGCGGGCCGCCGCCGAAGGGGCCCAGGCGGTCGTCATCTCGGCCAAGATCGAGAGCGAGCTCGCCGGCCTCGATGCGGAGGAACGCACCGCATTCCTTGCCGAGATGGGCCTCGAGGAACCGGGCCTCAATCGTCTGATCCGCGCCGGCTACAAGCTGCTCGGGCTCGTCACGTATTTCACCGTGGGTCCGAAGGAAGCGCGCGCCTGGACCATCACGCAGGGCACGAAAGCCCCCGCGGCGGCGGGCGTCATCCACACCGACTTCGAGAAGGGCTTCATTCGCGCCGAGACCATCGCCTACGACGACTACGTGTCGCTGAAGGGCGAAGCGGGCGCCAAGGATGCGGGCAAGTTCCGTCTCGAAGGCAAGGAGTATGTCGTCGCCGACGGCGACGTGCTGCACTTCCGCTTTGCGAACTGAGCGCCCCGATCGTTCGCGCCCCT
>ERZ1645187.2819-NODE-2819-length-15056-cov-5.482568_pt1 | contig 15056 bp, 5 predicted proteins | sample MGYA00575352_ERZ1645187 | MGnify/ENA primary metagenome ERZ1645187 (study PRJEB40837, sample SAMN11349314) | freshwater sediment metagenome | isolation source: river sediment | host: Sediment | place: India: Wazaribad , New Delhi | collected 2017-02-21 ...
GATTGCCAATGTCGAGCGCGTCACGCTGACCACGGGCAGCGGCAACGATACGCTGCCGCCCTTCGACGGCTATGCCACGGCGGGCACGACCGACGACGATGCGCTGGATGACGCCATCAACACCGGGGCGGGCAACGACGCCGTGCTGCTCTATGGCGGCAATGACGCTGTGACGATGGGCAATGGCGGCACGCTGGACGATGACCTGCTTGTCGTCGACTGGCGCTATACCACCGGCAATGTCTCCGGCGGCTATACCAGCTACGCGACAACGCAGGCAGAGAACGAGGGTTACGGCACCTTCGGCAATACCGATCCGGCGCATTCCGTCACCTTCGACGGCGTCGAGCGGATGTTCGTCACCACCGGCTCGGGCAACGATACGATCGGCACCGGCGACGGCAACGACAGCGTCGAGCTTGGCTCGGGCAATGACAGCGTCAACACCCGGCTGGGCACCGCCAATGTCATCGGCGGAGCGGGCATCGACCACTGGCAGGCCGATATTTCCGCCTCCGGCGCGGATATCACGCTTGACCTCAACACCGCGAATATCACCGGGAGCATCGGCGGGGGCAGCTATGTCGCCGAGATCGAGCGGATCACGCTGACGACCGGCGCCGGCAACGACACGATCACCACCTTCGACGGCTATGCGACGCCCGGAACGACGGATGACGATGCGCTGGATGATTCCATCGACACCGGTGCCGGCAGTGACGCCGTGCTGCTCTATGGCGGCAACGACAATGTGACGATGGGTGACGGCGGCACGGTGGACGACGACCTGCTGGTGGTCGACTGGCGTAACACCAGCGGCAATGTCACCGGCGGCTATAGCAGCTACAGCGGCCCGCAGGTCAATAATGACGGCTACGGCACCTTCGGCAACACAGATGCGGCGGATTCCGTCAACTTTTACGGTGTTGAGCGTTTCTACATCACCACAGGCTCGGGCGCCGACAACTTTGGCACCGGCGATGGCGATGACAGCGTCTCGCTCGGCTCTGGCAACGACAGCGTCAACACCCGCACCGGCAATGCCACGGTGAACGGCGGCGACGGGGTCGACTTCTGGCAGGCCGATCTTTCCGCCGAGACGGTGGCGCTGTCGCTGAACCTCAACACCGCACTGATCGCCGAGGATATCGGCGGCGGCAATTTCGTTGCCGGGATCGAGCGGATCAACCTGACGACCGGCGCCGGCAACGACACGATCACCACCTTCGATGGCGTGGCGACGGGCGCCACCGATGACGACGCGCTTGACGATACGGTGACCACCGGCGCGGGCAACGATTCAGTGGTGCTGACCGGCGGCAACGATACGGTCTATTTGGGGCAGAACACCACGGCGGACAATGACCTGCTGGTGATCAACTGGGGCCATCTCAACGGCAATGTGACCGGTGGCGTTTCCAGCTATGACGGCGATCTTGTCAACCGGGAGTCCTATGGCACGCTCTCCAATGCCGACACCAACCACTCCGTGAGCTTCAACGGCGTCGAGCGGCTGTCGCTGATCACCGGCGGCGGGGCGGACAGCATCACCGCCAGCTATGGCGACGACACGATCCTTTCCGGCGCCGGCAATGACACCATCAACGCGCAGATCGGCAAGATCAGCATCGATGGCGGGGCCGACATTGACTATTTGCTGGCCGACCTGAGCGCCGAGAGCGCGAATATTGTTGTCGATATCAACACGGCCGCGATCGGCGACGATATCGGCGGCGGCAACTCTGTCGCGGGGATCGAACGGATCAACCTGACGACCGGCAGCGGCAACGACACGATCACCACCTTCATCGGTGCCGCGACCGTGGGGACAACCGCTGATGATGCGCTGGACGATTCCATCACCACCGGGGCGGGCATCGATTCAGTGGTGCTGACCGGCGGCAACGACTCGGTCACCCTCGGAGAGAACGGCACGGACGATGATGACCTGCTGGTCATCAACTGGGGGCATCTCAGCGGCAATGTCACCGGCGGCGCTTCCAGCTACAACGGGGTGCTGACCAATCTCGAGACCTACGGCAATTTTGCCAGCACGCTGACGGATCATTCCGTTTCATTCTCCGGTGCAGAGCGGCTGAACATCACCACCGGCAGCGGCAACGATGTCTTCAACGCCGGCTATGGCAACGACACCGTTGTCTCCGGCAGCGGCGATGACGCGATCGACACGCGGACCGGCAAGGTGAGCCTGAACGGCGGGCTCGGCACCGATTACTGGCAGGGCGATCTCTCCGCCGAGACGGCGAATATCACCTTTGCGCTCAACACGGCGTCGATCGCCACCGATATTGGCGGCGGCAACTATATCGCCGGGATCGAGCGTATCTTCATCACCACCGGCAGCGGCAACGACACGCTGACCACCTTCGATGCGCGGCTGACGGCGATCACCACCGACGATGCGCTCGATGATAACGTCACCACCGGCGCTGGCAGCGACGAGGTGTCCTTCTTCGGCGGCAATGACTCGGCCGCGATGGGACAGGGCGGAACCAGCGACGACGATGTGCTGCGTATCGACTGGTCGCACCTCAGCGGCAATGTCACCGGGGGCTATTCCAGCTATTCCGGCAGCGAGGCCAATAAAGAGAGCTACGGCACGTTTTCCAATACCGATGCCAACCACTCCGTGGCGTTCACCGATGTCGAGCGGATGTCGATCATCACCGGTGCGGGCGATGATTTCTACTCCACCGGCCTTGGCAACGACACGATTGCCTCGGGGACGGGTGATGATACCGTCGCGGGCGGCGATGGGGATGACGTCATCAGCGCGGTCGGCGACGGGAACGATTCGCTGGTCGGCGGCAACGGCACCAACACGGCGCAGGTTGACTATTCCCTGTCGACCTCCGGCGTCACCAACAGCGGCAATCTCCTCTCGGCCGGTGCCTATGGCACGACATCGTTCACCTCGATCACCCATTTCGATCTCACCCTGTCGCATTTCAACGATTCCGTGACCGGCTGGGGCGGCAACGACACGCTGACGGGCAATGGCGGCGACGACCTGCTCAACGGTGCGGCCGGGCTGGATGTGATCTACGGCGATGCTGGGGCTGATACGCTGATCGGCGGATCGGGCAACGACTACATCGATGGCGGGACGGAAAACGATCTGATCCACGGCGATTCCCTGCCGACGGCGTTTGACGGAACAGGGATTTTCACGCGGCCCGCCAGCCTTGTGCATGACACGATGGGGAGGGCGGTTGACCTGACCTCGATGTTTGCCGTGGCATCGGTCGCGGACCCCGAGATTAATGGATCGGGCACGCTGCCGACAGTTTCTGTCGGTGTGGACGGTTCCACCTCGGCGAACTGGCACTGGTACAGCTTCACGCTTGGTGCAACCGGGGGCACTGTCACGGTTGATATCGACCATGGCTCGGAAGATGGCGTGAACCCCTCGTTCGATACCTATCTGCGCATCTATGATGCCAGCGGGACAGAGGTCGCCTTCAACGATGACAGCGCCGGCGATGCCGGCTCCACCAGTTCCAACAGCTATGTCACCTTCACCGGCACGGCGGGGGCGACCTATTACGTCAAGGTTTCAAGATACAGCGACAGTGTCATTGCCTCCACGGCCGACTATGAACTGCAGGTGACGTTGCCGAGTGTCGCCGCAGCGGGAGGCAGCGATATCCTCTCCGGCGGGGCTGGCGACGATACGCTTTATGGCGGCGCGGGCATCGACAGCCTCTCGGGCGGGGATGACAACGACCTCATCGATGCCGACGCCGGTGACGACATGGTGTGGGGCGATGATGGCGATGACACGCTGATCGGCGACGCGGGCAACGACACGCTGGTGGGCGGCCTCGGTTTCGATACGGTGGATTATTCCGCCTCGTCCGATGCGGTCACCGTCAGTCTCGATCTGGAAGCGCCAGCGCTTGTGTCCGCCTCGCAGGGCACGGATGAATTCAATGGCATCGAGGCCGTGACCGGCTCGGCCTTTGCCGACAGCATCACAGGCGACGGGCAGGGCAACCTCCTCACGGGCGGCAACGGCAGCGATACGCTGCGCGGCGGCAGCGGCGCCGATACGATGAACGGCGGCCTCGGCGATGACTCCTTCTACGTCGACGATGCCGGAGACGAGTTGTTTGAGGGGAGCGGCGAGGGCATTGATACCGCTTTTGCCTCGATCGGCTACACGATCGCGAACTTTGGCCATGTCGAAAAGGTGACGCTGCTGGGTACCGCCTCGAACTGGGCGGAGGGCAACGGCCTTGACAACACGCTCACCGGCAACTCGGGCGATAACCTTCTCGATGGCAAGGCCGGCGCCGACACGATGATCGGTCTTGGCGGCAACGACATCTACATTGTCGACAACATTGGCGATGTGGTGACGGAGAACGCCGGAGCGGGCACGGACGAGGTGCGCTCGTCGATCACCTTCTCGCTCGCCAGCCTGCCGGATGTCGAACACCTGACGCTGACCGGCGGCGATGCGATCAGCGGCACGGGCAACGGCGGCAACAACAGCATCACCGGCAACGGCGGCGACAACACGCTGGATGGCGGCACCGGCATCGATACGCTGATCGGCGGCGCCGGGGCGGATGTCTATATCACCGACGGCGACGATGTGATCACCGAGAACTCCGGCGAGGGCACCGACGAGGTGCGCACCGGCGTGACCTATTCCATCGACTCGCTGATCTTCATCGAGAAACTGACGCTGACCGGCACCGGCAACATCAACGCCACCGGCAACGCCGGTGCCAACACGCTGACCGGCAACAGCGGCAACAACACGCTGGACGGCGGGGCGGCGACCGACACCATGATCGGCGGAGCGGGTGATGACACCTACATCGTCGATGCCACCGGCGATGTGGTGACGGAACTCGCCGGCGGCGGCACCGACGAGGTGCGGTCTTCGGTCACCTACTCGCTGGCTACCTCCGGGCAGGTGGAAAAACTCACCCTGACCGGCGTTGCCATCATCAACGGGACCGGCAACGGCCTTGCCAATACGCTGACCGGCAATGCGGCCGGCAACACGCTGGATGGCGGCGCGGGCGCCGACACCATGGCCGGCGGCGCCGGCAACGATATCTATCTCGTCGACAACGCGGCGGACAGCCTCATCGAGGCGGCGGGCGAGGGGACGGACGAGGTCCGCTCCTCCGTCACCTTCTCGCTGGCGGCGCTGGCCGAGATTGAAACGCTCGTCCTCACCGGCTCCGCGAACATCAACGGGACCGGCAACGCCAAGGACAACCAGATCACCGGCAATGCTGGCGGCAACACGCTGGACGGCGGCACGGGCACCGACACGCTCACCGGCGGGGCCGGCAACGATATCTACATCACCGATGGCAATGATGTCGTCGTCGAAGGCTCGGGCGGCGGGATCGACGAAATCCGCGTCAACATGAACTACTCGCTGATCGGGCTCGATTTCGTCGAGAACCTGACGCTGACCGGCAATTTCGGCACCTGGGCGACGGGCAACGCCAATGCCAACGTGCTGACCGGCGACGGCAGCAACAACAGGCTGGACGGCGGGGCCGCCACCGACACGATGATCGGCGGGGCCGGCAACGACACCTACATCGTCGATTCGCTCAGCGAGGTCGTGACGGAGCTGGCCGGCGGCGGCACCGATGAAATCCAGACCGCGCTGACCTATTCGCTCGCCGCGCTGGCCAACATCGAAACGCTGACCCTGACCGGCACCGGCAATGTCAATGCTACCGGCAACGCGCTGAACAACACGCTGACCGGTACCAGCGGCATCAACACGCTGGATGGCGGCGCGGGCGCCGACACGATGGCCGGCGGCGCCGGCAACGATACCTATATCGTCGAAAACGCGGCCGATGTGGTGACGGAACTGGCCGGATTCGGCACCGACGAGGTGAAAGCCTCGGTCACTTATACCATCGCCTCCTACGTGAACGTGGAAAAGCTGACGCTGACCGGCACCGGGCACATCAACGCCACCGGCAGCACCATCGGCAACACGATCACCGGCAACGCGGGCAACAACACGCTCGACGGCCTTGCCGGAGCGGACACGATGTATGGCGGAGCCGGCAACGACATCTTTCTCATCGAGAATGCCGGCGACATTCCGGTCGAACTGGTCAACGAAGGGACGGACGAGGTGCGCGCCACCATCACCTTCTCGCTGGCCAACCACAGCTTTGTGGAAAAGCTGACGCTGCTCGGCTCCTCGGCGATCAACGGCACCGGCAACATGTTTGCCAATACGCTGACCGGTAACGGCGCCGGCAACACGCTGGACGGCGGCGCGGGCATCGACACGATGATCGGGGGCGGCGGCAACGACATCTATATCGTCGACGCCGTGGGCGATGTGGTGACGGAAGTCGCCAGCCAGGGCATCGACGAAATCCGCGCGTCGGTGACCTACAGCCTCGCCGCATCCGCCCAGACCGAAAAGCTGACGCTGACCGGTACCGCGGCGCTCAACGCCACCGGCAATCCGCTCATCAACACACTTACGGGCAACGGCGGCATCAACACGCTGGATGGCGGCGCCGGCGCCGACACGATGACCGGCCTTGGCGGCAACGATATCTATGTCGTCGATCACGCCGGCGATATCGTCATCGAGGCGGCTGGCGGCGGCACCGACACGGTGAACAGCACGATCACCTATTCGATCGCCGCGCTGGTCAATGTCGAGCGGATCACCTTGCTGGGCGTCGGCAACATCAACGCCACGGGCAATGCCCTGGGCAACCTCCTCACCGGCAACACCGGCGGCAACACGCTGGACGGCGGCACCGGAGCCGACACCATGATCGGCGGCGCCGGTAACGACATCTATATCGTCGACAGTCTCCTCGACAGCGTCATTGAACTCTCCGGGCAGGGAACCGACGAGATCCGCGCCAGCGTCACGCGAACGCTGGGCAGCAATTTCGAAAAGCTGACGCTGACCGGCACAGCGGCGAACAACGCGACCGGCAACACGCTGGCCAACACGATTGTCGGCAACTCGGCCGCCAACATCATCGAGGGGCGCACCGGCAACGACACCCTGACCGGCGGCGGCGGGGCCGATACGTTCCAGTTCGCTGATCTCGCTGGCACCACAAACACCGACACCATCACCGATTTTGTCAGCGGCAGCGACAAGATCAAGCTCGACGACGGTGCATTCGCCGGTATCGGTGCGGTTGGCGCGCTGGGGGCGGCGCGCTTTGTGGTCGGCACGGCGGCGGCAGATGCGGCGGACCGGATCGTCTACGACAAGACGACCGGGAAGCTCTATTTCGATGCGGACGGTTCCGGCGCCGGCGCGAAGGTGCAGTTCGCGCAGGTGACGGCCAACCTCACGCTGGCGCATACCGACTTCCTGATCTTCTGATCAGCGAGCGAATCTCCTTTCAGCGGCATCGGCGAACAGCCGGTGCCGACAGTGTTTGATGCAAAGAACAAACCGGTTCCGGATCACCGGCCCTGTCAGCGTCCATCCTGCCCAAGGCGCTGACACATCCGCATTTTCCGTCTCTTCGATGTAGAACAAAAAAAGAACTTGTCAAACAGAACATTTCAGGTACATTTCTTTTCATTGAAGCGCCGCACCCCGCCATGCATAAGGATCGGACACCATGACCCAGCCCGCACTCCGGCTTGTTGAAGGATCATCAATGGACAAGACCAAGGCGCTTGATGCCGCTCTCAGCCAGATCGAGCGGGCGTTCGGCAAGGGGTCGATCATGCGGCTGGGCAAGAACCAGAAGGCGATCGAGATCGAGACGATTTCCACGGGCTCGCTCGGACTGGATATCGCGCTGGGGGTTGGCGGTCTGCCGCGTGGACGGGTGATCGAGATTTTCGGACCGGAATCGTCCGGCAAGACCACGCTGGCGCTGCATACGATTGCCGAGGCTCAGAAGAAGGGCGGTATCTGCGCCTTTGTCGATGCGGAACACGCGCTCGATCCGATTTATGCCCGCAAGCTCGGGGTGGATCTCGAGAATTTGCTGATTTCGCAGCCTGATACCGGCGAGCAGGCGCTGGAAATTGCCGATACGCTGGTGCGATCCGGTGCGGTGGACGTGCTGGTGGTCGATTCGGTGGCGGCTCTGACGCCGAAGGCCGAGATCGAGGGCGAGATGGGCGAGGTGCAGCCCGGGTTGCAGGCGCGACTGATGAGCCAGGCGCTGCGCAAGCTGACGGCGTCGATCTCGCGCTCGAACACGATGGTGATCTTCATCAACCAGATCCGCATGAAGATCGGCGTGATGTACGGCAGCCCGGAAACGACGACCGGCGGCAATGCGCTCAAGTTCTATGCTTCGGTGCGCCTCGATATCCGCCGGATCGGTGCGATCAAGGAGCGGGAAGATGTCGTCGGCAACACCACGCGCGTCAAGGTGGTCAAGAACAAGGTTGCGCCTCCGTTCAAGCAGGTCGAATTCGACATCATGTACGGTGAGGGTGTGTCCAAGATGGGCGAATTGATCGACCTCGGCGTCAAGGCCGGAATCGTGGACAAGTCCGGTGCGTGGTTCTCGTTCGACAGTCAGCGGCTCGGGCAGGGGCGCGAGAATGCCAAGACGTTCCTCAAGCAGAATCCGGATGCGGCCAACCGGATCGAGCAGATGATCCGGCAGAATGCCGGGTTGATCGCAGAGCGGATTCTGGAGCACGGTGGAGCGGAGCCGGAGGATGATGGTCCGCCGGAGTTGTGAGCGCGCTGCAACGCTGGCGTGGACATGCGGCACCGGGGCGACTAAAAGACTCTGGGTTTTTCGATAATCGGCAAGCGTCCGGAATACCTGTTCCGGGCGCTTTCTGATGAATCTGGGGGCAGTGCGGCAGGCATCATGAGTGGCGTCAACGAAATCCGGTCTACGTTTCTGAACTTCTTCGCCAAGAACGGGCATCAGGTGGTCGAGTCCTCGCCGCTTGTGCCGCGCAACGATCCGACATTGATGTTCACCAATGCCGGCATGGTGCAGTTCAAGAATGTCTTCACCGGACAGGAGCATCGGCCCTACAAGCGCGCTGCGACATCGCAGAAATGCGTCCGCGCCGGCGGCAAGCATAACGATCTGGACAACGTCGGCTACACCGCCCGGCATCATACGTTCTTCGAGATGCTGGGCAATTTTTCCTTCGGTGACTACTTCAAGGATCAGGCGATCGAATTTGCCTGGACCCTGGTGACGCGCGATTTCGCGCTGCCGAAGGATCGGCTCATGGTGACGGTCTACCATGAGGACGACGAAGCCTTCGATCTGTGGAAAAAGATTGCCGGTTTGCCGGATTCTCGGATCGTGCGGATTCCGACTTCGGATAATTTCTGGGCGATGGGCGATACCGGTCCGTGCGGTCCGTGTTCCGAAATCTTTTTTGACCATGGCGACCATATTGCCGGTGGCCCCCCCGGTTCGCCCGACCAGGATGGCGACCGGTTCATCGAAATCTGGAACCTCGTGTTCATGCAGTTCGAGCAGATGGCCGGTGGCGAGCGGATCAAGCTGCCGCGGCCGTCGATTGATACCGGCATGGGGCTGGAGCGGATTTCTGCCGTGTTGCAGGGCACGCACGACAATTACGAAACGGACCTTATGCGGTCGATTATCGGGATGATTGCCGACCTGGTATCGGTCAGTCCGGATGGTCCGCAAAAGGCCAGCCATCGCGTGATTGCCGATCACCTGCGGGCCTCTGCCTTTCTTGTCGCCGACGGGGTTCTGCCCTCGAACGAGGGACGCGGCTATGTACTGCGCCGCATCATGCGGCGGGCCATGCGCCATGCCCAGCTGCTCGGCGCGCGAGAACCCTTGATGTATCGGCTGGTTCCCGTTCTCATTCGGGAAATGGGGCAAGCCTATCCGGATCTGCTCAGGGCCGAGGCGCTGATTACCGAGACGCTGAAGCTGGAGGAAAACCGGTTCCGCAAAACCCTGGAACGCGGACTGACGCTGCTCGATGAGGAGACGAAATCCCTGTCGAGCGGCGGTATTCTCAAGGGCGAGACCGCTTTCCGTCTGTATGACACCTTCGGTTTTCCGCTCGATCTGACGCAGGATGCGTTGCGTTCGCGCGGGCATGCGGTCGATGTCGACGGATTCAACGCCGCGATGGCCAAGCAGAAGGCCGATGCGCGCGCGGCGTGGGCGGGGTCCGGTGAGGCGGCGACCGAGATGGTTTGGTTTGCCATCAAGGACCGGATCGGTGCCACGGAGTTTCTCGGCTATGACACCGAGGCGGCGGAAGGGGTTGTCACCGCTCTCGTGCGGGAGGGTGCGGAGACGGATGTGCTTGCGGCGGGGCAGCAGGGTGTTGTCATCGTCAACCAGACGCCTTTTTACGGTGAATCGGGTGGTCAGGCGGGGGATACGGGCGCGATGACGGGCGAGGGGCTGTCGCTCGAGGTGCTCGATACGCAGAAGCGTCTGGGCGATGTATTTGCTCATACCGTCAAGGTCTTGAATGGCACCGTGAAGGTGGGCACGGCGCTGAACCTCACCGTGGAGTCCGGCCGGCGTGGCGCCATCCGGGCCAACCATTCGGCGACGCATCTGCTGCACGAGGCGCTGCGGCATGTGCTGGGCGATCATGTGGCGCAGAAGGGCTCGCTTGTCAGTCCGGAGCGATTGCGGTTCGATATCAGCCACCCCAAGCCGGTGGATGAGGCGGAACTTGCACAGGTCGAGGATCTGGCCAACCAGATCGTGGTGCAGAACACGCCGATTGTGACGCGACTGATGGGAGTTGACGAGGCGATCGCCTCGGGCGCGCGCGCGCTGTTCGGCGAGAAATACGGCGAGGAGGTGCGTGTCGTCTCGATGGGGCAGTACGAGACGGGCGCCGCGGCGGGCAAGGCCTATTCGGTCGAGTTGTGCGGGGGCACGCATGCGCGCCGGACCGGCGACATCGGCCTGATCGCCATTGTTTCGGAAGGGGCGGTAAGCGCCGGCGTGCGGCGAATTGAGGCGATGACCGGCAGCACCGCGCGCCGCTATCTCAATGGCGAAAGCCAGCGGCTTCAATCGGTTGCGGCGGCGCTGAAGGCTCCTGCTGCCGAGGCGGCCGAGCGCGTGACGCAGCTGATGGACGACCGGCGGCGGCTGGAGCGGGAACTGGCCGAGGCCAAGAAGAAGCTGGCGATGGGCGGCGGCGGCGGAGAGGCCGAGGCATTCGAGGAAATCGGCGGGACGCGGCTGATGGCCAAGGTGCTACCGGGAATCGACGCGCGCGATCTCAAGAGCCTTGCCGACGAGGGCAAGAAGCGGATCGGCTCCGGGGTGATTGCGCTGGTCGGCCTGTCGGACGATGGCAAGGCCGGGTTGGTGATCGCGGTGACGGACGATCTCAAGGGCAAGGTGGATGCCGTGGCGCTGGTGCGCAAGGGGGCGGAGCCACTGGGCGGCAAGGGCGGTGGCGGCCGGCCCGATATGGCGCAGGCCGGCGGCCCCAATGGCGACGGCGCGGCGGCTGCACTGGATGCGGTGCGGCAGGCGCTCGCCGCGGTGTGAGGGCAGGATGATGCGGCGCCCGGCGAGCTCCGTTTCTTGGCGCCGCCGGGTGTACCATATTCTTGACAGCGGCTCGGTGGGGGATGCCGTCAGCCAGCGGCTGCACGGGTTCCTGATTTTTCTGATCATCGCCAATGTGCTGACGGTGGTGCTCGAATCCGTTCCCTCGCTGGCCGAGAAGCATCACGCGCTGTTTCTCGGCACCGAGATCGTCTCGGTCGTGGTGTTCGGCATCGAATATGTGTGCCGGTTGTGGGTGGCGCCGGAGCATGGCCCGCTGACGGAGATGCCGGCGTGGCGGGCGCGGCTGGTCCGCGCGCTCAGCCCGAGCATGATCATCGATCTGATCGCCATCCTGCCGATGGTGCTGATGTTCGTTGTCGCGGGCGATTTCCGCGTGCTGCTGCTGTTCCGGTTGTTCCGGTTTTTCAAGATCGCGCGCTATTCCACCGGCATGCGCTCGCTGCTCGATGCGGTCTATATCGAGCGGAAGGCGCTGGCGGCCTGCGTGGTCATCCAGTTCGGGTTGATCCTGATTTCGGCGAGCTTCATGCATCTCGTCGAACATGAAATCCAGCCGGACAAGTTCGGTACGATCCCCGATGCGATGTACTGGGCGGTGATCACCGTGGCGACGGTGGGCTATGGCGATGTGGTGCCGGTGACGCCGCTCGGCAAGCTGGTGGCCAGCATCACGGCGATGTTCGGCCTCGGCATGGTGGCGCTGCCGGTCGGCATTCTGGCGACCGCCTTCACCGAGGAGGTGCATCGCCGTGATTTCGTGGTGACCTGGAGCATGGTGGCGCGGGTGCCGCTGTTCCATGGGCTTGATGCCAGTTCGATCGCCGAGATCATGAAGATGCTGCGGTCGCAGACCGTGCCGGAAGGGGCGATGATCGTCCGCCGTGGCGAGGAAGCCCATTCGATGTATTTCATCGCGGCGGGGCGGGTTGAACTCGATCTTCCGACGGAAACGATCCACTTCGGCGTTGGCGAGTTCTTCGGTGAGATTGCGCTGCTGGCCAATGTGAAGCGAACGGGGACAGCGCGGGCGCTGGAACGGACGAACCTTCTCGTGCTGGACAAGGCCGATCTGGAGCTGCTGATGCACCAGAACCCGCATCTGGGCGAGCGCATCCACAAGGTGGCGCGTGGCCGGTTGCCGGAGCACGCTGTCAAGCGCGGGGGCGATGTGATCGCCGAGGAAATCGACAAGAAGCCGCGCGGCGACCGTTCCTGATGTCCGCGCCGCGGCCATCGGCATGAGGATTGCGCCGTCCGGCCATCGCCACAACAAAAAACCCGGCGTTTCCGCCGGGTTTTTCATTCGGAGCGCAATGGATCAGGCCATCGCCTTCTGCAGGTTCTCGTCCACCTTGTCGAGGAAGCCGGTGGTGGAGAGCCACTTCTGGTCGGCGCCGACCAGCAGGGCGAGATCCTTGGTCATGTAGCCGGCCTCGACAGTGTCGACGCAGACCTTCTCGAGCGTCGCGGCGAACTTGGCCAGCGCGGCATTGTCATCCAGCTTGGCGCGGTGCTTCAGGCCGCCGGTCCAAGCGAAGATGGAGGCGATCGAGTTGGTCGAGGTCTCCTTGCCCTTCTGGTGCTCGCGGTAGTGACGCGTCACGGTGCCGTGGGCCGCCTCGGATTCGACGATCTTGCCGTCCGGCGTCATCAGCACCGAGGTCATCAGGCCCAGCGAGCCGAAGCCCTGCGCCACGATATCGGACTGCACGTCGCCATCGTAGTTCTTGCAGGCCCAGACATAGCCGCCGGACCACTTGAGCGCGGAGGCAACCATGTCGTCGATCAGGCGATGCTCGTAGACGATGCCGAGCGCCTTGAACTGATCGGCGAATTCCTTGTCGAACGTCTCCTGGAAGATGTCCTTGAAGCGGCCGTCATAGGCCTTCAGGATGGTGTTCTTGGTGGAGAGGTAGACCGGCCACTTGCGGCTCAGGCCGTAATTGAGCGAGGCGCGGGCGAAATCGCGGATCGAATCGTCGAGGTTGTACATCGCCATGGCGACGCCCGAACCCGGCGCGTTGAACACGTCGCGCTCGATCACCTGGCCATCCTCGCCGACAAACTTGATTGTCAGCTTGCCCTTGCCGGGGAAGCGGAAATCGGTGGCGCGGTACTGATCGCCGAAGGCATGGCGGCCGACGACGATCGGCTGTGTCCAGCCCGGCACGAGACGGGGAACGTTGCGGCAGATGATCGGCTCGCGGAAGATGGTGCCGCCGAGGATGTTGCGGATCGTGCCGTTCGGCGATTTCCACATTTCCTTGAGGTTGAATTCCTTCACGCGCGCTTCATCGGGAGTAATGGTCGCGCACTTGACAGCAACGCCGTGCTTCTTGGTCGCCTCGGCCGAGTCGATCGTCACCTTGTCGTTGGTAGCGTCGCGGTTTTCGACCGACAGGTCATAGTAATGCAAGTCAACATCAAGGTAGGGGTGAATCAGCTTCTTCTTGATCAGATCCCAGATGATCCGGGTCATCTCGTCGCCGTCCATTTCGACGACCGGGTTCTTTACCTTGATTTTCGACATGGTTTCCTCGTCACCAGTGCAGCGGCCAAAATGCCTCGCGATTATCGGGCCTCGTATAGCACCCCCGATGCGGCGCGGGAAGCGCGGCAAAGGTTTGAGATGGAAACGTTTTGTCGCTCCTCTCGACAACGCCGGCAAGGCGGGGCAGAGGAGGGGAATGAGCGTTGCGGCGGCCTCCCCGGTCATCATTCTCGTGCGTCCGCAGATGGCGGAAAACATCGGCATGGCGGCGCGCGCCATGGCCAATTTCGGCCTTGCGGAGTTGCGGCTGGTGGCCCCGCGCGATGGCTGGCCCCCGGCAGACACCGGGCCGAAGGGCATGACGCAGGCCGCCGCCGGCGCCACCGGCGTGCTTGATGCCATTTCCGTCCATGACCGGCTTGAGGAGGCGGTGGGCGATCTCCACTACCTTTTTGCCACCACCGCGCGGGAAAGGGGGCAGGCCAAACCGGTTCATCTGCCGGAGGAGGGGATGGCGCTGGCTGCCGGGCGGCTGGCGGCGGGGCAGCGCGTCGGCATCCTGTTCGGGCCCGAGCGGACGGGGCTTGAGAACGACGAGATCGCAATCGCCGACAGTGTGCTGACCTTCCCGGTCGATCCGGCGTTTTCCTCGCTCAATCTCGCGCAGGCGGTGCTGCTCGTCTCCTATGAATGGACGCGGGCGCGCGGCGGGGCGACCGCGCCGTTCGCGCTGCCGGCGGACTCCGCGCCGGCGAAACGGGAAACCGTGCTGTCGTTTTTTGCCTTGCTTGATGTCGAGCTGGAGCGGGCCGGCTTTTTCCAGGGGGCGCGCGCCCCGGTGATGAAACGCAACTTCCGCAATATCATCCACAAGATGGAGCCGACGGAGCAGGACATCCGCACCCTGCGCGGCGCCGTGCAGGCGCTGATCCGAGGCGGGCGCGGCAGGCCGGGCGGTGCGACGAAGGCGCCGTCACGATCCGGTGAAGAGGGCTGACCACGGCGGCGTGCGGTCCTATACTCTCTCCAGTGCC
>ERZ1645187.2820-NODE-2820-length-15049-cov-8.147526_pt1 | contig 15049 bp, 11 predicted proteins | sample MGYA00575352_ERZ1645187 | MGnify/ENA primary metagenome ERZ1645187 (study PRJEB40837, sample SAMN11349314) | freshwater sediment metagenome | isolation source: river sediment | host: Sediment | place: India: Wazaribad , New Delhi | collected 2017-02-21 ...
GAATCCGACTCGCTCCTCTCACGAAAGGCCCGTTAACCCGAGTGCACAGCCCTGGCGAAGTCGCTGGTGAGATTGTGATGGTTTTCGAAAGACGTTATATGGGGGCGCTGGGCGCAGCCGGAGAGGCCGTCAACGTTTTGGGGCGGGGGTACCACCAGCGCTTCAGGAGAATGCCATGGACGAGAGTGGGGTTCCCCGGTTCTACCGCGCGTTCGAGCGGTCGTTCAGGGGATCTCACCAAGAAATTCGGGGTCGTCTCGATGCATATCGGCCCTTCTTGGAGCCGTTGGCTGCCCGTTTTCCCGGCGCCGACGCCGTCGATCTGGGGTGCGGGCGCGGCGAGTTTTTGTCGCTTTTGGGCGATCTGGCGTTCAACCCCATCGGCGTCGACCTCGACGAGGGAATGCTCGAAGAGGCGCGGGCGGCGGGTTTCCCGGCTTTGTCAGGCGATGCGCTTGAGCATCTGCGCGCTTTGCCCAATGCGGGCGTGGCGCTGGTGTCCGGCTTTCACATCGTTGAACATTTGCAATTTCCGGTTCTGCGCGAGATCGTCGCCGAGGCGCACCGCGTTCTGAAGCCTGGGGGGCTGCTGATTTTCGAAACGCCGAACCCGGAAAACGTCAGCGTCGGCGCCCATACCTTTCATCTCGATCCGACCCACAATAAGCCGCTGCCGCCGGGCTTGTTGCAATTCGTAGTCCAGTTCGAATTCGGTGGCCGGTGCGCCACGCTGCGGCTCAACCATTCTCCCGATATCGTTCAGCGGGCCGACATCAGCCTCCGCGACCTGTTGTTTGGCGTCAGCCCCGATTACGCGGTTGTCGCGCAGAAGTCCGGCGAGGTCGCGTTCGAGGCCTCGCTTGACGAGGTTTTCTCGCGCTCCTTCGGAGTGAGTCTGGAGGAACTGACCAATCGCTACGAGACGCAGGCCCGCGTCTTTGCGAAGCGGTGGGAGGCGCTTGAAGAGCGAGTGTCGCAAATGGAGGTAGCGCTCGTCGCGCAAGCCGGGCAAGAACTCGAACGCAGGCTGGCGACCGAACATCTGCTCGCGCAGATGCGCGCGAGCACGTCGTGGCGCGTGACGGCGCCGCTGCGCGGCGCCGGACTTCTGGCCCGACGCATCCGCGGCGCGGCCGGCGCCGCCGCCAGACATGGGATTATAGCCGCTTTTCTCGAAGACCGGGATGGCCCCGCGAAGAAGCTCGCGCGCTGCATCATCCTTCGCGCACCGCCGTTGCGGAGGGCGGCGATGGCGATGGTCGATCACGCCTTGGCGGAGGAGGGGACGCCGCCCTGCGAAGAGCGGTCTGCGCTTGGGTTGAAAGAGCGCGGCGTAAAGACGGCGTTGTCTCGGGCGCTCGAGGATACGAAGCTTTGAGGTTAGTCATCGACATGATCGGCGCGCAGAGCGCCAGCCGGTCGCGCGGGATAGGGCGCTATTCGCGCGGTCTGACGCGCGCGCTCATCGCCGAAGCTCAAGGCCGGGAAGTCTTCCTTGCGCTTTCCGACGCGTTTCCCGCGACGACCGCCGCGATGAGGGAGATGTTCTTGGACTTGGAGCAGGAGGGAAGGATCGTCGAGTACAGCGCTCTGCGGCAGGTCAATTTTAAATCACCGCACAACCGCTGGCGACGCGGAGCGGGCGCCCTCGCGCATGGCGCCGCTCTCGCCGCGCTGGAGCCAGACGCGACGCTGTCCCTCAGCCTCTTCGAAGGGTTCGCGGAAGACGCGCTTACGTCGGACATCGCCGGTGCGCGCCCCGCGCTGCGGGCGGCGATCGCGTATGACTTCATTCCGTTGCGGCTGCGTGACGCCTATCTGGCCGATCCCCTCGTGTCGCAATGGTATGAAGAGAAGCTGCGCGCTTTGCGCAGCCACGATCTTCTTTTCGCCATTTCCGACTCTGTGGCATCGGACGCCGTCGCGCTCGCCGGCGTGGCGAGGGAGCAGGTGATCACGATTTTCGCCGGCGCGGACGAAGTGCTGAACGCGCGGACGGCCAATTCCGACGAGACTCGCCGGCGATTTGGTCTGACTGGGCCGTATTTCATGCATGTAGGCTCGTGGGAGCCGAGAAAGAACTACGAGCGATTGATCGAGGCGTTTGGACTATTCTCGCGCAGGGCGAGGCGCGCGCATCAGCTCGTTCTCGTCACGGAGCCGCCGGAGGCCGCCGCCTCGCAGAAGGCGATCGAAGCCGCGGCGGTGCGGGCGGGGCTGAAGCCCGGCGATATTGTCGTGACAGGCCATGTGGGCGACGACGTCTTGAGACGGCTTTATCAGGACGCGCGCGGGCTGATCTATTCGTCTTTGATGGAGGGATTCGGCCTGCCTGTGCTGGAGGCGATGCACGTCTCGGCGGCAGTCGTCGGCGCGGACGTCTCCAGCATTCCCGAGATCATCGGCCTCAAAGAGGCGCTGTTCGATCCCCACGACAGTTCGGCAATCGCGGCGATGATGACGCAGCTGGAGCAAGACGACGCGTTCCATGCGCGCCTCGTCGCCAACGCGCACGAACGGCGCGAAATGTTCTCGTGGGGGAAATCCGCTCGCCGTGTCTGGCGAGCCCTAGAACGCCGGAGAGAGGGCGCGACGGCGAGACCTCGGCGGCGGGAGAAGACGACACGTCTGGCGACGCTGCTGAAGGAGATCGCGACCCTGCCTCGCGAACCCGTAGGGCCGACCGCCGCCGATCTCGACGTTGTGAGTCATGTGGCGGCGGCCAATCTGTCACTTTACAATGTGGCGCCGCGACCGCCGCATGGCGCCGCGCGCTGGCGGCTCGAAGGCCCGGTCGATTCCAGCTATTCGCTGGCGCTCGTCAATCGGGAGACAGCCCGGGCCCTGATGGCGCAGGGCGTGGAGACGCAGATCGTGAGCGCGGAGGGCGATGGGCCTTACGCGCCCAATTTGGCCTATCTCTCGGCTGGGCATTCGGATATCGCGGCGCGTCTGCGTCCGGCGAACGAGGACGCCGCCGACCGGCCTCTTGTCGTGTCTCGCAATATGTACCCGCCGCGCGTGGACGACATGGCCGGCGACTGGAACATCCTGCACCAGTACGCTTGGGAGGAAAGCAGATTTCCTGCCACTTGGGTTGACGCGTTCAATCTGCACCTCGACGGAGCCGCCTGTGTTTCCGCCCATGTGAAGAAGACGCTTCAGGACAGTGGCGTCGCCATCCCGCTGACCGTTACGGGCGACGGCGTAGATCATTGGGACAAAATAGTCGCCGCCCCTGGACTGGTCTGGCCAGGCAAGGCGTTTCGCTTTCTGCACGTGTCCTCTTGCTTTCCGCGCAAGGGTGTGGATGCGATGCTAGAGGCGTTCGGCCGCGCGTTCCGGGCGTCGGACGATGTCAGTCTGCTCGTCAAGACCTTCGACAATCCTCATAACGACGTCTCGAAGACCCTTGCGCGGTTGCGCTCCGAAGATCCCGGCTATCCGGACGTGGCGCTGCTGATCGACGACTTGCCGGCGGCGGTGTTGAAGTCGCTCTACAAGCATTGCCATGCGCTTGTCGCGCCGAGCCGGGCCGAAGGATTCGGATTGCCGCTGGCGGAAGCGATGTTGTCGGGCCTGCCTGTGATCGCCACGGGTTGGAGCGGGCAACTCGATTTTTGCAAACCGGAATGGAGCTGGCTTGTCGATTTCGATTATGCGCCCGCGCGCACGCATTTCCGGCTTCCGGGATCAGTGTGGGCCGAGCCCCACGTCGCCGATTTGGCCGAGAAGATGAAGATCGCAGCCGCAACGTCGGCCGAGCAGCGCGCGGTGATGGCGGACCGCGGGCGCGCGTTCCTTTCTGCGCACTACAGTTGGCACGCGGTCACGTCGCGGATGCGACGCTCGGTGGACGCTTTCGCAGCCCTCAAGGCGCCTTCGTCCGCGCGCCTGGGATGGGTGACGACCTGGAATTGCGCATGCGGGATCGCGAGCTTCTCGGATCATCTCATCGCGCGCCTGCCCAACGATGTCGTGATTTTCGGGGCGAAGGACGACGAGCGCGCAGGCGAAGATGACGAGCGCGTCGTCCGGGCATGGAGCAAGCATGTCGTCGATGACGATCTCGAAGAGTTGGCGGCAGAGGTCGCCGCGCGCGGGATCGACGCGTTGATGATCCAGTTCAACTACGGCTTCTTCAATTTCGCGCGCCTGTCGGCGTTTTTCGACAAGATGACGCAGGCCGGCGTTCCGATCTTTGTCGAATTGCACTCCACTAGCGATCCGCCCGGCAGGGATGATCGGCGCCTTTCTTTGCTTGCGCCGGCTCTTGCGCGTTGCGCGCGCGTGATCGTCCACTCCCATCACGATCTCAATCGCCTGAAGGCCATCGGCGTGATTGGGAACGTCGCCATGCTGCCGCTCGGCCTGTTGGATGGCCTTCCGGCTCGATTCTTGCCGCGCGTTCGCGGCCGCTTCGTCATCGGCAGCTACGGATTCTGTTTGCCCCACAAGGGCCTGGGACTTCTGCTGAAGGCGTTCGCTTCTTTGCAGAAGAGCGACCCTTCGTTGCGTCTGGAGTTGGTCAACGCGGAGTACCCGACGCCCGAGTCGCGCATGTTGATCGACGAGCTTCGTCACCGCGTGGCGCAGTTGGGATTGGACGATCGGGCGCGGCTTACGCACGACTATCTGCCCGACGCCGAGTCGATGAAGCGGATACGCCTGTGTGACCTCATCGTATTTCCTTACGAAAGCACCGGCGAGTCGGCGAGCGCGGCCGTTCGTTTCGCTATTGCGAGCGGGCGGCCTGTCGCGACGAACCGGTTGCCGATCTTCGACGACGTGGCTCCTGCGGTGTTTCAGATCGACGCAGGCGATGAGCGTGCGTTGGAGAGAGGATTGCGCGCGCTCATCGACGACCTCAGATTGGGCGCTTCTTATGTGGCCGAGAAGATCGTGGCCTCGCGTCGTTGGCGGGAAGACCATTCCTACGACCGCATCGCGGCTCAGCTTGGCGGCATGATCCAAGCCGCGCGTGTCGACCGCGCGCTCGCGGCTCATCTGCCGGCGGACGACATCACCATGCAGTCTGCCCTGCGGGGCGACGCCTAGACGCCACGCGCGCGAAGGCGTCCTACTGGACGAGGCACTTGACGCTCAAACAGACGTTTCATCATCATCTGTGGAGCCGACTGCCGCGCGGCCTTCGACGCGAAACACTCTTTCGCGCCACACGTCTCGTCGCGCCCCGTCCCACGCCCGACGCGCTCGCGCGGGGGCCTATCTTCGTCGCCGGGGCGTTGCGCACCGCCTCTGGCCTCGGTCAGGCCGCGCGGCTCTCCTACGAGGCTCTGCGCAGGCAGGGATTCGACGTGCGCGCCGTCGACCTCACCGCCGCGCAGATGCAACGCGAGGACCGGGCGGACTTCGACTTCGAGGATGGCGCCGGCCATCGCGGCGAGGGCGTCGTGCTGTTGCATGTCAACGCGCCGGTGACGCCGCTGGCCATGGCGCGGCTCGGGCGCCGCTTCGTGGAAGGCAAGCGCATCGTGGGCTGGTGGGCGTGGGAACTGCCGCAGACGCCTACCGATTGGCGCCACGGTCTGCCTTTCGTCCACGACGTGTGGACGCTAAGCGATTTCACTGCGCGGGCGCTTGCGCCTCTCCTTGGCCGGAAGCCTGCGGTGCTCGCGCCGCCTTGCGCGCTGGACGTCACTCCTGTCGTTCGGCCCCCGCGCTCACGAGGCGACGAGTTTCGGGTCCTCACCATCTTCAACGTCGCCTCCAGCTTCGCGCGGAAGAATCCTTTCGCGGCGGTGCGTGCCTTCCGCGCCGCGTTCGGCGACGATCCTTCCGCCCGCCTGACGCTCAAGCTCTCCAACGCCTCTTCGGCGCCGGGCTTCGACGCGCTTCTGGCGCGACAGACGGAGGGCGCCGGGAATATCGAGACGATTAACCGCACGTTCTCGGCCGACGAGCTTTCGGCGCTTTACGAAAGATGCGACGTCGTGATCTCCCTGCACCGTGCCGAGGGTTTCGGGCTCACGCTGGCCGAGGCGATGGCGCGCGGGCTGCCGGTGGTCGGGACAGCGTGGTCGGGCTCGGCGGACTTCCTGTCCGACGCGACAGGCGTGCCGGTGTCCTATCGCCTCGTGTCGGCCTGCGATCCTCAGCACACCTATCATTTTCCCAGCATGTCGTGGGCGGAGGCCGATGTCGAGGCGGCGGCCTCGGCGCTGCGGCGTCTGAGGGCCGATCCGTCCGGCGCGCGGCGTCTGGGCGAGGCTGGGGCCGCCCATGCGGCGGCGCACTGGACGGCGCCGGCCTATGCGCGCCGCGTGCGCGCGCTACTGGGATGGGAGGGCGACAATGGTTGAGCCCCCCCGCATCCTGTTCTGTTTCTGGGGGCGTCGCGGAGCCCTGACGCAGTTCGCGCTGGAGGTGGGGCGAGCTGTCGCGCTCCGAAGCGACATCGACGCGACGCTGTCGGTGTCGCGTCACAACGAGAGCTTTTCGGAATTCGAGTCCCTGGGGGTGGAACTCCTCCCCATCGACACCTTCTCCACATATGCCGGAGCGGCGCTTGGCCTCCCGCGCGCGCTCGCCCAGCGCCGCGTGCTCGCGCAGCGTGCACAGCGTGATCGCTACCACGCGGCGATCGAATTGATCCCGCATGTGTGGTCGCCCGTTCTCATGCCTGCGTTGCGCCGTTTCGGCGCGCGTTACGCGACCATCGTCCACGACGCCAACGCTCATCCCGGCGACTGGACGGCGCGCGTGAAGCCGATTCTCGACATGCCGATCCGCTCGGCCGACAGGGTGCTCACTCTGAGCGACGCCGTCGCGCGCGGGCTTCTGGATCAAAACCGCGTCGCGCCGGACAAGCTGCGCGTGCTGTTCCATCCCGATTTCAACTACGGCGTCGCGCCGTCCCGGACCCGCCCCGGACCCGGCGAACCGTTCCGGCTGCTCTTTCTGGGGCGGATTATGCCCTACAAGGGCTTGCCGCTGTTTGTGGAGGCTGTCGAGCGGCTGCGGGTAAGGGGGCTGCCGGCGACGGCGATGGTCTATGGCGAGGGCCCGCTCGGTGACTACGGATCACGCCTTGAGGCGCTCGGCGCGGACGTTGTCAATCGCTGGCTCACCGCGGCGGAGATCGGCGCCGCGCTCAGTCGCGCCCATGCCGTCGTTCTGTCGCATGTGGAGGCCAGTCAGTCTGGCGTCGTGGCCGCCGCCTTCGGAGCGGGGCTTCCCGTCGTCGTCACTCCGGTGGGCGGCCTAGCGGAACAGGCGCGCAACGGCGGCAGTGTCATCGCTGCCAAAGCCGACGCGTCAGCGCTCGCCGACGCCGTTCGCCGGCTGATGATCGAACCGGAACTCTACCAAACTTGCCTTGACGCCGTGCGCCTCGCCGCCGAAGGGCGGTCGATGGCGCGCTGGCTGGATGCTGTCGTCGACGCCGCTCTGCGCGAGAACTGCCCTTGACCCCCACTTTCTCACGGGGCAGAAAGTTCGCGCCCGTCGCTGATTGCACGGCCTTTCGGCCTCACAGATGCTAAGATCGCTCTGGTCCTATCGCCATTTCATCCGCGCCTCGATCCTCGGCGATCTGCGCGGTCGTTTCGCGCGATCGGCGCTGGGCGGTCTGTGGTTCGTCATCCACCCTTTGGCGCAGGCGATGATTTTCGCCTTCGTCCTATCGAGCGTCATGGCGGCCAAACTGCCCGGGGTAGCGGGCAAAGCGTCCTATCCGATCTATCTGCTCGCGGGGACGGCCGCATGGACGCTCTTCTCCGAAATTCTCAGCCGCTCTATCTCTGTTTTCATCGAGAACGCCAGCACTCTAAAGAAGATCGCGTTCCCCCGGCTTTGCCTGCCCGTGATCGTATGGGGCAACGCGTTGATCAATCACGTGCTGCTTATCTGGGCCATCGGCGTCGTTTTCGTCGCCTTCGGCCATTTTCCCCACCACACTTGGATCGCGTTGCCGATCGGCGCCATCATCATCTCCATGTTGGCGTTCGGCATCGGCGTGATGGGCGGCGTCTTCAACGTGTTTTCCCGCGACGTCGGCCAGGTGACGACGGTCGCAACCAATGTCTGGTTCTGGATGACGCCGATCGTCTATCCGGTCGACGCACTGCCTCCCGCCGCCCGCGTGGTGACCAAGTTAAATCCGATGACGCCGCTGGTGCAGTTCTATCAGGACATCTTGCTCCTTCATCAATGGCCGGATTTTTCGTCTCTCGCTTATCCGTTCCTTCTCGCTGTGGCGTTGGTGGCGCTTTCTATCTTCGTTTTTCGACGCGCGAGCCCCGAGATGGTGGACGCGCTGTGAGCGAAGGGCGCGTTGTTCTGGAGGTCGCAGGCCTCGCCAAGAGCTATCCAACCTATTCCTCCAATCTCGCCCGGTTCGCGCGATGGTTTGGGATGCCTGTCGCGCCGCGTTCCAGTTTCGAGGCCGTGAAGGACATATCGTTCACCGTGCGTGCCGGGGAGGCCGTCGCGCTCGTGGGTCAGAACGGCGCAGGCAAGAGCACGTTGCTCAAGCTCGTCACTGGAACTGTTCGGCCTACTTGCGGCGACGTAGCGGCGCATGGGCGCATCAATGCGATTCTAGAGCTTGGCGTCGGCTTCAATCCGGAGTTTACCGGCCGCCAAAACATCCAGATCGCGGGCGGCCTGATGGGCCTGTCGCCCGCCACGCTCGCCGAGATAGTCCCTGAAATCGAGACGTTCACAGAGCTTGGCGATTTCTTCGACCGGCCGTTGCGCCTTTATTCGTCGGGGATGCAGGCGCGTCTCGCCTTCGGTCTCGCAACGGCGGTTCGTCCCGACGTCCTCATCGTGGACGAGGCGCTCTCGGTGGGCGACGCCTATTTTCAGCACAAGAGCTTCGACCGGATACGGCGGATGAAGGACGAGGGCACCGCGTTGCTTTTCGTGTCGCACAACATGGGCGACGTACGCTCCCTGTGTGATCGCGCCATTTTGCTCGACAAAGGGCGCCTAGTGAAGGATGGCTCCCCCGATCTCGTCGCCGATTATTACAATGCCATGATCGCGGCCAAGGAGGAGGCGCGCGCCGCCATCCAGCAGACCCGCAAGTGCGGGGGTTGGTTGGAAACCCGCTCCGGCAGCTACGATGTGTCGCTAGCGGAGATCACGTTGCTCGACGCGGCGACCGGTACGCCGGTCGAGATCGCTCAGACCGGGCAGGCACTCCGCGCCCGCGTCGTGGCCCGCGCGCGCGCCGCAGCGCCCACGGTCGTCCTCGGCCTCATGTTGCGCGATCGCACCGGGCATATCGTGTGGGGTTCGAACACCTGGCACACGAAACAGTCGATCCTCGGCGTCGAGGCAGGCGAGGAGATCGTTTTCGACGTCGATTTCTCTTGCGCCCTCGGCCAGGGATCCTATTCGGCGACATTTGCACTGACCGGGGACGATACGCATTTGTCGCGAAACTACGAATGGCGTGACAACGCGATCGTTTTCGAAGTTGTTAACGCCGGCACGCATTTTATAGGCTCAAGCGCGCTGGACGTCCGATTCCACGCTTCCCGGCGGAACGCCGGCGTGGGTTAGGGTACTTCGTCCGCTCTGAAAGGGGACAGATGAACGGCGCGCCATCAGGAGATAACGGCGATAGGCCATTTGCGAGATTCATCGGGGTGCCGCGACGGGCGGCCCGAGCCGCGCTTGCCCGATGGGCTAGGCGGATCGCGACGACGCCGCTCCTGCGCAGGGCTGTTTTGGCCAGCCTGGATCGCGTACCCGCTTTGCGCGACCGGCTTCGGCTTGCGCTGATGCGCGAGCGCGCCGCGCAAGCCGAATCGGATGTCGAGTCGCGAAGGCGCTTCGCACTTCCGGTGGAGCGGGATCGGCTGGACGACTGGCGCCTGAGCCTGGGCGTCGCCCCGCAGGCGGGGGATGCGCCGTGAATGTCTGGTTCGACGGGCAGTGCCTGCAAACCGCGAGTCGCTATCGCGGAATCGGGCGCTACGTTCAGGAGCTTATCCGCGCCCTCGCGAATCGCGAAGGCGTGCGGCTGTCGATTTCGTTCAACGCGGCGATGGTCGAGGAGGCGCTGGCCGCCCGCGAGGCCGTCTCGCCCTGGATCGCCGCGCATGACATTCACATGTGGGAAAGCGAAGCTGAGGGGGGCGAGTACCGACTGGGCATGACGTCGGCGCGGCGCCTCGGCGCCGTCGCGCTCGCCCACCACGTCGCCATGCTGGCCCCGGATGTTGCGGTCTCGGCGAGCCCCTTCGAGGGGGGCGGCGACTCGTCAATGCCGCTCGAACCCGGCCTTGATGTCGGCGCGCCGGTCGCGAGCATTTTCTACGATGCGATTCCGCATCGCTTCCCTGATCGTTATCTCGCAGATCCGACGGTCCGGGCGGCCTATGAGCGTCGGCTCGCACTGCTCTCGCGATACGATCTCAATCTTTGCATCTCCGCATATTCGGCGCGCGAGGCGCAGGCAATTGCGGGCGCGGTGGATTGCGTCGACATCGGCGCCGGCGTGTCGCCGGATTTCCTGACGCATCTCGACGCGCCGCAAATGCCGACGCCGCAAGAGCCATATATCCTCTATGTCGGCGGCCTTGACTGGCGCAAGAACGTCGCGGCGGTTCCCGACGCTTTCGCTTTGCTTGCCCCCGAATTGAGGGAGCGTGCACGCTTCGTGGTCGCGGGCGATCACTCAAAGGGGGACATCGACGACCTGCGCCGGCGCTGGCGGTTCCACGGCCTGCGCAGGGACGGGTTCGTCGCGTTAAATCATGTGACAGACGCCGAACTCGTCTCGCTCTACCGTCGAGCGGCGGCGACTGTCCAACCCTCGTACCTGGAGGGTTTCGGGTTGACGATGCTAGAGGCGATGACGTGCGGCTGCCCGGTGATCGCATCCGACCGCGGCGCCGCGCCGGAAGTAGTGCGCAACCCCGACGTCATGTTCGATCCGGACGATCACGCTCGACTAGCCGCGCTGATCGCGCGCATGATCGAGGACGCGCCCTTCCGAAGAAACGCCGTCGCATCGGGTGTCAAGCTCGCGAAGGAGTTCAGTTGGGATCGCACCGCCGAAATCGTGCACGTCGCCCTCGCCGGTTTGGCGGCGCGCGCGCGCGTGCCGCGCCGAAATCTCGGGGAGGTTCGAGACCGGGCGCGGCGCGCGCTGGAGGGGCTCGTCATCGAGCCGGAACGCGTCGCCGAGGTCATGGCGCGCGCCGAACCGGTGGCGACAGGTCCTGGACGCCTTTTCGTCGACTGCACGGCCTTGCTCCAACACGACGGCGGGACGGGTATTCAGCGCGTGACCCGCCAGATTGCGCGCCGCCTTGCGCGCAGCCATGGCGCGACGCTCATTTACGGCGACGATGATGTCGCGTTTCGCGCCTTGGAGACCGGGGACGGCGATCCGACCCCGCCGTGCGGATGGATGAAGGCCACTCCAGTCACGCCGCGCTGCGACGACACTTTTCTGATGCTCGACAGCTCCTGGGCGCATAGCGCGAGCCATCGGCCACATCTGTGGTCCGCGCGTCTACGCGGCGCGCAAGTCGTCTCCACGCTTTACGATCTCGTTCCGCTGACGCTTCCCGCTTTCACCGTTCCTGGAATGCCGGAGGTGTTCCGCTCCTGGCTGATGTCGGCGCTCGGCTATTCTACAGGTTTTGTGTGTATCTCCCGCGCGGTGGCGCAAGAGCTTCATGACCTTCTCGCCGCCATCGCGTTCCCACGCCCGATGAAGATCGGCTGGTGGCCTCTGGGCGCCGACTTCCGGGTTGGCCCGCGCACCGCGCGCGGTCCCATCTTGCGCCGACGCTTCCTGATGGTGGGAACAATCGAGCCGCGCAAAGGGTACGATGTTGCGCTCGCCGCCTTTGACCGGCTGTGGGCCCAAGAAGTCGACTTCGATGTGACGATCATCGGACGACGGGGCTGGAGCACCGAAGGCCTCGTCGCGCGGATGGAGGCGCATCCGGAACTAGGGAGCCGGCTGCGCTTGATCTGCGGCGCCTCCGACGAGGAACTGGCCGAGGCTTACGCGGAGACCGACGTCCTGATCTCCGCCTCTCATGCAGAAGGATTCGGTCTACCGCTGATCGAGGCTCGCCATTTCGGAAAACCGGTGATCGTGAGCGATCTGCCGGTCTTTCGCGAAGTGACCGAAGGTGCTCACGAGGCATTCTTCTTCACCGGTGGCGACCCGGCCGCCTTGGCCGAGGCGATACGCCGCTACATGGCGGAGAGGGGAGAACAGCCGACCGCGCAATCCGCCGATGTAGATTGGCCGGACTGGGACGAATCCGCCCGCCGTCTCACCGACTTGCTGAACGCGGCCGAATGGGGTTTGGCCTATCGGCCCGCGCAGCCTAAGCTTTTCGCGGGGCGTGGAGACGTCGGCGGAACCCGCATGACGGCTTTGCTTGGCGCCGCCGAGCGCAACCATCGCACCGAATTTCTGTCGAGCGAGCGGCGCGGGAGGGGGCTTTTGCGAACGCATGTGCGCATCACGAACCTTTCCGGCGCGTTGTGGTCGAGCAATCTCGATGAGGACGAAGCGTTGGGTTTCGTGCTGACAGCGCAAGGCTTTGATTCTGCCGGCGCGCCTGTCGGAGCGCGGGGCGAGGCGACGCTTCCTTTTGTCTTGCCGGACGGCTGGAGCGCGACGCTTGCGTTGGAACTGCGCGAGGCGGCGTCCGTGGCTTCGGTCGCCTTTCAGCTGCGGCAGCGATGCGGCGAAGGTTGGGGAGTCCCGCTATGCGTCGACATCTGACGGCCTGTCCGGAATTCGGCAGCGAAAGGACCCGCCGGATCGACCCGGGGGCGTCGCCAAAAAGGTCCCGAGGGACCGGAGGAGAGCGTTCGTTGATGGCGGTGCCGCGACCGCTCGCCCGACAGCGCAATCGCTTGAAGGGGCGGGGGGATTCCCGCGAGGAGGCGAGAATGATACCATGGGGCATGAGCTCTGACACAGGCTAGGTTTCCCGTTCTGCGTGAAGTATGAATCGATTGTCTCCGCTTCGGCAAAGGAGGCGGGCGATGGGTTCGGCGGTTGCGATCACGCGGTTTTATCGGCTTCGAAGCTTCGCGCGGCGGCGGCGAAGGAGAAGGACTCGACGGCCGCGCGTCGGATTCTTGCGCTGGCGCTGGTTCTTGAGGGCGCTGACCGGACCACGGCGGCGCGCAGTTGCGGCATGGACCGCCAGACGCTGCGCGACTGGGTTCATCGCTATAATCGCGAAGGCTTTGGCGGGCCTGCGCAATCGCGCCTCGACGGGCGCGCCGTCGCGGCTGACGCCCGCGCAGAAGCAGGAACTGGCGCGGATCGTCGAGGCCGGCCCGGACCGCGACGCGCATGGGGTCGTGCGCTGGCGGCGGGTCGATCTGCGCGACGACATGAAGCGGCGCTTCAGCGTCGAGTTGCCCGAGCGCTCGGTCGGGCGCATTCTCAACGCGCTGGGCTATCGCCGGCTATCGGTGCGTTCCCGCCGCCCCAAGGCGGACGAAGAGATGCAGGAGACGTTCAAAAAAACTTCTCCGCCGTCGTGGCCAAGCGACTTCCAGAAACGGCGCGCGACAAGCCGCTTGAAATCTGGTTTCAACATGAAGCCCGCATCGGCCAGCAAGGCACGCTGACGCGGATGTGGGCGAGGCGCGGAACACGACCGCGCGCGCCGCGCGACCAGCGCTACACTTGGGCCTATATTTTCGGAGCCGCCTGCGCCGCGCGCAAGGTCGCCGCCGCGCTCGTCCTGCCGCGCGCAGACGCCGAGGCGATGTCGATGCATTTGACCGAAATCTCGAAGGTCGTCGCGCCCGGCGCCCACGCCGCGCTGATTCTCGACGGCGCCTGACGTGCCACTGAGATTTTCCTCCACGGGGATTTAGAGTCCGGCCGATTGAAGGACGGACAGATGAAGCGATCACGGTTCACGGAAGAGCAGATCATCGGCGTGCTGAAGGAGCACGAGGCCGGCGCGAAGACCGCCGATCTGGCGCGCAAGCACGGCGTCTCGGAGGCGACGCTCTACAACTGGAAGGCCAGGTACGGCGGGATGGACGTCTCCGAGGCCAAGCGGCTGAAGCAGCTGGAGGACAAGAACGCGAAGCTGAAGAGGCTTCTGGCCGAACAGATGCTGGATGCGGCCGCGTTGCGCGAGCTTCTTGCAAAAAAATGGTAGGGCCCGCCGCCAAGTGCGAAGGGGTCGCGCATCTGCAGGCCGTGATGGGTCTGTCGGAACGGCGGGCCTGCTCGATCGTGAACGCCGACTGCACGATGATCCGCTATCGCTCGCGCCGGTCGCCGGACACGGAACTACGCACGCAGCTGCGCGACCTGGCCAACGAGCGCAAGCGCTTCGGTTATCGGAGGCTGTTCGTGCTGCTGCGCAACGCCGGCGAACGGTCGGGGATCAACCGCATCTATCGGGGCTCTACCGCGAAGAGGGCCTCACGGTGCGCAAGCGGCGTGCGCGGCGCCGCGCTGTCGGAACGCGGGCGCCGATCCTCCTCGAGGCTATCGCCAATGCGCGTTGGTCGCTGGATTTCGTCCACGACCAGTTCGCCGGCGGGCGGCGCTTGCGCATCCTGAACATCGTCGACGACGTGACACGAGAGTGTCTGGCGGCGATCCCCGACACCTCGATTTCCGGCCGGCGCGTGGCGCGCGAGCTGACGGCGCTGATCGAGCGACGCGGCAAGCCCGCCATGATCGTCTCCGACAACGGGACCGAGTTCACCTCGAACGCCATATTCGGTTGGGCGCGGGACAACAAAATCGTCTGGCATTTCATCGCACCCGGGAAGCCGATGCAGAACGGCTTCTGCGAGAGCTTCAACGGCCGCACGCGAGACGAGCTTCTCAACGAGAGCCTGTTTCTCGACCTCGATCATGCCCGCACGAAAATCGCCGCATGGGTCGCCGATTACAATCAACGCAGGCCCCATTCCGCGCTCGGCTACATCCCGCCGACCGCCTATGCAGCCAACCTCGCCGCAATGCGCGGGCGTCCGGGCAACCCCGACCAGCCCGGCCCAGGGCAATCGCTTGAAGAACATCATTTCCACGGTTGGGTGAGTGCGTCTGCGA
>ERZ1645187.2822-NODE-2822-length-15043-cov-17.950093_pt1 | contig 15043 bp, 14 predicted proteins | sample MGYA00575352_ERZ1645187 | MGnify/ENA primary metagenome ERZ1645187 (study PRJEB40837, sample SAMN11349314) | freshwater sediment metagenome | isolation source: river sediment | host: Sediment | place: India: Wazaribad , New Delhi | collected 2017-02-21 ...
AATCACCATATTTAAATCCAATTTATACCCAGTTCGGAAAACGGGGTACTTACATCCTCTACTTTCATAAAACATTTTGAAGAGATTGCACATCGGAAAAGCATTTCAATAATTATTTTACATACACATATTTATATTACACAATTGTAAACCTATTTACAATTTTATTCATAAGGAGCTTAAACCTAGAATCAAAATATCCACTCTTTTCATGCATCATATTAAATAACTCATCCACTTCACTTTTAGAATAGATATTTTGAATGTAATATTTTTCCTTCAACAACTTACCAGAATCAGGTCTTAACTTATTATCCTGAAAGAAATTATTGTATCTCACGGCAAAATCTTCTGGCATCTGGTATACTTCAAGAACATTGTCACATTTTGTATCGTAGTATAGAATGGTATCTGCCTGACTAGATTTTATTGCAGATATAAGCGCCTTTCGAACCTTATTTGTATAATTTGGCGAAGAGTAGTGGATAATACTATGATTAATAATAATTGCAGTCCCAGCCTTTACCTTTAATGGCACCATATATTTTAACACAACATCTCTGTAGTTATCATAATAATATCCCATACTAGGAGCTCTGATAATTTGATGATTAAGATAGTGGCTACCAGGCAAGACATACATAGGACCATTTCTTGATGTAATATCACACAAAGGAACCCAACAATTAAGTGAAAAAAAAACATCTTCATCTACAATGCTCCAATCCTGGTGAGGGCCCAATTCACTGTTCTTTGAAGCAACTTTATAAACAAAAGTAGAACCATATATCTTATAATCTTGAAATATCTTATCAACAAATGGTTCCATCACATCCTTGATCATTTGACTGGACTTCATTTTATATTCCAAATCTTGGGAATACCCACCGGATATAAACCCTTCTTTAGGCAAATTAGGATGCAAATCATCAAATATATTATTCAACCTGATTAATGATTTCTCATCCAATAGCGGAACAATAACAAACCCCTGTTTCTCAAACAGAAATTGATGCTCATCTGATTTAAAGATTGGCTGATATTTCATCGCAAAAATTTCATCAAATGTACTAAAAATCCAAGACATTATTTTAATTTTAAGTATCGCTGTATGTCTACGATCTTAATGGTATAGCATTCATACACTATATTAAAATCAGACGAAATGGAATCACTAAAAAACAACAAATATCTGATCAATACGCTAAAATACATCAGAGACTATAAATCATATTTAATAAACTACAAACACATAAATAAAAAACAAAACAAAAAATACAACCCATTACCTGTGCAAGATGTAATTGAATATAATTTTGCCCGGTTTAATGGCCCACAAAAGTACATTTGTTTTGCTCCATTTAACAGTATGTTCTTCGACATCCGTGGAAAAGTAGTTGTATGCAACCAGAATCGTGAATACATTATTGGAGACATTAACGAACAGAATTTGCACGATATATGGTTTGGAGATAAACGAAAAACAATCAGCGAATACATAGAAAATCACGATTTTAATCTAGGATGTCAAAAATGCGCTGACACCATAATTTCTAAAAATCTGAATGGCTTACCTGCTATCTCCTATGATTCTACACCTGTAATTGAGAAATACCCCGTAAGGTTAGAGTTTGAGATTTCCAGTACTTGTAATTTGGCATGTGTCATGTGCAATGGTTTTATTTCATCTACTTACAGGAAGCACTTTGAAAAAAAAGAAGCATATCCAACAGTCTATAACAGTTCATTCGTAGAACAGTTAACTGAATTTATCCCTCATCTTAAATACACAAAATTCGCTGGAGGTGAGCCATTCTTAATTGATTTATATTATGACATATGGAACAAAATGATTGAATTAAATCCTGAGTGTGGAATACATGTACAAACAAACGGCTTAGTCTTGAATAACAAAGTAAAAAATATTCTTGAAAAGGGTCGATTTTACATCGGTGTATCTTTAGATGGAGCCAGCAAGAAGACCTTCGAAAACATCAGACTATATGGAAATTTTGATAGAGTATTAAAAAATATAGCGTATTTCAAAGATTATTGTGAACGCAAAAAAACAGTATTAAATATCCCATTCACACCGACTAGGGAGAGTATGTATGAAGTTCATCTATTTGCTGAATTAGCCAATAAATACAATGCCACTGCATTTTTTAATGTTGTATGGGAGCCTCATGCGATTGCAATTTGGACGCTTGATTCAACAGAACTAAAAGAATTACTCTTATTTTATGAAAAACAACAAATCCGTTCAAAGACATACACTGAACACAAAAATAAACTGCAATTTGAATACTTTAAAAATCAAGTTGGCAAATGGATAAAAGATGCGGAAAAAAGAGAGCTATCCTATCCTGATTTTGAAAAACTAACTAACTATGAATTAATAGAAAAACTTACTGAAAAATTAATAAAATACGATAATGGTATCGTTAAAAACTGGTTCACCGGTGAAATACAGTCCAACCCTAAAGAATACTATTACAATATCTTTAACCGAAAATTACAAGAAAAACCAACAGTGACAAGAAAACTATTAATTAAAATGAACACCTATGACATAGAGCGTGTACACATAGACGTAAACAACTATTTCCATTTGCACTAGAATCAGAAAATACTATACTACTAACTATACCTGCTAATATTATACTGAGACATTACATTTCTAACCTCTGAAATCAGCCCGGGATTTAGTTGATTTCTGTCACTAACTTCAGATTTAAAAGAATCAGCTATAAAAAAATATGACGTTGAGCTTGGCCTTTCCGACCTATGTTTATCAAATTGATTGCTAATAGAATACTTATCATACAACCTGTTTATCCAGACTTCTGTATCTTCAAAAAGATCTTCATAATAAACAACCTCCCACTTTCGCTCCTCTTCCGGGTATCGCAATAACTCAACATGCTGTATGGCCCACCAGTTGGCCAGCATTTCCGTTTGTGTTCGAATAGCCTTAATCGGTGCCTCATACCGCAAAAAAATATCCTGATATTTTGACTGATTCAAAGCAAACAAATTGTGGGTGGTTCCGATTTCCCTGAATCCGGGATGTCTTAGCTGCGAAGCTATTACGGCAAAGGGACTTCTCACCAGCAGAATGGGACGTATATTAAAATTCCGGCACAACCAGGGTAGCAGCAGATTGATGTAACAGCATTTCATCAAGAGTCTGTTTTTGGCGAACGGATTCGACAGCAGCAAGGGGTGAGATGTACTGTTGATTCCCTCGGCAATACCACCACTCAGGAGTTGACCAAAATACGCAAATGCTTCGTCCCATACTGCGTTTTCCGGAATATAAGGAATCACGCCCAATGCCTTCGCAAAGGTTTCTCCGCAATGTCTTGTAATGGTTTCATATTTGGTCGGCTCCCAGATTACCTGCATATCTTTATGATACAGCTGCTCCATCAGCCAGGTAGTACCTCCTCTCGTCGTTCCCGAAATAATAACAGGAGATGAAGTATTCTGATGTAGCAAAAGATGATGTAAATGATATAAAACCCGGTAGTATGCTATTTTCGCTGGATAAATCATGACTCATTATAAAAGTACAAAAAAACGTTACTTCTGTTGTAAAAAATCGTACTTTTAATACGGAAACTATATACATGATTTTCAGGAAGCAGGCAGACGAAGATTTTTTCAACAGGTGTGGTTACATACAACATTCCTTTTTGGGATTAGATGAAATCAATGCTCTTCAAAAAGCATTTATCACCTACAATAACATGAATGGCGAGGTAATCGACTTTGCCAAAGAACTGGGATATTACATCAGTGTTTTTGATTCTAACACAGAAAAACGCAAATACATTAACGACACACTGAAAAACATTTTCACCCCCAAAGTGGAAGCACTGATGAATAATTATACCATTCTCTACGGCAACTTCATGTATAAAGAAGCAGGAGGCAAGGAAATAGAAGTGCATCAGGATTTTTCTTTTGTTGACGAAAAAAAATACACCGCATTCAACCTCTGGATTCCGCTGCAGGACACCACTCCGGAAAACGGCGGATTTCATTTAATTGAATCCTCCAACAAACTTTTTAATTCCTACAGAAGCTCCACTATCCCGCACAACCTCACGCATTACAACGAAGCGTTCAAGAAACTGATGAAACCCGTAGATGTGAAAGCCGGCGACGGTCTTTTATTTGACCATCGCCTATTCCATTATTCCACTCCCAACCGGTCTGACAAGATTAGGATTGCGGTGCAAATGGTATTGATACCGAAAGAAGCCACTCCGGTGATGTATTACTACGAGCCGCAAAAAGACAAGAAGAATCTATCTGTCTATGAAATGACGGAAAACTTTCTGCTGACAAAAAATCTATGGTCTAACCCAACCGACTATCTCCGCAAAATCGGAGAAACGCCTTATGAAAAAATTCCGGATGCAGGCAGTATACTCCGGCAGTTGCAACCTGAAGACAATACTCCAAAACCATTAAAACTATTAAAGAAACTTTTTGGCCATGTATAATATATTTAACGACCCGCAACAGCAGGTGGCATTTGAGAACGACGGATTCACCACCCTGAAGGGCTTATTGAACGAAACGGAAATTGAGGAACTCAAAAATATCTACTATCAGTACACCAAAGGCAATGTAGAGAATTCCATCTACGGCATGTATGTAAGTATTGACGAGGCGGATGAGCAGAAAAAACTGGAGATGATGCATTCCATTCAACAGTTTCTGAAACCCAAACTCGGGAAATATCTACACAGTATTAAATGTCATTTAGGGTCTTTTCTGGTAAAAGTACCTAATCCGCATTCCTACACATATCCGCATCAGGACTGGCTGTTTATCGACAACGAAAAACCGGATTTATTTTCAGCGACCATCTGGGTATCTCTCGAAGATATTGATGTAAGCACCGGCTCGCTTGGTTTCATCAAAGGCAGTCACAAATTCCTCAACAACATTATCGGATCGCCCTCTCCGGAGATTATTACGGCTACCATGGGCCATGAAGCACTGTTGCTCTCTTATCTTACCTTTCCACCGGTAAAAAAAGGAGACGCTCTTATTTTCAACAATAAGACAGTACATGCTGCTTTCCCTAACAAAACGAACAAACAGCGAATTGCCGCCGGCATCGGGATTACACCGGAACCGGCTGTTCTCTACCACTATCACCTCAACCCAAATAATCCCAAAAAGATATTCAAGCTGACAGTAGACGAAGCATTCTTTCATACGTATGGGAACGACAGCCTGAGAAAATGCTATCACAAAAAATCCATGCCAAAATATACGCACGTAGTAGATGAACTGGATTACCAACCGGTACTTTTTTCCAGAGAAGAAATTGAACAGGAAATTATCCGGCACGGCAATACAACAAACGGCCTGCCGATAGAACAGCTTTTTGCAAATATATCCTTTAAGGACAAGGCAAGATTTGCTTTTCAGTATTTTATGCAAAGAATCTTCAGCAAATAATCAGCATGCAGCTATTCGTGGATAAAAATATCAATCAACTACTGGAGGAAAGAGGTTATGTAACCATTCCCCTGCTTTCCACGGAGGAAACCGCACGCCTCAGAGGTCTGTATGAATCATTAAAGACAGATAAGAAAGACACCAACGCAAGGTTGTTTGTCAGCAGCAGGGATTGCGATTATGACAAGAGCGTGGAAGTCAGCCAACTGATAAAAGAAATGCTTCTCCCTCATATAGAGAAAATAGCAACCCATTTCACGCTGTATGGCGGTGCCTTTCTGGCAAAGCCACGACATGACACCAATGAATTCGCATTGCATCAGGATTTTACGCTGACTGAACCTGCGCATCGTATGTACGCCATTTGGATAGCACTTCAGGATACCGATGAAAAAAACGGCGCTGTATTCTTACTGGAAAAGAGCCATCGTGTTTTGCAGAATTTTCTTTCTGCGTCGTATAACAATGTCCGCATCGAAAGGAAAGATATTCACCCTGATTTCATCCAAACAATATCCCTGAAAGCAGGGCAAGCCATTATATTTTGCGACCAACTGTTTCATGGATCCTACAGCAATAAAACCAATCAGGAGAGAGTGGCGGCAACGGCACGTATTACGGACAAAGACGCTCCTTTTGTCTATTACCACAAACAGGATGATTCAACAGCAGCTGTTTATGAGATAGCACCCTTTGATCTGATTAAATATTTTGAGCATTTTCAAAAAGGAAATATTCCGGAACACCTGACCTTGAAATATACCTTACCTTATAAACATACGAGCTTGAACGGAAAATTGCTGAATAAAAGATTGCGGGAAATCAACGGTTGGCAGACAGAAGGTTTAGTGGATAGATTAAAACGGATCTTTCGTTAAACGCCTAGCAGACTTCTTATTTTCCTGATTACACCGCCTGGAGCGTTATTGCGCAGTTTATACAACTCACTCAGGTGCCATTTCTCCTGTTCATTCATTAACTGGCCGAACTTTTCTTCCAGTTCAGGATGAAATGTATTACCATGTTGTTCCAGCAACACCAACATCTCATTCCAGTTTTTCTTCTGCGGAATCAATGTTATCCGTTCCAATTCCTGCAAATCATCCAGCATTTTTGCCGCGGCATATTTCTGATGAAATCCGGGATTATTGTAACGATCAAAGAAATCATCATCCACCTTATACTTCACTAATTCGTATTTATCTTTCACCGTTGGATTAAGGTAATACGCGACAAATTCTGCCGCAGACTGGGTCAACGTGATACTGATGCCATGTCTGGTAGTTTGTGTGGTATTGGGGAAAGAGCCGTGAATCGTCTTATTATCAAAAATCAATACATCTCCGGGTTCCGTATTAATCACATTCATGTAGGGCATCAGCTTATACCGGAATTCTTCTACCGGCTCCGGTACCAGCGGACACGGAAATCCTCTGACCTGATCAAAGAACAGATGTCCTCCGCGGATGAAAGCCATGGCGCCATTTGATAAATCTGTCTTATCCAGAGAAATCCAGCACATCAGCGACTGATAGCTGGTTTCATCCACAAATGTCCAATCCTGATGTGCGGCCACCGTGCCGGTAGGATAAGGCTCTTTTATCATGTATGAACCTGTGAAAAACTTAGGTTGGTGTAAGTATTCCGCAAAGCGGGGAAATACATCTGACCTGAAAAAAGCATTGAGTTTCTTGCGCACTTCGTTATCCATCTCGTCAATACTGACACTGAAGCCGTATTTTTTCTCATCAGAAATAGCCAGCGAGTCATAAAATGTTTTGAAAGCGGCAGCCTCTTCCTCACTGAACATCTTCAACTTGACAAATCCATCCTTATTGAATGTCTGTTGAACCGCATTATCTTTAAAAAAAATTGACATATTATTTATTTACAACTTATTTGTATCACAACAACTGATTTATTGATTAAAAATACACATTTAATGGCAAAAAAATGCCTGCTGTATTATTTGCAGAAACAAACTGTATGACCTTCAGATTATCAAACGCTGTAGCAGATTGTTAAATTCGCTGGATTTTATGTAATTTTCGATTTCAATTACCATACATGCTACGTCACAGTTCCGGAAAATATTTCCCGCATCTCATTATAATATTGCTGTCCGTATTATTTTACGGCACTTCCCTGCAGAATGATTTTGCTCTGGATGACCGGTTTATCTTTGAAAATATTCCACCAAAAGATGCTCCCGCCAGTGATATTTTCAAGGTTTTTTCACAACGATTTGTAAGAGAAGACTACCGACCTGTCGCCTATTTCACCTATGCTGTTGAACAAATGGTGGTAGGCGAAATCAAACCTATTGTCTCGCACAGCATCAATCTCTTTCTCTATATCGCCGTCATTATCTTGCTGTATTCCACTATTTCCCTCTTGCCTGTTGCTCATTCCACTTCAATAGCGCTGGCTGCGGCACTGCTGTTTCTCGCGCACCCGGCGCATGCCGGCGTGGTAAACAATCTGAAAAGCAGAGATGGACTGTTCAGTATGTTATTTTTACTGGGCGCCCTGAAAGCCTTCCTGATATATGAACAACACAAAAAATGGTACCTGATATTAGCTGGTGCCATGCTTTTTCTGCTGGGTGTTTTCAGTAAGCTGGATGCGCTCAATCTGATATTTATCTTGCCAATTCTATTGCTCTTGCTTTATAAAAAAGACTGGAAATGGACTTTACTGAGCGGCTATCTGATTTTCATGTGTTATATTATCTTCCGCGTTGTGCTGCTCGACAAGATAGTGCCTCCTGAGAAACTGGCACTGACACAGGCGGTTTTATTCACGGAGAATCCATTGCCTTACGACCATACGCTGGTGAACAAACTGGGCATGGCGGTGGCCACCTACTGGCAGTATCTGCTGTTCATGCTGATTCCCAAAGGATATTATTTCTATTTCGGATTTGATATGATTCCACTGCAACCGGTATACCATCCCATCATATTGCTGAAAGCGGCAGTATTACTGGCTATTCTGGGCGGCAGTATCTGGTATTACAAAAAAAATAAACTCGTAACAGCCGGCATGCTGATATTTTTCGCCGCGTTATTCTATTGTTCCAATCTCTACACTCCGGTGGGCGGCATCGTAGCAGACCGCTATGCATTCATTGCATCGATGGGTTTCCTGCTGGCGATATCCGCATTGATTGCAGACATGACAGCAAGATATCAACTGGCAGAAAAAATAAAAACCAGATTCAACAAACCGTTTATCACATCAAACTCCGTAGCGCTGATGATTACCGGATTGCTGGTGATGATATACTTCCCGTTTGTACAACAACGAAATGCTGCGTGGAAAGACACCTTGACGCTTTTTGAAACGGACCTGCCTCATCTCAAAAAATCGTTTGAAGCCAACAGAATTGCCTCAACGACCTATGTACAACGTGCCATGAGCAGCAAACAGGCGGAAGAAAAAGAATATCTGTTTACCAAAGGGCTGCAATATGCCAAGCAGGCCAATATGGTGTATAATGAAAGTATTTTTACACACGAGTCAGAGGCGATTGCCTATTACGGATTAAACAACATTCCCGAAGCGGAACAAAAATTCAAGGCAATTATCAGCCAGTTCGATTCCAGCACGGTCAGCTGGGATTTACTGGGTGATATCACCTTCCGGAGAGGCAATTTTGACTCTGCGGCTTATTGCTATAAGAACGTTATCAGAACGGACTCCAACAATGTTTCTGCCTATTACAAGTTGCCATCCGCCTATTATTCGGCTGGTCAAAAAGACAGTGCTTTCAGTTTTCTGAACACCGTCATGCAGCGCTATCCGTACTCGTATGTACCGCATGAAAGCATCAGCTATCTTTATTTCAATGAGGGTGACACGTTGCAGGGATTAAATCACCTGGTAACTGCTTTTGAGAAGGGATTCAGAGATCCTTATATGTACAATATCACGAAGGAATTGCTGCTGCGAAAAAACCAACCGGACAAGGCCAAGCTACTGGACGCTATTGTGTCGGCAAAGTAGTATTGATGTTACGGATGGCTTCTTCTGTATAATATACTTTTTTCACCTCAGACGGTGCCAGCTCTTGTTCTTTCAGCAACGTAAATTTATATTCCGTAATAAAATAGTTTTTCCATTTTTCCGGCGGCACACCTGCCTTTTCAAGGTTATAGAAATACCAGAATTTGAGGAATGCACGCTCTTTCCATCTGGCTTTGAAATGCATACTTCTGCATGGCATCAGATAATGAAACAACATACCTTTTGGGCGGAAATGAATCTCGTGCTTATTCTTAGCCACTATATCATGGGTAAAAAAATCATACAGAATATTATCGTCTCCAATGTATTCCATACTAATCCATCCTAATTCATAGGAAGGCTCCGGAGCAAACATCTTCCATTCCTGCTTAAAAAACCAGTTGGACATAGGCGATGGAATATCTGCATAGCGCAAGGCGGCTGTCACCGATTGCATATAAGGTTGTTTGGCAGCCGCGCAGTTTTTGGTAACAAACAGTATATTTTTTATAAACAGCACATACAAAATAAAAGCTGCGAGTCCACGTACAGCATATTTCTGCCAGCCTGAATATATCGATGGTTCGTATTTTTGCGTGTTGCCAATATTGAATTTATCCCAGAAATGGGTGGGCAACAAAATGGCGGAAACGGCTATACCCGACAGAGAAAAATTGGAGACATCTGCAATCAGATGTACGGAAAGGTGAAACCCAAAGAGATATAACACCACCACATAACGATTCCATTGTTTGTAGAATGGCAACAGCAACAACAGCGGAAACAACCAGTCCAGTATCAGCGTCAGATAAGTCAGCGGCCGATACAACCATTCGTTGGAAGAAAATACGGATGCCAGCGGCGTAGTCATCCACTGATCGGATGCCATCAGTTTTATGGCGAATCCCTGTGTCCACGCATCTCCGTATTTCACTATGCCGGTTCCGAAATAAATCCACATAATCTGCATCAGCATAATCAGTGAGGCCCAGAATGGCACGGACTTCTTTACCGCCGGCGGACGAATGGAAAAATGATTATCCAGAGGAAGGAAACAGGACCAGGTAAGAAAACACATCGTATAACGATCGAATCCGTGGGTAAAAAAGGGCGTAGCCTGCCACAGATTAAGCATAAAGAATAACAGCAGTACCGACACAATCCTTGTGCGGAAACCAATGGCATACAAAAAGGAAAGTGCTATCGCTGTATATATCCAGACATAAGCAAACACATTGGAATGCACATAATCAAAAACGGAATAGTTTAATTTGCCGTGTACATACAGCCTGACATCTTCCGGAATAATCCGATCTGCACCCCAACACTCCGCCGCCCACGGCAGTTTATTGGTCACTAACAAATACAGTATACTGAAGCCCAGGATGATGCGGAACAAAGAAACGGATCTTTCATCCAGTGACCAGCTTCGGGTGATTCTTTGTAACATCTCCGCAATGTACCGTTTAGTAAATTACTTTAATGCTTTTACCTTTTCGCGGAATTCACACAATGCCCAAAGTCCGTATACGGAGGCATTGATATTTCCCTGACGGTAAGCCTCGTTATAAATCGGCCATCCTCCATCGGAATTATTCTGCAGATGCAGAAGATACATCAGATTATCGCCCTGATTCTCCAGACTCACTTCATTAGAATACAAACCATAAGCCAATACTCTGGCCGGATAATACAGATTAATTATCTCACTGTTCGTCTTAGTCAACGTATCTCCTTTCACCAATATCTGACGGAAATTATAGGTTTTGTATAATTCCGAATAAAAACTTTTCTGATATTCATCTATCTTAGGATGTTTATCGTGGCAATTTTTATTATACTCTGCAAAGACCCAGTAATGTTGGATTTTATCTCCACCCGTCAATACGACTCTGTATTTATACAGCGTATCAAGTGCCTCAGCCGGAGTATCAACGTGTTTACATAAAGTAGTAAAACCTGTACGTCCGTAAACACTGGTCATATTCTGATAGAACAACTGCATTAAATCGAGTTTCTGGCTTTTCATTTGCTCCAGATTTTTCACATGAGCCTGTTCATCACCGTAAAAATTCCCATATAATTTATAAATCAGGCCTGAAGTGTAGGTGCTTGTGAAATCCAGCGTATCTAATCCTAATCCGAAATGTTTGCTGTATAATTTTGTTTCCATTGCCACAAAATTATCCCGCATGTTGATATGCTGTAAAGAAACATATCGCTGCGCTTTGGCAATGCGCTCATCCAACAGATGTACGAGTGAATCCTTCCCGTATTTTTTTATAAACTTCTGAACCGTATCCGCCGGAAATGGCTTGAACTTAGCAGCAGGTGCAGGATTGGCGGCAGTCGCTATCTGCAGGGAAAACAATCCGGCGATCAGCAATAATAACATCTTTCTCATAGTCATAAACATTCAGTCTAATTACTACAAATGTATTAAAATCATGCCAAAAAACAACATTACGCCCCGGCATCAGCGGCAACAGCGGAGAAATGACACCAAATATTATCGCAACTGGCACAGATAGCTGTATAATTTAGTATTTTCATACCATGAAAATCTGGGAATTGCTGCCCTGGGGCAGAAAAAAGAAACATCCTGCTGATAGTGCCGCACATGCTGCGGAGGTGGGCAAATTTTACAACAAGAACCATGATGCTTTTCTGAAAGTATACGGGGAAATCATACAGGCATTCCGCACCAACAACCTGGACAATATCCTGCATTATCAGATTCAGACCATCGGACTCAGCGCGGAACAGCGCGTACTGGATGCGGGCTGCGGCGTATGCGGTCCTGCCCGTTTTTTTGCCAGAAATGCCGGTTGCAGCATCGACGCTGTCACCATTTCCGAAGTGCAGCAGAAAGCATCAGAGGAATATATCCTCCGGGAAGGCCTGCAGGATAAAGTAAAAGTGCATCAGGCAGACTATCACCTCGTGGATACCGTATTTCCGAAAGAGACTTTTGACAAAGCCTATTTTCTGGAGTCATTCGGCCATTCTCCGGATAAAGAGAAATTGCTGAAAGCGGTCTGGAAAGTACTGAAACCCGGCGGCGAAGTGTATATCAAGGATTTATTCCGCAGGGTATCGGACAACTGGATGGTGCAGTATAAAATTGATTCGGAAATCAAAAAAATCAACAAGGCATATATTTATGATGTCGCGGACCTGAATGATTTTGTCGACATGGTGCGAAAGCTCGGCTATGTCATCGTGTTTATTAAAACCATCGATATTCCGCTGGAAGACTTTGAAAACCTGTCTATTTCCAACGAATTTCAGGAACTGACCGGCATCGCCAAGATTGACAACTGGGAGAAATACATCTTCCCGATTGATTTCTTCGAAGTTAAATTATACAAACCTGAGTACGACATCAACAAAGGCATGCACCGTTATTTCCTGCAAAATGTATTCCAGCTGCAGATGAATCACCTGAATAAAAACGAACTCTGAGTTTGGCATTTATACACAACATACAGCACCGGCTCTGGAACAATGTACAGTATAAATTCAGTACCGTGTTCTGCAGTTTGTATGTCGTTTTATTCCTCGGAAATTCCAGTGGCAACAAGATATTATGGTACATCTTTGTTTCCATATTGCTTTCGATTGGTGTGGCTGGTATGGGCTATGCGCTCAATGACTACCACGACTACGAAGACGATATAAAAAACGGCAAACAGAATCTGTTCATCAACTTCTCGCGGCCTGCTTCTGTTTTACTGGTTATCCTGTTTCTGACACTGTCCGTTTTTCCGTGGTTTATCTTGCCGTTTGACCGCTATTCATTGTATCTGATTTTACTGGAATTTTTTCTTTTCATTGTATATGCGCTGCCACCTTTCCGGCTGAAAGAAAAGGGATTCCTGGGTGTGCTGACAGATGCCTTGTATGCACAGGTAGTACCTTGTGTGCTGGCGGCCTACACGTATTCCAAAATAGAAAACAAAGTCAGCTTTCCGGTTTTCTTTGTGCTGATTTATCTTGGATGGCTGATACTGACGGGCATACGAAATATCCTCAATCATCAGCTGGAAGATTACGACAATGACCGCAATACCAATACGCATACTTTCGTTACCAAATACGGATTATCCTTTACGCGACAATGGGTGATGCGCTTGCTGGTACCTGCGGAACTCCTGTTATTCCTGCCACTGCTGTATTTTCTACCGCAAACCAGTCACCTTTTCCTCTATGCCTATTTGGTGTATGTGGGAGCTTATTACATCAAAGAGAAAGTCAGAAAGAAAGACCTGTTGGAAGATCAGCACGAGCAGTATGATTTCTTCAATAAACAAATCCTGAATGAATTTTATGAGATACATTTTCCGCTGATGCTGTTGTTTTATTTTAGTTTTTTTCAGCCATTCTTTATCTGGATATTCTCCCTGAACCTGCTGCTGTTCTTCCCGATTTATTATCGTTATACGGTGGGATTTCTGAAAAAATATCTGCCATTTTAAACATCGGCAGTCAACAACCCGTATCTTTAAAGGGTGATACAAACCTATTTTGATAGTATCCGTATAAAAGATTGGTGGAATTATATCCTTCCACCCATCGCCGGATTTTACGGATGGGGCCTCTTTCAGTCGGGACGCAGTTTTGAAGATAGTTTTTTCACCACCGTCGGCTTCTTCCTGCTCACCTTTGGCGTAGCGTCTTTTGGTTTCTTTATTAATGAGTGGACAGATATTAAAGATGACCTTGCTGCCGGTAAAAAAAATGCGGTGGCCACCTTATCTATCAGTCAGCAAACAGCAATCTTTGCATTCATTGTTTTGCAGTTATTAATAGGCTTCCGGCTGTGCGTCACCAACCTGCACACAACACTTTTATTGTGTATTCAGCTACTATCACTGCTGCTCTATTCCTGTCCACCATTTCGCATGAAAAAGAATATGTATATAGCTCCTATTCTGGATGCATTATACAGCGGCACTATCTTTTATTTAGTAGCCATCAACATTCATTATCCAACCTTTTTCGGATTAAACATTTCGCAACAATCAGCGTTGGTATTGCTCACCATCTGGGCAATTTTCCGGGGTTTCCGCAATATCATTATGCACCTATTGACGGATGAGAAATTTGATGCCGCTATTGCACAGAAAACAGCCGGCACACAATTTCATCGCTACAGTGTAGAACGTTTTCTGTATCGAATCATTCTCCCGGTAGAGGTAGTTGCATTTGCCGGTTTTTGTTTCGCCGAGAGAGCCGCATATGGAATATTACTAGGCGTGGCTTACCTTATTTTTATGCTGTATTGGTGGAAAAGAAAAACGCATATCATCCCGTTTATACTGAAACGACAGTCACCGGCAGATGAATCTTCCCTGTACAGTATCAATATCTTTCATGAAGTAGCTTTGCCGGTTTATATCTTTGGCTTACTTGCCGTGCAGACAGATCCATTCTACGGATTGTATCTATTGCTGATGTTGTTAATTTTTCCCGGAATAAGACAATGGATAGTGTCCGCAATACAACTGCCGCTGCGCATCCTTCCGTGATGCTGCCTGTTTCTCAGGAT
>ERZ1645187.2823-NODE-2823-length-15043-cov-9.076261_pt1 | contig 15043 bp, 11 predicted proteins | sample MGYA00575352_ERZ1645187 | MGnify/ENA primary metagenome ERZ1645187 (study PRJEB40837, sample SAMN11349314) | freshwater sediment metagenome | isolation source: river sediment | host: Sediment | place: India: Wazaribad , New Delhi | collected 2017-02-21 ...
GATGAAGGGAACGTCGATGGCGGCGATGCGGTTGGTCGCACAGCTCATCACCAGCGCGCTGCGGGCCGCGAGCAGCGGTTCCCATGCCAGCGCCACGCCCAGTTCCGCCGAAAGGTCGCCGCCGCCGAACATCAGTGCGCAGACCGCATCGACCGCGCCGATGGCGTCTGCCTGACGAAGGCCGCGCACCGTTTCGATGAGCGGGACAAGGCGCGCGCCATCAGTGCCAAGAACGGCCGCGACCTGTTCCGCCTCGCGCGCGGATTCCACCATCGGCAGGAACAGCACGTCTGGCCGGCTGGCCGAGCGGGCAAGCGCTAGCAGATCCTCGATCCCGGCGCGGGTCATCAGTCCGTTGATGCGCAGCGCAAGGCGAGGGGTGGCGTGGCGGGCGAGGGCGTCGAGAGCGATTTCGCGCGCCGCATCCTTTTCCGCTGCCGGAACCGAATCCTCAAGATCCATGCAGACCAGGTCGGCGCCCGATTCCAGCGCCTTCGCAATCCGGTCGGCGCGGTTGCCCGGCACAAAAAGGAAGTTGGTGAAACTGATCATGGCTTCAAGTTGTCCGGACAATTTGCAATGTCAATGCTTTTCTCGTGCAGTCCGGAACGATCCTGTCCGGTAGCTGGAGAAAACGTTGTCATACCGCCCGCGACGTTGCCGAGAGGCGGGCGGCATGACCTGCCAGGGCGTCAGATCGGCTTGATGTTACCAAGGAACGCCGTGCCCAGCAGCAGCAGGTAGACGACCCACACCCAGATGCGCGTCAGGTCCATCGTGCGGCGCAGCGGGATTTCGGTTTCGTCGCTCGAACCTTCCTTGATGAGGCGGCCAAGCTGCGGTCCGACCGGCTTGAAAGCGACGTCGATCATGATCGCGGCAGCGAAGATCAGGCCGAACATGACCGCCTTGCTGGCGAGCCACAGCGGTGCCAGCGGCTGCCCCTGGCGCAGCGACACGATGCCGAGCGCCAGATAGAACACGGTCAGCGCGATCTTCAGCACGAACTCGATTCGGTTGTTGCGCTTGGCGCGCGGAGTCTGGTCGTGAAAGTGGCTGTCCCAGACCAGCCACAGCCAGAACCCGCCGATCAGCCAGGCGGCGGCGATCGCGGCGCCCGGCAGATCCCACCAGCCGCCCGCATCGACCATCGACAGGGTGAGGGGAACCATCAGCGCCCACGCGGACCGCGGGACCATGTCGACGTTCACCAGCAGCTGCAGCAAGGCGAGGCGCTGCGGCAGCGTCCATTTCTCTCGTTTGCGGAAATGCTGGCCTAGCAGAAATACGCCGACGTCCGCCCCCAGCCACAGAACGAAGAGCAGAAGGTGGAAGAACACCAGCAGCTGGTAAAGCGTGAAAGAGAGTTCGGGCATCGCGGTATCCTCTAGTTTTTCCCGGTCCTGCGGGGCGGACAGCGATCCTTTTTGCCGCACCCTGCAAACCTCTCTTGCATAACTCCATCTGCTGTGCAAACTTGTCCGGACAAGTTAAAATGCTTTTATGTGGAGGGCTACACGATGAGGTTGGGTTTGAAGTGCGGCGTTGCGTTTTTCGCCATGGTCGCCGCGGCATCGCACGGAGTAGCTGCGGCCCAGACCGTGCAAGAGGCTGAAACTGAGGAAAGCTACGGTCTTAATGAAATCACCGTTACGGCGCAGCGCCGTACGGAAAGCGTGCAAACCGTTCCTATTGCCATCAGCGCGTTCGATTCGAACGAACTCGCCACGCGCGGCATCAGCAGCGCGCTTGAAGTGACCCAGTACGTCCCGAATCTTGTCGGCATCAACAACACCGGTCTTGGTTCGGCCAACTCGTATTACATGCGCGGCCTCGGCAACACCGAATCGATCCCCACGTTCGATCCGCCGATCGGCACCTACGTCGATGACATTTATCTCTCTCGCCAGAATGCCAATAATCTCTCCTTGTTCGACGTTGAGCGCGTGGAAGTTCTGCGTGGTCCTCAGGGAACTCTGTTCGGTCGCAATACTACGGGTGGCGCGGTCGCTATATTTCTGAAGGAAGCAAGTCAGGAACTGGGTGGTTATGCGGAAGCCGGATATGGATCGTATAACCTTTGGCAGATCAACACGTCATTGAACGTGCCGATCAATGATCGTCTGGCGGTCAAGATTTCGGGCTACGTTCAGGACAGCGACGGCTACGCCAAGAACACCATCACCGGCGAACGCCAGAACCAGAATGATGGCTGGGGCGTGCGCCTTGGCGTCAAGGGCGATCTTTCCGAGAACGCCACCTGGACCGGCTCGTACATCCACACGTTTGCCGATGGCGCCAACATCGCCAACTTCGATTGCAACCCCGCCGTGCCGACCCAGTGCGACGGCCGTTACGTGAGCACCGGGTTCCGCCGCGACGGCAACTTCGGTGGCCGCCTTTCGGGCAAGAAGGATAACTTCGGCCACTTCGTGAAGACGACGATGGACTTCATCTCGTCCAACCTGAAGCTGGGCAATGACGATCTGAGCGTCAGCCTCATCACCGGTTACGTCTACACCACGCAGGACTACGCGCTCGACTTCTCCGATGGTCGTTCGCTGCCGTCGATCAACGTGCCGATCACGCCGGTGCTGGGCCTGACTCGTGGTGGCTTCGTCGTCGCGAACGAAGGCGAATTCTCGCAGTTCTCGCAGGAAATCAAGGTCAACGCCTCGATCGCCAACGGACTGCTCGACGTGGTTGGCGGCCTCTACTACTTCGAGGAAGACAACTTCAGCGATTTCGCCGACCTGCTGACCGTGGTCAGCGCCGCGGCGCCCGCGCCGGGTGGCAACACCCTGCTGCTGGCCGATCGCACGATGACCAACTCGACCAAGGCTTACGCCGGCTATCTGCAGGGTGACCTCAACCTCACCGACCAGCTGAAGCTGACCGCTGGCGTGCGTTACACTGACGAAACCAAGCGTTTCTCGATCCGTGACAATCGCGCGTCCTGCCTTGACGGCACGGTCGAGGCGACCTGCCTTGTCGACTCCAACCTTGTCGTGCTGAGCGGCCGGGCCATTCCGCGCAGCCAGAACATCAAGATCTGGACCCCGCGCTTTGCCATCAACTACCAGGCAAGCAACGATGTCCTGCTGTTCGCTTCGGCGACCCGCGGCTTCAAGTCGGGTGGCTGGAACGCGCGCGGCACCAGCCCGAGCGAACTGCTGCCGTTCGATGCGGAAAAGGCGTGGAGCTATGAAACCGGCGTCAAGTCGGAGCTGTTCGACCGTCGCCTGCGCGTCAACCTCTCGGCTTACTGGCTGGACGTTTCGAGTCTTCAGACCCCGTCGGGCTTCGTTCGTGCCAACGGTTCGATCGGCTTCGTGACCCGCAACTTCGCGGACTACGAAAACAAGGGTATCGAACTTGAAGTGAACGCTGTTCCGGCGCGCGGGCTCAATGTCTTCGCTTCGTTCGGCTATCAGGACGACAAGTACAAGGTCGACACCACTCGTCCGATCCTCGACGCCTATGGCGTCCAGTCGGTCGGTGAGCAGCAGCGCCGCTGCCTTGCCCAGCTCGCTTCGGGTCTGGTTCCGGGTGGTGACGCGACGGCTTGTGCTCAGGGTATCGTCGCGGCTGACGGCAGCCTCGCAACCCCGGTGCGCACGCCCAAGTTCAACCTGGCGATTGGCGGCAGCTACGAGGCCGATCTCGGCAAGGGACTGACCCTTGTCCCGTCGGTCAACGCCAGCTGGCGCGACAAGAGCGAAGTCGGCACCAGCAACGTGACCTTCTATGAAGATTCGGTCACCAGCTCGGGCGGCACCACCTACGCCAACAACCTGCTTGGCAAGGGTGCCCGCATTGCCGGTTCGCTCAGCAAGGCGCGCTGGATCGCCAACGCCACGCTGACGCTGCGCAGTGAATCGGGCTGGTCGTTGTCGGCGGAATGCCGCAACTGTTTCGATCAGGAAGCGGTTGAGTCGACGCTCGCCAACCTTGAATACATCAACCCGCCGCGCACCTGGCTCATCAAGGGTCGGTACTCGTTCTGATCGCTGGAGGTTGACAAGGGTCGGGGGGCGCGGCGACGCCCCCCCGATCTGTACTGAAATATCGAACGGAAAAAACGGAACATGACCCTGCCGGCCACAGCGACCAGAACAGATTCCAGCAGTGAATTCCGAAACGGCTGGAAGGTCCTGCTGGCGGGTGTCGTTGGGGTGACGCTGGGCGCTTCGCCCATCCCCTTCAATCTCATCGGCTTCACGGTTGCGCCGCTGACGGCGGAATTCGGCTGGAGCCGCACCGAAATCATTCTCCCGGCCACGATTTACGGCCTGATCGCATCGTTGATGGCCCCGGTTTTCGGGTGGCTGTCCGATCGTCACGGCGTTCGCAAGGTGGCCTTGTGGTCGGTCTTCGGGTTCGCGCTGGCGCTGGCCGCCGTGGCGCTGACGCCCGCGGTCAATTCCACTTCGACCCTGTTTGTCTATTACGGCATCTGGTGCCTGATCGGCCTTGTCGGGATCGGATCGACCCCGATCACGTGGAGCAGGGCGGTCAACTTGTGGTTTTTCCACCACCGGGGCCTCGCACTGGGCATCCTGTTGCTCGGCACCAGCCTTGCCGCGCTGTTCGTCCCGAAGCTGGCGGTCTGGGCGACCGAGCAGTTCGGCTGGCGCAACATGTTCGCGATCATGGCGCTGCTGCCGATGTTCGTATCGCTGCCGGTCGCGTGGCTGCTGTTTCGGGAGCCGCGCCCGGAAGAAACGCCCAAGGCGCTGACCACCAGCGACGGCACCCTCGCCGGGATGACGCTTTCCCAAGCGCTCAAGGGCTATCGGTTCTACGTGATGTGGATCTCGATCGCGATCGTCGCGGGCTGCTATTCCGGGGCCTTCATCAACATGCCGGCGATCCTGATGGACGATGGCATGGGCGCGCAATCGGCCGCCAGCATCATGGGCGTGCTGGGCATCGGCATCTTTGTCGGTCGCATCCTGACGGGCGTGCTGCTGGACCGGTTCTGGCAGGGTTTCGTCGCATTCCCGCTACTGTGCCTGCCAGCTATCACCTGTCTGATCCTGATGGGTGATGGGACGACCTTCGCAATGGCGGCTGTTGCGGCTTTCTTCCTCGGCTTTGCGGCCGGCGCGGAAGCCGACCTTATCGCCTACCTTGCCGGTCGCTATTACGGCATGGCGCACTACGGCAAGATCTATGGCATGCTCTACATGCCCTTCGGCATTGCATCGGCGCTCTCCTCGGTCATCTACGCCTATGTCCGAGATCAGACCGGTTCCTATGACGCGATCCTGCTGGTCGCGCTTTTCGGGTTCATTTTTGGCGGCGCGCTGCTGCTGCTGCTGGGCCGCTATCCCACCTCATTTGACGAAGAGCCGGCCGCTGCTGCCGCTCCCGTTACCGCACACTCCTGATTTACCAAGGATACGACATGGCAACCCTTGCTGAAAGCGATCTCAAAGAAGCACTGGCCAGCGGCGGCGCCCGCGTGGCGACCGATGCCGAGACGCTCGATTACTTCGCACACGACGTGTTTTCGCGCGGCGCCGATCTGGCGGCGGTGGTTTCCCCGGTCGATACCGCTTCGCTGGCGGCGGCGGTCAAGGCGGCCACCAGCCGCGGCCTGATGGTGATCCCGCGCGGCGGCGGCATGAGCTATACCTCCGGCTATACCGCGCCCAGCGCCGGTGCGGTGTTGTTCGATACCGCTTCGATGACCCGCATTCTCGATATCAACCAGACCGACATGACCGTGACGGTCGAGGCCGGGTGCACCTGGGCCGCGCTTTACGAAGCGCTGCGCCCGCTGGGGCTGCGTACCGCGTTCTGGGGCACGCTTTCGGGCATTCAGGCCACCGTTGGTGGCGGCATGAGCCAGAACGGCATCTTCTGGGGCACCGGTCGTCACGGCACCGCGGTGCAAAGCTGCGTCGCGCTTGAAGTGGTGCTGGCCGATGGCACGATCCTGAAGACCGGCAGTGCCCATGCGCGCCCTTATGGTCCGGACCTGACCGGCCTGTTCCTTGCCGATACCGGGGCGCTGGGCATCAAGGCCACCATCACCATGCGGCTTGTGCCCGAAGCGGCCTGCCATGGTTATGCCAGCTTCACTTTCACCCAGGCGGAAGGCTTCCTTGGCGCGCTGGGCGAGATCGAGCGCGCCGGCATTTCGACCGAGTGCTTCGGTTTCGATCCGCGTCTCAATTCCATCCGCATGCAGCGCGACAGCCTTGCCACCGACGCCAAGCAGCTTGTCGGCATGATGAAAAAGCAGGGGTCGGTGTTCAAGGCGCTGAAGGAGGGCGTCAAGGTTGTCACGGCGGGGCGCAGCTTTATCGACGGGGCCTCGTTCTCGATGCACGTGCTGGCCGAGGCCGGTATCCAGCAGGCGGCAGATTCCGACATCGCCCGTGCCCGCGAGATCGTTGCCCGCCATGGCGGCCAGGAAGTGGAAAACACCATCCCCAAGATCATCCGGGCAAATCCGTTCGGGCCGCTCAACATGATGGTTGGCCCGCAGGGTGAGCGGTGGGTGCCGATCCACGGCCTGCTGCCGCACAGCCGCGCGCAGGCCTGCTTCGACGCGATCGAGGCGCTGTTCGATGCGCATGCCGAACAGATGGAACGCATGGGCGTTCATCCCGGCACGCTGATGGCTGCTGTCGGCGGGGCCGGCGTGGTGATCGAGCCGTGCCTCTACTGGCCGGACGAGCGCAACCCGCTGATTGACCGGACGGTCGAGGCCGCGCATCTCAAGAAGCTGCCGGTTCATTCGCATGACGAGGAAATCTGGGCCTTCGTGCAGGATCTGAAGACGCGTCTGGTGGACCTTTTCTTCGAGCACGGGGCTACCCATTTCCAGATCGGGCGGACCTATCGCTATCGCGACAGCCTTGATCCCGCGGCCGATGCGCTGCTCGTGGCGCTCAAGGCGCAAGTCGATCCCAAGGGGCTGATGAACCCCGGTTCGCTCGGGCTTTAGGAGGATCGGATGGAGGTCGTGCGAAGGCAGTTTCTTGCGAGCGCGGCCTCCGCCACGCTGATCGGCGGCATTCCCGCCGCAGCGGCAATGGATAAGGAACAGAGGCAGCAGGATATGGCAGATACGGGAACATATGCGGCGGTTGCCATGCAATTGGCTGCACGGTCTGTCGAACATGCGCCGGACCGGCAATCCGCCCGCCGGCAGATGATGGACACCATCGTGTCGCTGGAGCCGAAAATTCGCTCCGCGGCGATCTTCATCCAGCAATACGCCGGCAATCCGGTCAAGCTGGCGGTGCTGCCCGAATACGTGCTGACCAGCTATCCGGGGCGCATTTCGGTGCCCGATTTCGCCGACCGCGCCGCGCTGGAAATCGACGGTCCGGAATACGAGGCGATGGGCGCGATGGCGCAGCGCCTTGGCCTGTTCATCGCCGGCAACGCCTATGAACAGGACCGCCACTTTCCCGGTCTCTATTTCCAGACCAGCTTCGTGATCGCGCCTTCGGGCGATGTCGTGCTGCGTTATCGCCGGCTCAATTCGATGTTCGCGCCGACTCCGCACGATGTCTGGTCGCGCTACCTCGATATTTACGGGCTGGACGGCGTGTTTCCGGTTGCGCGCACGGAAATCGGCAACCTTGCCGCGATCGCGTCCGAAGAAATCCTCTATCCCGAAATCGCCCGCGCGATGGCGCTGCGCGGGGCGGAGATATTCGTTCACAGTTCGTCGGAAATCGGATCGCCGATCGATACGCCCAAGTCGATCGCCAAGCGCGGCCGCGCGCAGGAAAACATGGCCTATGTCGTGTCCGCCAACACCGCCGGGATCGAACTGTCCAGCCTGCCGGTCGCCTCGGGCGATGGCAACAGCATGGTCGTGGACTACAAGGGCCGGGTCCTGGCGGAATCGAACAGCCGCGAAACCTTCACCGCCTTTGGCGAGATCGATCTGGGCGCCTTGCGTGCGGCACGTCGCAAACCGGCGATGACGAACTTCCTTGCGCGGCAGCGGCTTGAGCTTTTTGCTGAAGTATATTCAGGAAAATCTCCTCAACGTGCGGATAGTTTGATTCAGAACAATGAAGTAATCGTCCCGGACAGAGATTTCTTTAAAAGGGTTCAGGAGGAATCCATTAATAATCTGATTAAGGAAGGCATCGTATGAGCAAGGTATCGTCACCACCAGTTCCTCCATACAGGGCCGTCAAGACTCATGACGTATTTCCGTCTGTCAGCCATGACGAGGCGGCTCGTTTCGATTTTCTGACGCACTTCAACAAGTTTTTGGCGTCTTCGCTGGGGCGCGGCAACAAGCTCGCGTATGAACGCCGGGTGCTGCCGGCCTTCCGCAAGGAAAAGGCCCGCGATCCGAAGGACCGGTTCGAAATCCGCAATGCGATGAACCGCGATCCGTTCCACCGCCTGTGGTCGGCGTCAAAGCGCAACTCGATGGAAATGCGCCAGCAGAACGGCCGCTCGATCGTGCTGCGCCAGCTCGACGATCTCGATGCGCGGGCGAATGCCCTGAACGAAGGCAAGTCGACACTGCAACTCGACCCCACGGTCCAGGTGCCGCGCTATCAGTCGGCGGTGGACATCCACTGCATGCCCGGCTGCTATCACGGCGAGGAACGCCCCGGCGACGTTTCGGCTGGCGCGAACTATGACTGCGGCATCTTCGCCACCACGGCGGGCGCGCTGGGCGGCCTGTCGGACGGCGGCGGTCAGGCCGTGGCGCAGTGGCTGAAGGCCAATTATCCGAACTGGAAGCCGCGCCGCGTGCTGGATATCGGCTGCACCATCGGTCACAACGTGGTGCCGCTGGCGCTGGCCTATCCGGAAACCGAATTCATCGCGATCGACACGGCGGCGGCATCGCTGCGCTATGGCCATGCCCGTGCGCAGGCGCTGGGCGCGACGAACATCACCTTCATCCAGCACAACGGCGAAGACCTGTCGCGCTGGGAAGAAGGGTATTTCGACTGGGTGCAGACCACGATGTTCCTGCATGAGCTGAGCGGCAAGGCGCTGCCCCAGATCATCAACGAAGGCTTCCGCGTCCTCGCGCCGCATGGCCTGATGCTGCACGTCGAACAGCCGCAATACACCCCGGAAATGCCGCTGTACGAACAGTTCATCCGGGATTGGGACGCGTTCAACAACAACGAACCGTTCTGGTCGGCGATGCACGCGCTGGACCTCAAGAAGGTCATGCAGAAGGCTGGTTTCGACGAAGCCGACCTGTTCGTGGCTGGCGTCAAGGCCGTGGCGGATCGTTCGATCTTCCCCGAAGCCCCGACCGACGAAACCGAAGACCATGGCCGCGCAGCCGCGTGGCACGCCTATGGAGCCTGGAAGGGAGGCGCGCCGAAATGACCGAGACCACTCTGGACTGGATGGCCCTTGCCAACCGCAAGCCCAAGGGCAAGCGCCCCGAATACTTCTCCGATCCGCACAACGAACAGGCCTATTCGGTCCTGCTCGCGCTGGTCGGCGAAGTGTCGGTCATGCGCCAGCGGCTTGATACGGTGGAACGCCTGCTCGAAACGAAGGGCACGATCTCGCGCGCCGATATCGAAAACTTCGTTCCGGCCGGCGACGTTGCCGCTGAACGCAGCGACATGACGCGCGAATATATCCTGCGCGTCATGCGTGGCCCGATGCAGGCGGTCGAGGCTCTTGAAGAGAGCGAACCGCCGATCGAAACCATCTGCGACGAACTGCTGAACAACTAAGGCAATCCGTTCGCCCGGATGGGCAAGACTGCAAGGCGCCTGGCCACTGCGTGGCCGGGCACTTTTTCCTGAAAATAACGCGGGTCAGCGCCCCATGCATCGCCCTTGATCAGGGGCGGGGCAACCGCTGCCGCCCCGGTCATTGCGAGTATCGTCATGTCGTTTGTTGCCCCCGTCGCCGATCAGGTTTTCGCCATGCGCGTGAATGCGCGGATCGCGGAATTGGCCGGAAGCGAACGCTTTTCGGCGGCATCGGATGACATGGTATCGGCAATCGCGGAAGGGATCGGGCAATTCGCCGCCGGTGAATTCGCGCCGCTGCGCCGGATTGGCGATACCGAGGGCGCGCGTGCGCAGGATGGCGTCGTTTCGCTTCCCGATGGCTATGCGCAGGCCTATCGCGCCTTTGTCGAGCAGGGCTGGAACAGCGTGGCGGGGCCGGCCGATCACGGTGGGCAGGGGCTGCCCTTCACGCTGGCGTGCTGCGTACTGGAATCGCTGGGCGGCGCGAACCTTGGCTTCAGCCTGCTGCCGATGCTGACCGTGGGCGCCATCGACGCCCTGGATCATCACGGGTCCGATCGGCTCAAGCAGATCTATCTGGAACGCCTGGTCAGCGGCGAATGGTCCGGCACGATGAACCTTACCGAACCGCAGGCGGGATCGGACGTCGGCGCGCTGCGCAGCACCGCCACGCCGATTGCCGAGGGCGAACACGCAGGCAAGTGGCTTATCAAGGGCACCAAGATCTTCATCACCTGGGGTGAACACGATCTGGCCGACAATATCGTGCATCTCGTGCTGGCCCGCACACCGGGGGCGCCGGCCGGGTCGCGCGGGATCAGCCTGTTCGTGGTGCCGAAGTTCCATGTCCTGCCCGACGGCAGCCTTGGCGAGCGCAACGATGTGCGGGTCGTCTCGATCGAGCACAAGCTGGGCATCCATGCATCGCCGACCTGCGTGATGAGCTATGGCGATAACGATGCGTGCATCGGCGAACTTGTCGGCGCGGAGAACGAAGGCCTGAAGGCCATGTTCACCATGATGAATTCGGCCCGCATCAACGTTGGCAGCCAGGGCGTGCAGATCGCCGAGGCGGCCTTGCAACTGGCATCCGCCTATGCGCGCGACCGCATCCAGTCGGCGCGGGCGGGTGCGGCGGACAAGTCTCCGGTCGCCATTGTCGAACACCCCGATGTGCGGCGGGTGCTGTTGCGGATGCGAGCCTTGACCGAAGGCGGGCGGGCGCTGCTCTATTACACGGCGGGGCAGGTGGATCGCGGCGCGCTGGGCCTTGCCGGCGCGCAGGAACGGGCCGACATTCTGGTGCCGATGCTGAAGGCATGGGGCACCGACATGGGCTGCGAAGTGACCAGTCTTGGCGTGCAGATCCACGGCGGCATGGGCTTCATCGAGGAAACCGGCGCGGCCCAGCTGTACCGCGACGCGCGCATCGCGCCGATCTACGAAGGCACGAACGGCATTCAGGCCGCCGATCTTGTCACGCGCAAGCTTGGCTATCGCGGCGAGGCCGCGCTGATCGAACTGTTCGACGAGATGCTGGCCGATGCCGCCGGACATGTTGAATTGCTGGCGCTGGTGCGCGATTGCCGCGACGTGGCGCAATGGATGGTGCAGGATGCCACGCTGGATGACCGACTGGCCGGCAGCGTTCCGTTCTGCACGATGTGCGCGGTCGCCGTGGCCGGGTGGCAGTTGCTGGTGCAGGAACGCGCGCTGGCGGACGAGGACGGCCCCTTCGCGCAGCGCAAGCGGGCGACGGCCGGTTTCTTCCTGCGTTCGCTGACCAGTGAGGCATCGGGCCTGAAGAAGTCCGCCATGGCCGGGGCCGCGCCGCTCTATGCGATCGACACTGCGCTGCTGGTCTAGGCACGCAGTGCCGGTTCGCAAGGGCGTCTCATAGCGGCGGCCCGGAAGCTGTCCTGTTGTCCGGCCTGCCGATTGCCGCCATGCACACAGGTGGCTAAGGCGGGGGGCAGGAGGGCGTGAAGCGGACATGGCGCTAACCGGCACTGATGACAGCGATATACTGACCAGCCTGCACGCCGGGCCGCTGGACAATCCGTTGTGGAACCGTTTCCTCACCCTGTTGCGGGAAAGGCTGGGTGCGGATTTCTGCGGTTTCTTTTTCCGCCAGGGCGATGCCCACATCACCGATTCCACGGAAATCTCGGTCGGGCCGGTCGGGCAGGAAGACTTGCTGCCGGCTTACACGGCGGGGTTCCACACGCTTGATCCGATCCCCTATGATGCGCTGGCGCCGGGGCGCGTCTATTCGCTGGCGGAGTTCATCGTGGCAGGCGATCCCGGCCACGAACGCTATGTGCGGGCCTTCCTGATTCCCGGACGGCGCCAGTTCATGCGGGTCATGCGCGTGTCCGCGCCCGAAGGCTATAACGCGTGGCTGATGGCTTGGCGTGCCACCCGCGATTTCGCAGCGGCGGACGATGCGGTGCTGGCGGCACTGGCACCGCACCTTGCCATTTCGCTTGAACTCTATTCGGTGCTTGAGCGTGAACGCCTGCGCGCCGGGATCAGCGGGGATGCGGTGCGCCAGCTCAACTATGGCTGGTTCACGCTGGATGCGCGCGGCCATGTGCTGGACATGGACGCCAGCGCGCAGGCACTGCTGGCCAGCACGACCGCGCTGCGCGTGCAGGCCGGATCGCCGCTGCTGCCGGCATCGGCCGAAGCGAACCGGCAGTTGACCGCCGCCTTGCAGGAATTCGCCGCCGATCCCGAAGCGCGCCCGCGCGCGGTGCGCCTGTCGGAAGACCCGTGGCTCGACATGCTGCTGCGGCCGGTGCGCGATCACATCCTGTCGGGCCCGGCGCGTCCGGTGCTGACCGCGTTCGTCCACGGCGACCGGGAAACCGGCGCCAACCGGGTGGAGCAATACGTGCGCCTGTTCGGCCTGTCCCCCAGCGAGGCACGACTGGCGCTGGCCATCCTGCGTGGCCGCACGATTGCCGAAGCGGCCGTCGAACAGGGCGTGACCGAGCAGACGGCGCGCGGCTATTCCAAGATCGTCTATGCCAAGACGGGCGCGCGCGGAAAGGCCGATCTGGTGCGCATTCTTCTGGCCAGCGCCGCCCGACTGGCCTGAACGGGCTGGTCAGGCGGGCGGCAACCATCCGGTTCAGCGCCGTTTGGGCGTGGGCCGGGCTTCGTCTGCATCGATGATCGCGGGCATCGGATACGTCCCGTCCACCAGCGGCGCCATCGGGCCATAGAACCGGGCCGCCAGCTGGAAAGTGTCGCCGCGCGCGGTGGGCAGCCAGTTGCGCAGCTTGTCCGGGTCGGTCGGCCGGTCCGGCTGGAGATAGAACGTCACCTTGCCATCCTTTACGGCATAGGCGCCCGCCGCCAGCATGTAGCTGGTCACGCTGTAGCGGTTGACCGGGTTGGGAATGAAATAGCCGGCGGAATCATAGACCGGCAGTTCCCAGAATTCAGTGACTGGCGGCAGGTTGGCCAGGTTCAGCGTCAGGGTATAGCGGCGATTGCCATCGAGCGGCCGCGCCTTGCTGTCGCGGAAGATATAGGCGATCGAATGGGACTGATAGGGAACCGGGGTGCCCCAGGCCACGTCGTCCGATCCGGCCTTGGTCACATAGTCCAGATCATCGTGGAACAGGCTGGATTGCAGCCGCCAGCCGTTCATGTCGATCAGGCTGGCTTCGAGCGCGGCCTTGGCCTTTATCCGGGCGGCGTCGAACCCGGCCTGTGCGGCGGCGACCTGTTCGGCGGTCAGCAGCGCGGGATCGAACAGCGCCCCTTCGCGCAGGCCCAGCCGTTCCAGCCGCGCCAGCGTATGCAGTTCCTTGGCGGAGTCCGTGCGCCGCGTGAACGCCGGATCGTTGAGCGAAAGGCTGAGCAACTGGAGCATGTCGACCGCCGTCATCGTGCGGCCCAGATCCACGATCTTCGCCATGCGCGGAAAGCTGCGATAGCCCGGCTTGACGATCGGCTGATCCTTCAATGGCGGCACGCTGCCGCCATGGGCCAGCCATTGGCTGAGCGGCGCGGCGGCAACGCCATGCACCACCTTGCGCGCGCCGGCCATGTCCGCCTCGTCGCGCGAGGTTACGGCAACGCGCACCGCGATGTTGAAGGTGTTGGATGTGGCCCGCACGATCTGCGTGCCCCGGAACGCCGCCAGGATCGTGCCGCGCCAGTGCGGCCCAACGATGATAAAACGCTGCGCGCCGTTGCCGGTGAACTGCGATCCGGCAAGGAAGAACCAGTTCACGTTCTGGTCAGATGCCTGAACGCTCCAATAGCGGCCATCGGTAACGGCGGGGGCTTCGATCACCACCGGTTCGTGGGATACGTCGAAGGCGCCGCCGGAATAGAGCGTGGATGCGTTTACCGTGGTGGCATAGCGCACAGTTGCATCCATCAGGTTGTCGAAGGCCTGCATGCGATTGATGCCGCGAAATGCCGGGTTCGCTTCTGTTCGGCGTCAGCACCTATGGCCCAGAAAAGGGGTTGCGGATAATGGAGGGATTGGGTCTCGTCGTAGTGACGTAAGGAACGCAGATGAGACCCAATCCCTCCAGCCCAAAATCGGCTGCCAAGCCCACCAAGAAGCCTGCCGAGGCGGTGGTGAAAGACATTCGCCGGGCCACACGCCGGCATTTCTCGGCTGAAGACAAAATCAGGATCGTGCTCGAAGGCCTGCGCGGCGAGGAGAGCATTGCCGAGCTATGCCGCCGCGAGGGTATCGCCCAGAGCGTGTATTACTCTTGGTCGAAGGAATTTCTCGAGGCCGGCAAGCGCCGTCTGGCGGGGGGATACGGCCCGCGCTGCCACCAGTGACGAGGTCAAGGATCTGCGCCGCAAGACGCTGGCCCTCAAGGAATGCGTGGCCGACCTGACGCTCGAGAACCGCCTGCTCAAAAAAATCATGATCGCGGATGGGGGCGACGACGCATGAGGTATCCTGCCGCTGAGAAGCTGGAAATCATCCGCCTCGTCGAGCAATCCCATCTGCCCACCCGCCAGACGCTGGATAAGCTGGGCATTCCCCGTCGAACCTTTGCCCGCTGGTATGCCCGCTACGTCGATGGCGGGCCCGAGGCGCTGGAAGATAAACCCTCGGCGCCAAGCCGGGTGTGGAACCGGCTGCCCGATGATGTGCGCAAGCAGATCATCGACATGGCGATGGAGAACAGCGAGCTCTCGCAGCGCGAGCTGGCGACCAAATTTACCGATGAGAAGCAGTATTTTGTCTGCGAGGCCACGGTCTATCGCCTGCTCAAAGTGTCAATCGGCGTCCAATCGGGACCCCCTATCGGCGCGCAAAAGGGACCCCCTTT
>ERZ1645187.2824-NODE-2824-length-15040-cov-5.719586_pt1 | contig 15040 bp, 17 predicted proteins | sample MGYA00575352_ERZ1645187 | MGnify/ENA primary metagenome ERZ1645187 (study PRJEB40837, sample SAMN11349314) | freshwater sediment metagenome | isolation source: river sediment | host: Sediment | place: India: Wazaribad , New Delhi | collected 2017-02-21 ...
AGACTTGAATTCTCGACCATAGACAGTTTGCCAAGGCTGAGCGGTCCCCCTTGCAAGAAACCGCGCGCCTTGCTGGTCCAAGGCCGCCTGCGCCGCAGCTCGCGCCTTTTTTATTGCAGCCTGCTGGGCAAAATACTGGTATGCCGTAAGGCCAATCGACGCGACCGTAAACGCAGCAGAAAGAACGCCACCAATCGTAAACTGCACACCAGCAATCGTGAATGCGGTGGCGCCGATGCCGGATATGAGCCCGCCGATCGAGGTCGCAATGGCGACGATAGAGGAGATCACTGCCATGAGGCATCTCCTTGCGGCGTCCAGCACGCCACCACATGATTCGATGTGTCGAAGCGGACGCCGCGCGCGAGCCTCCGGCAAAACCAGCCGCCCCCGATGGCGACTGCGATGCCATGCCCGTACCCATGGACACGGACCACCGCGAAATCGCCGAACGCCGCCTCGACGGGCGGGATCTTGCGCCACCCGATCTCGCGCATCCGCCGAGCGGCGGTGACCGCGAGGCCGAGGGGATAGGCGCGGTAGGCGTCAGCCTCGGTCTCGGCGAACTCGCCGCCAAACCGATTGCCGAGCACGTCGATGCCGTGGGCGTCCTTGATCACGTCTCGGGCGAAAGTGGCGCAATAGTCGTGCGGGAACGACATGGTGATGCCGAGCACCGCCTCGACGTTCCGCTCGAGGATCAGACGCGCGTCCATGATAGCCTCTGTGTCGTGACCGCCACCACCTCGGAAAATCCAGAGTCGTTGGGGAAGTGCTTTCGCTGCTCAGTGTTCGACAGCGCTACAGTGAGCGGACGCTCGAGCTGCCATAGGTCGGTCTGTCCGACGAGAGTGACGATGTATGATCCATTGTCGGCGATCTGCGGCTTGGTCACATCAAGTGTAGTTTCTGCGATCTTGATAAGAGAGTGAATAACCTTGTTGGAGTCGGTCAGAAAAGCGATATATGCCCGAGCCTTTCGACCGCGAATACTTTCGTTGATGAAGCCGACGTTGTCGGGCGGCACGTTGAACAGCGTGTAGGCGTGCTCGACGATCTGGATTTCGGATGAAAGTTCAATGCCGGAGATTGCGCCAAGAGCGCCGATACCGCGCCAGTCGTAGCCGTCGTGCCGCAGCGTGCCAATACCTGTCCACACCCTGACGTATCCGGCCGGATGGTCGACTTCGGCGAATAGCGCCATGCGCGCCGTGCGCGCCCGCATCGCTTCCACTATCTCGCGCGGCAGTTTTCTCACGGCAGCACCTCGACGAGAGACAAGCCGATCGAGCCATCCATCGGCGACACGATCTCGAATGCGCCCTGCTCATCGTCGGCGAGCTGGAACGGGCTCGTCGGGAAGGCGAACAGGACAGAGTCACCATCGAGAACGGTGGTGCGAAGCCGGGGGCGGATCGTGACGGTGGCGAAACCGTTCGCGTCGCTCGCGGCCGTCATGCCCGCCTTGTAGAGATAACCGCCGACCTCGAATAGATCGCCGCCGAGCAGCGAAACAGGCTGATTCGGCACCAGCCCACCGATCGACAGAAACTCAGATCCTGCCTCGACCGATGTCGCGACGAAGCCATAAGCCGAGACGTCGAGCCACCCTTTGCCGTCCGTAAAGTAGGTGCCATCCGAGAACGGGGAGCCGATGCCGAGCGACATGGCGGTCTCGACGTTGAGCCCCGCCGCCATGCCGAAGGGATGGGAGCGTGCGGCATCCCACATGCGAATCGTGCCTAGCGGCCCGTCGACGCGCGAGATCATGCCGTCGAGCGGCATCCACAGATCCGGCGGCAACCGCTCCCACGAGAGCTTTGCCGTCCACTGGTCCACCACCGACCCGAACGCCCGCCGCGCCTTGCGCAGCGGAGATGCGCCGTAGACGGTGCGCGTCGCGATCTTGAACGAGCACGATGCGGGGCGGATCGTCGTCGGCCAACGAAGTTCGATCGGCATCTCACCGCCCCATGTAACTCGGCACTTTCTGCGATCGACTTTGCACCTCCGACACCGCAGCCGCAACGGTGGAGCGCTGAGATGCCGCGATCTGCGCCGTGATAAAGGCCCGCATCGACGGGTCCACGCCCCTGAAGTCGTTGTGGTTGACGACCGTGATGCTGCCCGCCGCAGCGTTGTCGTTGGCCGCGTCGGTGCGCCGACCCATTGCCTCGACGCCAGCCACGAGGCGCGCATTGTCGAGCCGGGAGAGCACGCGCTCGCCGGTCTGCAGGATCGCCGGCCGCTCGTCGCTGGCGAGGTTGACGCCGGAGTGATGGCGCGGCGCATTGGCGTAGGCGGTCGCCGGAAGCCATCGGCCAGACGACGGGCCGAGGCCGATGTCGGCCGAGCCGTCGTGGAACAGACCGCCGAAGATCGATCCGATTCCGGAGAAGATCGACGTGAGGCCAGATGTGAGCAGGTTGAAGATGGTGCCGATCGATCCGAAGATGCCCTGGCCGCCGTTGACCATGCCCGACCTCACGCCGCCGCCCAGCACCAAAGGCCCGCCCGTCGCACCTCCCATGGCGCCGTCGATACCGCCAACAGCCTTTTCAAAGCCGGAAGCCAGCGAGTTGAGGCCAGACGACGCCGTTGCCGTCGACGTCGAAAGAGCAGACATCTCAGATGTGGCGCGGCGAGCCTGCACCCCCATCGCGTCGACCCATGAGGTTCCAACAGCATCAGCCGCGTTCCCGCTCAACATCTGCAACTGCAAGCCCGCCGGCCCCATCCGGCTTTGACCGGTGGCAAATCCAACGTGACCGCCTGTGTCTCCGGCGCCGAGACCGTTGGTTTGCAACAGGATGTCGCCCCTCAGCACGGACGCAGGGTTGATCCGAGTCCCCCAATTCTGAAACGAATTCGCAACATTTGAGCCACTGCCGTTGACCCCGATCTGCTCGAGAGACGAGTTGACGAACGCGGCGCACCATGCGGCTTGCGCCGCGTCGAGATCGACGCCGCCCGCTTTCAAAAATGCGTTGATCGTGCCTCGGTTCGACTTTTCGTTGAGGCCAATCAGCCCAAACGCCCTGTCTACCGCTCCACCGGTGATGGACCCGCCGGCGCCATCTGCGTTGCTGGCGCCACCAGACAACAGGCCTCCGATCACTCCGGCACCGCCGACGCCGGCCCATGTCACGAACATCGGGTTTGTCGGCGTGCCGCGCTCGCCGACACCTGTTCCGAAGATCCCACCGAAGAGTCCGCCGAGGAGGCCGCCGCCCTTTTCGCCCTGCTTGCCCATAAGAGCCTCGGTGAGAGAGTCCGCGGTCTGGTTCGTGGCGTAGTCGACGAACGCTTGACCGGCGCCAGCGGCGTCTCCCCGGAGCAGAGAGCCGATCGCCGAGCGAGAGGTCGAGCGCAGGCTATCGAGCCGCTGGACGCCCTCGGCCTGTTTTTTGATCTGCTCGTTCACCTCGGCCTCGGCCTCGACCGCCTGCCGCACCCGGGCGAGCCGGTCCCCGGTGAGATCGACACCCCGACTGATCGCGTCGTTCTGCGCGCGGATCATCGACAGAGCAACCTCGTGCTCCTTGCCGGTGAGGCCGCCCACCGCCAGCTCCTCGCGGGCGAGGCGAACCCGGTCCTCGTACGCCTTCACGAAGTCAGAGGCCGTCTGCTGCTGCTGCGCGGAAAATTTGGCTCGCTCGGATGACGCGAATTCGCTTTTCAGTGCGTCGGGAATGTCGCGAAGTCGTTGAGCGAGCTGCATCTCGAATTGAGCCGCCGCGCGCTGGCCGGCCGTTCCTCCGATCATCGCCAGAAGCATTTCAGCTTCGCGGCGCGTCTGCGAAATTCCACGCGCAACGTCGGCTTCCTGCTGGCGCTGTTCGGCTCGAAACCGATCGCGCTCCGCTTTCTCATAATCCGCTTTCAGATTGTCCGGGATCTGGCGCAATTTCTCAGATAGCTGCGACTCGAAACGCGCCGCCGCGCGCTGTGCGGCGGTGCCGCCGATCGTGGCAAGGAGGCTTTCGGTCTCACGCCGCGTCTGCGCGATCTCGCGCGCCACGTCGCCACCGGGGCGAGCCTCCGGCGCGAGATAGCTCTCCTGCTCGGAACGCTGCCTATTGAGGCGGAACGTCTCGGCGGCGCGGCGGCGAGCCTCCTCGATCTGGCGCGCGCCGTCGGGCGTGGCGGCGAGGGTCGCGCCGAGCTCGGCGCGCCTGGCCTCGGCGGCAGTCTCGGCGGCGATCTGCTCGCGCGACGCCACGCCACGACGCACGGTTTCCCGCAGCCGGTCGAGCTCTTCGACTTCCTTCGTGGCTTTGAGTCGCGCCTCTTCCATCCTCCGGGCAATGACGGACGCGCGAGCCTGGTCTTCGGTGATCGGCCGACGATCGAGCGCAGCCTGCTCAACTATTTTGTCGATCTCGGTTCCGATTGAGGCGTCGGCGCCGTACTTGGCCCGATTGGCCGCCATCTTCGCGGTCTCGTTGTTGAACTTCGCGAAGGCGTCGACGGCGGTGTCCGCCTGCGTTTTCAGCGCCCCGAGTTCCGTCTTGAGGATTGCCAGTTTCGCAGCCGCTTGTTCCGGGGAGAGGTCGGTCAGCCCCTTTTCGAGGTAGCCGATCGCGTCCGTCACCTTCCGCGTCTGCTCAGCAATTTCCTTTTGAGACGCAGAGATCTTGTCATTTTCAGCGACGATCTTCGTAGCATTCGACACGGACGCGCCGTACTTGGTCTGCGTCTCCTTGAAGGAATCCATCGAGGCGTTCTCAGACGCACGGAACTGCTGCGCCCGAATGGTGCGGATTTGGCGCTCGATTTCCTCTCTTTCCTGCGCCCGCTGATAGGCGTTGATGTTGAGTTGGCCTTGCCCGCCAAAGAACATGTCGCCGACGAGACCAGAGCCTGCGCTCTGCGCCTGCGCTGCCCTGCGCTCGAGGCGCTTGGCGCTCCGAAGCTGCGATTGGAGATCGTCCAACTTCGACGCCAGCTTCGCCGTTTCGCTCTGATCCATGTAGTCGGCCGCCGCCGCAACAGCGCTGTTGGCCTGATTGACCAACCACTGCAGCTTCGGCGATGCATCCGCCGCCTTGCCCATGTTCCCCATCAGCCGCTCCCACGAGTCGCTCATCCGGGTCGTAGCCTGGTCGAGCGTTTCGGGGAGAGAGGCGAACTCCTTTCGGATCTTGTCCGTCTGAGACAGGATCGCGCCGAACACCTTGTCGCTCGTGAGCTGGCCTTCCGAGCCCATCGTGCGGAGCTGCCCGACCGACACGCCGAGGCCGTCGGCGATCGCCTTGGCGAGCGCCGGCATGGACTCCATGATCGACCGCAGCTCGTCGCCCTGTAGGCGGCCCGAGGCAAGGGCCTGCGAGAGCTGCAGCATCGCGCCGGCGGTCTCGCCCTGACTGGCGCCGGAGACGCGGCCGAGCTTCTGCGAAAGCTCGGTGAGAAGCATCACATCCGACCCGGTTGCGCCGATGTCCTCGCGTGTGCGGGCGAGGCGCAGGAACGAGTCGGTCGTCGGCTGCATCCCGAGGCCGGTTGACTGCGATGTCGCGACCAGCGCCTTGTACATGTTTTCGGCGACGGACTGCGACCCGAACGTGTTCTTGAGGCGGCCGTTGATCTGGTCGAGCCGATCCTGAAACGGCGCGAGGTAGACGAGCGCTCCGGCATAGGCGGCACCGAGGGCGGCAACGGATGCCACTGCGGCGCTTGCCGCAACTCCAACTCCACCGAGGGCGGGGAGCATCCGAGAAAGGCCGGTGGCGGCCATCGACGCGGCATTGGTGAGCCCGGTAGCCCCGCCGGAGCCGAGCCCGTTGGCGAGCGCCGTGGCCGCCGTGGCTGTGCTCTGGAATCGAAGTGCCGCAGCCTCGGCCTGTTGCGCGAGCTGCTTCACCGTTTCGGTGGCGCGCTGCCCCGACGAGTTGGTCTTGTCTTTCGCGGCGGCGGCGTCGTGATGTGCCTTCGCCTCCCTGGCGGCGGCATCGGCGAGGGACCGGCTCGCCGCCGCTTCCCGGTTCTTGGCAGCCGCGTTTCGCTCTGCGGCCGCGACCGATTTTTCGGCGGCCTGCACCGCAGCGTTCGACGCCTCGCCAGCCGCCTTCGCTGCGGCCTGCTCGGCTTCGAGGGCCTTCTTCGCGATATCGAGGCGGCGGTTCGCTGCCGTTGCGGCCCGCTCGGTGGTGTCCGCCACCTTTACGAGCTCTGCCGCCGTGGTGCGAGCCGCCGCCGCCGCGTCCTTGAGGGGGGCCGTGTCGATCTGAAAGCCGAGCGGGGCGAAGTCAGTCATTTCTGGTGCGGCCTCTTGCGCTTCTCGGCCTCGGCGACCGTCTTGAGATAGAGGTCGTCGAGAGCCCGGATCTGGTCTGCGTCCCACCCGGTGAGGGTGCGACGCGTGGCGTGCTGATAGGCGACGATGTCGCCGTATCCGATCGGTTGGAGAGCCATGTTGACCTGCCGCGCGGCGGAAAGGTCGACGAAAGCGCCCCATGCGAACCGGGCCGCGTCGGGGAGTGGGGGCGGCTTCTCGACCGCCTCCGGGGTGCCCCGGCGCCTGCGGACGACGGCGAGGTGGTCAGAGACCGCCGCGCCGCCGATCCGGCTCATTCGGCCGAAGTGCCACCGCCCATGCTCGAGGAGGGCTTCGGCGACTCGAGCAAAAAATTCGCGCGGTTCCCCACGAACCGATCGGCCTGTTCTTTCGCGGACGGGAACGCCTTGAAGAAGGCCCGCACGTTCTCCGTGGTGCGCGGGACCGGCTTGCCGCCGGTGTCCACCACGCCGCCCCACGCCACCGTGGCGGCGATCAGCACGTCGAGAGCGCGCTCGTCGGCCTTGTCGAGCGACTCGTCGGTGAGCTTCTGGTTCGACGTGTCGGTGACCGTCTCGACGAGGGTCGCGCGCTGCGCCCGGCGGAATTCGTCGGAGTCGGTGCCGAGCAGGAGCAACCACACCTGCTCGCCGGCTCGGTTGAGTACCGGCAGGCCATCGGGACGCACGAGATCGAGGCGGACGCCCTTCGACGCGAGGGTGCGGGTGTCGAGAGAGGGGAGGTCGAACATAACATAACCTTTCCGTAGGGGAGCTTCGCGGGATGGGGCGCCGCCCGTGGGCGGCGCCCGAGACGTCAGGTGTTGGACCGCTGGATGACGAGCGACGACGAGTCGTAGGCAGTCGCCGCTCCGCCATTGGCAAGGAGCGCCTGGAACGGGAACTGGATGATCACGCCGCCGTCGGCGCCGATCGAATGCGAGATCCCCGAAAGCTTCACGCGCTGCATATTCAGCGTGAGGAAGTCTTGCGGCGACCCGGTCGAAGTCGGGAGCATCACGACGAGATCGGCCTCAGTCTCGTTGAGGAACACGTTGATCAGGCTCTCGTCCTCGAGGAACGCCGAGACGTTGCCCGTGACCACCTTGCGGCCTTGGAACACGTCCGGCGACACGGTCGCGCCGATCACCGGCGTGACGCTCATGCCGTTGGTGAAATTCAGATCAAGCGACGTGACGACGGCGCGTTCGGCCCCGGCGAACCGAAGGCCGCCGTCGAGGCCGGCGACGATCGAGGTATTGGGCGCGGCGGTCGCGGCGGTGAAGTAGGGCGCCTGCGCCGCCGGAAGAACGACACCGTTCTGGCCGAGGATGTCGAACGACACCGTGGTCATGCCGTTCGGCGGCACCCGGATCGACCCCGAGTTGATCCGGCACCCGGTGAAGAGTTCCGAGATGTCGACGTCGAGATAGGACTGCTCGATCGAGAAGGACCGCTTGGTGGCGCCGACCGTCAGCTTCTTGCCGGCGACCGCGACCGACCAGCCGGAAGCCTGCTGGGTGGTGGCGGTGATAGCGGGCGTCACGGTCATGACGGTGGCGGTGAGAGCCACGATACGCAGGTTCTTGGCGTTGTTCGCCGGGTTCGTGAGCCCGGTGCCGCGGACGATGTCGCCGATCTTGAAGCCCTTGGTCAGAAGCGACCCGGCACCCGCGAAGGTGAGGGTGGAGGTCGTGCCGCTGGTGGCGATCGTCACGCCGGTGGCAAAGTCGGAAGGCGAGCAGGACACGCCCGACGCCCACGTGCCGCCGAGTAGCGCCTGCAGGAAATCGTCATAGCTCTGGATCGAGAGCTCGCCCTCGATCGAGCCGCGGGCCGACCGCATCCCGTGGCGCAGGTCGGAGACTTGATAGTCCTGCCGGACCTCGTTGGACTGGAATGTTTCCTTGCTCGGGACCAGCGACGAGGAGACGCGGCGAAGCACCTGCGACGTGCCGCCGGCGGATGCGGCGGTGCCGAACGTGGACTCAGCCGCATAGGTGAGAGTGACGCCAACGGCGCTCTGAATGGTCATTTTTCAGTCCTCTCTCAGAGGTTGGTATGGCCGATCAGGCCGATGTTGACGGGGAGAGTGAGGCGGTCGACGTCCTGATAGGACGGACGCGGATCGACCTTTTCGACCCACGCGGCGCAGCCGGCGCGCTCGAGGCGGCGGCCGGGCCGGAACGCGTCCATGATCAGCGTCGCCATGCGGCGGGCGGTGTTCGTGCCCTCGCCGGGCGGGTACTGCAGGACCAGCGCCACGGTGGCGCGGTGCTCGATCGTGCCGGAAGCGCGGCCGACCGACGCCTGCCGCGTCGTGTCGGGCCGGAACGTCTCGGTGATGAACGGGTCGGCCGTCGGCGTGAACCGCTCGCCCTCCCACGCAAAGGTGGGGCGCGGCAGATCGGGCGACGCGGCAACGGCGGCGATGAGAACCGCCCGCGCTTCCGCTTGCATCTCGATATACCAGTCGCCGAGCATCACTTGAGCCCCATGCCTGCGGCGGCCTCGTCGACCACCTCGCGGAACTTCGCGACCGTGTCGCGGACGTAGTAGCGGCCCACCTGGTTGTAGGTTCGGCCGAGCGAGTCCTTGCCGACAAACCCGTATTCGAGGCGGCGGGCATAGGCGGTCCCGTTCGCCATATTGAACACGTCGCCCGCCTTGATCCCGGCGCAGACGAGCGAGACGTCGGGGCCGGCGGCCATGTTGACGGCCTTCGGCGCGAATGACGCCACGTCGCCGATCGTCGGTTGCCACATGCCGCGCAGAAATCCTGTGTCCACCGGAGTGGCGAGCACCACCCGATAGCCCATCTCCTGACAGACCTGCCGGGCCAGCCCATCGGCCTGCTCACCCACCTTGTCCGCCCACTTCCCGAGGGCGGCGCGGAAGTCGCTACCGCTCTGCATAAGCCACCGTCAGCACCGCGCCGTCGCCGGCCGGGTCGTAGTGAGTGAGTGGAGGGATCAGCGCGTAGTCGAAGCCCTTCCAGCGGAAGGTGTCGCCGACCGCCGGCTCAAAGGTCACGCCCCACCGGGCCATGTAGAGCTGCAGCACGTTGCGCCCGACAAGCGAGCCGATCTTGAGTTCTGCGCTCTTGCCGGGCGGGATCTCGACGCACCAGAACGTGCCGGTGAGCACGGTAGAGGTGCGGGCCTGCGTCACCGGATCGAACGCGCCATCGACCCGGCGCGAGAACGCCACCTCGTCGCCCTTTCGCTTGATGATCCGCAGTGCGGATGCCGCCATCGCATCGAACTTACCCATCGGTGAAGTCCTCCTGCGTCGGCGGGTTCGACGTCATGCCAAAGGAGAAGGCCCCCTCGGTGCCGCCGCCGAAGAACGGTGCGAACGACTGCGACTTGTCGCGCAGGAACGGCTCGAGTAGGCGCTCGGCTGACGAGAACACGGTCGAGACCGGGGCGTCGTCGCGATAGGTGGTCGAGATCGGGCCGACCGCTTCCGACTTGACGAAGTCCTCGCGGGCGACGTCGGGGAGGAGGCTTGCGCCGCCGAGCCCTCGGATTGCCAGCTCGCACGCAGCGTCGCGGACGCGCTTCGGCACGCCGATCTGCACTTGCCCCGACCAGTCGACGAGGCCGGAGCGCGGGAACTCGAGCCCCTGCGACGCGGTGAGCTTCACGGCCTTGTACCGGCCCCGCGTGTCGATCCACTGCGCCGCGAGGCGGCTCTGGATTTCGCACTGCAGGTCGGTCGATCCGGAGATGTCGTGACCACGTCCCTCGGCATAGGCGCGCAGGACCGCGACCGAGACATAGGCCTCGGCATCAACGATCCCGGTTCCATCTTCGACGAGCAGAGCCATGTTTCATCACCTCAACCGGGGTTCGGCGCGGGCGCGGAAGAGACGGCAGACGAAGCCTCCCCCGCGCCCGCGTCTCCCGCTCCCCTGCGGGTCTCGGAATTGAGTTCGGCGGCCTTGGCCTGCGCCTCCGGCTTGGTCAGATCCTCGGCGATCACCTCGCCGGTCGGAGAAAGCACCTGGAAACGGCCAAAGCCCTTGTGGAAGGCGACGAAACCGCCGGAGGCCGCGGCCTTGTCGGTGGCCTTCGCGGGCTTCTTCGGCGCCGGCGCCGGCCTCTGCTCGGACGTCGGCGCCTTGGCGGCCTCGGCCCGGAAATCGAGGTGGCGGCTGGTGTACATCGCCGCGACGCGCCGCTCGGGGATCTCGACCTCGGCGAGACGATCGCCGGGGAAATCATCGCCGGGGTGGAACGCAAATCCGTGGAACGTGAACGGCACCCGCGCGACCAGCGGGCGGTTCGGATCGAATTGGGGGCGCTTCGATGCCAGCATGTCGGTTCCTCGCTTGGGGAGCGTCGGGGCAGGGGGGGGTGAGAAGGGGGCCGGCGCGCCGGCCCCCTTCGTCGCGTCGATCAGACGATGCCAGACCAGAAGGTGCCGAGGTCCGGCGCGACGAGACGCATGTCGGTGCACATGTCGATCTCGATGCGGTCGGCGTCGATGCCCTCCGGGCGCCACGACTTGATGCGCGTGCCCTCGGCCGAGTTGCCGAACATTCCGGTCCACGAGAACGTGTATCCGGCGGTCGGCACCATGAGGCCCGGAGCGGGCGCGGCATGGACGAGGAGCGCGTGGTTGCCGCCGATGAACGAATGGGCGTTGGCGACGCCCTCTTCGGCGGTGTTCTCGATCGAGTTCATGACCTCGATCGTGTCGACCTCGAACAGGGCCGCGAGCGTCTGCTTGTTGGCGATCGCCGGGCCGCCGGCGGTCTGGCCGTACTTGATCCGGTCGAGAACATCCGGATGGTCGAGCAGCGTGTCGAACACCGCGCGGCCGAGGACCAGCTTGTTCGCCTCGTACCCGGTGAGGCGACGCTGCTCGCGCTTGGCGTTGCGGACGTCAACCACCGGGTCGGACGCCGCATCGCTCCACTTGAGTCGCTGACTGCCGGTCGGGTTCGACGCGACGCCGGTGAGGTCGAAGGTCCACAGGCCCGACGCGAAGAAGTTCGCGACGAACAGCTTCTCTCGCTGCAGGAGGGCCTGCGTCGTGAGGAAGATGGTGGACGACCGGTCCAGATCCAGCGCAGCATCCGCATTCGCACGCACCTCGTCGGGGATGTCGTGGTGCAGCGAATAGCGCCGGCAGTAGTAGGTCTTGTCCGGCGTCGCGGTGAAGCCAGAGCCCTGCGACTTGGTCGCCGGAGCGCGTTCTTTCATCTGCGAACGGTTGAAGTGCCCGCGATCCCACGAATAGTAGACGTCCGACTGCTTGGAGACGGGCACGTTCGGGAAGATGCGGGCAGCGACGAAGTCGTTGGGCTGCTGAATGAACGCCACCGAGACGTTCGACAGAGGGCCATTGACGTGGACGTCGGAGGGGGTCGGCTGCATGGCCGTGGTCCTTTCGCGGAATCAGCCGATCAGGCGGCGGTGGTCGGAACGGCGCCGCTCTTGTGGAGCAGTACCGTGATGACGGTGCCGTCGGCGGCCGAGGCGGAGAACGCCTTGCCGAGGACGAACGAGCCCACCAGCGCGTCGGTCGAGGAACCGGCGTCGGAGGTGTTGGTACGCCCCTTGACGGCGGTCTTGGCCTTGCCGTTCGCATCAGAGGCGATGAAATCGCCGATCGAAACGTTGCCACCGGCGATGAACTTGCTGAGGCCGGAATAGGCGACGGTGGCAGACTGTCCCGACTTCGGGTTGTTCTGCAGTACGCCGTCGGCGGCTTCGCCGTCGCCGGCGAGGACGACGCCCGAGGACGTGACCTTGACGGCCTTGAACTGCGCGGCCGACAGATCGGCGCCAGCGATGAAGGAGAAGGTTTCGAGATTGCCCTGAGTGGCCATGATCTTGACTCCGGTGGGTTACGCGGCGCCGATCAGGCGCCCCGACGCTTCTTGAGTTCGGCGTAGACCGCCGGGTTCTGCTGCAGGGCCATGTCATAGGCGACGGCGTCGGAAAGCTCGGGCTTGCCCTTGCGGATCTCGGCGGCCTTGGCCTTGAGAATCGCCTCCGGGTCGCCCTCGACGGCGACCGAGGAACCGCGGGCCTTGTAGAGCTCGGACGTCTTGTCCTGCGCGGCCGCGGCCTTGAGCAGTCGCTCGATCTCGGCGGTGTCCTCAGCCGTCGCCTTGCCCTTGGTGACGCGGTGGAGGATCGCGCCGACCTTGTCGGCCTCGTGGATCCCGTCGGCCTTGGCCTTGGCGATGCGTTCGTTGAGCTCGCGCTCGTCGCGCATCTTCTCGATCGCCTCCTTCGCGTCGGACGAAGCCTTCTCGGCGTCGGCGAGGCGCTTGCGGATCGATTCGGGAACGTTCTTGAGCAGTTCGTCCTCGGACTTCTCCTCGCCCTTCTCCTTGGCCTTCTCCTTGGCCTTGGTGACGGCTTCGTCACGCTCGGCCTTGAGCTTGGTGATCTCGGCGGTCTGCGCCTCGATCGTGGCGGTCGCGCCCTCGAGCGCCTTGGTGAGTTCTTCGAGGTCCATTTCCCTCTCCTTGAGGATGGCGGCACCGAGCGCCGCGGCTTCGTCACCGGCGGTCTCGCCGAGGTGCTTGATGATGGCCGGGGCGAATTCGCCGATGGCGTCGCGCACGGCCTGGAGCGACTTCTTCATCTCGTCGCCGTCGGGTTCGTCGTTGGCGCATCCGCCCTTGGCCTTGCATTCCTTGGGGGTCTTGCAGTCAGCGCAGGGCATCCCGCCCTTCTTCGCTTTAATGATCACGGCCTTCGCCAGCGGGTTCGCCGGGTCGTCGACGAGGCTGATTTCGTCGATCATCAGGCCGGAGAGAGCCGTCGCGTCGCGCTTGTCGCCCATGTCACACCTGCACCTTCGTTCGGCGACCCCGGCCGCCAATGGAGAACGACCGCAGCTCGCCAGATCGGACGCGCTTGCGGACGGCCTCGCTGTTGACCTTCATTCCGATGAACCACCCGCGCCGCCCGTCGGCGATGCCGAGAGCCTTGGCGAGCTGGTCATCGATGATGACGCTCTCGACGACCTCGCCGATGACGCCGCCCTTGTGCATGGCCTTGGCGACGCGGGCCTCGACCACGAACTCGTGGGCGGCCTTGCGCAGCTCGTCGATGTCCACGACGTCGCCGTGCCAGTCGATCACCGGCGCACCGTCGACCGACGAGACGAGCGCCCACCCACGGACGTACCCGCCCGTCGGGTCGGCTTTCTCGATTTCGAACGTGATCGACATGGCACCCCGGAAAAGAAAAACCCCGTGCCGGGGGCACCGGGCGGGGCGAAAGTCTTAGGGAGGACGTTCCCTCGGTCATACCGAGAGCACGATGGCATATCTATGCCATGCGGATGCAGAAATCGCAAGGGGATGAGATTGGAGCGGACGACGGGGATCGAACCCGTCAGAGCAGCGCTTGGAAGGCGCGCCGGCCCCCTGAGGCCACGTCCGCAAGCCCGATCGGGTCGGGAGGTCGTCTCCATCACCGATCGGGCACCGGCTTCCGTTCCATCCGGCTTCATGCTCACCGCTGGCGGTGTGAGCTTCCGAGCTATGAGGCGCCACCCTGCGGCTAGTTTTCGGACCCCGCACCTCTCCCGTGACCGCTGAAACGCGCCGTCACCGACCGTTTGACATGTGCGGCCCCGCCTCGCGGCGGCGTTCGGGCTGGCACCCTATCCCCACGAGGGGGCCGCGAGGCGCGGCGCATCGGCGACTATCACCGCCGAGGGGGCCGGCGCGAGCCGGGCAACCGCAACCGCCGCGCTTGCCACCCGCCTACCAGGGCGGACGGCGATTTGTATCGACGAGGCCGGACGTTCAACCCCGGCAATCACCTTCTCGGTCCACGGGTCGGCGCCCGCTTCATCCCTATGGGTTCTCCCGATTTCCACCCACGCTCGTCGAACTTGCTACGGTGCGCCTCCTGCCAGACGGGCGTCAATCGAGAGGCTGCGATGCTCTCCGGTCTCCCGGCATACCCGCCAGCGCTCAGCACCGTATTCCATCGACGAGGCCGGGCTTGATACCGGCTCAGGTGTGAGCGCCACTTGACGGCCTGACCCGTGCGGCGTCCGTGCGTGTCCTTCCACGCCGCTCGTCGAACTTGCGCGCTGCGAACTCCTCACCGCGAAAGGGCGGGTGTCGTTCTCGTCGTCGTCACGCTCAGCACCATATTCCGTTGCCCGTTCGGGCAAATTGCAGTGGCGCCTTCAACCGCTCAGCCACCCGGACAAGCCGGAGCGGGATTCGAACCCGCGAGGCGGTAGATCCCGCCTACCACTATTCCGTTGCCGCCATCGCGGCGAAACTGGTTGCGGTGGCCGGATTTGAACCGGCGTGTTCGTGGTTATGAGCCACGCGCTTGAACCAGCCTCAGCTACACCGCAGGAATGTCATTATAATGATAATCTGACGGCGTCAAGAGGCATCGGGAGAAATGCGATACGGCTGCGGCAATTCGATCTGCGCTACGCCCGGCCAATCCTCGATCGTCCCGTCGTAATCGCTCGACAGGATATCGTCGCCGAGCATGTCGTCCATGCCGTCGATTGCGTCGATCGGCACGTCAGATGGTTTGTCGCGCTCTAGTATCGTCTTGGGATTGCTCATGCATTCACCTCATCATCCTTGAGAAACGTATTCCGTGAAGCGCCGCATTTGCTCCTCGTTACGGAGATCTATGCGCCCCCTCCAGTTGGTCCCGAGCAGCAACTCTTTGCCGATCTTGGACCCGTTGTCATGGAAATCTGCAACCTTCCATATAGACCTAACGTCGTTATTTTCAAGGATTGCCGTCAT
>ERZ1645187.2825-NODE-2825-length-15039-cov-48.733516_pt1 | contig 15039 bp, 11 predicted proteins | sample MGYA00575352_ERZ1645187 | MGnify/ENA primary metagenome ERZ1645187 (study PRJEB40837, sample SAMN11349314) | freshwater sediment metagenome | isolation source: river sediment | host: Sediment | place: India: Wazaribad , New Delhi | collected 2017-02-21 ...
CGCACTTCGCTGTTCCAGTCGCCGAAAAACGGCTCACCATCCGCGTGCAGAATCAGCTCCCGGTTTTTCGGCATCGGCAACCAGACGTTATCGGAGTTGTAAGCCCAACTCTGCTGCGGCTGACCGATTGCATAGAGGTAAAAACCTGTTTCCTGCCCATTTTCCAGCCGCGTCGCAATTCGGAACCGGTGCGGACCGCCCTTGACGTACCCGGTCGCCACTTGCGCGTACACCAGAATCTCCCGCGCCAAGTCGGGTATCGCCGCCGGAATCGGCCGCACCGCCCGCTCGCCGTTGCCGCCGGGTAATTCACCCAGAGTCACGTCAACCGGCTGATAAGCCACGCTGGGCGCATCGCGGCTGGCGGTTGCCGCCTCCTGTCGCGCTAACGGAGCCGGCGGCGCTTCCACCTTGCGCCGCAACGCCGCCACGTCCGCCTTCGACGCCTTGAGTTCCCGCCGGACCTCGGCCAGCGCCCTTTCATTGGTCGTCGTCTGCGCCTGCCGGGTATCCCGCTCGGCGGCGAGCGCCTGCTCCAGAGCATCCAGCCGCGCCGCCAGCCCTGTCAGCCGGGTTGCCAACTTCACCACATCCGCCGCCGCTGGCTCCAGCGGCGGCGCCTGCTCCGCGACCGGCGTTGGCCCCGCGCACCCAGCCAGCAGCGCCACACTCAAGGCTGATCCCCTCCAAACCCGCATCAACTTCATCTTGTTTTCCCGGTCTATCCCGCTCGAAACGTCGCGCATTATACCGGCCACCCGCCCGCGCAGCGGATAGACTATAGTCAACAGGCTCACACTCGCGCCGCCTTAGAGGACCCTCTCCATGAATGAACTCGACCTTTCCCGACAAACTCCGTTCGGCGCGGATTTCAGCGGCGCTGAATTCGCCGACAACCCGGAACCGCGCTGCCCCTGCGTGTTGCTGCTGGACAACTCCTGGTCCATGAACGGCGCACCCATCGCCGAACTCAACGCGGGACTGGCTACCTTCAAGGAAGAGTTGCTGGCGGACAGCCTCGCCGCCAAGCGGGTCGAGATCGCCATCGTCAGCTTTGGCCCGGTCGAAGTGGTCAGCGAGTTCCAGACCGCCGACCAGTTCACGCCACCGCACCTGAGCGCGAACAAGGACACGCCGATGGGCCAGGCGATTGTTCGGGGACTGGAACTACTCACCCAGCGCAAGGCGTTGTACCGGGAACACGGCATCCCCTTTTTCCGGCCCTGGGTGTTCCTGATCACCGACGGCAGCCCCACCGACGACTGGCAGGCCGCCGCGCTCGACATCCGCAAGGGTGAGGAAAGCCGCGCTTTCGCCTTCTTCGCGGTCGGGGTCGAGGGCGCCAATCTGGATATTTTGCAACGCCTGTCCCTGCGCCAGCCGCTACGGCTGAAAGGGCTGCGCTTCCGCGAATTGTTCCAGTGGCTGTCCAACTCAATGCGGTCGGTGTCGCGTTCCGTGCCGGGCACGGAAGTGCCGTTGAGCAACCCGGCTACGCCCGACGGCTGGGCTTCGATATGAGCGCGGCGGGCGACTGGCGCTATGTGTACGCCAGCGTCCCCGGCGTTGCCCATCGCGCCAGCGGCGCCGAGTGCCAGGACGCCTGCGCCGTACAGTGGCTGGCTGTTCCCGACGCGCCGCCGGCGCTGGTGCTGGCCGCCGCCGATGGCGCCGGCAGCGCCGCTGAAGCCCGGATCGGCGCGGAACTGGCCTGCCAAACCCTGCTGGCCGAATGCGCGACCGGGCTGGCGCAAACCCCCATCGCCGCCTGGACGCGGGCCGATGCCGAAACCCTGAGCGCGCGGGTGCAAGCCGCCCTGAGCCAGCGCGCGGCTGAAGTTGGACTACCGGCCCGGGAATTCGCCTGCACCCTGCTCGGCGCGGTGTTGACCGACGACCACGCGCTATTCCTGCAAATCGGCGACGGCGCCATCGTGATCGGAACCGGGGACGACTACCGGCCGGTGTTCTGGCCGCAGGTCGGCGAATACGCCAATGAAACCTATTTCATCACCGACGCCAGCGCCGCCGCCCGGCTGGAATTCGCCGCGCTGGCCGAACCGGTCGCCGAAATCGCCTTGTTGACCGATGGCCTGCAACCGCTGGCGCTGCACTACCAAACCCGGCAAGCGCACGCGCCGTTCTTCCGCCCGCTGTTCCAGCACCTGCGCGCCGCCCCCGAACCGGGCTGTCCCGCCGACTTGCAGACCGCGCTCGAACGCTTTCTGGACGCGCCCACGCTCAACCAGCGCACTCATGACGACAAAACCCTGATCCTCGCCACCCGGCTGCCCCTCACTACCGCCGAACCTGCCGAACCCGCCGGAACCGCCGACTCGGCCCCATCGGACGCGCCCGCCGGCCCTACGCCCCTTCCGTCCGCCATCCCGGAAGACTGCGGTGACGCGGCTGTATAACGGCGCGGGCCATCCGCTCGAACTGGGTGCGGCGCTGGGACGCGGCGGCGAAGGCGCAGTTCACGAGATCGCCGGGCGGCCCGGCTTCGTCGCCAAGGTCTATCACCAGCCCATCAGCGGCGACAAGGCGCTCAAGCTGGAAAACATGGCCCGGCAGGCCCATCCCGCCCTGCTGGAAATCGCCGCCTGGCCGGTGGACGTGCTGCGCCTGCGAACCGAGGCGCCCATCCAGGGTTTCGTCATGCCCCGGGTCAACGGCTACCGCGAAATCCACAGCCTCTACGGTCCCTCGCACCGCAAGAAAGCCTTCCCCCAGGCCGACTGGTCGTTTCTGGTCCACGCCGCCCGCAATATGGCCAGCGCCTTCGAGGCCATTCATGCGCGCGGTCACGTCATCGGCGATGTCAATCCCGGCAACGTGGTGGTCTCGCCCCGGGCGCTGGTCAAGCTGATTGATTGCGATTCGTTCCAGATCAGCGCCAATGGTCGGCTGTTTCTCTGCGATGTCGGCGTGCCGCAGTTCACCGCCCCGGAATTGCAGGGCCAGTCGTTTCACGGGCTGCGGCGCACCCCGGATCACGATACCTTCGGCCTGGCCCTGCTGTGCTTTCATCTGCTGTTCATGGGCCGTCACCCCTTCGCCGGTCGCTACCGGGGCAAGGGCGACATGCCCATCGAGCGCGCCATCCGCGAATGCCGTTTCGCCTTTGGTCGCCACGCCCACACCCGGCAGATGGAGCCGCCGCCCTGCACCCTGCCGTTCACCGCCCTGCCGACCAGCGTCGCCGACCTGTTCGAGCGGGCCTTTGCCCCGCCCAAGCTGGCCCAGGGCCGCCCCGCCGCCCGCGACTGGCTGCGGGCGCTGGAGCAGCTCGGCGCCGAACTGCGCGTCTGCCGCCGCAATGGTGCGCACAAGTACCCGCGCGCCGTGCCGGATTGCCCCTGGTGCGCGCTGGAACAGGCCAGCGGGACCGCGTTCTTCGTGCTGCCGGAACGGTTTCCGGCGGATGAACCGGGGGGCGGTCCTGGCGCGTTCGATCTGGACGCCGTCTGGAATCGCATTCAGGCCATCACGCCACCCGGCGACGTCGCGATGCCCGCGCCCACGCCGCGCACGCCGATTGTTCCCACGCCGCTCCCGGAAGCGCTGCAACACATTCAGCGCGCCAACGGGATTAAGGCAGCGGCGATTGCGGGCGCGGCGCTGGTGGCCACGCTCATCCAGTGGCGGCTGGTCTGGCTGTGGGCGCCGCTGGCGGCCGCCGCCTGGTCGCTGCTGCGCGACGGCGCGGTCCACCGCGAAGCGCAACGCCGCCGACTGGCGCTGTTCGCCGCCCGCCAGGAACTCATCGAACTGCGCGCCGCCTGGAATCAGCGCGCCGGCGCGCACGCCTTCACCGCCCGGTTGCAGGCCCTGACCGCCTTGCGCGACCGGCATCGGCATCTGGCGACGGCGTTGCAACAGGATTTGCAACGGCTGGAAAGCGACCAGCGCCAAACGCAGTTACGGGCGTTCCTGGAAGGCTACTTCATTGACGTCGCCCAGATTCCCGGCATTCTCACCACCGACCGGATGGCGCTGGCCTCCTACGGCATCGAAACCGCCGCCGACGTCACCGCCGAGGCGTTGCAAACCGTGCCCGGCTTCAGTCCGCGACTGCGGCTGGGTCGCCAGCGAACGGCGGCGCTGCTGGGCTGGCGGCAGGATGTGGAACAGCGGTTTCGCTACGATCCGCGCCAGGGCGTTGACCCCGCTGCCGTCGCCCGCCTGCGCCGGCAATACGCCCAGGAACGCACGCGCATCGAGCGGGAACTGCTGGCGGGCGCTGATGAACTGGCTAAACTCAAGGCGGAACTTCTCAAACAGCGCGCCCAGCTCAATATCGCCCTGATCCACCAGGCGATGCGGGAAGCGCAGGCCCAGGCCGATCTGCGGGCATTCCCGCCCCGCCTGGACGCCCTTTGGCGGCGCCGTCGCGGTTAGGCGGCCCGCGACAGTCGGAGCATGGCCATGGGTAGACGCAACGAACACACGCGCGAGGAACTCCGGGAAATCGCGCTGCAAGCCGCCGAACAGTTGGTCGCCGAACACGGCCTGGCCGGCCTGAGCACGCGCAAAGTGGTGGGCCGCATCGGCTACACCGTCGGCAGTCTGTACATGGTATTCCGCAATCTGGACGACCTGATCGCCCAGATGAACGAACGCACGCTGGAAACTCTGCAAGCCCGTCTGCGCGCCGCCATCGCCGACCAGCCGCCGGCCGCCGCGCTGCGGGCGCTGGCGCAGACCTACATCACCTTCGCCCTCACCGAAACCCACCGCTGGCTGGCGGTTTATGAACACCGGATGCCGGAAGACCAACCTCTGCCCGATTCCTTCACCGCCAAGGTGGCGGGCATGTTTGAACTGGTGCAACAGCAACTGGCGCTGCTCTGCCCCCGGCGGTCCCCGGCGGACATTACCCTGGCCGCCCGCGCCCTGTGGAGTGGGGTTCATGGCATCTGCATCCTGGGCTTCGACCAGAAGCTGGAGATGGTGGGCGGGCCACCGATTCAGGAGGTCACCCGCTCGCTGCTGGATCACTATCTGGCGGGGTTCACTCAGTCGTAACCATCCTCTCGATAGGTTTGATTGAAATGGGTAGGCTGGGTTGGAGCGAAGCGGAAACCCAGCATTCGGCTGAGTGATGCGGGGATTCGCTTCGCTTCATCCCAGCCTGCACGGCAAAAGTCAAAATCTACCGGGAATTGAGATCACATCCTGAATTTGGGCGAGGAAAGCGCCATGCTGCTTCAGGACGAATCGCTCCAGCGCCGCATCGGCGTCGTCGGCCTGACCGTCGTCGGCGTCACCACCACCCAGAAGCAGCCGTGGCTTTGACCGGCCTGTTGTTCTACTTCTGGGCGGTGCGCAGCAGTTGGCCGACCCCGGCGCTGCGCCGCTCCCTGGCGGATTCCTCCGCCCCATCAGGAGAATCACCATGATCCCGCTGAATCCGCCCGATCCCGTTCGGCTGGCCGCCGTCGCCGAACTCTGCACCCTGCCCGATCCCTATCGCCGGGATGCCGCCAGCGATAAGTTGTTCGTCCGCGCCATGCGGGAAATCTGCGCCTGGCATATTGCCCGCTGTCCGTTCTACGCGCGGCTGGCGGCGCTGCTGGACTTTACGCCAGAGCGGCTGGCCACCGTCGCCGATTGCGCCCATATCCCGCCGATCCACGCCAACTTTTTCAAGCAGCACGAAGTCCTGTCCATTGACCGCGCGGCCATCACCAACCACCTGACCTCCTCCGGCACCACCGGCCAGAAGTCGCAGATGTTCTTCGACGCCTGGACGCTCGGCGTCGGTCAGGCCATGGTGGCGCGCATCTTCGCCCGCTACGGCTGGCACACGCCGGAGCAGCCGACCAACTATCTGATTTTCAACTACGAACCCGTGACCGGCAGCAAGGTGGGCACCGCCTTCACCAACCAGTTCCTGGCTCAGTTCGCTCCGGTCCACCGGGTCGCTTATGCGCTGCGCCACAGCGGCGGTGGCCGGCATGAATACGACCCCTTCGGCTGCATCCGCGCCCTCCAGGAATACGCCGACGAAGGTCTGCCGGTACGGTTGCTTGGCTTTCCCGCCTTCCTGCACGCCACTCTGGAGCGGATGCGGGCGCTGGAACTGGACCAGCTGCGCCTGAACCCCGCATCGCTGGTGTTCTTCGGCGGTGGCTGGAAGAAGGACGCTCAGCGCGCCGTGCCCAAAGCCGAGTTGTACGCGCTGATCGAGGACTGGCTGGGCATCCCGAATCTCCGCATCCGTGACGGCTACGGGGCGGTGGAATACAGCGTTCCCTCTATCGAATGCGACCGCCACCGGCTGCACGTGCCGGTCTATTCGCGGGTGTTCGCCCGCGACGTGGCGACGCTGGAGCCGCTGGGGCCGGGCCAGACCGGCTTTTTGCACGCGGTTTCGCCCTACATCACCTCGGCCCCGGCCCACAGCGTGCTGATGGGCGATCTAATCCAGTGGCAGCCGGGCGAAGAATGCGGCTGCGGCCTGAGCACGCCGTATTTCGAGCTGCTGGGCCGCGCCGGCACGGCCAAGAACCGCAGTTGCGCGATGGCCGCTGCTGAACTGCTGAAATAGGAGGGAAGGTCATGGCGCACACTCATCTCTGGCGCGGTGAATGGATTGACGACCGCGAACTGGCTGACCGGCTGCCGAATCTGGCCGCGACTCTGGCCGAAGATTGCCAGCAACCGCTTGATCTACCGGGCCTGTATCGCGCCGGCGACGCCCTCGCCGCCGAATTGAACCAGCGTGGGGCGTTGTACGACCGGCTGGCCGACGAACTGGCGCAAACCGGCGATTCGCCCGCCGACCGCGCCGCCACTCTGGCGACTCTGGCCGACTTTCTGCGCGCCGAAACCCTGGAATATCAGGTCTTGCGCGCCTTCGGCGATCCCGCGCCCTTCACCCCGCGCCGCATCGCCTACGCCGAACACCGCTTTGAAGCCTGGGCGCCGCTGGGCGTGCTCGGTCACGTCACCCCCGCCAACGTGCGCGGCGTGGCGGCGATGAGCCTGATCGAAGGGCTGCTGGCCGGCAATATCAATCTGCTGAAAACCAGCCGCCAGGACGGCCTGTTCACCCAGAAAGTCTTGCGCGCCCTGGTGGAACGGGAGCCGGCCCTTAAACCGTTCGTCTACGTGCTGCGGCTGTCCTCGCAACAGTCCGAGACCCTGGGCGCGCTGTTCGCGCTGTGCGATGGCGTGGCGGTGTGGGGCGGCGAAGATGCGGTAGCGGCAGTGCGGGCGCTGACCCCGCCGGCGGCGCGGCTGATCGAATGGGGCCACCGGATCTCCTTCGCCTACGTCGCCCGCGAATCGAGCAGCGACCCGGCCATCTTGCGGGCGCTGGCCCACGATGTCTGCTTCATCGAGCAGCAGGCCTGCTCCAGCCCACAATGCCTGTATCTGGAAACGGATGATCCCGCCGAACTGCACGCCTTCGCCGAGCGGTTCGCGGCAGTGCTGGCCGAAGTGGCCCCCACCATCCCGCGCGGTCAGCCGCCGGGTCTGCACGAACAGGCCGAAATCACCACCACCCGCGAACTGTGCCGGCTGAACGGCGCCATGGACGACAGCCGGGTCATCGAAGCCCCGGACCGGAGTTGGCGCTTGCTGGTCGAGCCAAAGCCCGGTCTGCGCGCCTCGCCGCTGTTCCGCACCCTCTGGATCAAGCCGTTGCCGGTCGCCGCCATCGCCGCCACGCTGCGGCCGCTGCGGGCCTACCTGCAAACCGCCGCGCTGGCCTGCCCGCTGGAACGGCTGGCCGACATCAGCCGCGCCCTGCTGGCCGCCGGCGTGACCCGCATCGCTCAGCCCGGCGCGCAGGTCGGCGGCTATCTCGGCGCGCCGCACGACGGCGTCTACAGCCTGCAACGTTACGCCCGGCGGGTTTCGCTGGAACTGCCGGCCAGTGTTCAGGGCATTACCAGCTTCGCCGAACTGGAAGCGCCGCCGCCGTTGCCCCCGGACGCCGCCGCCGCGCCGGTCATGGACAAGGCCGGGTTCCTGGCGTTGCCCACCGATGCCGCCGCCGCCCACCTGTATTTCAAGAGCGGCGGCAGTTCCGGCGATCCCAAGGTGGCGGTGTTCAGCCACGCCGACTATGCCCGGCAAATGCGCGCCGCCGCCGATGGCCTGTACGCCGCCGGCCTCGATCCAGTCCGCGACCGCTGCATGAACCTGTTTTTCGCCGGCCATTTGTACGGCAGCTTCATCAGCTTCTGGAGCGTGCTCGAACAGTTGCGGGCGGTGCAATTGCCGATGACCGCCATTGATGACAGCGCCGAGGTGGCGGCGATCATCGAACGGTTCCAGGTCAATACCCTGCTGGGGATGCCGTTCTATCTGGTGCGGCTGTTCCAAGACCAGGGCGAGCGGTTGAAACGCTACGGCGGGGTGCGCAAGATTTTCTACGGCGGCGAGCACTTCCCGCCGGCGGAACGGGCGCGGCTGCAACGGGAATTCGGGGTGGACATCATTCGTTCCGCCGCCTACGGCAGCAATGACGCCGGGCCGATGGGCTATCAGTGTCCGCACTGCGAAGGCGGCGTTCATCACGTGCTCAGTACTCAGTGCCTGGAAATTCTGGCGCTCGATGAAGATCGCCCAGTCGCGGCGGACGAAGTCGGGCGGCTGATAGTGACGCCGCTGGCGCGGACCGCCCAGGCGATTCGCCGCTACGAAACCGGCGATCTGGGCCGCTGGGCCGGCCCCTGCCCCTGCGGTCGCCGCGCACCGCGCTTTGAACTCATGGGCCGCTACGGCGACCTCTTCCGCGCGCCCTACTTCTTCAGCTACGCCCGGTTCGTCCACATCCTGGCTGAACACGCCGGCTATGACGCCGAAAGCCAAATCCTGCTGACCCAGGGCGAGAGCGGCCGGTCGCGCATCACCCTGCGCCTGTCTGACCAGACGCCGCTGACTACCGACCAGGTCCGCGACATCGTGCTGGCCCATTATCCCGACTTGCGGGAATTCGTGATGGAGCACGGTCTGACCGAGTTCGCGGTGGAGCGGGCGCCGCTGGCGCAATTCGTCGTGACGCCGATCAGCGGCAAACTCAAACATGTAGTGGATTTGCGGCAGGAGGACCATTCGGCATGATCGTCTACGAACTGGAAACCCTCGTTGCTCTGGCGCGGGCGCGGACGCCCTACTACCGCGCGCTGTACGCCGGCGTGCCAGACAGCGGCTGGACGCTGGCCGATCTGCCGCCGGTGGACAGCAAGACCTTCTGGGACGCGGCGGAGACCGGCGCGGTGCTGACCGGCCAAATGACCGACGGTACGGCGTTCAAGAGCGGCGGCACCACCGGCAAGCCCAAGTTCTCCATTTACCGCGCCAGCGAATGGGACAGCTTCTGCGAAGTGTTTGGCCGAGGGATGGCGGCGGGCGGCCTGCATCCCGGCGAGCGGCTGGCCAATCTGTTCTACGCTGGTGACCTGTACGCTTCGTTCCTGTTCATCACCCATTCGCTGGAACGTTGCGGGGTGCCCGTGGTGCATTTCCCGCTGGCCGGGCGGGTGGACGCCGACATGCTGCATCACACCGTCGCTCATTTCGCGGTGGAAACCCTGGCTGGCGTGCCGACCACCCTGCTGGGGCTGGCCGCCACCCTGGCGGATGAGGGCGTGACGCTGCCTTCGGTGCGGCGCCTCCTGTTCGGCGGCGAAACGCTCTATCCCGATCAGGCGGTCACCTTGCGGCGGGTGTTCCCCAACGCCCGCACTGCTTCGGTCGGCTACGCTAGCGTGGACGCCGGCCTGCTCGGTTACGCCAGTCCCGACTGCGGCTGGAACGAACACCGGGTATTCGGCACGGCGACCCTCATGGAACTCATTGATGAGAGCAGCGGCGAGCCGATCACCGCACCGGGCCGGCCCGGCAAAGTGCTGATCACCAACCTGACCCGGTTGCTGATGCCGGTCATCCGCTATCCGGCCGGCGACCGGGCCGAATGGGTGGAGCCGGAGGGAACGCCGGATCGCAAGTTCCGCCTGCTCGGCCGCTCCGAGGAAGGCGCGCGCATCGGGGTGGTCTCGCTGTACTTCGAGGATGTTCACGCGGTGCTGGAGCCGTTCCAGGCCGAACTGAACGCCAGCGGTTTCCAATTGCTGATCCAGCATCACGACCAGCGCGACGAACTCACGGTGCGGATCGCCGCGCCCCTGCCCGCCGAAGCGCAGGCGGCCTGGAACGAACGCCTGGCCGAAGCGCTGTACGCCGCCCGACCATTGCTGCGCGAGGAACAACAGCGTGGCACGATTCATCCGCCATGCTTTGAGTGGGTCGCTTCCGGGGCGCTGGCGATTAACCCCCGCACCGGCAAACTGAAGCCGATTATTGACCGACGGATCACGGGCTGAACCATGACCACGACCGACGCCAGCCAACTGATCATCCCGGCGCGACTCCGTTCCATCCCGCTGGCCCGCGCGCACGCCCGCACGGTGGCCGAACAAAGCGGCTTTGCGCCGTCCGCCTGTCGCGCCATCGAACTGGGCGTCGAGGAAGCGGTCGCCCAATTCATCGGGTTGACCGACGACGACACCGCCACCCTGGGCCTGATTTGCGAGCCGGAGGCCACCCGATTGATCCTGCGTCTCCGTTACCACGGGTTGCCGCTGGATTTCTCGCGCTGGCCCGAATACGACCCGGACCAGCCGGAAGCGTACCTGGAAGGGCTGAGCGCCTACCTGATGCGGCATGCGTTTGATGAAGCGCACTGGCGCAATCTGGGCAAGGAAGGTCAGGAATGGCGACTGGTCAAATTTCTGGCCACGCCCCGGGTAGACGCGGAACCTGCGCCCGTCACGCCGCTGGAGCCGAAACCCACGCCGGCTTTCACCATCCACCGGCTGCAAGCCGACGAGGCGCTGGCGGTCTCGCGCTGCTTTTACGCCTCCTACGGCTATTCCTATGTCTACGATTTCGTTTACTACCCGGACCGACTGGCGGCGCTGAACGCCAGCGATGAACTGATCTCGGCGGTGGCGGTGACCACCGATGGCGAAGTGCTCGGCCATGCCGCGCTGATTCCCGCCGGCGCGGAGACACGAACGGGCGAACTGGGCGTCGCCGCCACCCTGCCCCGCTACCGGAGCGGCGGCGTGGCCCGCCAGCTAAGCGCATGGTTGCTGGACTGGGCGGCGCGCCAGGGCTGGCATGGGGTCAACGTCAACGCCGTCACCTCGCATCCCTTCACCCAGCACATCGGTGTCCGGCTGAATTTCCGCCCTTGTGGCCTGCTGCTGGGGCTGGCGCCGGCCAGCCTGTCGTTTCACGGCATCGCCGATCGCTTGCGCCAACGGGAAAGCTGCGTGCTGGCGTATCACGCCCTGCAACCGCCGTCAGCCCGGGCGCTTTATCCGCCGCTGCGCTACCAACCCCTGCTGGCCCGGATTTACGACTGGCTCGACCGCCCAGCATCGTTTGCACCAGGCCAAGCTCCCACTGCGATGACCAGCCGCTGGGAAACCACCGCCAAAGGTCATCTCGGAACCGCAATCATCACCCTGCGTCAGTTGGGTCAGGATGCGGCGCACATCGTGGCCGGACAGTTGCTGGACTTGCGCCGCCAGGGCATGGAATGCGTGTTGCTGTATCTGAATCTGGGCGATCCGGCCTTGCCGACTTTCGCCGCCGACTGGGAGCGGCTGGGCTTTCATTTTGCTGGCGTCATGCCCGGCGGCGATGAAGGCGACTGGCTGATTCTCAACCACTTGTTGCAACAGGCCTTCGACTACGAGCGGCTGGTGCTGGCCGATGACTGGAGCCGTGAACTGCTGGCCGCCATCGAAGCGGAAGACCCAGTATTACAAACGCTGGCAAGGTGCGGTTGATCGCCTCACCGCCACCCAATAATAACGAGACGAACGTATAATTTTGGTTTAGTTCGAGATCATCGCTTGAACCACATATCGAGTTTGGCCGTCAACTCCTTGGCGTTAAACGGTTTGGCGATGTAGTCATCCATGCCGGCCTCCAGGCAGGCCTCCCGATCCCCCGCCATGGCGTTGGCGGTCATGGCGATGATCGGTATCCGCTCGCCGCCGCGCGCCTGCTCCATCTCCCGGATACGGCGGGTCGCTTCCAACCCGTTCATCCCCGGCATTTGCAGGTCCATCAACACCCCGTCGAAGGTCTGATCGGCAAACGCTGTAATGGCCTGAAGCCCGTCCTCGGTCAGCGTGACGGCGTAACCCTGACGCTCAAGCAGCCGGATGGCTACTTTCTGGTTGACGAGGTTGTCTTCCACCAGCAGCAGATGGACAGCGGAGGAAGGCTGACTGGGTGGCGCAACCGCAATCACCGGCGGCGGCTCGACGCTGGCCTGGGGAAGGGCGCGGGGCGGGGCGGGGTGGCGCAGCGGCAAGGTGAAATAAAAGGTGCTCCCCTGTCCAGGTACGCTTTCCAGCCAGATTCGCCCGCCCATCAGTTCGACCAGCCGCCTGGAGATGCTCAACCCCAGACCTGTCCCCCCAAAACGGCGCGTCGTGGAAGCATCCTCCTGGATAAAAGCCTCAAAGATGCGAATCTGCATTTCGGGGGCAATGCCGATGCCGGTGTCACTCACCGCCACATACAGCAGGGGTCGTTGGTCGGCGGCATCGGTGCGCATCACCACGTCAATCTGGCCTTGCTCGGTGAACTTGACGGCATTGTTTAACAGGTTCAGCAACACCTGCCGCAGGCGCATCGGATCGCCGAGCAGCGTGGCCGGCACATCGGCCTCGATGCGGCGATTCAGCGTCAGGTTCTTGGCTTCGCTGAGCGGTGCGATCACGTTGCAGGCTTCCTGCAATACGGAACGAGGCTGAAAGGGCGCTTGTTCGATGTGCAGTTGGCCCGCCTCAATCTTGGAGAAATCGAGAATATCGTTAATGATGGTCAGCAACCCGTCAGCCGACGACTTGATCGTGGCCAGAAAATCGCGTTGTTCGCTGGTCAGCGCGGTTTCCAGCGCCAGTTCGGTCATCCCGATAATGCCGTTCATTGGCGTGCGGATCTCATGGCTCATGTTGGCCAGAAATTCACTCTTGGTGCGGTTGGCGACCTCGGCAGCGTCCAGCGCGCGTTCCAAGGCCTGGCGGCTGGCTTCGCGCTCAGACACCAGGCGCGCCACCGTAGCCGACAACTGGGCCAGGTCGTTCTTGCCCGCGCCGCCGCCAAGGTCGGGAGGCCCTTGCAGGTCTGACAACACTTCGCGCAGAGAGACCAGCGCCTTCTCACGGGTTTGCAGTTCGTCGCGCAGGTGGCTGGCTGTCTGGTTCAGCGCCAGCACCATGGGACGAAACTCCAGCGGTAGATCGCCCAGCAATCGCTCCACTTCGGGCGCCTGCTCGGGCGCCGTGCTGTGCTGAACCTGGAGGGCGCGGTCCAGGGTCCCCAGCCATTGCCTGAGGGGAAACCAGATCAGCAACATGCCCCCCATCAGTGCAGCCAGAGCGAGCATCACTGCCGATTGCACCAGGCGCCATAGTCCAGCGGCCAACGTATCCACATCAAACCTCAGACGCAGTACCCCATAGTCGCGGCCACCCACGGTGATAATCTGATTCACATCGTACAACTGGTGCGCGACGGCTTCTTTCAGCCAGGCCGGGGATGAATGATGTGGGTCGCCTGGGGCGACTGCCCGCAAGGTCGCGCCCCCCACGGCAATGTAATAGGCGCCGGCAAAGGGAGAACGGGAAATCACCCGGTGCAGGGTGCGCTGGATGGTGTCGTAGTCGCCGATTACTGCACTTTCAGTGATCGTCTGGGCGGTCACTTCGGTCAGCATCAAGGCCGATTGCTGGGCCTCTTCCAGCGCCTGCTCAAACTGGTAGTGGTAGAACAGCCCCATCCCCATCCCGACGAAAATCACCAGGGTCGCCGCATAGAGCACGAACACGCGCCAGACCAGCGCCTGGGGCAGCCAGCGGTTGGAAGGGATCAGGCGCATGTTCCGGCGGCAATCAGCGCAGGATCACCGGGGCCGTCTGGTAGAAACGCCGGTACGACGCATAGTCGGCGGCGGTGGCCGGCACGAAATAGGCGTCGGCGCTCAAGCCCACCACCTCGGAAGCTTTACGCAGGACCTCCCGGCCCACCGGGTCTTCGTACATTCCGAAAAAGGCCTGGGCCACGGCCTGCACGTCTTTTTCCGGCACCTTGCTGGACACCATCAGCGCCAGGTCGTGGTAGCCCTCGGAGGTCCAGAGGATGCGAAACTTCCTGTTCTCGCGTTTGGCGTACCCCTCGGTCAACATCGAATTGCTCCCTGTGGCGGCGGCCTTACCGGCGAACATCTGGGCAAAGGCCGCGTTCTGGTTGCCGCCGAAGTCAGTCTTGACCTGAATACCCCGGGCGAGTAATTCCGCATAAGTCACCTTATAACCGATGAACGCCTCGGGTCCGGCAAAAACGACCGTCTTGTCTTGCAACTCCTCCAGTTTGCGGATCGGCGAATCTTCGGGCACGGCAATTTGCCCGTACAACTGCGGTACGTTGCGCCGCCCAAATACCTTCCAGCCCAGCGCCTCCCGCTCCGGCGAGAACAAGTGATTGGAAAACACGAACTCCACTTCCTGCGCCAGCACATAACTGGTCGTATCCGCCGAGGTGCGGCCGATCTTGAGCTCCAGCCGCACACCGCTCTGGTTTTCCACGTACTGCACGATCGGGTTCCAATAGGCCGCCGTTTTGGTGATGTCCCACTGGTTGACCGGCGAGAACCGATAAGTCACGTTGGCCGCCAGCGCGGCAGTGGAAATCAGCGCCATGACGACCAATAGCAACAGTCTTTTCATGTATCCTCCAGAAATGGGCTGGTTATAAGTGTAGCGGCCTGCGAACAGCAACGGCCAGGAATGATCTACTCATTAGCTTTATCCAACGAACTTCAATGCAGAACCGGCTGGAAGCCGGCTTGGCAATCATCTGGATCAAACTTGATTTTTATCCAGTCTGTCTCATCCGCTCCCACTGCTCCTCCAACCGCTTGACCGACACCGGCGCGACGGTCTTCAATTCCTGGGCGAACTGCGACACCCGCAGTTCCTCCAGCAGCCAGCGGAA
>ERZ1645187.2826-NODE-2826-length-15037-cov-25.110866_pt1 | contig 15037 bp, 14 predicted proteins | sample MGYA00575352_ERZ1645187 | MGnify/ENA primary metagenome ERZ1645187 (study PRJEB40837, sample SAMN11349314) | freshwater sediment metagenome | isolation source: river sediment | host: Sediment | place: India: Wazaribad , New Delhi | collected 2017-02-21 ...
CGCGCACGGCAAAGGCATTCGTCATGAAGGGATGATCCAGCCAGCCACAATTGAGATCGTGGATGTACATACCCGGCAAGAGCTGTTCGGTGCGAATCTGCTTGATCATGCGGGGATTTTAGCAGGCCACCGCTATAATTTGCCCCCTTCCCGGTAGCCTGCCCATGATCGCCCTACGTCAAGTCACTTTCGCCCGCGCCGGCCGCCCACTGGTCGTCGACGCCTCTGTCCAGCTGCATGCCGGATGGAAAGTCGGCGTCGTCGGCGCCAACGGCTGCGGCAAATCCAGCCTTTTTGCGCTGATCTCCGGCGAATTGCACGCCGAGTCCGGCGATGTCGAACTGCCGGCGAGCTGGCACATTGCCCGCGTCGCGCAGGAAACACCGGCTCTGCCCGACAGCGCCCTCGATTTCGTGCTCGACGGCGACAGCGAACTGCGCCGCATTGAGCGCGAACTGGCCGAGGCCGAAGCGAAGGGCGACGGTGAGGCGATCGGCCACCTGCACGCGCGCTATGGCGAAATCGGCGGCTACTCGGCCAAGGCCCGCGTTGCCGAGGTGCTGCACGGTCTGGGCTTCACCGACGCCGACTTCGCCCGACCGGTCGCCGATTTTTCCGGCGGCTGGCGGGTGCGCCTCAACCTCGCCCGCGCCCTCTCCTGTCGCGCCGACCTGCTGCTGCTCGACGAGCCGACCAACCACCTCGACCTCGATGCCGTGCTCTGGCTGGAGCAATGGCTGAAAAGCACGCCGGCGACGCTGCTGCTGATCTCGCACGACCGCGATTTTCTCGATGCCGTCGTCGGCCAGATCATCGCCATCGACCAGCAGCGCCTGAACCTGACCAGCGGCGGCTACTCCGACTACGAGCGTGCCAAGGCGGCACGACTGGCAACGCAGCAGGCGGCTTTTGATGCGCAGCAGCGCGAGATCGCCCACCTGACACGCTTCGTCGAGCGCTTCAAGGCCAAGGCGACCAAGGCGCGGCAGGCACAGAGCCGGGTAAAGATGCTCGAACGCATGGAAATCGTCGCCGCTGCCCATGTCGACTCGCCCTTCCATTTCAGCTTCCGCGAACCGGCTGCCCTGCCCGATCCGCTGCTGGTGATCGAGGACGCCAGCGTCGGCTACGGTGAACGCGGAATTCTGGCAAAAATCGGCATGACCCTGCGCCCCGGCTGCCGCATCGGCCTGCTCGGCCGCAACGGCGCCGGCAAGTCGACATTGATCAAGCTGCTGGCCGCAGCGATTCCGCAGCAGGGCGGTGAACGCAAGGAAGCCAAGGCGCTGAACATCGGCTACTTCGCCCAGCACCAACTGGAACAACTGCGCGAGGACGAATCGCCGCTGCAGCACCTGCAGCGACTGGAGCCGCTGACGCCGGAACAGGAATTGCGCGACTATCTGGGCGGTTTCGATTTCCGTGGCGACATGGCCACCCGCGCCGTCGCGCCCTTCTCCGGTGGCGAAAAATCACGGCTGGCGCTGGCGCTGCTCATCCGCACCAAACCCAACCTGCTGCTGCTCGACGAACCGACCAACCACCTCGATCTGGAAATGCGCGAGGCGCTGACCTTCGCGCTGCAGGATTTCGAGGGCGGCATGGTTTTCGTCTCGCACGACCGTCACCTGCTGCGCACCTGCGCCGACGAACTGCTGCTGGTGGCTGATGGCAAGGCCGAGCCCTTCGACGGCGACCTCGACGACTATTCCGCGTGGCTGGCTGCCCAGCGCAGCGCCGAAAAGGCGCCGGAACCGGACGCCGTGGCCGAAAAGGCAGAGCGCCTGCAGCAACGTGCCGAAGCCAAGGCCAACCGGCAGGCGCTGCTTGCCGAACGGCGCAAGCTGACACGGGAGATCGAGAAACTCGACCAGCGACTGGCGCAATGCCAGGCAGCCAAGGCGGCGCTCGACGCACAGTTCGCCGACCCCGAGTTCTACACCACGGTCGACCGTGAAAAGAGCGAAAAACTGCACAAGGACGCGGCGAACCTCGGTGAGGAAATCGACGGGCTGGAACTTCGCTGGCTGGAGTTGCACGAGGCACTCGATGCCTTGCCGACGCCAGATTGAGGCCGGGGCGCGGTTGCTGCATCTATAATCCAAATGAGCGACTGAATTTGAGGGGGTTCGGATGCGTTTCTGGGCAGGAATGACGATCATCGTCCTGAACGTGCTGCTCGCAGCCACCTCGCCGGCACGTGCCGACGATGGTGACCGTGCTGCCCGTCCGCTGATGTTGGGCATCGTTCCCTACCTGAGCACACGCAATCTGCTGGCGACGCACCAGCCGCTCGCCCGCAGCCTCGAAGCAAGCTTGCAGCAACCGGTCCAGATCCAGACGGCGCCCGACTACGAGACTTTCATCAAACGCATCGCCGCCGGCGAGTACGATCTCGCCATCGCACCGCCCCACTACGCCCGGCTGGTTGTCCGAGATTACGGCTACCAAGCCCTGCTGGTTCACAAAGCACCGATTCGCGGCGTCCTCGTCACTACAAAACAACATGCTCCCGGCAGTATTGAGGATCTCCGCGGCAAACGCATCGCCATCGCTGACCGCAGTGCGCTGCTCGTCATTCTCGGCGCGTCAGCCTTGAGCGACCTGGGTCTTCGCGAGGAACGCGACTACCAATTCATCGAAGCGCCTAGTCATTCCAGTGCGCTGCACAGTGCCTTGTCCGGCAAGACTGCCGCTGCGCTGGTCACGCAGACAGCACTGCTGCTGGCACCCAGCGAATTGCAGCAGGAGGCCATGATTTGGCGCGAGTTGGCCCTGATCCCCGGTCAATTCTATGTCGCGCACAATCGGCTGTCGGATGCTCGGCGCCTTGCCATCAAGGCCGCCCTGCTGGCTTTTGAACGTAGCCCCGAAGGACGGGCGTTTTTCGAGAAAACCCAGACCGTTGGCTTCCGTGAACCCAGCGCAGCTGACACCGCGTTGCTCGACCGCGCCCTGCCAGAGACCCGGCGCCTGCTCGGGCCGGTGCTGCGTTGATGCGCGGACGTTTTTTCGGTTCGCTGCGCAGCCGGCTGATCGCCCTGACGGTCGTCGTCGAGGTCGTGATGATTTCGGCCATCGTCTGGAACAGCCAGCGCCTGACCGAGGAGCACTTGGTCCGTCAGTTTGAGTTGCGGCGAGCCGAAATCAGCCTGCTGCTGCAAGCGGCCATCGCACCGGCAATGGCGCAGCGCGATTACGCAGCGGTCAGCGACACCCTCAACAACGCTCAGCAACTGCAAGGCATGGTATCGCTCGTGATGTATGACGACGAAGGACAGCGTATCGCCTCGGCCAACGCCGCACACAAGGGAGAAGTAGTCAGCCAACTGCGAGAATTCCGCGTGCCGATCGTTCTCGAACACCAGCACTACGGCGAACTCGCAGTCGGCCTGGATCTCAGTTTTCTCGACGAAGCCCAACGGGAGTTGCTGCTCCAGAACGTCGCCCTGGCCATCATCGGCATCCTCGTTTCGTCGCTGGCCCTCGGCAGCATCGCACTCTGGTTGACCCGGCGGCTGGGACTCCTGTCCGAAGCCAGCCACCGCCTGGCCAACGGTGACTCCTTCCGCATGCTCCCCGGCAGCAGTACCGACGACATCGGAGAAGTCATCACCGCCTTCAATCAGATGGCCGGTGCGCTCGAACGACGCATGCGCGAATTGCAGGACGCCGAATCCCGGCAGCGCCTGCTGGCAACCACCATCGATGCAGAGCGTGCCCGTCTCGATGCAGTGCTCTCAGCAATGCGTCTCGGCCTGGTCTTCGTCGATCCCGACGAACGCTTGGCTTATCTTAATCCGGCTTTCGCCGGGCTGTGGACAGTCGATCTCGACCACCATCTCGCCAGCCTGCCGGTGGCGGACTTGCGTCGCTGGCTGGGCGAAAGCATTGTCGACATCAGCCGCGACCAGTTTTTCCAGGGTGATGGTACGCCGTGCGAACTACACGTGTCGGGCGGCCGCCTGATCACGCAGCAGAGCGTACCGGTTACCAGCCCAGGCGGCGGTACGCTGGGTCGGCTATGGATTTTCGAGGATGTCACCAGCGAGCGTCAGATTGCCGAGCGGCTGGTCTTCATGGCCGAGCGCGACGCGCTCACCGGCCTCGCCAACCGCAGCCGCTTTTCCGCCGAACTCGAACGGCTTGTCAGTCACGCCCAGCGCGATCCGGAGCAACGCGCTGCGCTGCTCTATTTCGATCTTGACGAATTCAAGACCATCAACGATACCTTCGGCCACCGCGCCGGGGACAACGTTCTGGTCCGCACTGCCGATGCGGTGGGGCGACTGGTCCGCAGCGATGAAGTCTTTGCCCGACTCGGGGGCGACGAATTCGCCATCATCGCCCCCGATGCCGACCAAGCGGCTGCCCAAGCACTTGCCGAACGCATTGTGCGGGCGCTGACCGGCCTGCATTTCGATTTCGACGGACGGCGCTTTGCGCTGACCATCAGTCTCGGGATCGCCTTGCTTCCTGATCACGCCCGCGATGGCGAAACTCTGGTTGCCCATGCCGATGCCGCGATGTACCAGGCCAAGCGCAGCGGCAAGAATTGCTGGCGGCTCTACCGGCCCGACCTGGACGAATCGGCGCATATGCTCAGCCAGCTTGGCTGGAACGAGAAGATCCAGGCCGCGCTGGCAGACAACCGTTTCATCCTTCACTTTCAGGGCGTCCACGAAACGAAAACCCGTGCGGTCAAGCACTACGAAGCGCTGGTACGCATGGTGGACGCCGACAATCCGGATCAGCTGATTGCACCGGGGGTGTTCATCCCTGCGGCTGAACGCACCGGGCGCATCGTCGATATCGATCGCTGGGTGATCCGCGCGGCCATCGGCAAACTGGCGGCGATGCCGGAGCTGCCCGCGCTGGCAATCAATATTTCTGCCCGCTCCTTTGACGATCCGACACTCGCCGGGGTCATCAGCGGCTTGCTCGACGAGTTCGGTGTCGCACCGGCACGACTGATCATTGAACTGACCGAAACCTCGGCACTGGCCAATATTCAGGATTCCGAGCGCTTTATCGATAATCTTCGGCGACTCGGCTGCACGGTCTGCCTCGACGATTTCGGTGTCGGTTTCTCGTCCTTCGCCTACCTCAAGCACCTTTCAGCTGATGTGCTCAAGATTGATGGCATGTTCATCCGGGGGCTGACGGGCAACCGCGAGGATCAGGTATTCGTTCGGGCCATCGTCGAAGTCGCCCGCGGGCTGGGCAAAAAGACCGTCGCAGAGTTTGTCGGTGATGCAGAAACCTTGGCATTGCTGGCCGAGATCGGCGTCGATTACGCTCAGGGTTATTACCTTTCCTTCCCGGTCCGGGAAATAACCGCAGCCTGATCGGGTAAAATCGACGTCTTTCCGAATACCGCGCTGGGAGTTTTACCGTGAAGATCGTCTGCCTTGACCTCGAAGGGGTCCTTGTTCCCGAAATCTGGATCGAATTTTCGAAGCGTACGGGCATTCCCGAGCTGATGCGGACCACTCGCGAAGAACCGGACTACGACAAGCTGATGACCTTCCGCCTCGATATTCTGCGCCAGCACAAGCTGGGCCTGCCCGATATCCAGAAGGTGATCGCCGAGATGGGGCCGATGCAGGGCGCCCGCGCTTTCCTCGACCAACTGCGCGAGGATTATCAGGTCATCATCCTCTCCGACACCTTCTATGAATTCGCCCATCCGCTGATGCGCCAGCTCGGCTGGCCGACGTTGTTCTGCCATTCGCTGGAAGCCGATGCGTCGGGCATGCTGGTCAACTACCATCTGCGCATGCCGAACCAGAAGCAGGAAGCCGTCAAGCGCTTCAAGGAACTCAACTTCACCATCGTTGCTGCCGGCGATTCGTACAACGATACGGCGATGCTCGGCGAAGCCCATGGCGGCATCCTCTTCCATCCGCCGGAAAACGTCATCCGCGAGTTCCCGCAGTTCCCGGTCGTGCTCTCCTACGACGACCTTCGCACTGAAATCGACAAGGCATTTGCCCGCGCCTGAGACCCGGGTACCGCCTTTCAGCGAATCGCATCCCTCATAGTTCGTGTCCTCCCGGCGGGGGATGGCGGTTCCGCATCCAGCACTGGTTACCATGCACAAAGATCGCTTTTTCACCCTGTCCGCCTCCTGCCCCGATCAGGTGGGCATCATCGCCCGCGTTTCCGGTTTCATCGCCCAGAATGGCGGCTGGATCCTCGAGTCGAGCTTTCACGCCGATGCGGTGGACGGGCGATACTTCATGCGCATCGAGATCAAGGCGGACTCCCTGCCCTTCCTGCTTGCCGAGTTCCGCGAACGGTTCCGCAGGGAGGTCGCCGAACCGCTGCAGATGACCTGGCGGATCAACGACAGCGCGGTTAAAAAGCGCGTCGTGGTGCTCGTTTCCAAGCAGGAACACTGCCTCTACGATTTGCTCGCCCGCTGGCAGGCGAAGGAGCTGGACATCGAGATCCCCTGTGTCATTTCCAATCACGACACCTTCAAGGGTTTCGTCGAGTGGCATGGCATTCCCTTCATCCACGTGCCGGTGACCAAGGACAACAAGGCCGGCGCCTACGCCGAGATCCAGCGCATCTTCGAAGATGTGCGTGGCGACACCATGGTGCTGGCGCGTTACATGCAGATCCTGTCTCCCGAGCTGTGCGAGGCACTCTCCGGACGCATCATCAACATCCATCACAGCTTCCTGCCCAGCTTTGCCGGCGCCAAGCCCTACCATCAGGCCTACGAACGCGGTGTCAAACTGATCGGCGCCACCTGCCATTACGTGACGGCAGAGCTGGATGCCGGTCCGATCATCGAGCAGGACGTGATCCGCATCGACCACTCCGACTCCCCTGAGGACATGGTTCGCTATGGCAAGGACATCGAGAAAACGGTTCTCGCCCGCGGCCTGCGCTATCACCTTGAGGATCGTGTGCTGGTTCACGGTAACAAGACGGTGGTTTTCCGCTGATGCTGATCGAACGCGCTGATTCGCTGCTACTGGTCGTCGATCTCCAGGAGAGACTCGCCCCGTCGATTCACGATGCCGAGTTAGCGACAGCCAATAACGTCCGTCTGTTGAAGGCTGCCAGCCAGCTCAACGTGCCGGCCTTCGTTTCGGAGCAATACGTGCGCGGCCTCGGCCATAGCTTGCCGGAAATCCGGTCTGCTACGGTGAACGCGGAATTCTTCGAAAAAATCCACTTTGGCTGCGCCGCGGAGCCAGGTGTTGTCGAACGGCTGCTGGCTACCGGACGACGGCAGATTCTCGTAACCGGCATGGAAACCCATGTTTGTGTCCTGCAATCCGCTCTCGGGCTGAAAGCGCTGGATTTCGACGTGTTTCTGGTGGCCGATGCCGCCTCGTCGCGTACACCTGAAAATCGGCAACTGGCCATCGAGCGCATGCGCGCCTGTGGCGTGCACATCGTGACCACCGAAATGGTGCTCTTCGAGTGGCTGCATCGCGCCGGCACGGATGACTTCCGCGCCCTCCTGCCACTGATCAAGTAGCCCGCTTTGTATGCCACCCCGGCCGCGACTGCGGCTGGGCGTACAGCCTCTCACGCTGCCTGCAAGCAGACTGCAGACCCCGGCCACGGTGCTTTTCGTATATTTGGACAAAAAAAAATGGGCACCCGGAGGTGCCCAAAGGGAGAGAGACTACGAATTCTTTGCTTAGTGGTGGTAGGCGCTTTCGCCGTGAGAGGTGAGGTCGAGACCTTCGCGCTCTTCATCTTCCGGCACACGCAGACCGATGACGATATCGACCAGCTTGTAGGCGACGATGGACACGACGCCAGACCAGACCACGACGGTACCGACACCCCAGAGCTGGGCGATCACCTGAGTGGTCATGTCGAAGTCGCCGACCTTGTTGGCCACGTAGTCATAGACACCCGTACCGCCGAGGGCCGGATCAACGAACACGCCGGTCAGGATCGCACCGAGGATGCCACCAACACCATGGACGCCGAAGACGTCGAGCGAGTCATCCGCACCCAGCAGCTTCTTCAGGCCATTGACGCCCCACAGGCAGACCACACCAGCGATCAGGCCCATGATGATGGCGCCCATGACACCGACGAAGCCAGCCGCCGGGGTGATCGCCACCAGACCGGCAACCGCACCGGAAGCAGCACCCAGCATGGACGGCTTGCCCTTGAGGATCCACTCGGCGAAGGTCCAGGACAGCGCAGCAGCAGCAGTCGCAACCCAGGTGTTGACCATGGCCAGCGCAGCACCACCAGAGGCTTCGAGGGCGGAACCGGCGTTGAAACCGAACCAGCCGAACCACAGCAGGGAAGCACCGATCATCGTGAAGGTCAGCGAGTGCGGGGCCATCGAAACGTTGCCGAGGCCAGTACGCTTGCCCACCATGTAGGCACCAACCAGACCGGCGATGGCGGCGTTGATATGAACAACGGTACCACCGGCGAAGTCGAGTGCGCCCTTCTGGAACAGGAAGCCGGCCGTCTTGCCAGCGGCTTCAGCCGCAGCGGCATCGGTGTAGGCATCCGGACCTGCCCAGTACCAGACCATGTGGGCCATCGGAATGTAGGACAGCGTGAACCAGATCACCATGAATACCAGGATGGCGGAGAACTTGGCACGTTCAGCAAAGGCACCGACGATCAGGCCACAGGTGATGGCGGCAAACGCGCCCTGGAAAATCACGAATGCCAGTTCGGAGATGACGACACCCTTCGAGAAAGTCGCACCGACGGATTCCGGCGTGATGCCCTTCAGGAAAAGCTTGTCCAGCGTGCCGAAGAACTCGTTGCCCTCGGTGAATGCCGCCGAGTAGCCGTAGATCACCCAGAGCAGGGTAATCAGCGAGAACACGGTGAACACCTGCATCAGCACCGACAGCATGTTCTTGCTGCGGACGAGACCGCCGTAGAACAGCGCAAGACCCGGAATGGACATCAGGATGACCAGCGCAGCGCTGACCATCACCCAGGCGTTGTCGCCCTTGTTGACCACCGGAGCCGGAGCAGCGGCCGGCGCGGCTTCTGCGGCAGGGGCAACTGCAGCAGCCGCTGCGGGTGCCGCCTCAACGGCAGCGGCCACAACCGGCGCCGCGGCCTTCTCTTCCGCCCAGGCCGGCGCGCCGAAGGCGACGGCACCGACCAGGGCCAGTAATGCGAGTACGCGTTTCATGGTGCGCTCCTTAAAGGGCATCGGTACCGGTTTCGCCGGTCCGGATACGAATGACTTGTTCGAGGTCGAAGACGAAGATCTTGCCGTCGCCGATCTTGCCGGTACTGGCGGCCTTTTCGATGGCCTCGATGACCTGATCGATATGCTCGGACTTGACGGCAGCTTCGATCTTCACCTTGGGCAGGAAGTCGACCACATACTCGGCGCCCCGATACAGCTCGGTATGCCCTTTTTGCCGGCCGAAACCCTTCACTTCCGTGACGGTGATGCCCTGCACGCCGATGGCGGACAGCGCCTCACGCACTTCGTCAAGCTTGAACGGCTTGATGATGGCGGTTACGAATTTCATGAGATTTCCCCATTGAGATTAGAAAGGTTTGCTACGCCCCCGCCAGCGCCGGCCGGAGTACCGGCGGGGGTGTGTTTAAAGCAGATTAGAAAGTACGAGAGATTGACAAGACCACTGTGTCAGATGAGGTATCGTAAGACTTCCCATTGGGCGAGCCAGTCATTTTGATCGTGCGATAGACATCACTCTTCGCAGAAGTACCGATGTAATTGGCTCCAAGAATCCATCCGTTCAGATCATACGAAGCGCCGAGTTTCCAATCGTAATAATTCAGTAGCCCATAGTTACTGACGTTGGCGTAGCCGACGTGAGCATTCAACGTCAACTTATCCATGACCGGAATTGCGGCAGTCAAATCAGCATAGCTGGAACCACCAGAGCCACCTGTGGAGACAGCACAGTTATTGGAGAATGTGCCTGTGGTAGGTGTGTGAGAGTAGGTTCCACAATTCGGACCACCCCACGCATTGGCACCGATTGTCGTTCCCTTTACACCGAAATAATTTGTAAGCGCATAGTTGTACTTGAAGCTCAACCACTTATAACTTACGCCTGCATACAATTCAAAGTTGTCATATTTGGCACTGGTCGTAGCGTTGGTTGCATACGCTGCCCCCGGGTAGTAGTAGTACAAACCACCGATATCGAAAGTCAAATCTTCGACAGGAGTAAACTTGAAGCCACCGTAGAAATCCCACTCCATACCGCCGTTGTAATAGTTCACGCCCAGCCCGGAGAAGTTATTTCCACCATAAACATTCGACGCCCAAGTTCCGACATAGAGGCCCGACGCATGAGAGTAATCAATACCACCTTGAATCGCCGGCAGCCCAAACGTTTGAGAAATACCACGGAACCGATAGTCACTGACCAAGCCAACGTTGGCAGTCAGGGTATGCGGGCTCGCCGGCGCAGCTTCTTCAGCGGCCATGGCGGTCTGGACGGCTGCCGGAGCAGCGAAGGCGCCGATGAGGGCAACGGCGATCAATGACTTTTTCATGTGGTCTCTCCTGAAATAAACGATCAAGTAACAAAAATAAATTTTGTGCAACACAGCAAAAGCAGAAGCCGTGCCAGGTCATTTTCTTGATACGTATCAAAGAAATTCGCACAAAACCGGCCAACACGCACCAATCTGGCGCACCAAATCAGTGCTGGGCGATGCTCGCACGCACCAGTCACGGGCGGCGCGTGCTGCGGGGCGGGGTACGACGCTGTGTTAAACTGCTCCGCCACGGAGGAAGATCATGCTCGACCCAAAGATCCTTGAAGAATTCAGCGCCAAGATGAGCGCCCTGCTCGCCAACTCCCCGGCGCGCGACATTGAAAAGAACGCCAAGGCCGTGCTCAGCGGCGTCTTTTCCAAGCTCGACCTGGTCACCCGCGAGGAGTTCGACATCCAGTCGCAGGTGCTGGCGCGGACGCGCGAGAAGCTGAAAGCACTCGAAGCCCGCGTCGAGGCGCTGGAAAAAGCCCGCAGCGGCGACTAGGCAAACCCATCATGGCGCTGGCCATCGCCCTCAGCCGCGGGCTGGATGGCCTGAATGCGCCGGCCGTTACGGTCGAGGTCCATCTCGCCAGCGGCCTGCCGGTTTTCACGCTGGTCGGCCTGCCCGACACCGAGGTCAAGGAAGCCCGCGACCGGGTGCGTGCCGCCATCGTCAACTCCGGCTTCGAGTTTCCCGCCAAACGCATTACCGTCAATCTCGCCCCGGCCGACCTGCCCAAGGAGTCCGGGCGTTTCGACCTGCCGATTGCGCTCGGCATTCTCGCTGCCAGCGCACAGATACCCGCTGCCTCGCTGGCCGAGCATGAGTTCGCCGGCGAACTGTCGCTCTCCGGTGCCCTGCGCCCGGTACGCGGCGCGCTGGCAATGGCGCTGCAGGCGACCGGTGACGGCAAGACCTTCATCCTGCCGCGCGCCAGCGCCGAAGAAGCCGCGCTGACCGGCAGCGACCGCATCCTCGCCGCCGACTCGCTGCTCGCCGTTTGCGCCCACCTTGCCGACCGCGAGTCGCTCGCGGCGCCGGCTGCGGTGAACCCGGAAAACGGGCAAAAATCACCCGATCTCGCCGACGTCCGTGGCCAGCAGCAGGCCAAGCGTGCGCTTGAAATTGCCGCCGCTGGCGGGCATTCATTATTGATGATCGGCCCGCCGGGCGCCGGAAAGTCGATGCTGGCCGCCCGCCTGCCCGGCCTGCTGCCGCCGCTCGATGCTGTCCGGGCGCAGTCCTCGGCAGCCGTCCTGTCGCTGGTCGGACAGTTCCAGCCCGCCGGCTTCGGTCTGCGGCCTTTCCGGCAACCGCACCACACCGCCTCTGCCGTCGCCCTCGTCGGTGGTGGCAACCCGCCGCGTCCGGGCGAAATCAGTCTGGCACATCAAGGCATTCTCTTTCTCGACGAATTACCGGAGTTCGACCGCAAGGTGCTGGAAACCCTGCGCGAACCGCTGGAGACCGGGCGCATCCACATCGCCCGCGCTGCACGACAGGCCGAATTCCCGGCCGAGTTCCAGTTGGTGGCGGCAATGAATCCCTGTCCCTGCGGGCACCATCCGGCCGCCCGCTGCCGTTGCACCCCGGACCAGATCAGCCGTTACCGCGGCCGCCTCTCCGGCCCGCTGCTCGATCGCATCGACCTGCTGATCGAAGTCCCGGCGGTACCGGCCGAACAACTGGCGACCGCCGCCGATGGCGAGCCCTCGGCCCAGGTGCGCGCCAGGGTCGTCAGCGCGATGACCCGCCAGCAATCGCGGCAGGCCGTGAGCAACGCCCGCCTCAATACCGCCGCCATCGACCGTCATTGCCAGCCCGACGAGGCCGGCAGCCTGTTGCTGCAGCGCGCCTCTGCCCAGCTCGGCCTGTCGGCCCGCGCCTGGCATCGCATTCTCAAGGTCGCCCGCACCATCGCCGATCTTGCCGGCAGCGACATCATTGGCGCCAGCCACATCGCCGAAGCCATCCAGTACCGCCGGCTGGCGCATGCCTGAGCAACGTCGCGCCACGCGGGGCATTGCGGCCCTGCTCGCCTCCCTGTCGGCGCTCGGCCCCTTTTCCATCGACACCTACCTGCCGTCCTTCCCGGACATCGCCGCCACACTCGGCGCAACGCAGCTTGAGGTGCAACAGACCCTCTCCGTCTATCTGCTGTCGTTCGCACTGATGACCCTGTGGCACGGCGCCATTTCCGACCGCTTCGGCCGCCGCCGCGTCATTCTCTGGGCGCTGGCACTGTTCGGGCTGGCCTCGCTCGGCTGCGTTTTTGCCACCCGTATCGAGCATCTCTGGTTCTGGCGGGCGATGCAGGGCATCACCGCCGGCGCCGGCATCGTCATCAGCCGAGCCATCGTCCGCGATCTCTACGACGGCCCGGATGCCCAGCGGCTGATGTCGCAAATCACCATGATGTTCGCCCTCGCCCCGGCCGTCGCGCCGGTCATCGGCGGCTGGCTGCAGACCCTGTTCGGCTGGCGGGCGATCTTCATCTTTCTCACGCTGGCAACGCTGGGCCTCCTCCTCGCCTGCTGGCGACTGCTGCCGGAAACCCTGCCGCCCGAACGCCGGCAGTCGCTGCGTCCCGGCTATCTCGGCCGCAGCTACTGGCGCGTGCTCACCTCGCCGCCCTTCCTGCTCGCCTGTCTGGCGCTGGCCATGAACTTTGCCGGCTTCTTCATCTACGTGCTGTCGGCACCGGTATTCCTGATGCAGCATCTCGGCCTGCCGGAAACCGCCTTTCTCTGGCTGTTCGGGCCAGCGATGGGTGGCCTGATGGCCGGCTCCTGGACCTCTGGTCGGCTAGCGGGCAAGCTGTCGTTGAACCGCAGCATCGCGCTCGGCTACGGCATCATGGGTTCTGCCGCACTCGGCAATCTCCTGCTCAATCTGGGACCAAGCCCGGCTTTGCCCTGGGCGGTCATGCCCCTGTTTATCTACACCTTCGGGATGTCGCTGGCGATGCCCTGCCTGACGATTTTCGCCCTCGATCCTTTCCCGGCACAGCGTGGCCTGGCCGCTTCCTGTCAGACCTTCCTGCAATCGGGATTCAATGGCCTGGCCGCAGCGGTTATCGCACCGTTGTTATGGGGTTCGACACGTAGCCTGGCGCTCGGCATGGGCGGGCTGATGCTGGCTGGCGGCCTCGCCGCCCTTGCCCGTTACCGCTCAAGACTGCTGCCAGGGTAGGCCACGGAAACGCCAGCCACCGAGGGTACCCCGATGGAAATTCTCGTCGAGATCACCCTCGAAGCCTTCGAGCACGTTGATCACCTGGGTGAAACCAGCGGCCTCCAGCACCTCACCAGCATCCACCGAGCGCCGACCACTACGACAGATGAGCAGCACCGGCCGCGCCCGGTCCGCCTTGACCAGACGAGCCACCTTGTCGGCAAAGCGCGGATCGATTTCCCAGTCCGGCCCGTCCTGCCATGCGACATGCTCGGCACCCACCGGATGACCAACGTACATGTGCTCGATCTCTGTCCGGCAATCGACGAGAACGGCCTCCGGGTGGGCCTGCAGGAAAGCATGGGCGGCAAGGGGATCAAGATGCTGCATGGGCATATCGCTATGTTCGATGATGCCAATATTATCGGTTGCGCCCATCCCGGCGTAAACTCAATCCTCTGCCGCCGCCCGGAGCCCTCATGAAACTATCCCGCTGGATCACCGCCGCTACCGCCGCCGTCGCTTCGGCGCTGATGCCGGCCTGCGACATCGTTAATCTCAACGAAATCCGGCCGGGCATCACCACGGCCGCCGAAGTGAGGGCCCGCATGGGCGAACCCGGCTTCATTCACCACGACAACGACGGCACGGCGATCTGGGAATACAGCCGGCAACCGCAAGGCGTGCATTGCTACATGATCGCCTTCGACCGCAAGGATGTCGTGACCCGCATGGATCAGGTGCTCAACGACGCCAACTACGCCCGGATCGCCGACGGCCTGTCCAAGGACGACGTCCGCCGGATCCTTGGCGTACCGGCCACCAAAGTCGTCTTCGACAACCTGCGCGAGGAGATCTGGGAGTGGCGGATCGAAGGCGTACCGTCGACGGAGGAAACCTACTTCATGGTGCATTTCGACACCGGCCACGGCGCCGTCAAGAAGACCTCGCGCCGCGTGGCGATGAAAGGCTAAATAAATCAAAGGCCTTGGCAGCGGGATGCGCTGCCGGTAAACTATCGCCTCTGCCGAGGAGCGCTGCGACCTTTTCCTGAAGGGCCAGGCTCGGCAACGATCAACGGCGCTCGCAAACCCTGATTCTGCCGGTTTGCGGCGCCGTTTGCTTTTGCGGCGCCGCGGACACTGACGGCGCTTTGCTTTGCCGAGGCCTTCCAAGAGGTGACCATGATCCAGCCCGACCGCACATCCGAACTCCAGACCCTGTTCCAGCAACGACTGCTCGTCCTCGATGGCGCCATGGGTACGATGATCCAGCGGCATGGCCTGCAGGAGCGCGATTACCGCGGCGAGCGCTTTGCCGATCATCCGCACGACCTCAAGGGCAACAACGACCTGCTGGTGCTGACCCGCCCGG
>ERZ1645187.2828-NODE-2828-length-15017-cov-40.843470_pt1 | contig 15017 bp, 14 predicted proteins | sample MGYA00575352_ERZ1645187 | MGnify/ENA primary metagenome ERZ1645187 (study PRJEB40837, sample SAMN11349314) | freshwater sediment metagenome | isolation source: river sediment | host: Sediment | place: India: Wazaribad , New Delhi | collected 2017-02-21 ...
CCGCCGAGATGCACATCAACGTCGACGAGATCGACACCGACACCCGGCGCCTGTACGAGCGGCACGGCTTCGTCAACATCGAGCCGGGCACGGACTACCGAATGCTCTGCTACCTGCGCAAGATCTGAGACCGGACCCGCGTCATCCGGCCCAGCGATCGGCTCAGCCGCCCAGGCCCAGCACCCCCGGGTTCAGCACGCCCGCCGGGTCCAGCGCCCGCTTGGCCGCGGCCAGCGCCGTACCGAACGGCTCGGAGCGCTGCCGCCGGTACCAGGGCTCGTGGTCGCGGCCGACCGCGTGGTGGTGGGTGATGGTGCCGCCGTGGGCGATGATCGCCTCCGAGACGCCCGCCTTGATGTCGTCCCACATCGGCAGCAGCGAGCCCCAGCGCCCCGGCGCGTAGATGCCGTAGTACGGCGCCGGCCCGTCCGGGTAGACGTGGGTGAAGCGGCAGGTGACCAGGCCCGGGCCGAGATCGCCGCACACCCGCGCCATCGCCTCGTTGGCCGCCGCGGTGATGGCCGCGTGCAGCTCGCCGAACCGGTCCCAGGTGCAGGCGGTCTCGAAGGTCTCGGCGATGATGCTGCGCCGGGCCACCGCGTCGCGCTGGTAGGGCATCCGCAGGAACGAGCTGCGCCAGGCGCCCGCCGCGTCCTGGCCCCCGTCGGCAGCTGCGTCCTGGCCTGAGTCCTGGGCAGCGGACTCGCGGCCACTCGGCTGGCCGGGCCGGCCACCGTGGTCGCGGACCAGCTCCAGGGCCCGGTCCAGCCAGGCATCGACCGGGTGGTCGGCGGACTCGAACGCCAGCACCAGGATCCCGCCGCCGGTGGCGGTGCCGGCGTTCAGTAGCGCCTCCATCGGGTCCAGCAGCCGGCAGTTCGACGGGTTCAGCCCACTCTGGGCGATCGCCCGGGTCGCCGCGACCGCCGAGTCGAAGTCGTCGAACTGCACGCTCACGCCCCGCTGGAAGCGCGGGCGGTCCTGGAGCCGCATCCAGGCCTCGGTGATGATGCCCAGGGTGCCCTCGGAGCCGAGGAACAGCCGGTCGTGCGACGGCCCGGCCCCCGAGCCGGGGAGCCGGCGCGACTCGCTGACCCCGACCGGGGTGAGCACCCGCAGGCTCTCGACCAGGTCGTCGATGTGGGTGAGCACGGTGGCGTAGTGGCCGCCGGCCCGGGTCGCCAGCCAGCCGCCGAGGGTGGAGAACTCGAACGACTGCGGGAAGTGCCGCAGGGTCAGCCCGTACGGCCGCAGCTGGTCCTCAAGGTGCGGACCGAGTACGCCGGCCTGGATCCGCGCCGCCCGGCTGGTCCGGTCGATCTCCAGCACCTGGTCCAGCGCGCCCAGGTCCACGCTGACCGAGGGGCCCTCGAAGCGCGGCTCGACGCCGCCGACCACGCTGGTGCCGCCGCCGTACGGCACCACGGCGACGCCGGCGCCCGCGGCCCAGTCCAGGCAGTCGCCCAGTTGGGCCTCGGTGCGCGGGCGCAGCACCAGGTCGGGCGCGTGACGGACGTCGCCGGCCAGGTTGCGCACCACGTCGCGGTACGCCTTGCCGTGCGCGTGTCCGGCCCGGTCGGTCACGTCGTCGCTGGCCAGCCCGGGAAGCGCGGCCAGGCTCGCGGGGACCTGGACCCGCGGCGCGGGCAGGCCGAGGTCGCGCGCCTCGGGGGCCTCGTGTGCGGTGAAGTCGTGGGTGGGCAGCAGCGCCGACACCCGGGCCACCAGCGCGTCGGCCTCGGCTCCGGTGACCGCGTCCTCGACGTTGCCCCAGCCCCACCAGGAGCGGGTCATGCGCCGCACCCGCAGGAGCCGCAGGAGCCCCCGCAGACCGCGGCCTCGCGCTGCTCGGGCTCCTCGTCGGCGTGCTCGCGGGCATAGGTGAGCGCGGAGAGGTAGACCGCCATGGGCTGCGCACCGCCGACGCCGTACTTGCGGTCGATCACCAGGTACGGCGCCGCCTCGAAGCCGATCTGGGCGGCCGTGGCCTCGTCGACCCGCACGTCGTACCCGTGCTCGTCGGAGTCCAGCACCCGCTCGGCGTCCGCGGGGTCGAGGTTGGCCTCGCCCGCCAGCCGCAGCAGCACCTCGCGGTCGGTCGGCGACTCCTGCTCGGTGACGAACGCCTTCATCATCAGCTCGCGCAGGGCCTCGGCCCGGCCGTGGGCGGCGGCCAGGTGCAGCAGCCGGTGCGCGTCGTAGGTGCTCGGCCGGTCGGTCTGGAAGGAGTGCCAGACGACCTGGGGGTCGGACTCAGTCGCTGACTCCAACGCCGATTCCAGTGCTGATTCAAGGGACAGCTTGGCCAGGTAGCTCTCGAGGTGGGCCACGTCGGCCCAGACGTCGATGATCACCGGGTCACGGTACGACGAGCATCGGCCGACGCCGCCAGCAGCACCGGCAGCCGCTCGTAGCCGCGCAGGATCCGGGTCCGGCGCCGGCTCGCACCCGGGGCCAGCCGCAGCTCGGGGAACCGGTCGAACAGCGCCCGCAGCCCCACCTCCCCCTCCATCCGCGCCAGCGAGGCGCCCAGGCAGTGGTGGCGCCCCGCGGAGAAGGAGACGTGCTCGCGCGCGCTCTCCCGGGCCACGTCGAAGCGCGTGGAGTCGGCGAAGACCTTCGGGTCCCGGTTGGCGCCGGCCAGGATCGTGGTGATCACCGCGCCACGATGAATGGCCACCCCGGCCACCGTCGTGTCGGTCTCGGCCGTTCGTCCGGTCAGCATCACCGGCGGATCCAGGCGCAGCACCTCCTCCACCGCGTTGGGCCACAGGTCCGGGCGCTCCCGCAGCTGCTCCAGCTGGTCGGGGTGCTCGCACAGCAGGGCGACGCCGTTCCCCAGCAGGTTCACGGTGGTCTCGAACCCGGCCACCAGCACCAGCCCGGCCGTGGCCTTGAGCTCGGCCTCGGTGAGCGCCCCGCCCTCGTCGCGGGCCTGCACCAGGTGGCTCATCAGGTCCTCACCCGGGTAGGTGCGCAGCTGCGCGAGGTGGCCGCTGAGCCAGGTGTCGAACTCGCGCAGCGCGGAGTCGACGGTGCGGAACTCCCGCCAGGACAGCCCCAGGTCCAGGCTGGCCGCGGCCGCCGCCCCCAGCTCCAGCACCCGCGGCCGGTCCTGCGGCGGCACGCCGAGGATCTCGCAGATGACCGTGACCGGAAGCTGGGCGCAGTAGCTCTCGACCAGGTCGGCCGGCCGGCCGCCGTCCAGCTCCTCGGCCAGCCGGTCCAGCAGCTCGGCGGCGATCTGCTCGGTGCGCCCGCGCAGCCGCTCCACCGCACGGTTGGTGAAGACCTTGGTCACCAGCCGGCGATACCGGGTGTGGTCCGGCGGCTCGGTGGCCAGCAGTGACGGCGGGCGTACCGGGTGCAGCACCTGACCGGCCGACCATTCGTTGAGCCGCACCAGCAGCCCCTGCTCGGCCCGCGGGAGTCCGCCACGGAAGTCCCGGCTGGTCAGCACCTCCCTGACGACGGCGTGGTCGGCGGTCATCCAGGCCAGCCCCGAACGGTGCAGCGGCCCGGCGGCGCGCACCTCTTCGATCACGCCCCAGACGTCCTCCGCCCCACCGGCGCCGGCGCGGACGAGCCGGCCCTGGAGGTCGCCGCGGCGGGCCGCGATCCGCAGCACCCCGCGCGGTAGGCCGTGCGCCACCGCCCACTGCACCCGGGTCTTGACCGGCTCGCGCGACTTCATGGGCACACGAGTGTTCATCGGCGGGCCTCCTCCCGGGCGTGTTCCATACCGAGAGTAGGCCAAGCACCGCGACGGCGTCAGCGGCTGCGCGGGCGGCTCAGCCCGCCGGCTGCTCCGCAGCGAGGGACCGGGCGGCCCGCATCCCGAAGACGACCGCCGGGCCGATGGTCGAGCCCGGTCCCGGGTAGGTGCGACCCATGACCGAGGCCGAGTTGTTCCCGGCGCTGTAGAGCCCGGCGATCACCTCGCCGTCCTCGCGCAACGCCCGGCCGTGGGCGTCGGTGACCACGCCGCCCTTGGTGCCCAGGTCCCCGATCACCACCTTGAACGCGGTGAACGGGCCCTTCTCCAGCGGCCCCAGGTTGGGGTTGGGGTGCACGGTCGGGTCGCCGTAGTAGCGGTCGTACGCCGAGTTGCCGCGGCCGAAGTCACCGTCGACGCCGGCGCGGGCGAACCCGTTGAACCGGGCGACCGTGGCCTGCAGCCGGGCCGGCTCGACCCCGATCTGGCGGGCCAGCTCGTCCAGGCTGCCGGCCTTGAAGCTGATCCCGGCCTTGGCCATCGCCTTGTTGGCGCGGGGGTCCAGGGCGTAGTTGCGCAGGTAGCGACGGGCGTGCCGGACCTCGGCGACCAGCCAGTACGGCCCCTCCTTGTCGTGCTCGAGCATCCGGTGCCCGAGGCCGACGTAGGACTCCGACTCGTTGGCGAAGCGATCGCCCCGGGCGTCGACCATGATCGAGTGCGGCATCGACCGCTCGCCGACCAGGAACAGCGGGCTGCCCCCGGGCGGGGCCGCGACCGAGGCGCCCCACCAGGCGTCGTCCATCAGCTCCAGCGCGGCGCCGTGGGCCGCGGCGACCTCGATCGCGCCGCCCAGGTTGCCGGGCGCGCCGGAGGGTGACCCGTCGATCCCGTGGTACTTGCGCCGCCACTCCTTGTTCTGGTCGAACCCGCCGGCGGCCAGCATCACGCCGCGGTGCGCGCGCACGGTGACGGGGTGCCCGTCCCGGGTGAGCCGTACGCCGGTGACCCGACCGTCCTGGACGACCAGGTCCTGCAGGGGCGCGTTGAGCCACAGCTCGGCGCCCTGCTTGAGCACCACCACCTCGAGCATGGAGCAGGCGAAGGCGGCCCCGATGCCGCCGAGCTTCTGGTTGCGCACCACGCCGCCCGCGGCCCGCAGCACCAGCTGGGCGCCGCGCTTGAGGCCGGCCGGGGTGGACCAGGCCCGACTCAGCAGCCACACGTCGTCGGTCTTGACCGGCAGCGCCACCGGCGCCTGGCAGGTCTCCCACCAGCTGCCGATCCGCTTGACGTCGAACGGCTCGACCTCAAGGGCGCGGCCGATCTTGCCGCCCGGCAGCTCGGGGTAGTAGTCGGCGTAGTCGGTCGCACGCACCAGCGTCACGCCGTACCGCTCGGCGGTGTCGACGAAGTCGGCGATCCCGTCGACGAACGCCTCCTTGCGCTCGCGCGAGCAGGCCCGGCCCTCCTCGCCGATGGTGGCCTCCATGTAGGTCAGCGCCTCCTCGCGGCTGTCGCCGACCCCGGCGCGCGCCATCAGCGGGTTGTTCGGCATCCACATGCCGCCGCCGGACATGGCCGTGTTGCCGCCCCACTTGGCCGTGCTCTCCACGAGCAGGACGCTCAGCCCCTCGTCCGCGGCACCCATCGCGGTCGCCAGACCCGCGGCTCCGGTGCCGACCACCACCACGTCGTAGCTGTGGTCGAAGGCGACTTGTGCCCCGCCTTCGGTACCGACCTCTGTACCGCCCTGGGCACTGCTCTTCTTGGCCATCGAAGCTCCCCTGCCGTCCTCATGTGCGTCCCGACACGGACCTAACCGGACATGTATGTCCGGTTCTCTCTACACTGTAGACGTGCCGTCCAGGAGCCGCCAGACCGAGACCCGGAAGAGCGAGAGCCGCGAGATCGACAGAAGGCAGCCCAACCGTGGCCCGGCAGCGGCCGCGGCCAACCGGAGCGCGATCCTGGTCGCGGCGCGCGGGCTCTTCGCCCAACGCGGCTACCACGTCCCACTCAACGCCATCGCCCGCGAGGCCGGGGTGGGCCAGGGGGTGCTGTACCGGCACTTCCCCACCCGGCTGGCGCTGGCCTTCGCGGTCTTCGAGGAGAACTTCGCCGAGCTGGAGGCGCTGGCTCAGCAGCCGACCCAGGACACCTTCGCGCGGCTGTGGGCCCGGCTGGTCGAGCTGATGCAGGAGGCGTCGGCGTTCATCGAGATGGTGGTCGACGCCCGACGCACGCTGCCCGCCGGCGGGCCCACGCACGAGGCCGATGCCCGGCTGGCCGCGCTGCTGGAGGCGGCGCTGGTGCCGGCCCGGAGCGCCGGGGTGGTCAGCCCGACCCTCGGCCCGGCCGACGTACAGCTGGCGCTGCGGATGATGCACGGAGTCGTGGTCACCAGCCCCGACCCGGACTCGGCCCGCGCCGCCGTCCGAGACGCGCTCGCGCTGCTCCCGGCTTGGGCGCGGCAGGTGTCCTGAGTTCCACCGGCCCGGGCCGGCGTCACCCTAGACTCGGGCGGTGCCCCCCGAAGACCCAGCCGAGGTGAACCCAGGCGAGGTGAACCCTGGTGAGGTAACCCCAGGCGAGGTCAACCCGGTGGACGACACAGTGGCGGACGACGCGGTGGACGCCAAGCCGCGGGCCTGGGTGCGCCCGGTCGTGCTGCTGGTCATCTTGGTGCTCGCCTTCTTCATCGGTCACCGCCTCCTGGGTCGGTTCGACTGGGACGCGGTCTGGGAGGCGATGACCCGGCTGGCCTGGTGGCACGGTCCCGTGCTGGTCGGGGTGCTGCTGGTGCGGCAGCTGATGAACGCCCTGCCGCTGGCCCTCTTCATCAAGGGGCTGAGCCTGTTCCGCGCCCTGATCAACGACCTGACCGCCGCCATGATGGCGGTGGTGGCGCCACCGCCCTCGGACATGGTGATCCGGGTGGCGATGTTCAAGTCCTGGGGCATCGACCCCTCCTGGGGGCTGGCCGGCGCCACCATGAACACCGTCACCTTCTACATCAACCGCTTCGCCACCCCGGTGGTCGGTCTGGTGATCGTGCTGCTCTTCGCCGGCGAGGGGCGCCGAGGGTGGTGGGTCGTGCTGAGCGCCCTGATCTCGCTGACCATCCTGGTGGTGCTGCACCGCGTCGTGCACAGCGAGGGGTACGCCGCCAAGCTGGGCGCGGCCGCCGGGCGACTGGCGCGCCGGGTTCGCTCCAGCGTCGACCCGGAGGTCTGGGCCGCGGGCGCGACCACGTTCCAGGGCAATATCGGCCAGCGCTACCAGCAGGGCCTGCCGCGCGCCCAGGCCGGGCTGCTGCTCATGGTGTTGGCCGACGCGATGGTGCTGCTGCTGACCCTGCGGTTTGTCGGCGTCAGCTCCGAGGTGCTGCCGGCGTGGGAGGTCATCGGCGTCTTCTACCTCGGCTACCCGTTGACGCTGCCCCCGCTGATGGGCCTGGGCATCTTCGACGTGGCGCTGATGGCCGCCTTCCTCGAGGTCGGCGGTGAGCTGATCGAGCCCGAGGTGGTCGCCGCGCTGACCGTGTGGCGGGCGCTGACCCTGCTGGGGCCGATCATCCTGGGCGTCGGGGCGACCGGCTGGTGGCGCTGGTCGATCAGGGACTCGGTCCGAGACCAAAGCACCACGGCCGAGGCGCCGTAGCGCCCCGGCCGTGTTGCCGTGCTGTGTTAACGCTGAGTTGTCACGCCAGTGTCAGGCCAGCGCCTTCGCCTTGAGCGCCTCGAACTCGGCCTGGCTGATGCTGCCGGAGTCCAACAGCGCCTTCGCCTCGGCGATGTCGGCGGCCGGCGAACGCTTCCCCGCCACGGACTGGATGTACTGGTCCATGCCGGCCTGAGCCTCGGCGTACCGCTCCTCCTGACGCGCGTACATGCCGTTGCCGCGGACCACCAGGTAGAGCAGCGCGGTGAGGAACGGCAGCACCAGCAGGCCGAAGACCCAGACGGCCTTGGCGAAGCCGCCGGTGGTGCGGTCCCGCAGCAGGTCCCCGACGATCTGGAACAGCACGATCAGGTAGGCCAGGAAGAGGGCCGTGGAGACCACGAGCCAGAAGAACTCCCAGAAACTGAAATCACTCACAACTATGTCCTTCGTAGCTTGGGGCGACGTTCGTGCGCCGCCGCCGGTCATTCTAAGGGCGCCGAACAGCGGAAGAGCGAACGCGCGGGCGCCGTCCACGCGTAGCATCGCGGCCGTGCTCCACCACCTCCCCCAGGCCGACCTCCCCATGGCCGACCTGCTCCTGGCCGACCTCCTCCGGGCGCCCGCCGTCATCGAGGTCCCGGACTGGGCCGTGATCTCCTCGATCATCGCCTCGGCGCTGGTGGTCGTGAACTTCCTGATCCAGGGGTTCGCCCTCGGGGTGATCCCGGAGAACCGTCGCCCCTCGACCGGGATGGCCTGGCTGCTGGCGATCGTCCTGGTGCCGGTGCTGGGGCTGGCGCTGTTCCTGCTGTTCGGGTCACCGCGGGTGGGCCGCACCCGGCACCTGAAGCAGACCGAGATCAACGAGCTGATCGCGGCGCGGGTCGCCGGCCTGGAGCGGCCGAAGACGACCGCGCCCTCGGCGTACCTGCAGACGGTGGTGGACCTCAACCAGCGGCTGGGCGCGTTGCCGCTGAGCTCCGGCAACCGCGTGCACCTCATCGAGGACTACCGCGGCTCGATCCAGGCCATGGCCCACGAGGTACGCCGCGCCGAGTCGTTCGTGCACGTGGAGTTCTACATCACCGCGTGGGACGAGGTGACCGACCCGCTGTTCCAGGCGATGACCGAGGCGGTCGAGCGCGGCGTGGACGTGCGGCTGCTCTTCGACCACCTGGGCTCGCGCGGGATCCCCGGCTACCAGGAGATGCTCAAGCGCCTGGCGACCACCGGCATCCAGTGGTACCCGATGCTGCCGATCGAGCCGCTGAAGGGCCGGTTCCGCCGCCCCGACCTGCGCAACCACCGCAAGCTCCTGGTGGTGGACGGCAAGGTCGGCTTCACCGGCTCGCTGAACCTCACCGAGCCCGGCTACAACAAGCCGAAGAACCACAAGGTCGGCCGGGAGTGGGTCGAGCTGATGCTGCGGATCGAGGGGCCGGCGGTCGCTTCGCTGGACGCCATCTTCGCCACCGACTGGGACGCCGAGACCGACGAGCAGCTGCACGTGGAGGCCCGGGAGGCCACGGGGTCGGCCGCCGCGGACGCCCTCGAGTTCCCCGAGGTGCCCGAGGTAGCGGTGCAGGTGGTGCCCAGCGGTCCCGGCTTCGAGTCGGAGAACAACCTGCGGATGTTCACCAGCCTGCTGTACGCCGCGACCGAGCGGATCTCGATCACCAGCCCCTACTTCGTGCCCGACGAGTCGCTGCTGTACGCCGTGACCACCGCCGCCCAGCGCGGCATCGCGGTGGAGCTGTTCGTCAGCGAGCAGGCCGACCAGTTCATGGTCGGCCACGCGCAGGCGTCGTACTACGCGGCGCTGTTGCGGGCCGGGGTGCGGATCTACCTCTACCCGGCGCCGTGGGTGCTGCACTCCAAGCACTTCTCCATCGACGACGATGTCGCGGTGGTGGGCTCCAGCAACATGGACATGCGGTCGTTCGCGCTCAACTACGAGCTCTCCGCGCTGCTGATCGGGCGCGAGATGGTCGAGAAGCTGCGGGTCGTGGAGGACCACTACCGCAGCCTCTCGCGCGAGCTGACGCCGGACGAGTGGCAGGGCCGCCCGTTCCGGCTGCGCTACGTCGACAACGTGATGCGGCTGACCTCGGCCCTGCAGTAGCCCGCAGCAGGCCCGACGGCCCCGCCGGCCCTAGCCGACCGCGGGCAGCCCCGCCAGCGACGCCTCCAGATCGGTGTTGGACAGCGGGTCGCCGCCCATCGACCCCTTCAGGTAGGTGTCGTAGGCCCCGAGCTCGAGCAGCCCGTGCCCGGACAGGCCGACCACGATCACCGGCTCGGTGCCCAGCTCCTTGGCGTCCAACGCCTCGCGCCGCACCTGCGCCAGGGCGTGCGCCGACTCCGGAGCCGGGACGATGCCCTGGGTCCGCGCGAACTCCACGGCCGCGGCGAAGCACTCGTCCTGGTGCAGCGCGACCGCCTCGACCAGACCCTCGTGCACCACGTGGCTGACCAGCGGCGCCATCCCGTGGTAGCGCAGACCGCCGGCGTGGATCGGCGAGGGCACGAAGTCGTGACCCAGCGTGTACATCTTCATCAAGGGGGTCAGCCCGGCGGTGTCGCCGAAGTCGTAGGCGTAGGTGCCGCGGGTCATCGACGGGCAGGAGCTCGGCTCGACCGCGAGCAGCCGCGCGTTGCCCGAGCCGGCCAGGTTCTCCCGCAGGAACGGGAAGACCAGCCCGGCCAGGTTGGACCCGCCGCCGGCGCAGCCGACCACCAGGTCCGCCCCGGACTCCCCGGCCTTGGCCAGCTGGCGCACCGCCTCCTCACCGATCACGGTCTGGTGCAGCAGCACGTGGTTGAGCACCGAGCCCAGCGCGTACTTGGTGCTCTCCTCCTGCGCGGCCATCTCGACCGCCTCGGAGATCGCGATGCCCAGCGAGCCCGGGTGCCCCTCGCCGTACGCCCGGCCGGACTCGGTGAATCGCGAAGGCGAGCGGTGCACCTTGCCGCCGAAGACCTCGATCAGGGTGCGGCGCTGCGGCTTGGTGTCGTACGACGCCCCGACCTGCCACACCTCGCACTCCAGGCCGAACAGCGAGCACGCGTACGCCAGCGCGGTGCCCCACTGGCCGGCGCCGGTCTCGGTGGTCAACCGGGTCACCCCGTTGAGCGCGTTGTAGTACACCTGCGGCACCGAGGTGTTCGTCTTGTGCGAGCCGGCCGGCGAGACGCCCTCGTACTTGACGTAGATCCGCGCGGGCGTGCCGAGCGCCTGCTCCCAGCGGTAGGCGCGGATCAGCGGCGACGGGCGGTACTGGGCGTAGACGTCGAGCACCGGCTCCGGGATCGGCACGTACCGCTCGGCGGTGACCTCTTGGGCGATCAGCTCCGGCGGGAAGAGCGCGGCCAGGTCGTCCGGCCCGACCGGCTCGTGGGTGCCGGGGTGCAGCGGCGGCGGCGGCGGGGTGGGCAGGTCGGCCACGATGTTGTACCAGGAGGTCGGGCGCTCGGCCTCGGTCAGGTTGTAGCTGACGGTGTGGGACATGGGGGCCTCCTGATTTGCCCTGGTGGCGCACGGACGGTGCGCGTGAACTTGGACTCATTCTGACCCGTGCCGTCCGGGCTCTCCCCTAGGGTGGGCCAATCTCACAGGAGGCTCGATGCTCGAGCAGGTGAAGTTGCGCGACGGCACCAACGCCTTGGTGGTCGCCTTGGAGCGCACGGACAAGGCCACTCTGGCCGCCGAGTACGAGAAGCTGTCGCCGGAGACGAAGCGGCTGCGGTTCCTGGCGCCGGTCATGCACCTGAGCGACTCCCTGCTCGCGCACCTGGTCGACGACGTCGACGGCGTCAACCACGTGGCGCTGGTGCTGTGCGCCGAGACCGAGCCCGACGTCTTCGACCCGGTCGGGCTGGCCCGGATCGTGCGCTACAACGATGTCCCGGACGCCGCCGACCTGGCCGTGACGGTCAAGGACGAGTGGCACGGCCGCGGCGTGGCCACGGCCCTGCTGGAGGTGCTGATGGTCCACCGCCCGGTCGGGGTGGAGCGGATCATCACCGAGGTGTTCAACGACAACCCCGCCTCACTGGCGATGCTGCGCCGGTTGGGGCCGGTGCACGTGCTCGACACCGGCAGCGGCGTCAGCGAGGTGGACGTCGAGCTGGGGCCGGTGGGTGCGCCTGCCGTGCTGGGCGGTCCCGAGGGCGCCGTAGCGGTGGAGGTGCCCGCTGCCGCCATCACTGGCATCGAGGCCGGGACCGAACCGGGCGTCGCGGTCGACACCGGGCGCGGGCTGCGCCGTCATCCGCGGCCGGCCCGCGATCCCCAGCGGCGGCACGCACTGCGCACCCGCGACAGCCTCTGCCCCTGGTTGAACTAGATACCGAGGACCTGGGCCTTCTTGGCGGCGAACTCCTCCTCGGTGAGGATGCCGGCGTCACGCAGTTCGGCGAGCTGGCGCAGCTTGTCGACCAGCTGGTCGGTCTCGGACGCCGCCGGGGGCGCCGGCGGAGCGGGCGGGGTCGGCGGGGCCGCGTGTGCGACCGGCGGAGCCGCGTGCGCGACCGGCGGAGGCGCGGCGGGCTGAGCTGCGGCGTCCTGGGCGGCCCAGCGCTGCTGCTGGCGACGCTGCACCCGGCCGTGTACCGAGCTGGCCACGGCCGCGCGGCCGGCCGTCTTCAACAGTGACATCGTGTTCTCCTCGGTTCTCTGCGCGTGTCTTTTCGGGGCTGTCTGATCGAGCCGGGTCAGCGCTGCTCGGTGGCGTCCAGCGCCTCGATCAGCTCGTCGACGATGATCGGGCCCTCGGCCACGACCGTGGCGCCCTCGGCGGCCCAGGCCTCCAGGGCCGGCAGCAGGGTGAGGTCCTCGTAGACCAACACCAGACCCAACCCGCCGGGGGCCAACTGCTCGCCCACCAGGGCGACATCGGCGGCGTCGATCAACTCGGCCGAGGCGCCGTCAAAGGCCTCGACCCCGACCTCGGCGGCCGCGACCGTGCTGACCGAACCGTCCGCCGACTTGCTCACGAACTCCACGTCGAGCACCAGGATCCGCCCGGCCTCGACCAGCGCCAACACCTGGTCCAACCCGCCCGAGGGGATGGGGGCCGACTCGAAGGCCACCACGACGTAGTTGATAGGTCCCATCTCGACATCGAAGCTCATGCCGGGATGTTAGCCCCTGACGGGTTTAGGCTGTTCGACGGACATTTCGAGGTGTAATCAGCGCTTGTCACCGGCGCGCGCCACCCCACCGAAAGGCAGACGCCCAATGCACACCATGGCCCAGCGACTCGCGGCCGAGTTCCTCGGCACCTTCTGGTTGGTTCTCGGTGGCTGCGGCACAGCCATCTTCGCCGGCGAACACGTCGGCTTCCTCGGCGTCGCCCTGGCGTTCGGTCTCACGGTGCTGACCATGGCCTACGCCGTGGGCCCGGTCTCCGGCGGCCACTTCAACCCCGCGGTGACGGTGGGTCTGGCCACCGCCAAGCGGTTCGACTGGCGGGACGTGCCGGCGTACGCCATCACCCAGGTGGTGGCTGCGATCGTCGCGGCCTCCGCGCTGTGGGTGATCGCGCACGGTGTCAGCGGGTTCGACTCGACCGAGTCGGGCTTCGCCGCCAACGGGTACGGCGACCTCTCGCCCGGCGGCTACGCCTGGTGGGCGGTGCTGGTGGCCGAGGTGCTGCTGACCGCGTTCTTCCTCTACGTCATCCTCGGCACCACCGACACCCGCGCCCCCAAGGGCTTCGCCCCGATCGCGATCGGCCTGGCCCTGACCCTGATCCACCTGATCAGCATCCCGATCTCGAACACCTCGGTGAACCCAGCGCGGTCGATCGGCCCGGCCCTGTTCGCCGGCCCGGACGCGATCGCGCAGGTCTGGCTGTTCATCGTGGCGCCGGTGGTCGGCGCGGCGCTGGCGGGGATCACCTACGCCCTGCTGCTCGGCGACGACGACGACGCGGCCTCGCTGGAAGAGGCGACCGAGGGCTGAGCGTTCGGCGCACATCGGGCGGTCTCGCCCGATGTGCGCTGCTAGGGTCGCGCCATGCCTCGGGGGGCGCCGCTCACGGTGCTGGACGACCGGACCGCGCTCAACGGCGCCCGCATCGACGTCCTGGCTCGAACCAGCTGGATCGTCCGGGTGGCCAGGCTGGTTCCACCGACGGGCACGACGCTGACCCTGGAGGCCCTGGCCAAGCGGATCGGCACCAACCCGGCGCGCCTGCACCGGCTCGAGACCGGGGTGCTGCGCGACGGGGCGCTGGTCGATGGCTACGAGCAGGTGCTGGAGGCCCCCACGGGGTCGCTGCGGGCTCCGATCGACGTCACCTGCCGCACCTTCTCCTACGCCCCCGCCGACCGCAACGGCGGCACCCGGCTCACCACCGTCCCCGAGGTCTCCCGCGCCACCGAGCGCGTCGCCTGCGGGGAGGCCATCGGCGGTGACTGGCTCGCGTGGGCGCGGGCGCTGTCGGCGCCCGCGGCGGTGGGCATGCCCGAGAGCCTGGCCGCCGAGCTGATCGGCCGGCTGGTGAGCGAGCTCGGGCGCTCCGTCGGGCCGGCGTACCCGAGTCGGTACGAGGCGTTGTCGCTGCTGCGCTGCAGCGGCTACGGCCACCTGGTGCTGGCGGTGGCTCAGCAGGTGGTCGCCGACCAGGACGTCCAGGTGCTCAACGACCTGATGAGCGCCGTCGGTGAGGCCGTCACCCCCGACGCGATCGACTGGTGCCTGGCCCTGCTGGATGATCCCCGGGACCGGCTGGTGATCGGCGGGGCGCTGGCCCTGGAGAACATGGGCGAGATCTGCGGCGACCCGGCGTTCTGGGGGCCGTTGACCGAGCCCCTGGTGGAGCGGTTCGACGGGGCCGTCGAGGGCTCGGTTCGGGAGGAGTGGCTCTCGCACCTCCTGCGCCTGGTCCCGTCCTCGGCCTGGAGCGGCACGCGGTCGCGGCCAAGTCGGGACCTGACCCCCGCCGCGGCCATCGAGGACTGGACGCGTAGCCGGCTCAACGACCACTGGTCCACGTGCGAGGCGAGGGCCGGCCGGGTCACCTCGTGGCTGGGCCTGCCCGACCAGCCGATGTTGGCCCGGTTGCTGTTCGACATCGCGATCAGCCCGCACGAGTCTCGGGCGGTGACGAGCTACATGCTGCTGGGCTCGCACCCGCGGCTGGCGTCGGCTCTGGGTGCCGAGCTCGCCGAGCTGGCCGAGTCGCACCCCGACCCGGTGATCCGCTCCCGGGTCGGACGCCGGCTGCCGGGCATGCTGCACGACGCCTTCCCCCACCAGGCCAAGCGGTGGCTGCGGGGGGCGGATCGGGAGCTTCGGGACCGCGCGCTGCTGCTGGCGGGGAACGCCGGGGTCCCCGTCGAGGCGGAGGTGCTCCGGACCGCCTTGGGCGAGGAGGGGGCGTCGGCGCGGGCGGCCCTGTACGCCGCCGGCATGGCCGCGCACCCGCTGCTGGCCGAGATCGCCTCGGACGGCTTCGGCCCCTGCATCAACGGGGCCGCCGCCTGGTGGTTGGGGCAGGGCTCGCGGGTGGTTGCGTAACACCCCCGGGACGTCATCACGAGAACGCCCTATGGGCGTCCGCGGTGATGACGTCTCCGCAGAGCGTCATCACGACAGCGCCCTATGCCTTGGAGCGGTGATGACGTCCCG